>Ga0209371_1001239_pt1 | contig 18271 bp, 15 predicted proteins | sample AgamicAtAmrz_FD_187165 | JGI IMG/M metagenome (GOLD analysis project Ga0209371, IMG submission 187165) | Agave microbial communities from Guanajuato, Mexico - At.Am.rz (SPAdes) (version 2) | ecosystem: Host-associated > Plants > Roots > Rhizosphere | place: Guanajato, Mexico | collected 2012-06-07
CTGCGGAGCAATCGAAAATGACGTCGAAATAACCCTTATTGTCCTGATAGGGCAAAAGCGCCTCGGCGTCTTTCGCGACATTGATCGTGCGGTCGGCACCCATGGCGGGTGCGCGTTCCAGCGCTGCATCGGTGAGGTCGGTGGCGACAATGGTGGCCGCACCGGCATGGCGGGCGGCGGCGATGGTCAATAGACCGATGGGGCCTGCGCCCGTCACGAGTACGTTTGCCCCTTTCAGGTCGCCGGCCTGGGCCACCGCATGCAGGCAGACCGCAAGCGGCTCGGTGCAGGCGGCTTCGGCGGGTGATGTATCCTCTGAAAATGTCGCGCATTGTTTGGCGGTAACCACCAGCCGGTCGCGGAACATGCCCTGTTCGTGCGGCAAGCGCATGGCGCTGCCCATGAAGCGCATTCCGAGGCAGTGGATCGGCTGACCCTTCAGGCAGAAATGGCAATGGCCGCAGGGCTGGGACGGATTGACGGCGACGAGCTGGCCGATGGTGAGCCCGCTGACGCCAGCGCCCAAAGCCGCGATATGGCCGGATGCCTCGTGGCCGCAGATGATCGGCTCGCGCACCCGCACCGGGCCGAAACCGCCATCCTGATAATAATGCAGATCGGAGCCGCAGATGCCGCCTGCCGCCATGGTGAGCAGCACTTCGCCGGGGCCGGGAGCCACAAGCTCCTGCGTTTCGACGCGGATGTCCTTAACGCCGTGTAGACGTGCCACGCGTGTCTGCATGACGATACCCTTTCTTTAGGTGGTTGCACTGGACACGACGTTTGAAAATCATTTGACAATCCTGCGTGTGGCTCACCCCCCTTTGTCCTGCCGGACATCTCCCCCTCAAGGGGGGAGATCGTTCCTTGGCGATGTCTCGCACCTCTCGACGGTCGAGAATGAAGTGGCGAGAAAGCGTCTTGCTGATCTCCCCCCTTGAGGGGGAGATGTCCGGCAGGACAGAGGGGGGTGAGCCACACGCGGAATCGTCAATGATTTTCAACCATCGTGTACTGTGTTGAAACCCGCGCGGGAAACCGCGCGGGCGATGATGTTTGCGTTAGCGGATCAGGCCCATTTCGGTCGGCAGCCACAGGGTGATGGCCGGAACGAAGGTGATCAGCAGCAGCGCCACGAACAACGGCACCAGCCACGGCAGGATGGCCATCGTCGTGCGTTCGACGGAGAGTTTCGCCACGCGCGAGAGCACGAACAGCACCATGCCGAGCGGCGGATGCAGCAGCCCTATCATCAGGTTGAGCGTGATGATCAGGCCGAAATGCACCGGGTCGATATGGAACTGCAGCACCAGCGGCAGCAGGATCGGCACGAGGATGGTGATGGCCGCAATCGTATCGAGGAAGCAGCCGACGAACAGCATCAGGAGGTTGACCAGCACGAGGAAAATCCACTTGCTGTCCGTGATCGTCAGGATCGCCGCCGACAGAAGCTGCGCCGCCTGGCTCACCGTCAGCAGCCATGCGAAGACCGATGCCGCTGCGACGATGAAGAGGACCGAAGCGGTCGTCTCAATCGTATCGAAGGTCGATTTCGCCAGCGTCTTGAAGGTCATCGTCCGGTAACGGACGAGCCCGAGGAACAGCGACCACAGAACAGCGGCAACGGCGGCTTCCGTTGGCGTGAACCAGCCCATGGTCATGCCGCCGATCAGGATGACAGGCGTCATCAGCGCCATCACGGCGGAGAAGTCGAAATACCAGTCGCAGGCGAGCAGGATGACGAGCACGATCAGGATCGACAGGTTGAGCGACAGGCCGAATGCCGTGAGGATATAGATGCCGAGCGGCACCATCATCACCACGAAGACTTCTATCGATGCGCCAAAGATAGTTCTGAGGCTGAAGGGCGTATCGGAGCCCCAGCCCTTGATATAGGCGAAGACCGCAACCGTAATCATCATCAGAAGCGTCATGACGACGCCCGGGACGATGCCGGCCATGAACAGCGCGCCGATGGAGACATTCGCCATCATGCCGTAGATGACGAACGGTAGCGATGGCGGGAAGATCGGGCCGAGCGTTGCGGAAGCGGCGGTGACGCCGACGGCCGCTTCGACCGGATAACCGTGATCCTTCATGGCCTTGATTTCGATGGTGCCGATACCAGCCGCATCGGCAAGCGCCGTGCCGGACATGCCGGAAAAGATCACCGAGCCGATGATGTTGACCTGTGCAAGGCCGCCCTTCATCCAGCCGACGAGTGCGACTGCGAAGGAATAGATGCGTCCCGTTACCCCCGCCGTGTTCATCAGGTTGCCGGCAAGGATGAAGAAGGGAACGGCCAGAAGCGGAAAGCTTTCCACACCCGCGATCAGGCGCTGCGCCGCGATGATATCAGGCGCGACATTATAAAACACGATGTAGAGCAGCGATGCCGAGGCCATGGAAATGGCGACGGGCAGGCCGATCAGCATCAGCAGAAGAAATGAGCCGATAAGAAGCAGCATATGATCAATCTCCCGCGCTCTGGAATTCTTCGGGCCGTTCCAGAACGGAATAACCACGCTGCATATTGGCGATGAAGACCTGCACCGAGCGGAAGAACATCAGAACGAAAGCGGCCAGAACCGTATAGAAAACGATGCTGCGGGGAAGGGCGACAGTGACCATCTCCTCATCCGCGACGATTTCCATATATCGCCACATCAGCCAAGAGGTGTAGGCGAAAAAGAGGATGCGCAGCACATCGACAAGGATCGACATGATGCGGGCCAGCTGCGGCGGGACGTAATGGTAAAGCACGTCCACCTGGATGTGACGCGACATGCGCACGCACATGACCGAACCTAAAAAGACGACGCCTATCAGGCAGTTGACGGCGATTTCTTCCGTCCAGGCATAGCTGTCGTTGAGCACGTAGCGGGTGAAGAACTGAAGGAACACGCAGCCGGTCATCAGCCAGAAGAGGCCGAGCGTGACCCAGTCTTCGAATGAATAGACCTTGAGATCGACCTCCGGCGGCGCCTCGTCGAACGTATGGGCGAGTTCCTCAGGCGTGACCTGAGTATGGATTTCCTGCGACATTGAGATATCCCGTCTGGAGAGAAAGGGCGGTGCGGCAACGGGGCCGCACCGGATCTTGGCTCACTTGACGGCGCGAATGGCTTCCCAGTCGGCCTTGTCGTAACCGAAGTCCTCGAACTTCACCTTCTCCAGAACGTTCTTCTCGAAGTCGGCCTTGTCCACCTCGGCGACGGTGAGGCCGCGCTTCTTGAAGTCTTCGACGAGGCTCTTTTCGCGGCCTTCGATGGTCTTGGTGGTGCGCTCGGCGGCCTGCTGCATGACTTCGGTGAAGATTTTCTTGTCTTCATCGGAGAGCTGCGACCACAGGTTCTTCGAAATCACCGTGTTGAGGTGGTCGACGATGTGGCCGGTCAGGACGATATTCTTCTGCACTTCGAAAAACTTCTTCGCCTCAATGGTGGTCAGCGGGTTTTCCTGGGCGTCGACCGTGCCGTTCTGGAGCGCCAGATAGACTTCCGCGAATGCAATCGGGGTGGTGTTGGCGCCGCAGGCACGCGGCATGGCGAGATAGGCCGGAACGTCAGGAACGCGCATCTTCAGGCCCGCCATGTCGGCGCAGGCGGCAATCGGCTTGTTAGACGTGGTGTGACGCGTGCCGTAATAGCTGACGGCGGCGATGTGATTGCCGGTCTTGTCTTCATAACCCTTGGCGAGACGCTTGAAGATATCGCTCTTGGTATAGGCGATCAGATGGCTCGGATCGCGGAAGATATAGGGGAAATAGGTGACGCCGATCGGCTTGAAATCACGCGCTGCAAAGCTCGAACCGGAGATGATGATGTCAACGGTGCCGATTTTCAGGCCCTGGTTGATATCGGCTTCCTTGCCAAGCTGCGAGGCGGGAAAAACATCCACCTTGTAGCGGCCGTCGGTGCGCTTGGCGATCTCTTCCGCAGCCCAGACCGAATCCGTATGAAAAGGTTCGGAGGTCTCGTAGACATGTGCCCATTTCAGTGTGGTCTGTGCCTGCGCCGCCAGGGCGGAAAGCAGGATGGCGGCTGTTGCACCCATCAAAGTCGACAATCTGATTTTCATTCTTAACTCCTCCCGAATTAAAGCCAGATGTGCTGTTTTTTCCGTTACCGGTTGCGGCGACGGTCACTCCTCCCCGATCGTTTCCTCCCCGAAACTCTCGGAAAATCTCTTTTGCGACAGCGTCAGATGCTGCCGCATCGCCTCGCGGGCGCCTTCCGGATCGTTCGCGGCAATGGCGTCGCGGATGATCCGGTGTTCCTGCACGGCGAGGATCCAGGTATGCGGTCCCTCGAAATAGCTGGCGAGCTTTTCGAAATAGGGCGAAAGGCTGCGCTCGTCGTAGATCAGGCCGGTAAAGCGGTTGAGCGCCGAATTGCCGATGATATCGGCAATGGCGGTGTGGAAGGCGCGGTCGAGATTGAGCGCCTGCGGTGAATTGTCGAGCGCGCCGGCCATGCGCTCGATGATGTCGTCGAGCTTGACGATGCATTCCGGTGTGGCGAGCCTTGCGGCCTCTTCCGCAATCGCACTTTCGATGATGCAGCGCGCCTGCAGGATTTCGAACGGACCATGCGCATCCGGCAGCGGCGGCTTTTGCGCGTCCGGTTTGCGCGATGCGTTCACATAAACGCCCGAACCCATGCGGATGTGGATATGACCTTCCACTTCGAGCACGATCAGCGCCTCCCGCACCGTCGGGCGGGATACGCCGAAGCGTTCGGCAAGGTCGCGTTCCGCCGGCAGGCGCTGACCATCCGTCAACTCCCCGCTCTCGATGAGCAAGCGAATTTGTTCCGCGACCAGCCGGTAAAGGCGGCGCGGCTCCAGAGCCACAAACATGATATCCTCCCAGCGCGAAAGTCTCCCCCCTTCGCGCAAGCGGTAAGATGGTCTTACCAATTTTATTAGGACGCATTTATGCGGTGCTGTCAATTGGCCGCTGGTGGAAAAGTGTGGGGGAGGAGTTTGGGGCGGTTCAGCAGGTCGGGCGTTGTCTTATTCCGGGGCTTTTACCACTCCCGTCATTCCGGCTTGGTGTGGGCATTCAGCCAGCCTGAATCTTTGTGCATAAAAGGATGGTAAAGTTCGCAAACCTTGCCTCCGTCATGCTCGGGCTAGTCCCGAGCATCTGCTACCGGTCAGTTTTACGATAGGTGGTTAGATCCTCGGGACAGGCCCGAGGATGACGTCGTATGTGTTGGCTTGTTAGCCGATAGAAAGTTCGGCTTCTCAGCCTCTATTGCCCGCGAGCCTCAGAGCGCCGCTCTCACTGATGACGACATCCAGCTCACCATATCCGCCTATGGAAAGATGCGGCGTTTCGATGAGATGGGAGTGGGTGGCGTTGATGACGACCACGGTTGCGCCCATGCTTTCCCCGGCCTGAATGCCGGCGGGGGCGTCCTCGAAGACGACGCAGTTTTCAGGCGCGACGCCGAGCTTTTCCGCCGCCTTTTTATATCCTTCCGGATCAGGCTTGCCGTTCACCACGTCCTCGGCGCAGATCATCACCGGAGGCGGGGTGAGGCCTGCGGCCGCCAGCCGGCGTTCGGCGAGCGCGCGGGCGGCGGAGGTGACGATGGCCCATTTGCCGGCCGGCAATTTTTCGAGAAATGCCGCAGCTTCGGGAATCTGGAGGATGCCGTCGACATCGTCCATTTCCTTCTGCAGCAGCATCGCCGCCTGTTCCGCGACATCGAGACCGGGAACGGCCTCGCGGCGCACCACTTCCGACGCGCGCATGCCATGGATGCGCTGCAGGAAAGCGTTCGGCTCTATGCCGTTGTCCACGGCCCATTCGCGCCAGACCCGCTCCACCACCGCAATCGAGTTGAGCAATGTTCCATCCATGTCGAACAGGAAGGCCGCATAGTCTTGCGAAAATATCTGGTTCTGCGGCGGGACTTTGCTGTGCATCTCATTCTTCCGTTGAAGCTGTCGGGACCGCCTGTCTCTACAGCATCGGCGGAGATAACGGAATCGCTTTTCCACCTTGAAGGCATAATGCGGTCATCTGGCCGAAGGCGGATATTGTCCCGGAATCGGACGTTCGCGTGTTCCGCGACTCGCCGGGTTGGGGTAGGGGACATGGCTCGCCCATCTCGCGATGCCGGGCGTCAGGTTGCAGCAAGGATGAGCTGCTATCGTGAGTTTTCACAAGCGCCGGAAACGCGTTAAATCAAAAGGTAATGATGGATTTTGAATGTTCTGCATGAAGTTTTTCGGGGCGGAATTTTCTTAACGAATCCGCCGCTTCAAGGGCGGCGTTAACCATTTGTTAACCATATTCGAGGTACCTAATTGTCAACGATTTGTTTACCAAGATGACCAAAGTGCTAACAGACCAGCGTTCGATCCGTATCAAAGGCCGCTCCTTCCTCGCAGTCGTCCTGTCTCCCGAATCTCCGGTCGATCAATGGCTGGAAAGGCTCGATGATCTCGCCGCCCGTTCGGCGGGCTTCTTCCTGTCGCGTCCGGTGGTCCTGGATGTGTCGGAGATGTCGCTCGACAAGGCGGGGCTGAAGGAGCTGCTGGCGGCGCTGACGGAGCGCAATGTCGGCATCATGGGTATCGAGGGCGTTCGCCCCTCGATGATCGAGCCGGGCATGCCGCCGTCGCTGAAGGGCGGAAAGCCCGCTTCCGATGTCGAGGTTGAGCCGGTCGCCATCGCCGCCGAACTTCCGGAGGAAAAGCCGCGCGCTGCCGGTGAGGTCAGGGCCGTGGTGCCGTCGCTGGTCATCAACGAGCCGGTTCGCTCCGGCCAGTCGATCATGTTTCCCGAGGGTGACGTGACCGTCATCGGTTCGGTCGCCTCGGGGGCGGAAATCATCGCCGGCGGTTCGGTGCATATTTACGGCGCCCTGCGCGGTCGCGCCATGGCCGGTTCGCTCGGCAATGTTTCTGCGCGCATCTTCTGCCGCAAGCTCGAAGCAGAGCTTCTGGCCATCGACGGCGTCTACAAGGTGGCCGAGGACATTGACGACAAGCTGCGCGGCCAGCCCGTTCAGCTCTGGCTGGAAAACGATACGATCAAGGCCGCAAAGCTTGGCTGATAACAGAGAAACAACACAGGAACAGGAGAGCCATATGGGGAAGGTAGTCGTTGTAACTTCCGGCAAGGGCGGGGTGGGAAAGACCACCTCGACCGCAGCGCTTGGCGCCGCACTGGCGCAGAACAAGGAGAAGGTCGTGGTCGTCGATTTCGATGTCGGCCTGCGCAACCTCGATCTCGTCATGGGTGCTGAACGCCGCGTGGTTTACGATCTCGTCAACGTCATCCAGGGCGACGCCAAGCTGACGCAGGCGCTGATCCGCGACAAGCGCCTCGAGACGCTGTTCCTGCTGCCTGCCTCGCAGACGCGCGACAAGGACAATCTGACGCCGGAAGGTGTCGAATGGGTCATCAACGAACTGAAGAAACATTTCGACTGGGTGATCTGCGACAGCCCCGCCGGCATCGAGCGCGGTGCGACGCTGGCCATGCGCCATGCGGATGTGGCCGTCGTCGTCACCAATCCGGAAGTCTCCTCGGTGCGTGACAGCGACCGCATCATCGGTCTGCTGGATTCCAAGACGCTGAAGGCCGAACGCGGCGAGCGTATGGAGAAGCATCTGCTTCTGACGCGTTACGACGCTTCCCGCGCCGAGCGTGGCGACATGCTGAAGGTCGACGACGTTCTGGAAATTCTCTCCATTCCGCTGCTCGGCATCATTCCCGAAAGCACGGATGTGCTGCGGGCGTCGAACGTCGGCGCACCGGTCACGCTGGCGGATGCCCGCTGCGCGCCGGCCATGGCCTATTTCGACGCCGCCCGCCGCCTGTCCGGCGAGGATACTCCGGTGGTCATTCCAGGCGAGAAGCGTGGCATCTTCTCCAAGATCTTCGCAAGGAGGGCTGCATGAGCATCTTCAGTCTTTTCCGCAAACAGAAGTCGGCACCGCTTGCGCGCGAACGCCTGCAGGTGCTGCTCGCCCACGAAAGGGCATCCTCCGGCTCCGATCTGGTCGCCATCCTCAGGGAAGAAATTCTCGGCGTCATCGCCAAACATGTGCAGATCGACAATGATCGGGTGCATGTGAAGATGGATCGCGACGAGCATGTCTCGATACTCGAGATCGATGTCGAGATTCCTCTGGGTGCCGATCTGCGCGCCGCGTAAGATGAGTTGCCGCCCATCATCGGACGATGAGGCTGTGGAGTTGAAGGACGTCTCCCCCGTCATGCCGGACTTGATCCGGCATCCAGCCACGGCGCGTCTGTGCCGTGAGTAGAGTCTCTCGCGATCAAGGACTTGATCGCGCTGGACCCCGGATCTCGTCCGGGGTGACGGAGTGCGGATGCTGCGGCTTAGCCAAACGCACCCCTCACTAATCTTTCTATTAATCACGTCGCCCCATACCGGGCGGCGTTTTTTATTCCGCCGTCGTATCGACGGGTTTTCGAAACGCCTCGGCCAGATCGCCGGGCAGCGGACGCTTCAGGTTGATGCCGTTCGGCGGGATAGGCGCATTGAACCATTTGTCGTAGATTTTCTCGATTTCGCCGCTCTCATAGATTTGGCCGAGCGCCTCGTTAACGGCGTCGCGGAAGCCGGTATCGCCATGGCGGAGCATCAGGCCATAGGGCTGTGGCGGGGCGAGATATTCATCGGAGATGACGTAGTCTTCCGGCTTGCCGGTCTCGGCAACGAAGGATCGCAGAAGTATATCGTCCATGACGAAGGCGGAGGCACGGTTTTCCGTCACCATGTCGAAACTGCCCTCGGTGCTGTCATTTTGCAGAACCGCGACGTTCAGCCCCAGTTTGCGATTGAGCACATTGAGTTGGGTGATGTTGATGGTTCCCGTCGTCACCACCACCGTTCGCCCGGCGAGATCGGCGACGGTGTTCAGGCCGCTCGATTTCAGCGCCACATAACGGGTGCCGGTGATGAAGTGGCTGTAGGAGAACCACACGGCCTTGCGCCGCTCCTCGGTATTCGTGCTCGCCACGCATTCCATGTCCATCGTGCCGTCATTGAGAAGCATGATGCGGTTGCTGGGCGTGCGCTTGACGAACTCGACCTTCAGTTCCGGCAGGCCGAGCTTCTTCTTGATGGAATCCGCCACTCTCAGGCATAGCTCGATGCTGTAGCCGATAGGCTCCGGCCCGGTGCCGAGATAGGAAAAGGGAATATTGCGATCGGCATAACCGAGCTTGATGGTGCCGGTTCTGGCAATGGTTTCAAGTGTCGGCGGCTGGGCATCCTCGCTCACCGCCTGGGTGGGCAGAAGACTTGAAAAAACGAGCATAAGCCATAATGTCGATCTCTGCATCGCGCATCTCCAGCCAAAATAATCCGTCAAAACATTTTCATGAAAATCGATACGGGTTGACGCCTTGCGCTCTCAGTCCTGGTATTCGCTCGGATGTTCGTATGCCTGTTTCAGAGAGGCGGCCATCGGCAGGTTCAGGTTCATGCCGTTTGGGGGAATGGGCTTGGTGAACCATTTTTCATAAAGGCCATGAATGACCGGTCCTGTGAAAATATGCCGAAGGCTTTCATTGACCGCCGCCTTGAAACCCGGGTCGTTGCGCCGGAAAACCAGGCCATAGGGTTCGGGGGCGCTCAGCGTTTCCTCAGAAAGCGCATAGAGGTCCGGATTCTCTGACGTCGCCGCGAGCGCCGCGAGCAATATGCCATCCATGACAAAAGCGGAGGCCTTGCCGGAGACCACGAGTTCGAAGGCCTCCTCATTGGTTTTCGTCGGCATCACCGAGATATTGAGGTTCTTCGCCCGGTTCACGGCATTGAGCTGCTCAATATTGACCGTGCCGGAGGCGGATGTGACGGACCGCCCGGCGAGATCGGCAAGGCTTTTCAGATTGTCCTGCTTGCGGGAGAGAAACTGCGTTGCGGTCATGAAATTGGGATAGGAGAAATCCACGATCTTGCGGCGTTCGCTATTATTGGTCGTGGCCGCGCATTCAATGTCGATCTGGCCGCCGCGGACAAGGATGAAACGGGTCGCGGGTGTCGCCTTGACGTATTCGAGTTCGATCCTGTCGAGCTTCAGTTTCCTGCGAATATCTTCGCTGATCGCCCGACAAAGATCGGTCGAGAAACCGGTGACCTCCCCATTCGGCAATTGATAGGAAAAGGGCGGTTCGGCTTCGCGATAGCCGATGCGGATCTTTGCGGTTTTGGCGATCTGCTGAAGTGTGTCGCCTTCGCCGGCAGCCTGGAGCGGCGTAATGGGAGCAAGACATGTGAGGAAAAGGCAAAATACTGAAAGACGCATTTTATGTCCTCTGGGCCGGCGGCCGGTTTCTCAAATGGCTTTTTGCGGTGGGCAATAGGTTTCCTGTGTCGGTCTACCGATATCGCCGAATTCATCCTTCGCAATTGGAGCGATGACGGCGCGGTTCTTGAGAATGCGGGCAAGCGGCGCGGGCTCGGCAAAATAATAGCCCTGCGCTTCGTCGCAGCCGGAAAGCTTGAGCGCTTCGACCTGCTCCCTGTTTTCAACGCCCTCGGCGGTGACCTTAAGACCGATCTGTTCAGCCATGTCGATGACGGTGTTGACGATGGCGGAACACATGGGATTGGACGGCAGGCCGGAGACGAATTCCCGGTCGATCTTGATCTTGTCGAAGGCGACATGGGTGAGCGTGCTGAGCCCCGCATAACCGGTGCCGAAATCGTCAAGCGCGAGGCGAACGCCCCTTTCCTTCAGCAGTTTCAGGGCTCGGGCGCTGTTGTCGCGCTCCAGCATGACCGTTTCCGTCACTTCCAGTTCAAGCCGTTCCGCCGGGAAGCCGGATGTTTCAAGCGCCCGGTCCACTATCGGGACGATGTCGTCATTGCTGAGCTGAACGGCGGATAGATTGACGGCGAGCCTGATATCCTTCGGCCATGTCATCGCATCCCTGCAGGCCTGCGCCAGAACCCACTCGCCCAACGGCTTGATGAAGTTGTTTTCTTCGGCAAGCGCGATGAAGCGGTCCGGTGCGATGAGGCCAAGCTTGCTGTGCCGCCAGCGGGCCAGCGCTTCATAAGCGACGATGCGACCGCTCTGCAGATTGACAACCGGCTGGTAGTGCAGCTCGAATTCCTGGTTTTCGAGCGCGGATTTCATGTCTATTTCCAGCGCATGCTTATGCTGCGCCGCCATGTCCATGCCGGGCTCATAAAAGACGAAATAACCGCAGCCCATGGATTTCGCCCGGTAAAGACCGAGATCGGCATGTTGCAGAAGCTGCGTTGCAGATGTGCCGTGGCCCGGCGCGCAGGCGATGCCGATGCTGGTGTCGATGCTGATATCGCTGCCTTCGAGACTGAAACTGCGCGAGACGGCATGCACCACCCGCGCGGCCAGCATCGCCGCATCGCTCTCGCAGTCACCGTTTGCCGATTGAATGATCGCGAATTCGTCGCCGCCGAGACGGCTCACCATGTCGTTTTCACCAAGCACGGCGGAAATCCGCGAGGCCACCGCCACAAGCAGGGCATCGCCGGCGGCGTGTCCGAGTGTGTCGTTGACGGCCTTGAAGCGGTCCAGATCGAGCAGCATGACATTGAACGGCTGGCCTGACGCGGCAAGCTGTTCGAGACGGTTTTCGAGCGTCTTCATCAGCAGCACGCGGTTTGGAAGTCCGGTCAGTGCATCGTGGTGGGCCATATGTTCCAGCTGCTGCGCCATATCGCGTATCTGCCGCAGGCGTCCGCGTTCCAGAACCGCCTCGCGCAACGTCTCAATAGCGGTGGCCATGTCGCCGATCTCGTCCCGCCGCTCCTGAAACGGCGTGGCGACATCCGTTTCCTCGCGGGCGATCCGAAGCGTCGCCTGCACCAGCGCCGGGACCGGTTTCAGGAAATGTCGGGCGATGACGGTCACCAGCACGCCGGTAACGGTCAAGACCACGATCAGCGCGGCGAGCGAATTATAGATGAGCTTGCGCTGCGCGCCATAAAGCGCGTCCGAGCCGCCAATGCTGACGGCGACCGCGCCGATGGGTTTCTTCGTTTCCGTGCTGATGATCGGCAGCAGGCCGATATAGTGGCTGGATTCGCCGATGGTCGCAAAACCGGTGGAAAAACGCGCGGCGACCGCATCCCGGGAAAATATGGGATCGGTAGCGAGCGGCTTTTCACCGTCATCGGTGGCGTTGTCGAAAGCCGCCGCGATCTGCCGGAAGCCGGAATCCGCCTCGTCATAACGGAAAAGCCAGACGGCATTCTTGGTCTGTGCGCCGATAAGCGCGAGAACGTCGCTGGGGTTGAAGCCGGTAACGAGAATGGATTCGTCGTCGCCGATGGGCTTGTCGGTCAATATGCCGTTGACCTGCCCGTCGGCATCGGCTGTGACGCTGACATAGGTATAGATGCTGCGAAGCGTGGCGCTGGCGATCTGCGAATTGACGCGGGCCTGATTGAGCCATTGCTCGCTGGCCGCGGCGACGAACATATACCAGCCGACAAGCGCGCCGACGCTGTAGGAAAAGATCACGCCGCCGAGGAATATCAGGGTTATCTTGCTGGCGAGCGAGCGCCGTCGCGAAAACCGGCCTGTTTCCGGCTGCGTTGGTGAGCGAAGCGTGTGGCCCGGTTCAACCTGTCTATCCGTCCCGCGATAGGCAGTCTCTTCCATTCGCGATAGTCCCCCGCGATGTCGCGTTATAATTGTTTTATGGAATTTTATAGGGCATGCGTTTCAATGCTGTCTGCTAAATAATTCAACAAAGTTTAGATGCGATTAAGAATTAATCCGTCTTTTTATAGTCGTAGCTTATATAAGAGATGACGTCCCTGCACCTAAGGTTGAAAAAATCGGAGGTTAGAGGTGAGCCGTCAAGGATAAACTCCAAAATTCTGCTATTTCCGCCATGTTTTCCGATCCAGCATGCCGGTCATCGATAACGCGGCGATTGGCCTTGCCAACTGGCCGATAAACGGCATCTTGCGCGTAACATGCCGTTTTCAGGGAAGATATCATGGCTCATAAAGGCAAAAACATCGCGCAGCTTTCCGTTCTCCTCCAGAGCGGCCATCTCGATCCGCGTGCCCTGGTAGAAGAGACGCTGGACGCGGTCGGGAGAGAGGACGATCACGCTATTTTTATCGAGTTGACGGCAGCGCGGGCGATGTCGGAGGCGGAAGCCGCGGCAAAACGCATTGGCGATGGCCGCTCCTGTGGTGTGCTCGATGGTATTCCGGTGGCCTGGAAGGACCTCTTTGACCTTGAAGGCATGGCGACCACGGCGGGATCGACGGTCCTTGCCAACGATAAGCCTGCGTCTCGCGACGCGGATGTGGTGACGGCGCTGAAACAGGCGGGCATGATCTGCATCGGCCGCACCAATATGAGCGAGTTCGCGTTTTCCGGTCTCGGCATCAATCCGCATTACGGCACGCCACGCAATCCTGCTTCTACGGATGGTCACCGCCTGCCGGGAGGTTCTTCGTCGGGTGCGGGCGTCGCGGTCGCTGCCGGTCTGGTGCCGGTGGCGATAGGCACCGATACCGGCGGATCGGTGCGTATTCCCGCCGCCTTCAACGGCGTGGTGGGTTACAAGGCAAGCCGTGGCCGTTATTCGATGCGCGGCGTTTATCCCTTGGCGAAGAGCCTCGATTCGCTCGGCCCGCTCACGCATACCGTGAAGGACGCTGTCTGGGTGGATGCCGCCATGCGCGGCAAGGTGGCTGTCGATCTCGCCCGCGCGCCTCTTTCCGGCCTGTCGCTGGTGGTGCCGGAAACGGTCTTTTTCGATGGCATCGAGGATGGCGTCGCAGCCGCTTTCGAGCAAGCGGTGGAACGTCTCGTCCGCGCCGGCGCCTCGGTGCGGCGGCAGGCATTCCCGATTTTTTCGGAACTGTTCGATCTTATGAGGGAAAAGGGCGCGCTGGTGACGGCGGAAGCCTTCGCCCTGCACAAGACCCGGCTGGAAGGTGCCGACGCCGCGCGCATGGATCCGCGCGTGGTGGCACGAACGAAGCTTGGCGCGAATATTTCCATGCCGGACTATATCGCCATCATCGAGGCGCGCGAACGCATGACGGCAGCGTTTTCCGGCATGATTGGCAGGCAAGAACTGCTGATGTCGCCGACATTGCCGCATGTCGCGGCCAAGGTCGCGCCGCTTCTCGAGAGTGACGATGCCTTTTTCGCCATGAATGCGAAAACCCTGCGCAACACCCAGATCGGCAATTTTTTCGATCTCTGCGGTGTTTCGATCCCCTGTGGAACGGGCGATGCGGGCATGCCGGTCGGCCTGCTGCTTTCCGGCCTGCACGGCACGGACGATCATGTTCTCAGCGTGGCGATGACGGCGGAAGAAATCGTTCGGGGTTGAGGGAGATTCATCCCCCTCGGGTTGTCGGCAACGTAAAAATATCCTTCGTCATCCTCGGGCCTGTTCCAAGGATCTGCTCTCTGCTTATTCAACGTGATTAGATCCTCGGTTGAGACGATGCACGGCGGTCACGCAATAAAGTTCTCCCCCCTTATTATCAGTTTTCCAAACTTTTTTATCGGTTACCCCGCGGTGCCTGCTTGCGCCCGCCGTCCCGCCTCCTATGTCAGACGGGCTACGAAGGCGTAGCACCCGTTCTGGCGTTTAAGGGGCAGGGCGGGTTGGTCCTCCCAGGGAAAACGAACATGCTTATCGAAAAACTCAACTGGCGTTACGCCACCAAGAAAATGGATCCTTCCAAGGCCGTGTCGGAAGACAAGGTCGAGCGCATTGTCGAGGCGGCGCGGCTTGCCCCCACCTCCAGCGGTCTTCAGCCCTTCGAGGTGATCGTCGTCACCGATCCCGAAGTGCGCGCCAAAATCCGCGAGATTGCCTGGAACCAGGCGCAGGTGACAGACGGCTCGCATCTGCTGGTCTTTGCGGCATGGGACAATTACACCGAAGAGCGGATCAACTACATGTTCGATCTGGTCAACGAAGAACGCGGCATCAAGAATGAAGGCTGGGAAGCCTATCGCCAGATGCTGCTTTCCACCTATCCGCAGCGCGAGCAGCAGGTGAATTTCGAGCACGCCGCCCGTCAGGCCTATATCGGCTTCGGTATGGCCGTGGCCCAGGCTGCCTTCGAGGGTGTGGATTCGACTCCGATGGAAGGCTTCGACCCGGCAAAGCTCGATGAAATCCTCGGCCTGCGTGAAAAGGGCCTGCGCTCCGTCACCATCCTGCCGCTCGGTTATCGCCAGCCGGAAGGCGACTGGCTGGTGAACCTGAAGAAGGTGCGCCGCCCGGCCGATGAATTCGTCAGCCGCGTCTGATTTTACGCCGCTCGCAAAAGCTAAAGCATTTCCAGGAAAAGTGGAATCCGGTTTTCCGTCCGGAAATGCGGCACACAAAGAGCTGGAGCATTTTCGCGATTCGAAGAACGCGAAAATGCTCCAGACTGCCGCAGGGCTGCATACGCGGCTTTGCGGTAGATTTTTTCTCTCTTTTCAGATAATTGAAAAAACATCCCTGTTAAAAGGTGGCGTGTGCGGGCAAGTATGCGCCATCGAATTGCCGATCCCCGGCATTTCTGAGTGAAAGCCTGACGAAATGACCCGGAAAATCAGCTGTCATCGAATGTGCCCGAAGGCTGCATGAAGAGAGCGGTTCAGCACCGCAACAGGATTTTTTGAGACCCGATCCGTCACGCATTCCCAGAGTTTACAATGAGTTTTCCATCCAGCGCGGCATCCCCCGCGCGCCAAGAACAGGCGGTCCCTGAAGGGTCGGCAAAGGAGCCTATGGTCACGTTTGAAGGCGTGACCAAGACCTTTGGCGGCACGGGCGGCAAGCCGGGCTTCGCAGCCCTTGCCGGTATCGACTATGTCGTGCCGAAAGGCTCCATCACCGGCATCATCGGCCGCTCCGGTGCGGGCAAGTCCACGCTCATCCGCCTCGCCAACGGCCTTGAAAAGCCCTCGACCGGCCGTGTGGTCGTCGATGGCGTCGATGTCGCGGCGCTCGATGAAAAGAGCCTGCGCACGCTGCGCCGTTCCGTCGGCATGATCTTCCAGCACTTCAATCTGTTGTCCTCGCGCACCGCCTTCGACAATGTGGCCCTGCCGCTCGAAATCGCCGGCATGGGCAAGAAGGAGATCGAAACCCGCGTTGCGCCGCTGCTCGATCTCGTCGGCCTTTCCGACAAGGCCAATCGTTATCCGGCGGAACTCTCCGGCGGCCAGAAGCAGCGTGTCGGCATTGCCCGTGCGCTCGCCACCCAGCCGAAGCTGCTCCTCTCCGACGAGGCGACATCCGCGCTCGATCCGGAAACGACGCAGTCCATTCTCGAGCTTCTCAAGCGCATCAATGCCGAGCTTGGTCTCACCGTGCTGCTCATCACCCACGAGATGGAGGTGGTGAAGACCATCGCCTCGCAGGTGGCGGTCATCGACAGGGGCCTGATCGTCGAGCAAGGCACGACCTTCGATATCTTCACCGCGCCGAAACATGAGACGACCCGCAGCCTGCTGTCGTCCTCGGTCGGCGTGAAGCTGCCGCATTGGGTCACTTCGGGCCTGAAACCGCAGGCGGCGGAAGGCGACCGTGTTCTGGTGCGCCTCGTGTTCTTCGGCGAGACGGCCTTCCAGCCGCTGACGGCGCGCCTCGTCGCCGAAATCGGCCCGGACGTGAACATCCTTGCCGGCACCATCGAGGAAATTTCCGGCCAGCCCTTCGGCTCGCTGGTCGTCTCCTATCCGGCCTCGGCGGATGTCACCGCCCGCGCCAATCGCTTTTATGCTGAGACCGGTCTTCACACGGAGGTGCTCGGTTATGTCGCCTGATATGCTGTTCAGCCTTCTCTCCAAGGGCCTGTTGCAGACGCTGCACATGGTCGCCGTTGCCGGCATCGTCGGCTCGCTGATCGGCGTGCCCATGGGTGTTTTCCTTGCCACCAGCGGCAAGGGCGAGCTGTTTCCGGCGCCGATGACCAACCGGATCCTCGGCCTCGTCGTGAACGCCGCGCGCTCCACGCCCTTCATCATTCTGGTGGTGGCGATCATTCCTTTCACCCGCCTCGTCGCCGGCACCTCCATCGGCACCAGCGCGGCCATCGTGCCGCTGACGGTCGCAACCGTGCCCTTCATCGCAAGGCTGGTGGAAGCGGCGATCCGCGAGGTGGACAAGGGCCTGATCGAGGCCGCCCGCGCCATGGGCGCCACGCCGCTGCAGATCGTCACCAAGGTTCTGCTCGCCGAGGCCAAGCCCGGCATCACGCTGGCGCTGACGCTCACGCTGGTCAGCCTCATCGGTTATTCGGCCATGGTCGGCGCGGTCGGCGGCGGCGGGCTGGGGGATCTCGGCATCCGCTACGGTTACCAGCGCTTCATGCCGGATGTGATGCTGGTCGTGGTTCTGGTGCTGATCGTGCTGGTGCAGCTCGTGCAGAGCGCCGGCGACAGGCTGGCCCGCAGCTTCGACAAGCGGACCCGGAAGAATTAACTGCGTTTATAATAACAACCCAAGGAGACACCCATGAAGAAACTCATTCTCGCGGCCTCGCTCGCCGCTCTCTTCACCGCCGGTCAGGCGCTGGCCGAGACCATCAAGATCGGCGTAACCCCCGCCGAACACGCACAGATCATGGAGCAGGTGAAGAAGATCGCGGCCGCCAAGGGTCTCGATATCGATATCGTCGAATTCTCCGACTATGTCGTGCCGAACCAGGCGCTGGCCGATGGCGAGCTGCAGGCCAACTCCTTCCAGCACCAGCCTTACCTCGACAACCAGATCGCTGACCGCAAGTTCGATCTCGTCAGCGTCGGCACCACCATCACCACCCCGATGGGCGTTTATTCGAAGAAGGTGAAGAACCTCGACGAGTTGAAGGACGGCGCAACCGTCGGCATTCCGAACGACCCGACCAATGGCGGCCGCGCGCTGCTGGTTCTCGCTTCCAAGGGCGTGCTCAAGGTCAAGGAAGAGGCCGGCCTCAAGGTAACCCCTGCCGACATCACCGAAAACCCGAAGAACATCCAGATCGTCGAACTCGACGCCGCCCAGCTGCCGCGCTCGCTTGACGACACCGACGCTTCGGTCATCAACACCAACTATGCGACGGCTGCCGGCCTGAACCCGAAGAAGGACGCCATCGCCATCGAAAGCGAAAAGTCCCCTTACGCGAACGTCATCGCCGTTCGTGCGCAGGACAAGGACAAGCCATGGGTGAAGACGCTGGTTGAATCCTACCAGAGCCCGGAAGTGAAGGCATTCATTCTGGAAAAGTACAACGGCACGGTCATCCCGTCCTGGTAAGCC
>Ga0209371_1001244_pt1 | contig 18231 bp, 20 predicted proteins | sample AgamicAtAmrz_FD_187165 | JGI IMG/M metagenome (GOLD analysis project Ga0209371, IMG submission 187165) | Agave microbial communities from Guanajuato, Mexico - At.Am.rz (SPAdes) (version 2) | ecosystem: Host-associated > Plants > Roots > Rhizosphere | place: Guanajato, Mexico | collected 2012-06-07
CTTTCCATACCCACTTCTTCTCGGTGCTGCGCCAGTTTCAGCGTGACTACCCGAAGGTGGCGCTCTATCAGAAAGAGGACAATATGGCGACGCTGATCCACGGCCTGGATGAGGGGCTGATTGACGTGGCGTTCGTGCGTCTGCCCTGCGAAAGCAGCAAAACCTTTAGCCTGAAGCTGGTGGACGAGGAGCCGATGCTGATTGCCCTGCACCGCACGCATCCGCTGTCGGCGAAGGCGGATATCGCGCTCAGCGAATTGCAGAACACGCCGCTGATTATCTTTCCGCAAGCGGTGTCGCCGGGGCTGTATGAGCTGATCTACAACGCCTGCCTGCGTGCCGGTGTGGAGATGGATAACGCCCATCAGGCCTCGCAGTTCTCTTCATCTTTGAGCATGGTGGCGGCCGGTTTTGGCTTTGCCATCATTCCGCAGTCGATGGCCTGCTTTGGGCATCCGATGGTGACGTTTCATTCGGTGGCGGGAAACACATTGAAAACCGATGTGGCGCTGGCGTGGCGCAAGTTCGAGCGCTCACCGGCGGTCAGGCGGTTTATCGATCACTTTTAAGCGCCCGAGGGGATCGGGCGCTAAGCGGTTAACGGCGGTGGGTATTGACCACCTGACCGATGCCTTTGCCATCAAGCGCGGCATCAGGATCGGCGAAAAAATCGAGGTTGAAGTAAGTGTCATCGGTCAACAGTTCAACCCGGTGCCAGTACTCCGGCGGGCTGATGCCAAACTGCCCCGCTTCGATCACCACTTCTCGCTCAGGAGTGGTGTCATGCTCACTGGCAAAACCGATGTATTTCACCGCGCCCTGCATCACCGACAGGCGGCCAAAGACCCCTTTTTTGGTGTTGTGGTGCGTCAAAAGCGCCTGCGGCACCGTCTCTTTCGTCCAGAAGGGCGTCGAGCGGGTATGGCGAAAATGGAGTGGAATAAGCTGCGTCATCGTTAGCCTCCGGTTACCAGCCGCACACGTTGGTCTCTTCATCCGATTCGTAGCCGCGGACGATATTAATCAGATCTTTTACCGCATCAGCGGCAATAAGGGGATCGGTCAGCTCGCTGAGGCGGGTAAAATCTTTATCGACCGAGACGCCATTATTATTATTGGTGACGGTCAGCGTATATTCCCCGCTATTATCAGCAGGCAGATTTAATTTCGAGACCAGTTCAGAAACGGCCTGGTTCGCAATATCAGGAAGATAGAGCGACATCGGTTTTAAATAAACTTTCTGCTCTGTTTTACCGCTTTCCCGATGGGAAACGGAGAGTGAATAACCTCTGTTTTCTGTATCCATAATTGCTACCTCAACCTTCAATCAGAATTTTAGGATCAACATAGAAATCGACGCTAAACACCGTGTCGTCACTGAGCGCTTCAATGTTGTGCCATTTTTCAGGCGGGAAGACGCCGAACTCACCGGCGTGGATGGTCAGGGTTTCCACCGGCTGCGGGCTGGTCTCATCGGCATAACCGTAATAGCGGATCGCGCCGCGCTGCACGCTTAAACGCGGGTAGACCCCCTGACGCGTTCCGGCGTCAAGATGGCGTTTCCAGATGGAGGCCGGTGCTGTTTCTTTCGTCCAGAAAGGGGTGGTGCGGGTGTGGACATAATTCGCGGGTATGGCAATGCGTTGCATATTTCGTCCTCTTTTTATCTCAGCAACTGTTGTCGCCGGGAGGGGGAAAAGCATATGTTGCATAGCATATACCTGTTATAAAAAATATCGACTATTTTTTATAAATGTTATTTAAAGTTGATGAAAAAAATCTCCACAAACCTATTTCGTGCTACTTTTTATACTCCGAAAGGATAATTTTTATAAAAAACAAAAACGCGATAAGAAATCATCATTAGCAAATGAAATTTTTTATTCGGCAAGGCTAAATAAAAGCCCCCGAAACGGGGGCAACGTCGCTTATTGCAGAAGGGTGCTCTCCCAGCCGTCGAAGATCGCCGCCACGTTATACTGCGCGGCGTCCGCCTCGCTAAGCTGATAGCGCTCACCGCCCTGCCCGGCACCTGGCCCACGGTTACTGGCCTCATAAAAACGGCTGTCCTGCGGGTAAAACCAAATTTTATCCCCGTTCTTATCTTTGCCGGACATCTTGTCCCAGCCGTAGATATGGTCATCAATCTCGCTATTAATAATCGCCGCCAGGCCAATGGCGTTCGGATCGGCATAGCGCCCGTCGCTAAACTGGGTAGTCGGGTGCCACGGGCGGCCCAGCGCAAAACTTTTCGCCGGCACGCCCGGCTCTTTGCTCAACTTACTGTTGATAATAAACAGGCCAAACCGCTCCCTGGCCTGGGTGGCAGGCGCGGTGAGATAACCGTACGGCGGCGCGGTGTCATCACGGTTGCGGGCAATGATTTCGCAGCGATCGAACACTGCGATGCCGGGGCCGAAGATAAAATCGACGTGGCCGCTGATGGCGCAGTCGGTGAAGTAACTGCGGCTGCCCTGCTTGCTGTAAAAAGTGTCCTGATAACCCTCAAGGCGAACGTGGCGAAAACGCGCTCTGTCTGCCCCTTCCGCCACCATCAGCGCCACCGCCTGGGTATCTTTCAGCTTCTGCGCATCGCCTTCCGGCAGCGCGGCGTTGGCAGGAAAATCAAAAGTATTACGAATGGTGAGGTTCTCCAGCGTTACGCCGCTGGCGCGGATCTCTACCGTGCTGGTGCGCCCGGTGCCGAGCTTCTGCCCCTGCTCATCGAGCGCGCCTGCGGGGGTATTGGCCTCAATCACCGTGCCCGCCGTCGATTCCCCGATCAGCGTGACGGGCTTCTCAATCACCAGCCGCTCTTGCCAGCGCCCCTCTTTAATCAGAATGCGCCACGGCGTGCCGCTCTGCGGTGCGGCGTCCAGCGCCTGGCCGATCGTGGAAAATTCACCAGACTTCGGTGTGGGCGATACCACGGCGTTCCACTCGGACGCCTGCGCGCTGGCGCTCAGGCAGACCAGCAGCAGTGCGGAGCAGTGCAGGGTTTTCATTGTTCTCTCCTTGGTTTTTGGACACGGCAGCTCATGCAGCAGGGCGCAGATCTGCCAGATATGACGCTTTGCCAGCGCTGCGCGCCGGTTCAATCGGGATCTGCTACTGGCAAATAGCGGCCTCTGTCCAAAGTCAGTAAGGAGAGTCGGCTTAACGGACTGTAACGCTGTTATTTTTTTACACCAGCATAGGTCAGTAAAAAGCTATTGCGCATTTTAAAACGCTGTTTTGAGATCAAACTCAAACTTATCGACCGCATTGCTTAAACGAGAATCAAAACTATTATCACGATAAAAAAGAGAATTTATTCCTGTGCGGATAGGTTGTTTCTGAATGCGGTTATATATGGCAGCAGGTTGATTAATTGGCTAAAAAGACCTTAAATCAGAAGAAGATATTTTAACTGGCCTCAGGTGTGCTTTTCTGGCAACCTTTGCTTTCTTTTGAGTGGGTAAAAAATTACCATCGCCCGACGTGGTTTCAATATTTGAACGCGGACTCAACCTGCAACGGTAAGTAAAATAATCATGAAAAATAAAAAGATAGACACAATGGCCCGCGTCGCTATGCGCATCAGGGGCTTATCAGTAAAGGAAAAGCGTCTTCGCTACCAGGATAAGATGTACACCTTTAAATATGTTTCCGGACATTACGAAGTCTTTTTGGACGGAGAAAAAGTTGACACCTTCGCCACGGAAAACATCAACCAGGCGATTGCGGATTTTAAAGAAAAAAATAACAAAAACAGGCGCTGATAAACCTGAAAATACCCTTTTCTGCCCCGCGTTTACTCCTGTAATTAAATCTTAGAGAACACATAATACCGCGCGACATTACCGCTCGCGCCGGTCTTTTCTCGCCCCTCATTAATTTTCACAAGAAACAACCTCTTAAAATTGGTAGCTAAATCACAAGCTTAGGAATAATTTTTTTACACAAGCTGTTTACATGGTAACGATAATTCATATCATCTTGATAATTACTCTCAACTTGAGAGCGGTGTTTACCGCGACCGGTTAAGGTCGTCTTCACCTGCATAATCAGGAACGTTATAAGAATGAAAAATCGTTACCTTTGGGCTATTAACCCCTGTTTGTTGATGATGTTATCCGCGCAGGCCGCAGCACAAGACGCAAAAGAGGAGACGCTGGTGGTGGCCGCCAGCCGCGCTAATCACAGCGTCGCCGATATGGCGCAAACCACCTGGGTCATTGAGCAGGCTGAAATTGAACAGCAGGTTCAGGGTGGTAAAGAGTTAAAAGAGGTGCTGGCACAGCTTATTCCGGGGATGGATGTCAGCAGCCAGGGGCGCACCAACTACGGCATGAATATGCGCGGGCGCTCAATGATGGTGATGGTTGACGGCGTGCGCCTCAACTCATCGCGCACCGACAGCCGCCAGCTTGATTCGATCGATCCCTTTAATATCGCGCGCATTGAGATTATCTCCGGCGCGACCTCGCTCTATGGCGGCGGCAGCACCGGCGGCCTGATCAATATCGTTACCAAAAAGGGGCAGCCGGAGACGGAAGTGGAGTTCCAGACCGGCACCAAAAGCGGCTTTAACAGCCATAACGATCATGACGACAATGTTGCGGCTTCGGTCAGCGGCGGGAATGATAAGGCCTCCGGTCGACTGTCGGTTGCTTATCAGCGCTACGGCGGCTGGTATGATGGCAAAGGCGATGAGGTGATCATCGATAACACCCAGACCGGCCTGCAATACACTGATCGGCTGGACGTGATGGGCACCGGCACGCTCAACATCGATGAGCATCAGCAGCTGCAACTTACCACTCAGTACTATAAAAGCGAGTCTGACGGCAAACATGGCCTTTTCTTAGGCGAAAACTTCTCGGCAGTCACCGGCACCGCTACAGCCTACAACAAAGGCAACCTGGATGCCGACCGTATTCCGGGCACCGAGCGCCACCTGATCAATCTGCAATACTCGAACACCGATTTCTGGGGCCAGGATGTGGTGGCGCAGATCTACTACCGCGACGAGAGCCTGGCGTTTTACCCCTTCCCGACCCTCTCTAACGGACGGGTCACCAGCATCGGCGCTTCGCAGCAGAAGACCGACTTTTATGGCGGCAAGCTGACCATCAACAGCAAACCGGTTGATGCCCTGACGCTGACCTGGGGGATCGATGCAGAACATGAAGCGTTCGACGCCAATCAGCAGTTTTTCAATCTGAACAGCGCCGCCGCCAGTGGCGGGATGCAGTTGGATAAAGCCTTCAGGGTTGAGCGCTATCCGGGCTACAGCATCACCAATATCGCGCCGTTCCTGCAAAGCAGCTATGACATTGACGCCATCACCCTGAGCGGCGGCGTGCGTTACCAGTACACCGAAAACCGCGTCGACGATTTTGTCGGTTACACGCAGCAGCAGGCAATTGCCAACGGCAGAGCTACCTCGGCAGACGCCGTGCCGGGCGGGAAAACGGATTACAACAATTTGCTGTTTAACGCTGGTATCCTCGGCCATCTGACCGACCGTCAGCAGCTGTGGTTCAACTTCTCGCAGGGCTTTGAGATCCCCGACCTGGCAAAATATTACGGTGCCGGTACCTATCAGTTGGTCGATGGTCACTACCGCCTGCTGAACAGCGTCAATGTGAACGATTCGAAGCTGGATGGCGTAAAAGTTAACGCCTACGAACTGGGCTGGCGCTACACCGGCGATAACCTGCGTACGCAAATTGCGGGCTACTACTCTCTCTCCGATAAAACCATCAACATCAATAAAAGCGATATGACTATCAATATTGATGATGATAAGCGCCGCATTTATGGCGTCGAAGGCCAGGTGGATTACTTCTTTACCGACAGCGAGTGGAGCACCGGGGCTAACTTTAACGCCATCAAATCCGAGACGCGGGTCAGCGGGAAGTGGGAGAAACTGACCGTTGACAGCGCGAGCCCGTCGAAAGTGAGCGCGTGGATCAACTGGGCACCGGGCGACTGGACGCTGCGTTTGCAGAGCACGCAAAGCTTCGACCTCTCCGACGCCGCCGGTAAGCGCATTGATGGCTATAACACGGTTGATATGCTCGGCAGTTACGCCCTGCCGGTGGGCAAAGTGAGCTTCAGCGTGGAAAACTTGCTGGATGAGGAGTACACCACCGCCTGGGGTCAGCGTGCGCCGGGATTATATAGCCCAACCTATGGCGCGCCGGGGTTATATACCTACAAAGGACGTGGTCGGACATTTGGCGTAAATTATTCAGTTCTCTTCTGATATCTACTGCCGCCTGGTACACAGGCGGCAGTAATTCTCAGCCGAATGCCTGCTTATAATCAATCTTGCTTGCCTTACCTTAAGCCAAATAGAGTAATTGTTTTTGAGTTATTTCTTAATTAACTCACTGAGAATATAAAATATATTAATTAAAACGGCGAAGCGTTATTGCATATCCGTCGGGGTAGATTCGCCGGGTGCAATCTGTTGCGCCTGTTTTATTTTGCTCTGCTGAGCCGTTTTGTTGAGTGCTTCAAGCTCCTGGGCACGCGCTAACTGCTCCTGCGTTACTTTTCTCCCGGTAAAGGCATCAATCATTTCGGTTCGCCCATCGGGATATTTCACTACGCTTACCAGTCGACCGCCAAATTGCGGAATTCCGGACATCTCGAGCGCATAATCAATTTCTTGATTTTCCACCTTTTTCTTTTGGCGTACCGGCTCTTCGGCTTTTACCTCTTTGCTCTCTTTATGGCTCTCCGCTTTACTGGAAAGGGTCACTTTTATGCTCTCATCCTGATAGGTGTGAGCCTCTTTGACGTTCTCTGTAGAGGTGGTCATCGCCGCTTTATGGGTGGCGTGTTCGTGTGTGTTGGCAAGCGGAGGGCTTGCCTGAATAGCCTGAATTTCCTGCATAATTCTCTCCGCGTGTAGTTAACAGATAATGAGCTGATGACTCTTCCGGGATGAGTCGAAAAGAATATCCCTATAACGTTTATCGTCAGCCTGAGAAAACAAATTAATAAGAAATAATGGTAACAGTAGCTTAATTATAGACTTTTTAAAAATAAGAAAAGACTTATTTAATACAATAAGAATTTTACTTAAAGAGACGGAATAATAATGAATCCATTTTAAGTCAGTGCATTTAAATAAAACTTTTTTCGGCAACCAGCGAAAGATAGCGCGGCCGATAACCACAACAATGGCCACTCTTTTCCTCCCGGAATGTGTTGTATCCTCGCCAAAGGCGACTGCTACACTGCAAGGCATGTAGCCCGACAACATCAAACATCACAGAGAGGGAAACGCTATGTCAGACAACTATCAACCCCCGAAGGTGTGGACGTGGGATCAATCCGGCGGCGGCGCGTTTGCCAATATCAACCGCCCGGTTTCCGGTGCCACCCATGAAAAGGCGCTGCCGACGGGCAAACATCCGTTGCAGCTCTACTCCCTCGGTACGCCGAACGGCCAGAAAGTGACGATTATGCTGGAAGAGTTGCTGGCGAAAGGCGTCTCTGAAGCGGAGTATGACGCGTGGCTGATCCGTATCGGTGAAGGGGATCAATTCTCCAGCGGTTTCGTCGACGTCAACCCGAACTCGAAAATCCCGGCGCTGCGCGACCACAGCACTACCCCGCCGACCCGCGTGTTTGAATCGGGCAATATCCTGCTCTATCTGGCAGAGAAGTTTGGTCATTTCCTGCCGCGCGATCTCGCCGCGCGCACCGAAACGCTGAACTGGCTCTTCTGGCTGCAAGGCTCCGCGCCGTTCCTCGGCGGCGGCTTCGGGCACTTCTACAGCTATGCGCCGGTGAAGATTGAATACGCCATCAACCGCTTCACCATGGAAGCCAAGCGCCAGCTCGACGTGCTGGATAAACAGCTGGCGGAACATCAATTTGTCGCGGGCGATGAGTACACCATTGCCGATATGGCGATCTGGCCGTGGTACGGCAACGTGGTGCTGGGCAATGTCTACGATGCGGCGGAGTTCCTTGATGCGGGCAGCTACAAAAACGTCCAGCGCTGGGCGAAAGCGATCGCTGAACGTCCGGCAGTGAAGCGCGGCCGCATGGTTAACCGCACCTTCGGCCCGGCGAATGAGCAACTGCATGAGCGCCACGACGCCAGCGATTTCGATACGCAAACCGAAGATAAACGCGGCGCATAAGGAAATGATCAAGACGGCGCGCCAGCAGGCGATTGTGCAGCTTCTGAAGAGCCAGCAGTCAATCACCACTGCCGCGCTCGCCGCTGAGCTTGCCGTCAGCGTGGAGACCATTCGCCGCGATCTCAACGCTCTGCAAATGCAGGGCAAAATCATTCGTCGGCATGGTCGCGCCCGCACGCTGGCGGACGGCAGCGAACCCTTTCGCGCCCGCTTAAAAAGCCACTATGCGGATAAAGCCGATATCGCCCGTCATGCGCTCAACTGGGTGGAAGCCGGGATGACGCTGGCGCTGGATGCCAGCTCAACCTGCTTTCACCTGGCGCGGCAGTTGCCGGATATTCCGCTGACGGTGTTTACCAACAGTTTGCCGGTGTGCGAAGTGATGGCCCGTCGCCAGCATAGCGAGCTTATCTGCTCCGGCGGTCGGCTGGCGCGCGGTGAGCGCTGCTACGTCAATCCGGCGCTCGCCAGCCTGCTTAAATCGCTGGAGATCGATCTCTTTATCTTTTCCTGCGAGGGGATTGATGGCAACGGTGAGATGTGGGATTCCACACGGCATAACGCGGCGTTTAAAGCGGCACTGCTGCGCCGGGCGCAGCAGTCGCTGTTACTGATTGATAAAAGTAAATTTTACCGGGCCAGCGAAGCCAGCATCGGCAACCTTTCACTGGTAACGCAGATGATCACCGACGCGCCCCATCCCTGAGGCGCACGTTTGCAGAATCAGAACGCGACCCACTCATCGGACGATGCGCCGGGTTTGCGGGCACTGCCACGGCTCATGTCAGGTTTCACCAGTTTGGCTGCGGTGGGTTTATGCTCCTCTTCACCGGTCAGGCGGAACTTCTGCACAGAACGTTGCAGCTCTTCGGTCTGACGCTCCAGCGCAGCGGCGGCAGCCGACACCTGCTCAACCAGCGAGGCGTTCTGCTGGGTAACGTTATCCATCTGCGTGATGGCAACGCCCACCTGCGAGATCCCTTTGCTCTGCTCGGCAGAGGCGGCGGCAATCTCTTTCATAATGGTGGTCACTTCACGCACGGCGCGCAGAATGCCTTCCATCGTGGTGCCGGTGTCGTTGACCAGCTGTGCCCCTTTCTCAACGCGCGAGACGGAGTCGGCGATCAGGGTTTCAATCTCTTTTGCCGCGCCCGCACTGCGGCTGGCGAGGTTACGTACTTCGCCGGCCACCACCGCAAAACCACGGCCCTGTTCACCGGCACGCGCCGCTTCTACCGCCGCGTTAAGGGCGAGAATATTGGTCTGGAAAGCGATGCTGTTAATGACGGTAGTGATTTCGGCAATCTTCTTCGAACTGCCGGAGATACCGTCCATCGTGTTGATCACCTCTTTCACCAGCGCACCGCCTTTGCTGGCGGTGGCAGAGGCAACTTCCGCCAGCTCGCTCGCCTGGCTGGCGTTGTCGGCGTTCAGTTTCACCGTGGCGGTCAACTCCTCCATGCTGGCGGCGGTTTCTTCCAGCGCGGCGGCCTGCTCTTCGGTACGCGATGAGAGATCATTATTGCCGGTGGAGATCTCCGTTGCGCCGCGCCAGATATTTTCGCTGCCGTGGCGGATGCTGCTTACCGCTTCGCGCAGGCTATCCTGCATTGCTAACAGCAGCGGGATCACCTGGCCAACGCAGTTACGCCCCATATCTTCCAGCGGCTGGCTGAGATCGCCCTGCGCCATCAGTTTGAAGTGCTCGCGAATACGCGTCAGCGGTTTGACCAGCATGGTCACCAGGTAGCGATCCGTAAACAGCAGGATCAGCAGGCCCAGCACAATCGCGATAATGATCGCCGCGCGGGTAGTGCTGGTCTGGTGATCGACCATCACGCGGGTTTCATCCAGCATCACGCCAGCGGCTTTGTTGAAACTCTCGGTCGCCACGCCAAAATTGCGGCTCAAACCAGGCGTAACATTATTGGCCTGCGCGCGATAAGCTTCCGGCGAGCCCTGCTGCGCCAGCTGCATCTGCGGGTTAACGCCCTGCTCCAGCAACGCCTGCCAGCCAGCGATCACCTCTTCAGAGACTTTCGGATCCATCGGCCCTGGCGAAACGGCCTTGAAGTCGGCAAGGCGTTTTGCCATGTTATCCAGCGCCTGTTGCGCGGGCGCCATGTCCGGCGTTCCCCCCGCCGCTTTGGCTTCCATCACGCGGCTGAGGCGCGTCACAAAGCGAAAGTATTGATCGTTGCCCTGGCTCAGAAGCGTCATTTGCGTCACCAGCTGGCGGTCGATTTCATTACCGTCGGCAACTTTTGACAAAGAAGAAACGCTATACAGACCGACGCCAGACCACAGCACGCTGAAGATCCCGAGGATCACCAGCAACACAGCGCGTATAGTGAAGTTACGAAGCATATTCATAATTTTAATCCTTGCGGTGAAGGTAGCCCCTCGCCTGTGGGCGAGAGTTATCACTTTTATCGGCACGCGTTTGGGAATTTGTATGGTCGGTTTAAAATATTTATGTAAAAAATTAGCGGTGATTTTTTTATGGCTATCGCGAATGTAGTGACCAGAGAAATGGTTATTCTGCTAACATTCCGTTGCGCAACACCCATCCCCTCAAAAACGTTAACCCCATGATATTTAACATTTAAAAATAACAACAAGCTCATCTCCATTAATCCTTTGTTGTGTTGGTGCGAAAATAACAAAGCCAACCTGGCAATATGAATCACCATAATTTAATAGCGGCCTTTAAGCGGCCATAATTTAATATCAAGCGCGAAATTTAATTTATTTTTGGTACCAGCTATAAAAATTTAAATATTACTAAAAAATAATTTATCACCAGGTTTTATAATTTTTCCCGCAACGATTTCCAGCCCGCTTACGGCGCACCAACCCAACAGCCATGCGCCCTGCCGTAGCGCGAACTCACTAACGTGCTGCTGCGTGCATTTTTGTTACGCCGGGTGCCATCGCTTTTTCTTATATTCCGCGGTTTTTTATCAATGCTTCCCAGGAATTTTCGCAGATTTAAGCCATGCAGGAAGAAAATTAAGCGGGGGTTTAAAATGCAGACGCAACATTATTTGTTACCTCTGTTTGGCTTCTACTCAGCGGCTCTTTTGCTGCCCGGCGATCGCACGTAAGATAGAAACGTTGTTTCAAAACCATCAGGCACCGCCAGATACGAGAGGAGAGATCATGCCCGGCTTCGCCAACCCTCAGCGTTATGAACAGATGCAGTATCGTTACTGCGGCAAAAGCGGCCTGCAACTGCCCGCCCTGTCGCTCGGTTTATGGCACAGTTTTGGTCACGTCAATGCACTCGATGCGCAGCGCACGCTGTTGCGTAAAGCATTCGATCTGGGAATCACCCACTTCGATTTAGCGAATAACTATGGCCCGCCCGCCGGCAGCGCGGAGGAGAATTTTGGTCGCCTGCTGCGCGACGATTTTGCCCCCTACCGCGATGAACTGATTATCTCCACCAAAGCGGGCTACGATATGTGGCCTGGCCCGTATGGCTCCGGCGGCTCGCGCAAATATCTGCTCGCCAGTCTCGATCAGAGCCTGAAGCGTCTGGGCGTCGACTATGTCGATATCTTCTACTCACACCGCGTCGATGAGAAAACACCGATGGAGGAGACTGCCGCCGCGCTCGCGCAGGCGGTGCAGAGCGGCAAAGCGCTCTACGTCGGCATCTCCTCCTATTCGACAGAGCGTACGCAGCAGATGGCTGCGCTACTGCGCGAGTGGAAAGTGCCGCTGCTTATCCATCAACCCTCCTACAACATCCTCAATCGCTGGGTCGATAACACCGGGCTTTTAGACGCGCTTGAGGAGAACGGCGTCGGCTGTATCGCCTTTACGCCGCTGGCGCAGGGATTGCTGACAGGCAAATATCTCAACGGTATTCCCGAAGGGTCGCGCATGCAGCGTGAAGGCAAAAAGGTGCGTGGCCTGACGGAGAAGATGCTCACCGAGAGCAATCTCGCCAGCCTGCGCCTGCTGAATGAGATGGCCGAACGCCGTGGGCAGTCGATGGCGCAAATGGCGTTAAGCTGGCTGTTAAAAGATAGCCGGGTGACATCGGTCTTGATTGGGGCCAGCCGCCCGGAGCAGCTGGAGGAGAATGTGCAGGCGCTAAACAACCTGAGCTTCAGCGCCGATGAACTGGCGCAAATTGATAAGCATGTGGCCGATGGGGAGCTGAACCTGTGGCAGGCATCGTCAGATAAATAAAAGTGACGTGCCGGAGGGCGCAGTTTGCCGGAGGGCGCTGCGCTTATCCGGCCTACAGTGAACCGGCACAAGTCCCACCAAAAATCAGTGTTTGCCGCGGGTAAGACGATCCAGATAGCCCATCACAAAGGCGGAGAGCACAAACGTCAGGTGGATAATCACGTACCACATCAGCTTGTTATCCGGGACATTCTTCGCATCCATAAAGACGCGTAGCAGGTGAATTGATGAAATGGCGACAATCGACGCCGCCACTTTGTTTTTTAACGAGGTGGCATCCATTTTCCCCAGCCAGCTCAGCTTCTCTTTGTGCGGGCCAATATCGAGCTGCGAAACAAAATTTTCATAGCCGGAGAACATCACCATCACCAGCAGACCGCCGACCAGCGTCATATCCACCAGCGAGAGCAGCGTGAGGATCAGATCCGCTTCTGCCAGCGAGAAGATGTTGGGGATAACGTGAATAATCTCCTGGAAGAATTTGATGGCCAGCGCCAGGAGAGCAAGAGAGAGGCCAAAATAGACCGGGGCGAGCAACCAGCGCGAAGCGTACATTGCGTTTTCCAGAAAGCGTTCCATGTTCCGTAGTGTCTCGTCAGATAGCTAAACCGGCGCTCAGTATAGCCTGACACCGTCAGCCTTTTGCAACACTCCGGCTGAGTTAACTACACGTCGCCAGGGTTGACCCACGGACGCTGGTTCTCCGGCCAGACCAGCACTACCAGCGCAGGGTACGCTTCTGTGCTGAACTCCTGGAAACATTGGCGCAGGTTGAGCACATCCAGATCGCCGGGAGGGACTTTTTCGCCATTGACGCAGCGTTTTTTAATGTTGTCGTAATACTTATACACAGCGGAATTGAGATCGCTGCAACGACGCTGCGCTTCAAATAAACCAGGCGTGCTATTTATCTCCGCCATCTTCATGCGCTTAATCGTCGCTTGCAAAAAATCGATATATTCATGGTTAACGCGCCAGTACCACTCTGGGGTAATCGCGTTCATTAACCCTGAAAAATGATCTTCGCCCTCTTCTTTTGACAGCGGCGTTAACTGCGGTGCTTGTTCATTAATTTCACTAAGGGGAGTCTTTTTATTGTACTCATGCATCAATAATAAAACGCCGCCCGTTAGCAGCAATAAAGTAATAACAAAATACAAAATACCGTCCATCGACAGACTCCTTTTTTTTGATTTTAAAATTGCCCCATGATATTGTCAACGAACCTCGCCCCTTAATATTCTCTCTCCTGTTAAATAGTCAAGGATAATAGAAATGCTTCCCGAGAACCTCGTCCCGGCGCGCTTTCATCTTTCTGCCGTTGAAACCAGGGCAGGAGAAGAGGGAAAAGAGCCTGATTTTCCTCAGGATATCGGCCCACTTTCTGAGCATGCGCAAAATATATTAGCCAACGCCAGCCGCAGCGGCCAGTCACGTAATATGCTGCTTGAAGAGCACGATCGTCATATTAAAGAACGCTTATTCCGGGTTGTGAAAATTGAGACCTTTGCGCGTTTACTTAATGATTTACAAGCCGAAGGTGAGATTGATGCTCAGAGCCTGAGCAAAATAATTTCCGATAAGACGCAAACTATTAACGAATCAGGTGATGAGATTTGGCTTAATCTGATTACCCGCGAAAAAGATGAGCCAATGTTTTATAAACTTGGGGATGAATAACGTGGCTGAAATTGAAAATAATAACGTCTATATCAATTACAGCGAAAGCAAAAGCGACGAATTTATCTTAAAGCAAAATATCGACGCGCTGGTACAAAGTAAAAACGAGACGATACAACGCATTGCCCAGGATTTAGTCTCTATTCCTGCTGCGCTGGTGCGGTTAAAGTGGCAAAACCGCCGTGAAATCTACCCGTTGCAGGTGAAAGAGGAGATTTACGGCGCGACGATTGCCGCCATCATCGAACAGCACCCTGAACTACGCGAAAAGATCATGGGACGGCTGGAAGCTAACTATCAGCATCTGGTCAGCCGCGAGAGCGCGACCCTGCGCTGGAGCCGCAAATTGAGCGAGGGCCTGTACCGCACCTCGACGGTTTCGACAGCGATGGTGAAGGAGAAACCAGCCAAAGTGAGCAGTAAGGCAAGCCCCCCGTCTGGATCAAGAAAATCCTGAATTTGTCGGCGAAGTCAGCGTGAACTTCTATCCTTAAGGTCTAAGCAACCGATATGGAGGATACTTAATGGCAACTGACCAGACAAAAATCCAGGATCCGACCACCCAGTACTACACCGGTGAATATCCTAAGCAGAAGCAGCCCTTCCCCGGCGTGCAGGCGAAAATGGAACCGGTTCCCGATTGCGGTGAGAAGAGCTATGTCGGCAGCGGGCGGCTGAAAGGTCGTAAAGCGTTAGTGACCGGCGGCGACTCCGGTATTGGTCGTGCAGCGGCGATTGCCTATGCCCGCGAAGGCGCGGATGTCGCTATCAACTATCTTCCTGCCGAAGAGGAAGATGCGCAGCAGGTGAAAGAGCAGATTGAAGCAGCCGGGCGCAAAGCGGTGCTGATCCCGGGCGATTTGAGCGATGAAGCCTTTGCCCGTTCCCTGCCGCACACAGCGAAAGAGCAGCTTGGCGGCCTGGATGTGCTGACGCTGGTAGCGGGTACGCAAACCGCGATTGAGGATATTGCAGACCTCAGCAGCGAGCAGTTTATCTATACCTATAAGGTCAACGTTTTCGCGCTCTTCTGGATCACCCAGGAGGCGATTCCGCTGATGCCGCGCGGGGGCAGCATTATTACTACCTCGTCGATTCAGGCTTATCAGCCAAGCACGCACTTGCTTGATTACGCCTCGACCAAAGCGGCTATTCTCAACTACACCCGTGGGCTGGCGAAACAGGTCGCAGAGAAAGGCATTCGCGTGAACAGCGTCGCGCCAGGGCCAATCTGGACCGCGCTGCAGATTTCCGGCGGTCAGCCGCAGGAGAAACTGCCGGAGTTCGGCCAGCAGACGCCGCTTAAGCGCGCCGGTCAGCCAGCCGAGCTGGCACCTGTTTATGTCTATCTCGCAAGCCAGGAGTCGAGCTATGTCACCGCTGAGGTGCATGGCGTGACGGGTGGCGAGCACCTGAGTTAAGCAGGCATAAAAAAAGCTGGCTCCGGCCAGCTTTTTTTTATCTCGTTCGCGGGTTACTTCGCTTTCGCGACCTCTTCCCCTACCAGACCGATCTTCAGATAGCCCGCCTGGTGCAGGCTGTCCATCACTTTCATCATCGTTTCGTAATCGACGGTCTTATCAGCGCGGAAGAAGATGGTGGTATCTTTTTTGCCTTCGGTCACCGCATTCAGCTGGTTGATCATCGTCTCTTCCGTTACCGGATCGTTGCCGATAAACATGCTGTTATCCGCTTTCACGGAGAGGTAGATCGGTTTTTCCGGGCGCGGCTGCGGCTGGCTGGAAGAGGCAGGCAGATTGACCTTAACGTCAACGGTAGCAAGCGGCGCGGCCACCATAAAGATAATCAGCAGCACCAGCATCACGTCGATAAACGGCGTGACGTTGATTTCGTGCATTTCGCCGTTATCGTCGAGGTTTTCATTAAGACGCATTGCCATAGCCAATCAACCTACGCGTAATTTCTGGGTGGTACGAACCGGCTGCGCGTTGCTGGCGGCCAGATCCAGATCGCGGCTTTGCAGCAGCAGCACTTGCGCGGCAACATCGCCGAGGTTGGCTTTGTAGTTACCGATCATGCGCGCAAAGATGTTGTAGATCACAACCGCCGGGATAGCGGCGACCAGGCCAATAGCCGTTGCCAGCAGCGCTTCAGCGATGCCCGGCGCGACAACCGCGAGGTTAGTGGTTTGCGTCTGCGCGATGCCGATAAAGCTGTTCATGATGCCCCAGACGGTACCAAACAGACCAATAAAGGGCGAAATCGCGCCGATAGTAGCGAGGAAACCATTGCCGCGGCCCATATGACGGCCCGTTGCCGCTACGCGTCGCTCAAGGCGGAAACCGGTGCGCTCTTTAATGCCTTCGTTATCTTCGCTGCCTGCGGAGAGTTCCAGCTCGTTCTGCGCTTCGTTGATCAACATCGCGCTCAGGCTGCGGGCGTGGAAGGTCGAGGCGATCTCAGTCGCCTGATCCAGCGAGCGGGCATCGGCCAGCTGCTGCTGTTCACGCTTGAGACGGCGCTTTTGCCCGAGGATCTCAACGCTTTTACTGAAGAAAAGCGCCCAGGTGACGACTGACGCCAGAATCAGACCGATCATCACGATTTTCACCACGATATCGGCGTGCTGATACATACCCCATACGGAAAGATCCGTCTGCATCAAATTATTACCCACTCTGTTTCTCCGGGACGCAAATCACAAAAAACACTGCGCCATAATAGCAAAAAGTCGTCGAATTGATAGTAGTTCTCATTAGTATTTACATAGTGCACAACACAACCGGCTATTTCCTTGCGTTGACGCAGTAAACGGGTGCGTCTGCTGGTTATATAGAAAAATTCACCGCCTCTGATGCATCATTTCGCAATCATGGTAGTCTGGACATCCAGACGTATAAAAACAGGTTGAGCAGACATGACGGCGAAACATCTTGATACCGCGCTGGTTAACGCCGGGCGGAGCAAAAAATATACTCAGGGTTCGGTGAATACGGTGATTCAGCGCGCCTCCTCCCTGGTGTTTGACACGGTAGAAGCGAAAAAGCACGCCACGCGCAACCGCGCTAACGGCGAGCTTTTCTACGGACGCCGCGGGACGTTAACACACTTCTCTCTGCAAGAGGCAATGTGCGAGCTGGAGGGCGGTGCCGGTTGTGCGCTCTTCCCCTGCGGCGCGGCGGCGGTAGCAAACACCATCCTCGCCTTTGTCGAACAGGGCGATCATGTATTGATGACCAATACCGCCTACGAACCGACACAGGATTTCAGCACCAAAATCCTCGCTAAACTGGGCGTTACCACCAGCTGGTTTGATCCGCTGATTGGCTCAAGCATCGTGCAATTGGTGCAACCCAACACCAAAGTCGTGTTCCTCGAATCACCCGGCTCCATCACCATGGAAGTGCATGACGTTCCTGCCATTGTGCAGGCGGTGCGCAGCGTCGCGCCGGAGGCGATCATTATGATCGACAACACCTGGGCGGCGGGCGTGCTGTTTAAGGCGCTGGAGTTTGATATCGATATCTCGATTCAGGCGGGCACCAAGTATCTGATTGGTCACTCCGATGCGATGGTCGGCACCGCCGTGGCGAACGCTCGCTGCTGGGAGCAGCTGCGGGAAAACGCTTATCTGATGGGGCAGATGCTGGATGCGGATACCGCCTATATGACCAGCCGCGGCCTGCGCACGCTGGGGGTGCGTTTACGTCAGCATCACGAAAGCAGCCTGAAGATCGCCGAGTGGCTGGCGGCGCATCCGCAGGTGGCGCAGGTCAATCACCCGGCGCTGCCGGGCAGTAAAGGGCATGAGTACTGGAAGCGCGATTTCCGCGGCAGCAGCGGCCTCTTCTCCTTTGTGCTCAATAAGCGGTTAAACGATGAAGAGCTGGCGAACTATCTCGATAACTTCTCGCTCTTTAGCATGGCCTATTCATGGGGCGGGTTTGAATCGCTGATCCTCGCTAACCAGCCTGAACATATCGCTGCTATTCGCCCGGAAGGCCGTGTCGACTTCAGCGGCACGCTGATTCGATTACATATTGGTTTAGAAAACGTTGATGATCTTATCGGTGATTTAGTGGCAGGCTTTCAGCGCATCATGTAAACCAGGATTAACGGGGCAAAAAGTAAGATTATTCTCCCTTTGTTGCGCCCCGGATCGAGGTCTTTTTGGCGAAGTGGAGTACAATAGCCTCCTCTACGCGGTTCCACAGGAAAGCCCATGGCTGTTATTCAA
>Ga0209371_1001245_pt1 | contig 18230 bp, 26 predicted proteins | sample AgamicAtAmrz_FD_187165 | JGI IMG/M metagenome (GOLD analysis project Ga0209371, IMG submission 187165) | Agave microbial communities from Guanajuato, Mexico - At.Am.rz (SPAdes) (version 2) | ecosystem: Host-associated > Plants > Roots > Rhizosphere | place: Guanajato, Mexico | collected 2012-06-07
ATTTATCTGACACCTTTAATACTTCATGGTAATTCTTTTAATATTTATGAGACGAATTCATTCATTATCGCAATTGTTATTTGTCATATTCAAGCCATTGCAGCAGTTTATCGCGCACCGTGCTTTCCACTTCCGCGTTTACGCCCAGCAGCGGACGCTCGGCGTATTTCACCACCGTGCCGCGCCGGTTTACACGGTCCCGCAGTCCATAGTGGTGGACGCGCGCCAGCCTATGCACCGCCAGCAGAAAACTGATTTCGGCGGCGTTGTCGTCTGCCTGTGTCTTAAGATATTTGGCAGTTTTGAGCTTCGCGAACATTTTGCGGCGAATGCGGCCCGGCTTGCTGCGGGCGCTGACGCGGCGCGGTTCCCACGCGGTGCCGTCCGGCGCACGCTGCGCGGTGATATTTGCCTGCTGAATGCGCCGCACGTCGCGTGCGACCTCACGCAGCATCTTTCTACGCGCCGCCGGTGCCAGCTGCGCCAGCAAAGCATCCAGCCAGGCGTCAACCTCATGCAATTCAGCCATGACTTACCGTCCAGAATTCGTCCGGGGTTTCCGGTTCCGGCACAGCTTCCACCGACATCTTTCCGTCCACCTCGCGGGCGATCACGCGCTCGGTCAGCCGGATATTCATGCTGATGTCGCAGCGGTTATTACCGAGGATATCGACCTCGAACGCGAACAGCTTTTCCCGCTCCGCGCTGTTCTGCAGCGCGTCCGGCTGGTTCTCCATCAGCCAGAACAGCACCGGCGCCATCAGCAGGTTCTGATCGCCGGTAAAGTCGGTTACCACCACGTTCAGTGTGTAGCGGTATTCCCACGACATCGAGGCGGCGGAGGTGGCGACCAGCTGGCCGGCGTCAACAAACAGGTGCAGCCTGTCGGGGTTTTCATCCACATAAGGCACCGACTTATTCAGGGCGCGGCGTAAGGACTGCGGCTTGTTCATCGTCTTTTTCCTGACAGCTGATTATGGTGTCTACCTTGTCGGCGCACGCTGCCCACGCGGCCTCCGTTTCATTCAGCAGCGCGTTCAGGTCGCCGTTACTGCGCGGCCCTGCCGGGTCGAGCTGGCAGCGGGTGATTTTCGGACAGCCACTGACGGTAAGACTCACCTCCGGCGAGGGCCGGACGCTGGCGCAGCCGGACAACAGGATCAGGCAGAGCGGTGTCAGACCAGCGGCGAAGGTCTTCATTTTCACGTTTCAGTTCCTCAATGGTGCGCTGCCGCTCGCGCAGTAATTTGCCGTTCTGCTCGGCGGCGGCAAACAGCTGCGTCTGCGCGCGGCTGCTGGTCTGCGTCAGGATATTCAGGGCAATCAGCTGGCCGTTTTTCTGTGACAGCTTTTTGCCCTGGCTTTCAATGGTGGTCGCCTGGGTATCAATACGGCTGTGCGCCGTACTGAGCCGCCACGACTGCACGCCGAGCGCGGCCAGCAGCGCACATACCAGCACCGCAAGCGCGCGCATCATGCTGCCGCAGGCTCTGCAAGCTGGCTGCGCAGCAGGTTATAAATCACCACGGCCAGCAGGTAGCAGACCAGCGTGATCACCCATCCCGAAAAGGCCAGCGACATCACGATCAGCAGCTTCAGCAGCCAGCCCGCATATTTCGGTACGGCCTGCGCGTCGCTGCCGGCCAGCAACTTTTGCAGCGCCGCCTTCAGGCGCTGCCGGGTCGCGCCTTCAGAAAACAGCACCCCCACGGCGCAGCCGGCCAGCGCACCGGTAAAGATATTGATCAGCCAGACGAGGGCGACCACGATATGCATTGCCGCGCCGTTGTGGCTCATCAGCGACATCATCACAAGCGTCAGCAGCACGCCCCACACAACCAGCCCCTGATTACGTTTACTCATCTCTCACGCTCCTTTCAGACACCAGGCCAGCTCCCGCTGGCGCCGGTTATCCAGTCCGATATTAAATACGCCCTTCACGTACACCCAGCGCGGCAGCTGATAACACGCCTCGCGCCATTTCCCTTTTTTCAGCAACGTCACCATGGTTGAGCCGCAGGCGTTGCCGGTGCCAACGTTGAACGCCAGCGACACCAGCGCGTCGTAAACCTGCTGCGGCATGGAAACCGCCACGCAGCGCGCCAGTGCCGCCTCGACGCGTAACACGTTGGTGATGAAGTTCCCCGCCACCTGCCGCTCGGTGATTGTCTTTCCGGGAATGACGCCCACCGTGTTGCCGATGCCGTCTGTCCACTTGCCCGCATCGCACAGGTACGGCTTTAGCCGGCACCCCTCGTAATCTGCGATAAGCTTCAGTCCCTCCGACGAGGTGTGCAGCGTCTGAAAGCCCGGCAGCATCGCGGCGATGGCCAGCACCGCGCCGACGCTGCAGCGCTTAACGGTTTGCAGATTCATAGTCCTCCCGCGTGATGCGCCCGCTTGCCAGCAGCTGATAGGTTTTGTGCTTGTAGTACCAGCTGATCAGCGCCATCAGCAGGCCGATCAGAACGCCAGCCACCGTTGACGCGTCTTTCAGGTTCATGCCACCCAGCCACGCCATCACCACCGCGATGCACCAGGTGATAAAAGTGCAGATTCTCTCCCACATAGTTCAGTCCCAAAGCTGGACGGCCTGCACGGTTGCCGCCGTTGTCACGTCCGGCATTTCCACCTCCAGCCCGTGCGGCAGGATTGGGCCGTGCTCCGCCAGCCCCGGATTCGCCTGTAAGACCTGCTCGGTTATGCCCTGCGTGCGCCCGTAGTGGCGCCAGCAGAGCGCGTCCACCGTGTCGTACTGCTGCGCACGCACTTTCATCAGATAAGCTCGACGGTGCAGTGCGGCAGGTTCTGCACGCGGCTGACCGCCCAGCGCGCGTCCCGCCACAGATCGCCGGTGGCGTCCGCCAGTTCATCACCGCGCTTCATGGCGGCGGCGGTGGCGTCGAAATCCTGGTAGCGCTCGTTGAGCACCGCGCGGGTCCAGCACCACACCGCATTCTGGTAGTGATGCAGGCGGGCACTCTCGCCGGCCAGCTTCTCACCCGGCATATCGGCCAGGCTGTTAAAGCCGCGCAGCTCCTGCTGTTCGCGCCACGGGTAAAGCTCCGCGTTCACTTCGGCCATTGCGGTCAGCACCACCTGCCGCAGGCGCTCCGGTGTCACGGTGCCGTCAACGCGCATTGCGGTTCGGAACTTCGCCAGATCGATGTCCGGCCAGAATGAGTTATTGGGGATTGTTTCCGGCGTTCCCGCCGCCTTTTGCGGCGCTACAAATTCCATCAATTGCTACTCCTGAAAAGGTTGGGCGGTGGACGGGGTTTTATAAGGCTCAGCCTGTCGCCACCCCGTGCCGCCCCGCGCGTGGGCACGTCCGGTTATCAGCTGGCGTTGCGGATTTTCCGCGTCAGCTGCTCAATGTCTTTTTTCACGCCGCACTTCTCGTCAAGCTGCAGCGCGCGGGTCAGGTGGTTCAGGGCCGAGGCCGGGCTGCTGTCGGCGAGCATCCAGCCGATGGACTTGTGCAGGCGGGCGCGTGACTGGTCCGGCATATCCAGTTCGCCGATCACGTCCAGCGTCTGCAGCAGCAGCGCTACGTCGAAATCCGTTTTTGCCAGCAGGGCATTTTTTGCCGCGTCGGCCATCTCCTCGGCCAGCACCGTCTGCGTGTTGCGGTTGCCGATCGGCATTCCCCAGCCGCGGCTGACTGCATGGCGGGCAATTTCCAGTGCGCCGGCATAATCCCCGGCGTCAATGCGCCAGAGCATGACGAACATCACCACGTCGTCCTGCTGCTCAGCTTCTGCGGCCAGCACGCCATTCACCCAGGCGGCGTACTTCGGCAGAACCTCGATTTTAATTTCGGCTTTTTTAACGGTGGACTGGATGCCCTTCAGGCGGCGGCGGTCTTCGCCGAGCTGCATCAGCATCAGCTCGTAGCCGCTGGCGTGGCGAACACTGCCGCCCTGTCGGGCGGCCTGTTCAGCCTGAACGCGCTGGCGGTGCTGCCGGGCGGGACTCAGGCTCATGCGTTACGCTCCCGCGCCGGCGTCTGCTGACTGTGTCGTTTCAGGCACAGGAACGACGATTTCGATGTTTTCAACCAGCGCGGCGCAGCGGTAATCCTCAATCACGTACGCTTCGTTAACTGATTCAAAGTTCTCGATGCGGTCGCGTTTCGGGTTATCAATAACCGAGCGGCGGCGGGTTTCCTCCTGCCAGTAAATGGACAGGTTGTCCAGGCGGGTGATCAGCACCGCTTTTGCCGGGAAGAACGGCGCGCGCACCGCCTGCAGGCCGCCCATGCGTTTCTGGCTGATGATCAGATCGGCGGCGAGCTTGTTGGTGTTGTCCTGCTCGTTGTTTACCAGCGGGAAATATTTATCGGACAGCAGCTCGCGTCCGCAGATCACCACCAGACCGTCGTCGTCCTGGAAAATAGGGTCGATCAGTTCGTTTACAGCGTCCATCACCAGCGCGTCGAGGTTGAGATACACGCCACCCTTGCCGACCTTCACCGGCGCGGCGGTTGTTTCGCCGTCCTTTGTGATGCTGCCCATCACGTTATCCGCTGCGTCTTCGCGCAGCTTCTGCAGCCAGCCTTTGTTAACGTCCTGCAGCATGGGGTTTTCGGTGCGGTTGGAGGTTTTAGCGCGCTTAACGCCGTTAAAGCCGATGGTGATTCGGTCCAGCGCCTGCCGCTTCACGATGGCGTTGCGGATACGGGTCTGGAAGTCCTGAAACTTCGCCCACATGTCCAGCTTCGCGTAGTTCAGCGCGGTATCAAAGTTGGTCTGCTCGCACTTATATTCCGTGCCGATCATTTCCGTTGGATCGACCGGCTCGCGGTCTTTTGTGCTGGTATCAGTGGTGCCAGCAATAGAGCCGCCAACGCCCAGACCCAACAGCTGGCCGGACTGTTCAGTGACTGGCACCACGTTAATCAGCGTCAGGAAGGCGGCTGACTGCTGAATGGTATCTTCCAGCGTCTGCGCTACAGACGGCTCGACATTGAATTTGCTCGACAGCTCCTCGACCGGCACGCCGTTGAGTTTTGCCAGCTGCGTCAGGTAAGCGTTAAACGCGAAGCGGGTATTCTTTTTCATGGGGTTTGCTGCTCCTTTAGCAGTTGGTCAGGTGTTCGGCTGGCGCAGTGCCACCCGGCGTGCGTGGGCGAAAATCTTTGCGCCCGTCTTCGCTTTCCAGCTGCTGCTTCAGCTCGCTGAACGCGTCGCGCTGTGCTTTCAAATCTTCCAGCTGTTCGTTCAGGCTGATTTCCAGCTGGCTCAGACGTTCCGCCTGCTCGCCCAGCGTCTTATCGGTGCGGACGCCATACGCCTGCTGTTCGCTGGCGATCAGTTCCACAGCCTGATGCACGTCGTTAAAGCGCGCGCTATCGGTCTGCTGCTGTTTGCTGAACATGGCTTTGACGCGGGCAAACAGCGCGGGCTTTTCGTCCGGCGCGTCTTCCAGCTCGATCGCGGTTTCGGTCGCGGCGGTAAAAAGGTTGTCAGGGTGCTGCTTGCGGTTTGCGAGCGGATTGTGCTCCGCCTTTGCGCTGAACTGCAGCATTTCGGTGCCGAGGCTTGCCGGATCGTCAGTGGCGGCCAGGCCAACCAGATACGCCTTGCCGGTGTCGGCAAACTTGGTGCTGACCTCCATAGAGGTGAAAAGCTTCTGCCCTTTTTTCACCAGTTCAACCAGTGAGTCCGTCGGCATGATGTCGGCATAGAGCGCCATCTTCCCGGTCAGCTGCCCGGCGCTGATTTCTTCTGCGACCAGCGCGGACACCGTGCCGTAGCGGTTAAAGGTGTTGTCCGGCGAATACGCCTTGATGTGCTCCAGATTGATACTCGCGGTGTATACCGCCGGATCGTAACTGGCGGCCATCTGTACCAGCCATTCACGGGAAATTTCGCGCCCGTCAGTGGTGGCACCTTCCACCCCGATACGAAAACGCTTTGCAGTCACTGTCATGAGCCAGGCTCCGTTGGTTTTAAACGTCTGAGAGCCTTATGTTTGCGGCGGGAGGGGTATCGAAACAACGCGGGGACGTTGTCCGGCTCACCACACAATGAGGGGCAGCGGAAAAGGCACCGGCGGGGCCGTATTTTGGGGTCATGACAACGACACTCGCCCCCGAAGACCTCGATCCCCGCAGGCAGGCTATGCTCCTGTACTTTCAGGGATACCGTATCGCCCGCATTGCTGAAATGCTGGGAGAGAAACCCGCAACCGTTCACAGCTGGAAAAAGCGCGATAAGTGGGGCGACTACGGCCCGCTCGATCAGATGCAGCTGACCACCGCCGCACGCTACTGCCAGCTGGTCATGAAGGAGACGAAAGAAGGGAAAGACTACAAGGAGATTGACCTGCTGGCGCGCCAGTCCGAGCGCCACGCCCGCATCGGCAAGTTTAACAACGGCGGGAATGAAGCGGACCTGAACCCGAAAGTGGCGAACCGCAACAGCGGGCCGCGTAAGCCGCCGGAAAAGAACCTGTTCAGCGACGAGCAGATCGAGAAGCTGCAGGAGATTTTCCACGGCTCAATGTTCGGCTACCAGCGCCAGTGGTGGGACGCCGGCAACAAGCACCGCATCCGCAACGTGCTGAAGTCGCGCCAGATTGGTGCCACCTTCTACTTTGCCCGCGAGGCGCTGATCGATGCGCTGACCACCGGGCGCAATCAGATTTTCCTGTCAGCCAGTAAGGCGCAGGCGCACGTATTCAAACAGTACATCATCGAGTTCGCTAAAGAGGTGGACGTAGAGCTGAAGGGCGACCCGATGACGCTCGCCAACGGCGCGGGCCTGTACTTCCTCGGCACCAACGCACGCACCGCGCAGAGCTACCACGGCAACCTGTATCTGGACGAATATTTCTGGATCCCGAAATTTCAGGAGCTGCGCAAAGTGGCGTCCGGCATGGCGCTGCACAAGAAGTGGCGCCAGACCTACTTTTCCACACCGTCCAGCCTGACGCACAGTGCCTATCCGTTCTGGTCCGGCACACTGTTTAACCGGGGCCGCGGCAAAGCCGATCGCGTGGACATCGACCTGACCCACGCGAACCTGTCGCCGGGCCGCTTCTGCGATGACGGCCAGTTCCGCCAGATCGTCACGGTAGAGGACGCCGTGCGCGGCGGCTGTAACCTGTTCGACCTCGACCAGCTGCGGCTGGAATACAGCCCGCCGGAATACCAGAACCTGCTGATGTGCGAATTCGTGGACGACCTGGCGTCCGTATTCCCGCTGCAGCTGCTGCAGAAATGCATGGTGGACAGCTGGGAGGTGTGGTCCGACTTTGAGGCGCTGGCGCTGCGTCCGTTTGGCTGGCGCGAGGTGTGGATCGGTTACGACCCGGCAAAGGGGACGCAGAACGGCGACAGCGCTGGCTGCGTGGTGATCGCCCCGCCAGCCGTTCCCGGCGGTAAGTTCCGCATTCTGGAGCGCCATCAGTGGCGCGGCATGGACTTCCGCGCGCAGGCGGAGTCCATCAAAAAACTGACGCAGCAGTATAACGTCACCTATATCGGCATCGACTCCACCGGCGTTGGTCTCGGCGTGTACGAGAACGTGAAGATGTTTTTTCCCGCGGTGAAAGAGTTTGTTTACAACCCGAATGTGAAAAACGCCCTGGTACTGAAAGCGTTCGACATCATCAGCGGCGGCCGGCTGGAGTTTGACGCCGGCCACCTCGACATCGCGCAGTCATTCATGGCAATCCGCCGCGCCACCACGGCCAGCGGCAACCGCCCTACTTACGAAGCCAGCCGCAGTGAAGAAGCCAGCCACGCAGATTTAGCGTGGGCAACCATGCACGCGCTGGCAAACGAACCGCTGCAGGGCGAATCCGCCAACAGCCGCAACATCATGGAGATTTTTTAGATGAGTAAACGCAGGAACCGCACGCGCACGCAGCCCGTGCAGCAAAATAATATGGCCGGCGGCGCCACGGCGGAGGCGTTCACCTTTGGCGATCCGGTGCCGGTTCTGGACCGCCGCGAGCTGCTGGATTACGTGGAATGTGTGGTAACCGATCGCTGGTATGAACCACCGGTGAGCTTTGACGGGCTGGCGCGCACCTTCCGTGCCGCCGTACATCACAGCTCGCCACTCAACGTGAAGCGCAACATTCTGACCAGCACGTTTATCCCGCACCCGCTTTTAAGCGGGCAGGCGTTCAGCCGGTTTATTCAGGACTATCTGGTGTTCGGTAATGCCTATCTGGAGAAGCGCACCAACCGCCTCGGCGGTGTTCTTTCACTTGAGCCGGCACTGGCAAAATTCACCCGTCGTGGCACCGACCTGGACACCTACTGGTTCGCCCAGTACGGCCTGAACACACAGCCTTACCAGTTCGCACCCGGCAGCGTATTTCACCTGATGGAGCCGGACCTGAATCAGGAAATCTACGGCCTGCCGGAATACCTGTCCGCCATTCCGTCCACGCTGCTGAACGAGTCGGCGACGCTGTTTCGCCGCAAGTATTACCTCAACGGCAGTCACGCCGGTTTTATCATGTACATGACCGATGCGGCGCAGAATCAGGAGGACGTGGACAATATCCGCAAAGCGATGAAAAGCGCTAAGGGACCGGGCAACTTCCGCAACCTGTTCATGTACTCGCCGAACGGGAAGAAAGACGGGATTCAGATCATCCCGCTATCAGAGGTGGCGGCCAAAGATGAGTTTCTTAATATCAAGAATGTCAGCCGTGATGACATGATGGCCGCGCACCGTGTACCGCCGCAGATGATGGGGATTATCCCTAACAACACCGGCGGGTTCGGCGACGTTGAAAAGGCCAGCCGCGTATTTGTACGCAATGAACTAATCCCACTACAAAAAAAAATTAGCGAATTAAACGTCTGGCTGAACGAAGATGTAATAACTTTTTCAGAATATTTACTCAACTAAATTAAAGGCAGCCAAAAGGCTGCCCTTATTATTTAAGAGAATAATATTTCTTCAGCTTTCCACAAACATCTCTTAATGTTGTAATTCTATGTGATGCAAGCATCAATGGTCTCAGTGATAGTTCAGAGTCATTGGTTGCTGCTATCCTTAAACTCTTAAAGTAAGCCGAAGGATATGCAGCCCCCCCAAACCTTCCAATATCCCTAGCGATATCAGTCAATTCCTTAACCCTAGCGGCCATCATAATTAGTTGAAGCTGAGGATCTGGCTCATTTTGAGATTTAGCAGACCAAAAATTCAAACTTAGCTCTTCCAAAATTGAAATTTTTTCTTTGAATAAAGCCACGTTATCATTATGAGAGTTTATTATCCTTTCATCCTGAGCCTGTTGTTTATTGTCTTTCGACTGAACACAAATAAACCAATAAGAAATCAACCAACCAACAAAAACCAATAACCATGTGATGTACTGGTTTTTATCACCTAAAAGTAACTTTAAGTAATCCCAAGAGCCACTAAGCCATGTAGGCATCTAGGCACCCTCTCTAAGCAGTATAGCTTCCTTTATGTAACCTGTGATTTCATCTATGAGCTCGGGCTCTTCGTTAGAAATCAATTTAATATTCAGTACAACTTTCTTATCTATACCTAACCTAATTAAGCCACCAAAAGATTCCTCTAAGAATGAGGAGCCATAGCCTTCGGTTCCGTCTAAGTCTACTGTTAAATCCTCGTCTTTTTGAAGTTCAGCCACAAGCCAATCCCTGAACTCTTCACCAGAGCTAGGGCCCAGCCTCTTAAAACGAGGTCCCGGACTTGGATACCTTGATGCAACTTTGACAACTGTCATATTTTCCCTTACAAATTCTTCAGAGGAAAGACCCATTCTACAATTGTACCACATACGGAGGTTTTGTAGTCCTTTACTATATCTTTTACTAGCCCTTGATTTCCCTTATAAATGTACCTACCTCTATTAGAAAAAATTGATAGCATCCCTGCTCCTATTGTGTCAATAACTGATGTAATGTCAGTGAAACCTTTTCCACGGTTTGCTTGTCCTGTTCTGGTGCGAGATAGCGTTGCCGCAGCTTTTATATATGATGAATCAACAACATTACTTAGTGATACGCCTAACTTTTCGAAAAACGCTTTAAGAATATTCGGACCTTGAGTATTTGGCAAAGTAGCCGGTATTCCTACACCCTTGTCGCATATCACTACTATTACTTGGTCATCATGTATACCCGCAAACGTCCACCACTTAGAATCTTCATCCTGCAGACCAGTGATATAAGCATGCTCCACGGAATTTGACATTGCTTCGATAAAGCCTCTATAAAGCTTTTTACTATTATTCCCTTTAAGAGACTTACGTATTTCCGCCAGCATCTCATTCGCGAGAACCGGTTGAGATAGAGAACCAGATGTGTACTTCCAAAACGTCACATCATCATATTCTTTGGTTTCTCTCTTTTCCTTTCTTAACAAATCATAAAATCCGACTTGCTTTAAAACGCTTTCCATCTTTTCATTCTTGGGGTGAGAAAAAGAAACAGCATTCCTACCATGCCTGCTCTTTTTAATTATAATATCCACCTCAGCCAAAAGGGAGAGCATGGCTGCTGCGCTAATAAAATTAGTTTCCGAGAAGTTAATAAACGCTCTTCTATGGTTGTTTAGAGTACAATCCCTTAGGTCGTTAATAAATTTATTTGTCGCCTCGAAATTTTTGTCGTTATTATAATAATAATCAATCTTTGCTGGAGCAATCAATGTCACCCTTTTGTTTGAATTAACCCTCTTAAATTTAATTGCATATTTCCTTTTAGGGAATTTAACATGCTTGAAATTTTCCTTATGCATCTCTTTAACTTTCCAGCCTGTAGACGAGTCGCAATTGGAAAGTTTTAACTTTAATTTTGTGATACGCTTTCTGATTAGAATCTTATCAATTCTTCTTTTATTAAAACCTGTTTTCTTTTTCATCAGGATCTCCTTGCGTTAACTGAAGTATCTTGCCACAAAAATTTCCTAGGATAAATTTTTTGGGTAATAAAAGGCGTAGCGCGCGCTCGTACCCCCGCCACGCCTGCCCGCTTTGTGTAGTGGTTTTCATGCGCCTGCATGACATATGAAAAAGCCCGCCAGAATTGGCGGGCCGGGGTAAATTTGATCCTTTTGGGATCATGCGAATTCATGCGGCATAGTCATGCACTAAGTCCGCGTGCATCGGCAAGAGGGGGATGGCGATGGGGTAGCGCTATCTAACGCCTCGCTTTGCTCGTTGTTCAACCCCGCCGGCTTCTAAAACAAGTTTCAGACGCCGGCGCGGTTATCAATGCTGCCAGCTGTCATCTTCCCAAACAGACTGGAGAATGTTCATAACATTTTTTTGTCTTCGCCCATTCTCAGACCACTCAGCTCTATGCCGTTGACACTGCCTTTCCGGATACGTATAGCCATATTGGAGTATTGGGGTTGTATGTTCTTTATCAACTCGGATTCGAGCGCATCAAGTGTCGCCTGGCTAACCTTCTGCTCTTTATCGATCATGATTTCGATTCGCATAAGTGACCTCAGTCTGCAGCATAGAACATTTCTTCGTCACCTTGTTGACGAGAATCTGAGTGCGCCAATTCAGCAATGATGGTCATTGCGAGTTTCATGTCAGACGGTTTGCAGTTCGCAATCAACGACACCTCAGCAATGAACTGCACGCACGCCATTTTCTTATGCATCTGGCTTAATTCCTGAGCAACCATTTTCCCTCCCCAAACATACTGTGTATTTATACAGTAACACAGCATTTGAAGGGATATAAAGAAAAAAATTAAAGCCGAATGATATTTTTATCTACCTGATAGAAAAGACAATTATCCCTACCTCAAAGCTACGCTTAGAGCTGAGGCGCTCCAGCAGGTCTCACAGTTAAGATGTTAATTTCAGCAATCCTTTTTTAACTATTGCTCGTTTTCGCCAGCACTGCAGACGCCAGACGGTTAAATCGTTCTAATGGCCCAGCTTTTGCTTTCGTAGGCAACGGGCGAACCAAATCACCGTAGGCGGAGCTGCGGAACATACGCCCGGCAATTTCAGTCTGCGTGCCACCGATGAGCCGCACGGCCAGACCGCGACTGATAGTTTCACCGCTTAAATCTCTCACCTGGCTTATAAGGTTGTCGCACGCAGCTTCAATTTTGTCCGATCGCCGGAGCTTCTTATGTAGTTTTTGAGGTTGCTGCGCCCTGATTTGCGCCAGCAATCGCCGCCGTTCCTTCCTGCTCATGCCGTCAGCATCAATTTTGTCGAAACTTTCCGGTGGGTTCGAATCCTCGGATCTCAAACCTCCCGTACAGTTATTGACAGAACTCCGAGAGGACGCGGGCGCGTCCTGAAGGTCAAAAGCAAAATCAACGGCACGCTTCGGAACAATTTTCCACTGCGCCAGCCGGGTTAAAATTGGCGTATCTTGTCCGACTTCAGTGGCAAAAACGCCCTTGATACGCACGGTTTCCTCGCCGTATTCGTTCACGTCTTCGCTGGTCTGATACCAGGTGCGCACGGCCAGTTCATCGCGGCGCACGAACGGGCCGCCCTGCGCATTAACGTAGCCTGCCCAGTCACCCGCATCAGCAGCATCGTGCGCAGCTGCAAACTCAACGCTGAGCCCGTGCGCGGTTTCGCTGTCTGCCATGCGGCGCAACTCGCGATAAACGGTCACAGGCGCGCCGCCCACAAACTGGAACTGGCGAATGTGCCAGCGTGCCGCCCAGGCGGAAACGGCCGGCGCTGTCTCTTTAAGTTCTTTGCCGCTTTCGTCGTCGATTTCACCGTCAAGCGCATAGCCGTCGATGTTTTTTGAGATGTACTTAGCCACATATCCGGTGGCGCTGCCTTTATCCGGGTCGATGGCTTCAGCGTGAAAGCGCGCTTTGCGGGCTTTATCGCTCGTCAGCTCGCGGCTGTCTTCCTGATATGCGTAATCGCGGATGGTCTGACGCACCTGATCCACATCCTCAGGGCGCATGAATATCAACACATGCCAGTGTGGCGTGCCGTCGTGGTGAGGTTCTGCAACGCGAACGCCAAAAATACGGATTTCTTCACGGTGCAGTTTTGCGCGGATTTTCTGCCAGACGCTGCACAGATAGCGCTGCGTATCTGCGGGGCTGGCGCCGTTCCACTTGCGATTGCGATGGCCGGTCTTGATAGTGGCGTGATAGCGCGACGGGGCTGTGAGCGTATAAAACTCGCCAACGAAGCCCATTGCGTTGCAGATATTTTCGAAGCCGCGAATGCGCGTCATAAGCTCGCAGCGGCGGATCGCCGGATTTGCCACGCTACCGTCATATTTATCGATCAGGCTGATGCGGTTGCCGTCTTCGTCTTCCAGCTCCAGCCCTTTCAGAAATTCACGCGTGCGGCGCTTCTGCTCGCGCCATTCTGACACGGTCATGTTACTTGCGTATGAGGTGTGCTTTTTGCTGACGTTCGCCAGGGCGATCTGCAGATGTTCACGCCACGACGCGGCGACGCGGCGCAGCCGCCCTTTCCACCATTTTTCAGTCTGCATACGCCTGATCGCCGGGGTCACTTCCTCCGGGTCGAACAGGCGTGATGTAACTTTTTCCCATAGTGGCGGGGTCTGGTTAAGTTCACGCGTAATGGTGGCGGCGGTCATGTAGACGCGGTGAGTATATTTATAATCTGACTCGTCGCTGGCGTGCGCGTGCGCCAGGACCAACTCGGCGAGAATAAAATTAGCAATATCACCGGCCAGTAAATCAACGTCGGCGCGCGCCATATCGGGCAGACGGTTAAAGCGCTTCATCAGCTCCCACAGCATACCGCCAGTACTTGCCGCGCCAGCCTGTTCAGCGGCGTTCTCCGTTAGCAATCTAAATGTGCCGGCTTTCATTTCACCTAACCGGTACTGTGCGTTTACGGCATCAACGCGTGGCAATGTGCGCTTAACAAACGTCTTGGTTAAGTACGCATTGGCACGGGCAGTTCCCTGTGTTTTTTCCAGTTCAGTGACACGGCGCCTTACGTCCAGCTTGACCAGCATCGGCTGTTTTTCGAGTAACTCCTGCGCATGCACCAAAGCCGCAATCAGTTGATTGCGGCTTTGCATTTCCTCATAAGTGGGATAAGGGCTGGACAATGCCTGAATGGGCTTATTCCATTCATAAGCCCATTCATTTGTGATTGATGGGGCGCTCATAATTCGAAAGCCAACTGCGGGATAAATAAATCCCGTGCAGCATCATAGTTAAGCGAGCTGGCACTGTTCATAGACTCAATGCGCTCAACCAAAACGGCAGCTCTGGTTTCCTTGCTTGCTGGCGCATAAGCGCTTTTATTCCATGCCTTATCAATGCCGATATTGCGCGCAACATTGGTGCTGTCAGCCGAAGAAAGGGGGATGCACTTAAAAAGGTCTTTATTGAGCATGCGCAGGCCATGCAGTTTTGTAACGGGATAACCATTATCATCAACGACATGGCGGATCAGATCGCGAAGACGTGCGGCGCAATCCTTAGGCCTTCTGGCGTCATATTGCCCCATTGAGCCAATCGCAACGCGTGGAAATTCATGGCAGAGGCGAATGAAACGATCATCGGATTCATTCATGTGCCAGACGGGTACACCAGTAATTTTTCCATGAGGCCACTGAGCTACAAGTTCATCATTCTCTTCGCCAGTACCGCCAATAACGTCTGGGATAATGGCAAATGCAAAACGAGGGTGATTAGCCCATCGGGCCACGAAGTCGTAATAGCTGTGCCAGTTCACAACGCGTTTTTTATTCCAGAAGCTAAAGGCGCCATTATCCAACGCGAAGCTCTGGCAAATCTCCGAGGCCAGCATCAGCTGGCCGTGGTTTGCGAAGCTGATAAAAGCGTGCCTGCCTTTCCACGCTTTCATGGCGCATGTTTCAGGTGTAATCGGACCGCCATGGAAATGAATCATGGGCGTCTCTCTTGCAGAACTGAATAATTCTTGCGAGCCATTTCATCCCCAATGAAAACTGGCTCCGCTGGCTTCCTTACAGCAATAATTTCTGCCGCCCGCTTTTTCTCGCCAGCAGCAACGCCAATCGAACGGGCCGTGTTGATTCTGGTGATGTCGAAAGCACGCAGGATGCTGCGGGTAAAGAGTGTGTCGCTGTTGGACAGGACAACTGGATTGCGGTCAGCAATGCCCAGCAGGTAGCAGACCAGCGAGCACTGGTCATCGTCGTCAAAACCTGCGGTGTGATAGTCGGCAAACGTGCCGTGATATGGCGGATCGCAATACACCACGTCGCCGCCTTTAATCATAGTCAGCGTTTCCTGATAACCGGCACAGATGAACGTCGCGCGCTGAGCCTTCACGGCAAACGCCTCGATTTCAGCCAGGGGGAAATAAGGCTTAGCGTAATTTCCGTAAGGAACGTTGAATCCGCCGAGGCGGTTATAGCGACAAATCCCGCGGTATCCGTGGCGATTCAGATAGAGAAAGTGCGCCGCGCGCTCAAGCAGTGGCATTGAGGCGCTATTGTTGAATTCATCGCGCAGCCGGTAATAGCTTTCCTCGCTCGTGTTCTGATTAAAAAGCGACGCTGCGAGCACGATAAACGGGCGCGCGTGCTCTTTGACCTTCTGGTACAGGTTGATTAAATCGGGATTGATGTCAGCTACCAGATATTCCGGGTAATCAGTATTCATCATTACTGCGCAGGAACCGGCGAACGGCTCGACCAGACGATCGCCGGCTGGCAGGTGAGCCGCCAGCTCAGTCATTACGCCGGCTTTGCTGCCCGGCCACTTCAGGATGGTTTTCATAGTGCGGCCTCTTTGTAATGAGCGCTTTTCAGCTCACCAACTTCCTTACAGGTCACGCACTCAGAAACGCCCGGCAGCGCACGGCGGCGCGCCTCCGGGATTTCATCACCGCATGAAAGACAGAAAAACTCACTCGCCCCGGCCGGGCGGTGAGTAGCGTTTGCAAGATTGCGCGCCAGTTCTTCCTGCACGCGCTGCTGTACCAAATCCATAGAATCGGCCATCAGTGCAACTCCCTCGCCTGGTTCTCGTAACGCTCGGCCTCTTTGTCCAGCAACTCAATGATTTCTGCTGCAGACATTTCCTTTTTGCGGGCATGAATTGCCAGCGCGGCAATGTGGATAGATACGGCCAGAGCATCGTCTGAGCGCTGTTCGCTTTTCGCTTTACTCAGCAGAGCGGTAAGCGCGTCGTCATCACTTTTAAACTGACGGGTTTCAATATTTCGCATTTTTCATTTCTCCTGTATTTGGGCAAAACAATGCCCGGCGGGTTTACGCCATTTAATTTCGTTTGGTTAATTAATTAGGCAGAGCTAATCTTTTGGGGAATAAACTCACGACTGCTTTTAAATGATTCATTGCACGAATAAGCGCCGTTTTTTCATCAGTAGTCAGTTCACTAAGATCAACCTCGTGTCTGTCTTTACCGATGTTTGCCAGGAACAGAATCGCGCTAAGCGCACGCTTGTTTTCCTGATAATTACTGTCTGTCACATCGCGCATTTCAGAAAAAAAACGAGCCATATCTTTTTCACAGTTACCACCCATCATCTGTGCGCGGATTAAGGCAACGTGATTCAGCGCCGAAACTCTCTGGCCGGCAGTAAGCTCAACCAGCATTGAATCGCCTTCGATAGCCATGTTTTACCTCTTTGTTCTTTTACCTGTGCCTGATGGCTTAGTACCGGATGCCAGCGCTTGCCGTTCTCACCCATTATCCAGCCGTTGCCATATGACATTGACTGATTCTGCCGCTTGAGGCGTGCTGCTAAAGAGATCATCGAACCGGCCTCAACTTATACCGATCGATGCGCTCAAACCGCTAATTGCATCCACGGTTGAAGCCAGCGTCGGGTTTGAATGAATACGGTTTTGAACCGCCAATGCTGCCAGCATCATGCAGCGTATGCCGGTGTTTGCTGCCTCAACAATACCGCGACGGCATGAGGCTGATATGTTGCCCTGATTAGCTGCGCTGGCTGCCAGCGTTCCAACCTGAGCTGAAGCATTCAGAACATAGGCCGGGAATTTCTCGGCAACATGTTCGTTCATAGGAACGCATGGCAGGCATTGCAGCTGCGCCAGTGCGCCATCAATAAGCGTTGCATCTTCGGTAAGGTCAGTAAGTTGCAACATTTCCTCAACCGTTAGTTTGTGCGCCTGGTCGGGGTTAAGTTTGTTACGCAACGTCTGCTCTTTCATTCCTGCGCGATTTGCCAGCTCGCGCATGTTATGTGTCAAAGCGAACTTGCGGCAGGCTTCATCAAAGCGTTGTTGGGTGGAAACTACAAAATCAAACATGCCAATTACCCCAGTAAACTTACAAAATTAAGTTACTGAAACACGGCATACCGTGAATTCAGTGCCTGAGCTAAAAGGCGCGCACGGAAGGCAATCATGTTGATGCGCCCCAAACCGCCCTCACGAGTTCGAGGAACTACAAGCAATTCGCCCTTTTTGACCATGTCTTTGACGGTGTTAAGGCTGCAATCATACTGTTTAGCGAACTCCTCATATGAGAGGAAATCCGGTCCTGAAGGGATTGCAATTTGGATACTCATCGGTGAATATCTCCGGTTACGTTGGTTTTGAGAGTGTTCTCGCACATCAGCAGTGTGCGAAATGCAGATTACATCTCAATTGAGTTTGTGTAAACACACCAATTGAGATTATTTGAGGGAGGGGTTCATGGAGTTGTTAACCAATGTGAGTGAGATTCTTGAAAGAATCCTTAGTTCTTATGGAGTTAAGTCACGTCAAGAATACGCAGCTCTGACCAAAATCCCTGTGGGTACAATTCAAAACTGGGTAGCTCGCGGCAAGCTACCTGGTGATTATATCGTTCAATGTGCATTCGATACTGGCGCGGATCTTCAGTGGTTAGTGAGCGGCAATGTTGCAAAAGTAAACCCAATCAAGCCAATTGACTATCACCTCAAGGGGCAGCAGTTACTGACTGCTATGCAAAATTCAGGCGGCAAAGTGATACTCCGCCGCCTTATGGATGCATATGGTTTTACTATGCAGAGGCAAATTGGTGACCACCTTGATATACCTTCTGCGACAATCAGTGCATGGCTTCGTCGAGAGCACTTTCCTGCTGAGGTGGTGATCGCCTGCGCATTGGACACTGGCGTTTCGCTTTACTGGCTGGCTACTGGGAACGGGGATATGTATGAAGATCGCCTTGAACCCAACATTGAGGCTCATAACACAAGCAGTGATGAGTTTAGGAAGATAACCAAATTTGATATCCATACCGGCCAGCTAGTTGAAGCGGGAATATGGATATGCGATTCGTC
>Ga0209371_1001247_pt1 | contig 18196 bp, 7 predicted proteins | sample AgamicAtAmrz_FD_187165 | JGI IMG/M metagenome (GOLD analysis project Ga0209371, IMG submission 187165) | Agave microbial communities from Guanajuato, Mexico - At.Am.rz (SPAdes) (version 2) | ecosystem: Host-associated > Plants > Roots > Rhizosphere | place: Guanajato, Mexico | collected 2012-06-07
AGACCAGTGGGCCGCCGCCCACATGGCCTGCATAATTGCGGCAGAGCATTTGCTGAAGGCGATGGCCCTTTCCGCGCGGCCTGCTCTTGCCGCGGAAACCATGATGGAGATGAGCCAGTATCTCGGGCAGCCCGATTTCGTCGATGCGCTGTTTCTGGGTACGCCCGTTGAAAAGACGGCAGGGCGCGATGAATTGGAACCGGAGCTTTACGAAGCCGCAAGCGCCCGCCTTGCCAGACACGGATTGACGCCGCCCGGTATCATAACGGCGACGCTTCCTGCCTCGCTTCCGCCCCTGCAGCAGGGGGACGCCGAAAATCCCGGCTATTACTGGCTGCGCTACTGCCTTTCGCTTCGGCCCCGGTGGCCGGAAATCCTGGTTTCTTACGCGCAATATTTGAGCCCGCGATGGGGTGGCGATGATGGCGAGGTCGAAAAATTCGCCAAAGGCCCCTTATGTTCCGCACTGAGTGAACAGGAGCGCAATTCCGTGCGCTGGCCCGGGGTGCAGGATGCATTGACCATTCCCGATTATCCCGAACCCGGCGATACCCGCGAAATTGCCGCCCGGGAGAGGATTTTCAAGAATTGGCTGGCGCGGGATCTCACGGATCGCCTGCGTTTCGTTTCCCTCGGAAAATACGCCAATTTCACCCATTATTCTCTCCAGGACGAAAAACTGGCGCACCAGCGTCATGTCGAATCCATCCGTTACTGCAAGGCGCCGGGAACCTATCCGGCCATTGACGGCCCGTTCCGGGACTTCACCAATCTGATGCTGATCCAGCATTTCGAGGATCACGACGGCGCCTATGCAAACGTGCTGCAAACGGCCGTCCGCCGTTTTGATGAGCCGACCATGCTGACCATGGCGGCATTTGCCTGGCAGTTCGGCATGTGGGGAATAGAGGCGAACCCGGCCATCGCCACGCAGCTGGTCGACCGGGTCGCGCAACTCGAGCCGCTCTACGAGCCCGATGAGTTCACGCCGATGCATGCCTGCCGGATGATCTGGGATGGAGGATTCCAACAGGAGTCGGCTTGGTTGACCCGTGCATTCGCTGAACGGCGCGTCTATTCGGCCGCGGCAAGCATGTATGATATCGCAACGGGATTCCGGCCCGATACAGACCCGCAACTGCTCGACGGCGACGAAGCGGGTCGCTGGCTTCAGCAGGCGGTCGAGGAGGGTGAACCGGTCGCGCTTTATAACTATGCCTGGCGGCTGGAAAATGTCGACAATCTCGATCTGTCGCTCCGGGAAAATTTCGAACGGGTTCAGGAATATTACCGTGGCGCGATGGAAGGCGGCGTGGATATGTCCCTCATCCGGCTGGCGAGCGTTGATCGCCGGCACGGCACTGCGGAGGAAAAACAGCAGGCCGTCGCCAATATGAAATCCCTCATCGACTATCATGACGACCACATTGCCGGAGAGGCATATGGCCAGGTCGTTCTCGCCTATAAATACGGCGATGGCGTTCCCAAAAGCGAGTTTATCGCCATGCAATGGTTCGACCGTTACAAGGAACTCTTCCCCGATCATTCGTCACTGGAGTGGATGGAAACACAAGTTTACGGATCGAGCGGATTGCAGATGGCCGGGCGGGCGTTGAAGGCCTTCTTCCTCGGCAAGAAACTTTCAAGCGACCATCTTCCGCCGAAATAAGCGTGGGCATGGCAAGCCCCCTCCAGTCACCGCGCGAAGGCAGATGGCGAGCCCTGGCCTGGCTTGCCTTTGGCGACATGTTCTTGTTGGCCTGCGGCCTTGCGCTGATCCTGTCGCCTCTTTTGCTTGTGTTGCTGGTGCCTTCGTGGCTTCTGCTGGTGCTTCTTGCCTTGCCGGCGCTGTCATGGGTCTTTTACGGGCTGATGGTCCTGCGAGCCTATGCGGCAGTACCGCCCCCACCGGTTTCGGATGGAATATTGCTGCAGCCCGACAAGGTTCCCGTCCTTGCCGAAGCGCTTGAACGGCTGCGCCTCGCCTGCGATGCGACAGCCTTTACGGCCGTCTATATCAATGCCGAGCTTAACGCGTCCATCTATCAGACAGGCTCCCGTGGCGGCCAGCCGAGGCATGTTCTGGTTCTCGGTCTGCCGCTTCTCGCCCTGTTGACGGGACGGCAGGCCGCGACCGTCATCGCGCATGAATACGCCCATATCTCCCGGTTGCACGGTCATTTCGCGCGCTGGGCCCATGTAGCTCGCCAGCGCTGGGCGGCGCTTGGTAAATTGCATGAGCGCAATCATCGGCTGGTCACCGCGCCGCTCAGATTGTTTCTTGCCTGGTATGTACCGCGCATGATGCGCGAGACGCTGGAGTTTTCCCGTCGCTGCGAGGCGGTTGCCGATGCGCGGGCGATCACGGTCTGCCGCACCGACATCGCATTTGAGACGGAAATCGCTCTCACATTGCGGCAAAGAGCCCTGTCCAGCCAATTCTGGCCGGATATGTTTGCTGGAGCAGACAAAGATGACATCGCGCAGGCGCGACCCTTTGCCCTGATGTTGGCGGAGCCGGAGAACAGCCGTCCGCGAGATGGCGCACAGGCGGCCGTCTGGCTGCATGAAGACCTCTGCCAGAAACCGGATAGTCATAGCACCCATCCCGTTTTGTCGGAGCGCATTTCGGCAACGGGGTTTGATCCGGCAGGCCCGCTTCCCGATCATCTGCCCTGGCGTCTCGAAGAGACTTCCGCCGCCGCCGAATGGCTGGGGGAGGAAGCCCCCGGCATCGCGGCACGGCTTGATGCAGACTGGCGCGACAATGCCGCACGAGGCTGGCAGGACGCAAAAGACTGGCATAGCCGTCAGCGCAGTGACTTCTCAAGGCTCCTGCAACGTCGCGAACAACAGATGTTCGACGAACAGGACTGGCTGCAACTGGCGCTGCTTTCAGAGAAATTCGATCCGTCAGGCATGCTTCGCGCCGAGGCGATTGCGGAAGGATTGCGGTATTCGCCTGAAGAGGCGACGCTTCTACAGCTACGGGCGGAGGATATGGAGAAAGCCGGAGACATACACGGAGCGATGTCCTTGTGGCACCGTATCGGCCGGAATCCCTCTTTCTCCAGGTATCGGTTCCATCGCCACCTCTGCGAACTCTGCCTGCGGGTGGGAGACAGGCCGGCGGCGGAGCAGCATCGGCAGATCGCCGACCGCCTGTGGACGAGCGAAGATGCCGTCCGATCCGCCTCCAACCATGCCGGTCTCCATCCTCACGGGTTGGAAGCATCCGAACTCACCTTGCTGCAAGGCACGCTTCATCCGCTGTTTCAGCATGCGCACGCCATCTGGCTCTGCCGCGACACGCCGCCCGGTGCGCCGGACCCGACACGATGGTTCCTTTATGTGCAGGCCTATGACGGCTGGTTCATGCGCCTCGTCGGCAAATTGACCGGCGAGGAAGACAGGAACGCTTCCGCCTGCAAGCGGCTGTTTGAGCGTTTGCAGGCGCGGTTGCATCTTCATCTGCAGCTTCGTTTTATCGGGCCGAACGATCCAGTCCCGGCCCATTGCAGGCACGATAGCCTGATTGCCCGAGCGGGCACGGCCGCTGTCGCGTAGGTTACAGGCTTGAAAACATGCTCGAACCGGTCTGCGGCGCGGCGAATTGTCAGCACTTGCCTATCCCGGGTAACACTTCATTTAGTGATTTTGTGAAATCTAAAATACGCAGGTTCCAAGGTTTCATCGGCGGAGCCGGTAGAACAAGCGGACCCATGACGACCTGCCCGGCGGCGGCTCGAAAAAGGCATCCGCTTGTCGCCCTATGAGGAGGGGCAACAGCTACCCGCGATGTTTCATTATATATTCCCCGGCCTCCCGAGAGGGCGGCTGGAGGAGTGCTTGCCTTGAGGCCATTCATGTCTTTCCTGAACAATACCAAGATAAAAACGAAGGTCGTTTTTGTCATCTCTCTGATGAGCCTGATGTCGCTTTCCGGAATAAGCTACGTCAGCCTGCAATATAAAGGCACCGACAGCGTCTATAGCGATTTCATCGGCCATGAGGCCCTTGCTGCGGTTCTGAACGCCAGAACCAGCGGGAACCTCAATGCACTCGGCATGCAGATGCTTCGCGCCAGCCTTAACGAGCCGGCCAGCGCTGATTTCGAAGCTGCCGTCAAAACCTTCAGAGCCGACCGTAAGCAGCTCGAGGAACGCCAGAACAAGATCATGGAGCTGGTGCCGGCGCGCTCGGATGCCGCCCGCGATATCCTCAAGGGTGTTGTCGAAGTCGAGGAGATCGGCAATCAGGTCATCGCCCTCATGCAGGCAGGGCAACGCGCCGAAGCGCAGCAGATGGCGCTCAACGTGCTTCGGAAAATTGCCGAAGTCTCGCCAAAGATCAGCGCCGGCAATGAACAGCTCATCCAGGTGATGAATGAGGGGAGAGAACGCCTTACAGCCAGCACCAATACGACGATCTGGACGGGTCTGATTACGCTCGCGCTCGTTTCGCTGGCCGTGATCGCACTTGGCCTGCTCATTTCCTCCCGGGGTATCACCACCCCGATTGCGCGGCTTCGTGCGCGCATGGAATCGCTGGCGGCCGGTGATACGGCCAGCGAAATTTCCGGAATGGATCGCAGGGATGAAGTCGGCCAGATGGCTGCTGCGGTTCAGGCGTTTCGCGAAAGCGCAATCGAACGCCTCCGGCTTGAGAATGAAACGGAGGCCAACCGGTCGGCTTCCGAAAAGGACAGGATCGAGCGCGAGAAGCAGAAGGCCAGGGAAGCTGCCGACGTACAGTTTGCCGTCGACAATCTTGCCACGGCCCTTTCGAAGATCGCCCAGGGCGACGTTACTTACCGGATCGTTCAGCCGTTCGTTTCCGGTCTTGACGGTATCCGCGGCGATTTCAACCGGGCTGCGGAACAGTTGCAGTCGACCTTGAGCCAGGTGGCGCAGAACGCGCGCGGCATCGACGCCGGCGCCAATGAGATAAGGTCTGCGGCGGACGATCTGGCGAGACGCACGGAGCAGCAGGCTGCCGCCGTTGAGGAGACTGCGGCTGCGCTGGAGGAGATCACCACGACGGTGAAGGACGCCACGAAGCGGGCGCAGGAAGCGGGTCACCTCGTCGGCCGTGCAAAAGTCGGCGCTGAAAAATCCGGAGAGGTGGTGCAGCAGGCCGTCGCTGCAATGGAGCAGATCGCGACATCCGCCAATGAGATTTCCAACATCATCGGCGTGATCGACGAGATCGCGTTCCAGACCAACCTTCTGGCGCTGAATGCGGGCGTGGAAGCTGCCCGTGCGGGTGAGGCGGGCAAGGGCTTTGCCGTTGTCGCGCAGGAGGTTCGCGAACTGGCGCAGCGCTCCGCCGGTGCGGCCAAGGAGATCAAGAACCTGATCACGACATCCAACGGTCAGGTTCAGCAGGGCGTTCAGCTGGTTGGTGAAACCGGCAGGGCGCTGGAACTGATCGTGACGGAGGTGCAGGAAATCAACCGGCACGTCGCCGCCATTGCGGAATCGGCACAGGAGCAATCCTCCGGTCTTCAGCAGATCAATACGGCCGTGAACCAGATGGATCAGGACACCCAGAAGAACGCCGCCATGGTGGAGGAAAGCACCGCCGCCAGCCACGGGCTTGCGCGCGAGGCGTCTTCGCTCAACGGGCTGATCGCGCAGTTCAAACTGTCCGAAGGCGGTTATGGCGAGGCCTCCGCGCCCGTACGCACGGCATCGGTCGCCGACAGGCCTGCAGCGTCTCCCGCGCGTGCGCTTGGCGGCAGGATAAGGGCGGCGTTTTCAGGCAATGCCGCGTTGAATACCGCCCCCGACAACTGGGAGGAGTTTTGATCCTTGCCCTGCCTTTACGGCACGCTCGGTTGAGGCGCTGAAAGCATCGCTTTAAATATCGACACCGGGGATCGGAGATTCCCGGTGTCCTGCTTTTGGGCAAGAGCTGCTTTGCAGCGACCGCCTTACCCCGTGTGAAACAGTCGGCGCTTTGGCCCAAATACGAGAAAGCATTTCTCAAAATATACGGCTTTTGGAATGAGCGTCTTTGATAGCCTATTAAAAACATAGAAAATACACACAAAAGAAGGGCGAATGGATATGAAGATCCTTGGCATTTCCGGTAGTGTGAAGCGGCCATCCCGCACGGCGCATGTCGTTGAACGAATTGTTGCCGCGATCGGGCGGACGGCGAAGGTTGAAACCGACCTCATCGATCTTGCCGATGCCGCGCCGGTTCTATTTCGGGCATTGCGCGCAGACCAGCTCGACGAGGCCGGGCGTAGGATTATCGATGCCGTCGAGGCTGCCGATGTGCTCGTCGTCGGTTCGCCGGTCTATCGCGCCTCCTATACGGGCGCGCTCAAGCATTTATTCGATCTTGTCGATTTCCGTGCCCTGCAGGGTCGACGCGTGATCCTTGCCGCGACCGGCGGCTCGCCGTTGCATGGCCTGATGCTGGAACACCAGTTCCGTCCGCTGTTTGGCTTCTTCGGCGCTGTTACCGTGCCGACCACGGTTTATGCCGTCGAGGCGGATTTTACCGGATACACGCTTTCAAACCCGGCCGTCGAAGCGCGCATTGAGCGCGCCGTTGCCGATCTGTTCGAGCTTTTACCCGCCAAAGCGCTTGGCGGCGGCGATCACCATCCGACCCTTTCCGTCGTTTCACGCGAAGCGGCTGCCAACTGAGATTGCAAGAGAGGAATTTATCATGACCGCACGCACCGCCGAGCCCGTTAAATTCGCCTATTGGGTTCCGAATGTTTCCGGTGGCCTCGTCATCTCCAACATTGAACAACGCACCAGCTGGACCATCGACTATAACCGCAAGCTCGCGCAGATCGCGGAAGCGAGCGGCTTCGATTATGCGCTGAGCCAGATTCGATTCACGGCCGGTTACGGTGCCGAGTTCCAGCATGAATCCGTCTCTTTCAGCCATTCCCTGCTGGAGTCGACAAAGACGCTGAAGGTCATCGCCGCCATTCTGCCAGGGCCGTGGAACCCGGCGCTCGCTGCAAAACAGATCGCCACGATCAACCACCTCACCAATGGCCGCGTTGCGGTCAACATTGTCAGCGGCTGGTTTCGCGGCGAGTTCCATGCCATCGGCGAACCGTGGCTCGACCACGACGAGCGCTATCGCCGCTCGGAGGAGTTCATCCGTGCATTGCGCGGCATCTGGACGGAAGACAGCTTCACCTTCCGCGGCGATTTCTATCGCTTCAACAATTATTCCCTGAAGCCGAAGCCGATCGATCCGCAGCCTGAAATCTTTCAGGGCGGTTCTTCGCGCGCAGCCCGCGATATGGCGGCCCGCGTTTCCGACTGGTATTTCACCAATGGTAACACCCCGGAAGAGATCGCAAGGCAGGTCGATGACATTCGTGCCAAGGCGGCTGAGAACAATCATTCGGTCAAGGTCGGTGTAAATGCCTTCGCCATCGTGCGTGAGACGGAGGAAGAGGCAAAGGCCGTGCTTGCCGAAATCATCGAGAAGGCCAATCCGGAAGCGGTCAACGCTTTTGGCCATGAAGTGAAGAATGCCGGTAAGGCCTCCCCGGAAGGAGAGGGTAACTGGGCGAAATCCAGCTTCGAGGATCTCGTTCAGTATAATGACGGTTTCCGCTCAAACCTCATCGGCACCCCCCAACAGGTGGCGGAGCGCATCGTGCGCCTGAAGCGCGCCGGCGCCGATCTTATCCTGCTCGGTTTCCTGCATTTCCAGGAGGAGGTCGAGTATTTCGGCAAGCACGTCATTCCGCTGGTGCGCGCACTCGAAGAGGCCGAGGAAAACGCGGCGATTGCAGCCGAATAACGCAGGCAGAACAGGCGGAGCGGCCGTCGCCGCTCATCCGCCGAAAGTGCCGCAGCCGAACCGGACGGGACGCAGGCTTTCGGACTTGCGCGGCCTGACACGCATCGCTGATGAATTTTTCGTCCGGGCTGCTAAAATTGGGCGTTATTCGGGCCGTAAGCCGCCGAGATCGCGTGAGTTGAAATGTCAGTGAGCCGGAAGAATGCCATTGTCGCCATCATAGGCGGTGGATTTAGCGGGGCAGCGATTGCCCTTCATCTCCATCGGGCTGCTGGACCGTTCGAAAATGTGCGGATCGTCGTGTTCGAGCCGAGAGCGGCGCTGGGTGCGGGGCTTGCCTATTCCACGCCGGAGCCAGCCAACCGGATCAACGTGCCGGCCGGCCGCATGACGCTTTATCCTGACGATCCGAATAATTTCCTCCACTATCTCGACAGGTCGAACGCCCTGGCGGGCGATGCAGCAGCGGTGTTGCCCGACGGGCAGGCCTATCCGCAACGCAGGGTCTTCGGCGCCTATGTCGCGGCCGAGATCGCGCCCCTGCTGGATGCGGGCATCGTTGAGCACAGGCGCAGCACGGTGGAACATGTGGCCCGCCATGATGACGGCTGGCAGCTGCAAACCGCAGACGGCGATAGCCACTTCGCGGACATCGTGGTGGTTGCGACAAGCCATCCGCCGCCGGCACTTCCGCAGGTGTTGAAACCGCTTGCCGGTCATCCGAAACTGGTGGCGGACTTGAATGCGGACGCCGCGCTGGAAAATATCGCCGCGGGTGACCGCATTCTGATCGTCGGCAATGGCTTGACCGCGGCTGATGCCTTTGCCGCGCTCCACCGGCGCGGCCATCATGCGCGGGTCGTTTCGCTGTCGCGCCGCGGCTTGCGGTCGCGTGGCCATCCGGCCTTGCCGCAGGAACCCTACGGCGATTTTGTCGATCCGCCCTCCAGACGCGCGTCGGAACTATTGCGGCGGATTCGAGAGGCTGTGCGAGTGTCGCAGGCGGGCGGTGCGAGCTGGCATGGCGTTCTGGACGCCGTTCGCCTGCAGGGACGCGACATATGGCGGAACCTTCCGCTGATCGAAAAGCGCAGGGTGGTGCGGTGGCTGCGGCCCTTCTGGGACGCGCACCGGTTCAGGATCGCGCCGCAGGTGGAGAGACTTCTGGATGAGGCCATAATTTCGGGCCGGTTACAGATCGTCGCCGGGTCGCTTGTGTCCGCGCAGGCTGGCGAAGACGGTTCGTTGCATGTCGATCTGCGGTTTCGTGGCAAAAGGGACATCGCGCGGCTCGACGTCGATGCTATCGTCGTGACGACCGGTCCCGCCCATGGTGGAATTCTGAAATCGCAGGCTTTTCTTTCCGGTCTGGAGCAGGCGGGGCTTTTGACCTTTTGCCCGACGGGGCTGGGCATCCACTGCGACGAGCGATCCCGCGCCATCGACAGCCGCGGCCAGGCCATTGAAACGCTGCTGATCGGCGGTCCGCTGGCGCGCGGAACCTTTGGTGAGCTGATGGGCCTGCCCCAGGTTACCGAGCACGCGATCTTCGTTGCCGGAGAGATCGCACGGAGCCTCGCGCCAGCGACGAGCAGCCCGGCCCCGGTCTGAACGCAAACCGATGCATGGTTGATGAGCCGGCGAAATAGCGGCTGCCATCAGGCGATGGCAGCTATCTCGGCCCGGTTACGTCCCTCTATTCGCAGGGTTAACGTCAGACGTCCAGGTAGGACAAAATGGTTGCAGCGACGTCAGACGTCTCCTGCGTTTCACTCGAAGCCGCCACTGATGTGCTGGTCGCGCTGTCCTGGGTCGAAGTCGTCTCATCGGTGGTTGAGATCAGGGAGGCGATATCCTGGACAGAGCTGTTGGTGGTCTTGGCGCTGTTCAGGGCCGTAACCTGCGCCGATGTCATGGCGGCGACCTGGCCTGGCGTGAAGGCCGCCGCCTGGGATGCCGTCAGGGCAGCGAGCGTACCGGTGCCCAATCCGGAGATCGCGCTCGAACTCAGGCTGATGATCTGCTCGGTGGAAAATGCCGTCAGGTCGTCGCCGCCAAGCGCGGCTGCCTGCAGCGCGTTGAGGACGCTGACCTGTGACAGTGACAGCGCTCCGATTTGCGCGGACCCCATTGCCGCGACCTGACCGTAGCTCAGCGCAGCCACCTGGCCCGTCGTCAAAGCGGCGATCTCCTGAGAAGACAGGGAGGCCACGACGGTGGCGGACAGTCCCTTGATCGCCGTCGAACTGATGGCGGCGAGTTCCCCGGTCGAGAATGTATCCAGATCGTCCGCCGTCAATCCCGCAAGTCCGGCCGAACTCAATGCGGCGATCTGGCTGGTGGAGAGTGCTTCGATCTGGTCCTTGCCGAGGGCATTGATCTGATCGCCGGTCAATCCGGCGACGCCAGCCGTGCTCAGGGCCGCAACCTCGGCGGTGGAAAGAGCGGCGATAAAGTCCGTGGACAGTCCCTTTATCGCGCTTGAACCGATAGCCGCGAGTTCCTCCGTCGAGAAGGTTTCCAGCATCTCCGCGGACAGGCCCTTGAGCGCATCCGAATTCAGAGATGCTATCTGCCGGGTGGATAATGTCTGGACCTGTTCAATGCTCAACGCGCCGGTCTGTGCGCTGCCAAGGCCTGCAATCGCCTTGGCGTCCAGAGCCGCTATCTGGCTGACGGAAAGGGAGGCGATGTCGGCCGTATTCAGGGCCGCAACCTGTTTGGAGGTGAGGGCGCTGATCTGCGCATTGGTCAGCGCGTTCACCTGACCGGTGCCGAGAGCCGCGATCTGGTCCGTGGTCAGGCCCGGTATTGCCGCCGCGCCGAGCGCGGCGATCTGAGCGGTCGTCAACGAAGCGATCGTCGCTGTCGACAGGCCCGAGACCGCATTCGAACTGATGGCGGCCAGTTCGGCGGCAGTGAATGTATCGAGATCGCCGGCGCTGAGGGCCGCGATCTGTTTCGAACTGAGAGTGCCGATCTGACTGCCGGTCAGGGCCTCGACCTGAACGGTGTCGAGGGCCGTGATCTGATCGGTGGTCAGGCCCGCCGTGCCCGCCGTGCTGAGGGCGGCTATCTGGGCTGCCGAGAGCGAGGCGATACTCGCGACGCTCAGAGCCGCAACCTGCTTGGAGGTGAGGGCGGCGATCTGCGCGCTGGTGAGGGCATCCACCTGACCGGTGCCGAGGGCCGCGATCTGGGCGGTGGTCAGGCCGGGTACTGCGGCCGCGCCCAGGGCGGCGATCTGCGCTGTCGTCAGCGAAGCGATTGCCGCTGTCGACAGGCCCGAGATCGCACTCGAGCTGATGACAGCCAGCTCGGCGGCGGTGAATGTATCAAGGCCACCGGCGCTGAGGGCCGCAATCTGTTTTGCGCTGAGGACGCCGATCTGAGCACTGGTGAAAGCCTCGACCTGAGCGGTGTTGAGAGCGGCGATCTGATCGGTGGTCAGGCCCGCTATTCCCGCCGTGCTGAGGGCGGCTATCTGGGTCGCCGAAAGCGAGGCGATGCTGGCCACGCTGAGGGCGGCAACCTGTCTGGAGGTGAGGGCGCCGACCTGGATACTGATCAGGGCGTCGACTTGATCGCTCGTCAGGACGGCGACCTGCCCGGTGTTCAGCCCTCCAACGCCAGCCGCACTCAAGGCTGCGACCTGCGCTGTTGTCAGCGACGCGATGGTCTCCGTTGACAAGCCCGGGATGGCATTTGAACTGATCGCGGCAATGTCCTTGGTCGAGAACGTTGCCATGTCGTCCGTACCCAAGACTGCAATCTGTTTCGAGCTGAGAGCACCGACCTGAGTATCGGTCAAAGCCTCGACCTGCGCGGTGTCGAGGGCCGCGATCTGGTCGGTGGTCAGGCCCGTTATGCCCGCCGTGCTGAGGGCGGCAATCTGGGCTGCTGAAAGCGAGGCGATGTCAGCCACGCTCAGGGCCGCAACCTGTTTGGAGGTGAGTGCCGCGATTTGGGTACTGGTCAGGGCGTCCACCTGATCGCCAGTGAGCGCTGCGACCTGCCCGGTGCTCAGCCCACTAACGCCAGCCGTACTCAGCGCTGCGATCTGCGCTGTCGTCAGCGACGCTATGGTTTGCGTTGACAAGCCCGGGATTGCATTCGAACTGAGGGCAGCGATGTCCTTGGTCGAGAACGTGGCCATATCCTCCGCGCTCAGGACCGCTACCTGCGTCGAGCTGAGCGCGCCGACCTGGGCGCTGGTGAAGGCCTCGACCTGAGCGGTGCTCAGGGCGGCGATCTGCGCGGTGTTCAACGCACCGATGCTTTGCACGTTCAGGGCGGCAATCTGCGCTGTCGTCAGGGAGGCGATGGTCTCTGCCGACAATCCAGCGATCGCACTGGAACTGATCGCGGCGATATCCTTGGTCGAGAATGTCGCAATGTCGTCCGCGCTCAAGGCGGCGATCTGTTTCGAGCTGAGCGCGCCAACCTGGGCGCTGGTCAAGGCCTCGACCTGGGCGATACTCAAGGCTGCGATCTGCGCGGTGCTCAACGCACCGATGCTTTGTACATTCAGGGCGGCAATCTGGGCTGTCGTCAGGGAGGCGAGGGTCTCTGCCGTCAGTCCTGCGATTGCGCTGGAAGTGATCGCGGCGATGTCCTTGGTCGTGAATTTCGCCAGATCATCCGTCCCCAGCTGCGAAATCTGTGTGGAGCCGAGATTGACGATCTGCGCGCTCGTTAAGGCTTCGGCCTGCCTGGTGGTGAGGGTCGCCAGCTGCTGCGCGCTTAGTCCCGTAATGCCCGCAGCGCTCAGGGAGGCGATCTGGGCTGTCGAAAGAGCGGCTATGTCGTCCGTGCCGAGGGTGGCAATTTGTGCCGAGCTCAACCGCGCCATCTGCTTGGTCGACAGCCTGGAAACCTGATCGGTGCTGAGGGCGGCGATCTGGCCGGTCGAAAGCCCCAGGATGCCGGAGGTGCTCATTGCCGCAAGCTGGGCCACGGAAAGCGATGCGATATTGTCCGTGCTCAATGCCGCAATCTGTCCCGAGCCGAAAGCCGCGATCTGGGCCGTGGTCAGGGCCGCGAATTGATCGATGCTGAGGGCCGCAATCTGATCGCTGGTCAGGCCCTTGATGCCCGATGTGCTCAACATGGCCGTTTGGCTGGTGGACAGGGCGGCCACGTCGTTGCCCAGGGCGGCGACCTGAACCGGGCTCAACGCCTTGATCTGCGCGGTCGATAGAAGACTGACCTGATTGCCGCTCAGGGCTTCGATCTGATCGGAGGTGAGGCCGGCAATGGCGCTGGTGGTGAGGGCGCCGATCTGAGCGGTGGTGAAGGCCGCGATAACGTCGGTGTTCAAGCCCGGCATGGCTTTATTCGTAATCGCTGCGATATCGGCGGTCGAGAATGTCGCCAGATCCTCGATGCTCAGGGCTGCGAGCTGCGCTGAACTCAGGGACTTCACCTGCGTCGGAGACAGGGCCTCGACCTGCTCGGTGCTCAAAGCCTCGATCTGATCGGCCGTAAGGCCGGCAATGGCGCTGGTGGTCATGGCGGCGATCTGGGCGGTGGAAAGCGCGGCGATTGCGTCAGCACTCAGGCCGGACACGGCTTTGCTCGTGATCGCTGCGATATCGGCGGTCGAGAATGTTGCTATGTCCTCCGCGCTCAGGGCCGCAAGCTGGATCGAGCTCAGCAACTTCACCTGTGCCGAGGATAGGGCCTCTACCTGCTGGGTGCTGAAGGCTTCGATCTGGTCGGCTATCAGGTTTGCGACCACGCCGGTGCTGAGGGCGGCAATCTGAGCGGTTGACAGGGCCTCGATCTGACCGGCGCTCAAGGCCTGGAATTGCGCTACGCCAAGGGCGTTCATCTGGGCCGTGGTCAATGCGGCGATCTGCTCTTTGGTAAGCGTGCTGATCGTCTCCGTGCCCAGACGGGGCATGGCTTTGCCGGTGATCTCCGCTATATCGGCGGTTGAGAATGTCGCGATGTCCTCCGCGCTGAGAGCCACGAATTGTGCCGCGCTCAGCGACCTCACCTGTTCCGGCGACAGGGCTTCGACCTGGCTGGTGCTTAAGGCGGCGATGTGCGTCGTCTTGAGTGCGGCAATCTGCGCCGTCGTCAATGCGGCGATCTGGGCGGTGCTCAGGGTTTCGATCTGGTCGATCGTCAGACCGGCAATCGTGCTTGCGCTGAGGGCGGCGATCCGATCCGGGCTAAACGCTGCGATTGCCTCGGTGCTGAGGCCCGGCATGGCCTTGACGGTAATCGCCGCGATGTCGGCGGTCGAGAATGTCGCTATATCGTCCGTGCCGAGGGCAGCGAGTTGCATAGAGCTCAACACTTTGACCTGCGCCGGCGACAGGGCTTCGGCCTGTTCCGGGCTCAGGACCGCGATCTGGTCGGTCGTCAGGCTCGCAACGGCGCTCGTGCTCAGGGCCGCGATCTGCTCGGGGGTAAGCCCTGCGATCACCTCCGTGCTCAGGCCCGGCATGGCTTTGCTCGTGAGCGCTGCGATATCGGCGGTTGAGAACGTCGCTATATCTTCAGCGCTCAGCGCGGCAATTTGCGTCGCATTGAGGGCGCGCACCTGAGATGAGGTCAAAGCTTCCGCCTGTTCCGTCGTCAGGGCGTGGAGCTGGGTGGTGGTAAGCGCAGAAATCTGGCTCGAGTTCAGGCTTTTGATGGCGTATTGATCGAGAATGTTGAGCTGATCCAGCGTCAGGCCAACGATGGCGCCCTGCGAAATGGCGCTCAACTGTTGTGAGTTGAGGACTTTGACATCCTCCACATCCAGTGCCGCGATCTGAGCCGACGAGAGCGCTTTGATCTGCGTTGTGGAAAGCGACGCCACGTCGTCGGTTGTCCAGGCTGCGACCGCCTCTGTCGAAAGATATCTGATCTGATTGACGTTCAGGGAAGAAATGATCGACGTCATGTCTGAAAAATCCTAAAGTCCAGGCCCAACAGGTGGATTTTCTGCTAAAGCCCCGGAAGGGGGTCGGTTACGCAGGTCCACCATTTTTCAAATGTTGAGTACGCAATCGGGCTTGCCTGAACCTGAAGTTGTTACGCTTCAGGCGCTGGAGCGTTAATTGCCTGCTTTGATGGAAGAGAACGGACAGGCCCGTCTCAGACGGGCGAATGCAGGAATGCCGGCATGGGAGCGCCCTCCGCTCGCCGGGCGAGATAGAGGCGGGCGGTGTCGAGCGCCTCGCGAATGGTCGCATCCATGTCGAGATAACGATAGGTCCCGAGCCGCCCGACAAAGGTTACCGATGCTTCCCGTTCGGCGCGCGCCACATATTCGGCGAGCTGTTCTTTGTCCTCGACCAGCCGGATGGGATAATAGGGAATGTCCTGCGGGCCGCATTCATGGGAGAACTCCCTGTAGCAGACAGAGCCGGCATGGTCTTCCCACGGAGAAAAGTGCTTGTGTTCGGTGATGCGGGTAAAGGGCACCGAAACGTCGCCATAATTCATCACCGCACAGCCCTGGTAGTCGCCGTCATAGGTGAAGCGTTCGAAATTGAGCGTCCGGTACGCCAGACGGCCGAATTCGAAGTCGAAATAGCCGTCGAGCGGACCGGAATAGAAGACGTGTGCAGAGGCCGGCGCTTCGGCGCGCTGGAAATGTGTGCCAAGTTTGACGCTGATGTTCGGATGATCGAGGATGCGTTCGATCATGTCCGTATAGCCGGTTTCCGGCATGCCCTGATATTTGTGGAAGAAGTAGTTGTCGTCATAGTTGAAGCGCACGGGCAGGCGTTTCAGGATCGAGGCTGGCAGTTCCGTCGGCGAGCAGCCCCATTGTTTCTCGGTGTATCCCTTGAAGAAGGCCTCATAGAGATCGCGGCCGACGAAGCGCAGCGCCTGCTCCTCGAAGGTCTGTGGATCGGTAATCGACTTGTCGGCCTTTTCCTCGATGAAGGCTCTGGCTTCATCGGGCCGGAAATTCTTGCCGAAGAACTGGTTGATCGTGTGCAGATTGACCGGCAGCGAATAGACGCGCTCGCCGCTCGTCGTTTTGACACGGTTCTTGTAAGGCATGAATGTCTGAAAGCCGTTCACATAGTCCCAGACTTCCCTGTCGTCGGTGTGGAAAATATGCGGGCCGTAAACATGCACCATAACGCCGGTCTCACCGTCGCGTTCGGTGTGGCAATTGCCGGCAATGTGATCGCGGGCATCGACGATATCGACCCTGTGGCCTGCCAGCGCCAGCTCCCGGCCAATGACCGCGCCGGAAAGCCCGGCGCCCACAATCACAATTCTTTCGTCCGCGAACATTGGTGATCAGTCCCGTTCATATGTCGCCCAGTGGGCGGTCGAGATTTGCATCGAAGAGGTGCCGTGCAGGCATGCCCCGGCCGGTCGAGACTATCCCGTGCTCAGTTACCCGGTTTCCGCCAGAGGCGATTGTCATAGGGAATTGGCGAATAGTCGTGCCATTGAGCGAGTTTCTTGAGATAGCGATTGCGATAGCTCTGCTCGTCTTCGAACTCTACGTTCTCGAACACGGCTTCCGCGCCCAGCTCATAATAAAGATCGAGATTGCTGAGATCCGGCACCGGCGTCTCGCCGCGTTCGCATTCGCCCTGCATTTGCCAGAACAGCTCTTCCAGACGGCGCGCCAGAGCGGGAATATCCCGCAACACGCTGGTATCCCGCTGCCGGGCGATCGATTCTCTGACCTCCAGAAGCTTCTTCCGGTCGCGTTCGAAACCGATGGCGCGGGCGACATAGTCTTCCGGCGAAGAGCAGATCATTTCCGGGACACCCGCTGCGGTGACGATGCTGCCGCAGAAGCGCGCCGCAAATGTCTTGCCGGACATGGTGAGCACGGGCAGGCCGGATGTTATGGCGTCCGCGGCCGTGGAGTGTGCGCCATAGGGGAACGTGTCCAGAAACAGATCGGCAACGCCGATACGGGCGATGTGCTGCGGGTTCGGAACCTTCGGCGCAAATACGAGCCGGTCAGGTGAGACGCCGCTTTTTTCGGCGATGGCCTGCAGGTGCTGATTGACGTCTTCATCGCCCGCCAGCAGCCACAACAGGCTGCCCGGCGTCTGCGACAGGATCGTCATCCATCGCGCAAAGCAGCTTTCGGTAATCTTCTGCATGCCGTTGAAGCTGGCATAGACGAACGCATCCTCCGGCAGCCCCACCTCGGCCCGGCTTGGCCGGGCGGCGATGGGCCGCTTGCGGTCGAGCGGCTGGTCGCAGGCGATGCGCAGGACCTTCTCGGAGTAATAGATGTCGTTCTCCGGCGGGATCATGTAACCGTCCGAAATCAGGTACTGATGGAACGGGCTTCCCATCGATCCGGGGTAACCGCAGAAACTGACGATGACCGGCGCGGGGCGATAGGCGAAAATCTTCGTGCGCGCGTCCTTGGTGTAGCCGTTCACGTCGATCAGAATATCGATTTCGTCGGAGATGATCTGCGAGGCCGCAGCGGCATCGTCCAGGCCGTGGATATCCCGCCAGCAATGGACTGCTGCCTTGATCCGCTCCTGCGTGCTGTCGGTGTTGCGGACGTTACCGCAATAATAGGCGAAGACCTCAAGGCTGTCCCTGTCATGCAACTCCAGAACCTCGCAGAGAGCGAAGCCCACGGCATGATCGCGAAGATCCGACGAGAGGTAACCGACGCGCAGCCGCTCACCGGTTCCGGACTTCAGCTTCGGCGATCTCCGCGGAAAACGGCTGAGGTCCGGCCGCGTGCCGACCACCGTTTTGCTGTAGCGATATGCCTTGGCCAGCTGGAACATCGGATCGTCGGCGTAGCAGCTCAGCGTCAGCGAGGACATCGCATCGAGCATCTTGCGGGCGGGGACGTGGTTTGAAGGAGCAAGCACCGGCCACTTGCACTGGCGCTGCCGCAACGACACCCAGTGCTGGCCTGCCTCCGGCAATTCCGGCCGCAGCTCGAACGCCTGCAGCAGAGCTGTTTCAGCGTCCTCGAGCTTTCCGGCGCCTTCGAGAACGCGGCCGATGTTCTGCAGGGCCATGTGCCGATGGCCGATCGCTTCGGCGTCGAGGTACTTCGTCGTTTCGGCATAATGCGACCATTGTTCCACGGCCTGGCCGATCAACCCGCTATCTTCGAGGACACGACCGAGATTGATGTAACCGGGAGCGAATTGCGGATTGGCCTTCAAACAGGCGCGGAAAGCCTGGACGGCGCCTGCACGGTCGCCAAGCTGGCTGAGCGCAACGGCATAGTTGAAATAGGCGAGATGAATGACGGGATTGTTGTCGTTGAACGCAACCCAGGTCTTGTAGAGTTCCGCAGCCGCGGCTCGTTGACCGGCAGCACTGAGCGCCTCGGTTACGCTCAGCAGATCCATGAGACTCATCCGCTGGTTCCGCGCAAGATCAAGGGCGCTGGGAGCGGCGGCGTCGTTTGAAGGTGAGACGGGATTGGCGGTCATGACATCCT
>Ga0209371_1001248_pt1 | contig 18195 bp, 14 predicted proteins | sample AgamicAtAmrz_FD_187165 | JGI IMG/M metagenome (GOLD analysis project Ga0209371, IMG submission 187165) | Agave microbial communities from Guanajuato, Mexico - At.Am.rz (SPAdes) (version 2) | ecosystem: Host-associated > Plants > Roots > Rhizosphere | place: Guanajato, Mexico | collected 2012-06-07
TGCGCGAGAACTGGAGCTGCTGCACGAAGAGGCGGGCCTTGGCTATGTGTCCGCACCGGTTCTCGGCCGACCCAACGTAGCGGCGAGCGGCCAGCTAAACATCCTGGCGGCCGGGACGGCCGATGCAATTGCCGCGATCGAGCCGCTGCTCGCTCCCCTCAGCAAAAAGGTCTGGAAGTTGGGGGAGAACCCCGCTCGGGCGAATGCGGCGAAGCTCGCCTGCAACATGATGATCGCCATGGCTATCGAGGCGATGGCTGAGGGTGTCGTGCTGACCGAGAGCGTGGGCCTCCACCGCGCGGATTTCTTTGAACTCATCATGGGCACCCTGTTCTCGGGCCGCGCCTATGAGAGCTACAGCGCACAGATCACGGAACGATCATTCGAGCCCGGCTTTAAGGCCAAGCTCGCACTCAAGGACATGCGCTTGGCAACTGAGGCCAGCAACGAGATCGGACGCACGCTCCCGATGCTCGAAGCTGTCCGCGAGGGGCTCGACAAAGCCGTCTTGGCGGGCCTCGGCGAAAGGGATTGGTCGATCATGGCCGATATGACGGTTCGTGGCGTCGATAGCTTGGCGTTGCCTGAAACTAACGCGGAGACAAACCAATGAAAACTTGGCTCATCACAGGCTGCTCAAGCGGCTTCGGCCAGCGGCTCGCGCTCGCTGCAGCACAGCGCGGCGATCAGGTCATCGCGACGGCCCGCAATATCAAAACGATCGGAGAAATGGCTGAGCCTTTTGGCGGCCGCATGATTACTTTGCCGCTCGACGTGACGGATGCGGCGGCAGCCAAGGCCGCGGTCGCAAAGGCAGTCGAGACATTCGGCGGGTTTGACATGCTCGTGAACAATGCCGGCTACGGACTGTTCGGCGCGATCGAGGAAGGCACGCCCGAGGAATATCGGCCGATGTTCGAGGTGAACGTGTTCGGTCTGATCGAAACCACCAGAGCCGCTCTGCCTGTCCTGCGACGTTCGGGCGGCACGATCGTAAATATGTCGTCCGGCGCGGGCATCGCTGGCGGCGGCGGAGGAGGTTATTACAACGCCGCCAAATTCGCCGTGGAAGGGATTTCCGAAGCGCTGGCCGGCGAGCTGGAGCCGTTCGGCATCCGCGTGCTGATCGTCGAGCCTGGTCCGTTTCGCACCGATTTTCTTGGCCGTTCGATTACGATGGCGGCCAACGAGATACCGGAATACGCCGCGAGCTCGCGCAAGCGCTATCGCGAAACCAACAACGGCAGTCAGGCGGGTGATCCCGACAAGGCGATCGCGGTAATCCTGCAAGCAGTCGATGCCGATGACGCCCCGCTTCATCTGCCGCTCGGCCCGATCGCGCACGCGATCGCCGAGCGAAAGCTGGCTGCCTTCCGCAGCGATATCGAGGCCTGGCGCGACATCACCATCGCCACCGATTTCAACCAGCCCTGAGCGCTGACCGCGAACTCTGTTTGAACGCCAACATCTGACTGGAAAGTGATCATGATCGCAACTTTGAAGGGGTTTACCCAACAGCTGGTGCCGGTGAATGGCATCAAGATCAACGCCATCACCGGGGGCTCCGGTCCATCGATCCTTCTGCTTCACGGCTGGCCGGAAACGTGGTGGGAATGGCACCATGTGATGCCGCTGCTGGCCGAGCATTTCAGCGTCGTGGCCATGGATCTGCGCGGCGCGGGCTTTTCCGACTGCCCGCTTGATGGCTATGACAAGGCGACGATGGCGCGCGACGCGCACGAGGTCATGGTTGCACTTGGGCATGAACGCTACGCCGTGTGCGGCCATGACATAGGTGGAATGGTAGCGTTGCCGCTGGCCGCTATCTATCGAGAGGCTGTTACCCACCTGGCCGTCCTCGATGTTCCGCTTCCCGGCTGGACGCAATGGGAGGCGACGACCGCGAAGATCTGGCACTTCGGCTTCCATATGAACCGAGATCTACCCGAGCGTCTGATTTATGGCCGTGAATATGATTATGTTTCGGCCTTCATGGCAGAGCGGTTCTATGATCACAGTGCCTTCAATCCGGAGGACGTCGAGATCTACGCCAAGGCTATGGCTCTCCCGGGCCGCACGCGCGGCGGCATGGAATGGTATCGCACCCTCGCTGCCGACCATGCGGCTGCACTCGAGTACAAAAGGCGACCGCTCGAGATACCGGTGCTAGGTCTCGGCGGGGAGCAGCGCTTCGGTGCGCATATGGTTTCGATGCTCAAGGAGTTCGCCAGCAATGTGACGGGCGGCTCGATTGCGCGGTGCAGCCATTATGTCGCGGACGAGCGGCCGGATGAAGTGGCGGCCGCTCTGATCGATTTCCTCAAGGCCAGTTGAAACTCTGCGACCACCCCGTCGTGGGCCGGATCGCGACACTGCGGGCGAGTTGCGCCCGCGCGCATCGCGTTCGATCGATTAAATGAGAAAGGAAGACTATCATGACTGCACCTAAAGTTCGCGGAGTCAATCACATCGGCATCACGGTGCCGGATATCGAAGCAGCAAAATCTTTCCTAGTGGAAGCTTTCGGCGGCCAGGTGATTTATCAGTCCTTCGGGCCGCAGGATCCGCCGCGGCACGGACCCGAATTCGAGCGCGCCACTGGCGCTTTCCCTGGAACGGTCGTGCGTGCACAGGCGATGGTCAAGATCGGAACCGGACCTGACATCGAGCTCTTCGAAATGCACGGCCCCGAGCAAGCCCAGCCGGTCCGAGCGAGCGACTTCGGCATTACGCACTTTGGTGTCTACACCGACGACATCGACGCATCGGTTGAGCGCTTCGAAAAGGCCGGAGGTACCCCCCTTACCGCGCCACGCGCTATTCCCTACGCAACCGAAAAAGGCCCTGGAAACAAGGTCTGCTATTGCCGCATGCCGTGGGGCACGACTGTCGAATTCATCACCACGCCCGACCGCATGAGCTATCACGACCAGACGGATCTGCGCAGATGGCAGGACGAGGACTGAGCGTAAGCTTTGAAAATACAATGTCTCGCCGCAGCTTTCTGACCCGAAGGGCGACCACGATCCGCACCGAGAACGGCCAATTCGCCGCTGGGTGAAAGTTTCATGGCAGGTCAAGCTCTACAAACCGCAAGTTTAGTCAGCGCCTGCCCTGACCTTGCGAAATTCCACGCCAGCTAATTTGGCCAGTGCAAAGCGGCGCTTAACGCTGTCTCGTACGAAAACTACCTCGCCAGCATAGTTCGGCGGGCTGAAAATATTACGACCCAACAGATTTTTGAATGCTGGGACGACAAGCGACGGACCCGCGAATTTGGACCGCTCGACATCAAGGGTATCTGGGTTTTGGAGAATATGTAGGACATGGTAGGGCTGATAATCTGTTCATCCGTAAATCTCTGCTTCTTTATTCGTCCGTCCTCTATTAAGCCGGACTCTAATCTAGCTTGGAGGAACCTACCCGTGGCTGCTCGGTGCAGCCTACCGCCTTTCCCACCAATATGACCCGGCTTCGCCGCATCCGACCACCTCCATCGCGAATTTTTGGAAAGGTACTAGACGTCAACGGTCAATCATCCAATCGGGCGTATTACCGTGTATTGCCCCCTTTCCAGTTTCATCAAATGGAAGGTACCCAATTGAGCGAGAATAGCGAAATGCTCAAGCGCTTTTACACGCCTGATGTTTTCGAGCCGTCGTATGGGACTATCCAGGCCGACTGTCGCAATCGCTGGAAAGTAGCCATAGCATTCATCTCGCTCCAACCGGCCGTAAGACGCTATACAGCGATCGAACATAGGCTTGCCTTGAGCGTCGAATTCCTCGTAATCTCTGCAATCTGATACAAGTAGCGAGCGAGCGAGGATGTTTGGATCCGAGCTGCGTTCCCGCTTTTCGAACCCCGGGGGCAGGATGAATTTCGTTGGGGCGAGCTTGCTGGATGTCAATCGCAGATCAACAAGATCGATCTCGAAATGATCATGTCGCTCAGACCAGCAGATAAGCCGACCGAACGCGGAATGGGCGACCACGAAGCAATCTTTGTGACTAAAATCCGAATCCGCACCGAAAACCAAAGCAAGGATGGGCGAGAATTCCGCAGGATCACAATATTGTACCTTTCGATCGAAATAGTCACCCAGCCCGTATGCGCGCAAGAAATCCATAAAACTGCTCGGCAGGCATTTAGAAAGGCGGGCATCCTGCTCTGCCGTCAGTGGAAGGCATCTCTGTGGCGGCCCAATTTCGTCGATGGTGTCTGCAAAAAAAGATCCTAGCATTTACCATCCATGCTATCGTTATTTTTCCCCACATATTTTAGTTCGACACTCAATAGGCTTCCCGCCTCTCCCTAAATCCATAACACGCAAACCGCGGTCGCACGTCAGCTTAAGTTGCTCACCGCACCGCTCGCTTCGCGAGGACTTGCGAAAAGGCTATCGCGGCCCTATCGGGCGCACGACCACGGACTGGCCATATCCTTGAACGTCGATAAGATTGTATTCCATAGTCTGCGCGACGATAGCAAAATGCTCGGACGCCTTTAGGCGCTTGAGGTGGGCGATATCTGAAACTCCTCCGAGAGCCAAAGCAGGCACGAATCCGTAACATTCTCCAGTTTCGAGAAATCCGAGCTTCTTAGAAGCTCGCTTGAATAGTGGTTTGCCGACTCCGTCCTCAAAATCCAGCGCCTGATCCGATAGCCAGAACGGGACTGAAACCGAATTGGCAGCCGTCGCTCCTGCAGGCTGCCCCTTCACAAAATTCTTCTGCGTCAAACGGCCTTCATAAACACTGATATTGCCGTATCCATAATCTTTCATCCAAAAGAAAATAACTCCAAAAGCGGAATAAGCAAAAGCATGGCAATTATCGTGTGAAAAATCCCGGTCAGCGCCGAAAATAAGTGCAAGAACTTCCCTCATATCATCAGGATGACACGATTGAATAAGCCCTTCACGCAATACCGACCGGCCAATAGTGAAACAAAAATCGGCAATGTCACCTGGAATGACTTTTTGAAGCGCTAAATGCTCCTGTTCCGTAAAAGAGACGGATAAAGCCGGCTTACCATATTTGCGCGCTATCTCTTCGCAAAGTTTATTCATTTCAATAATATATTATCCGAGTGTAATCCAAAGATATAGCTTGGACCAATCGGCCGCTCCGATCCCGCGCCAGCGGTAACTCGCGGTATCCAGTCTTCAAAGGATTGAAGGCCCGCTCAGGTTGGCCCAGTCCACATCCTTAGCCTACCACACCATGAAGCGACCTCAGGAAACGAAAGAGCGGAAATATGTCTTCGACCTTAGCTAACCGATGGGACGTACCGCCTGCAGGCCGCCTGAAACGGGCTTCATAAGATAGAATTGCCGCAACTGCGCAAGGAAAGTGAAGTGCTCGAGTGCCTTAATTCGCTTGATGTGCTTTAAGTCTTGCGCTGGGCCGAAAGCACCGGCAATCGCCAAAGCAGGGAAGAAACCATAGCACTCGTTCGCTTCATTCGCACCATAAGCGCGTTGACATGCGGCAAACATGGGATTGCCGTTAGCGTCCAAAAAATCTGCCTCTTCTTCATCTGGAAACATGCCCGACGCAATATGCTCTGCGCTTGCTTGGGGCGGCCAGTTTTCTGGCGTTGTAAGAGCTCGGCAGTAAATAACACTTAACGGTAATTCTATCCGAAAATTGTAGAGCTTATCCGACCAACAATAAAGAACGCCGAAGGCAGTGTAGCCGAACACATGGCAGCTCCTGTGATGGAAATCGTTGTCTGCACCGAACACTAACGCGGTGACAGCCCTCATCTCATCTGGGCTGCACATGGTAAATAGACCATTGTGAAAGGAGCAAAACCCCTTCTCCTCGATGAAATCGACAATCGTCTGAGGTAGCATTCGACGCAACTCCGAAAGCTCTGGTTTAGACGCAAATCGGATTTGCTTTACTGGGCCGTATTCTTCCAACGCGTATTGCAAATTTTCATGAATTGCTGGCATGATCTATTTATTACACCTCTCCAATATAACATGCATATTTTCGGCTGCTCGACCGCTACGCCGCATACGCTCCGCCTCCTCTCCTAATGACGCAGCACGCCCCTTCTGCGTCCAGCTGCTTCCAATATGAGAATTTACATCTCCTGCCCCGAGTATCGGATTACCGGCAGCATCTCTAGAAAATACCGTCGGATTACCACCCGCGACCATATCAAGAAAGTGAGTAGCGTGAAGCCCTTGCATATGTTTCTTGATATCTGCGTCGGACCAGCCGTTATCTTTTAACATTTGCTTGTATTCATTTCGATGCTGCGTCTGAGCATAAGGTTGCCTAAGGGCGTCTGTACCTTCAGCTTTGTCGAGCACCCAGTGCGCGTAAGCCATGTCGTCAGCAGTCATACTATTGATTGTCTTCATTTGCTCGTCAAGCTGACGATCATATTCGGCAACATCAATACCGGGAGGAGCCTCAAAGCAATCAACATGATGGACACGCGTACTCCGAGCTCCGTCCTTCCCCTCCTCTTCGGTCTTGCGAGCTCGCTCCGCTTGTTTTTCCTTCTCCCTGATCTCCTCTGCTTCTTTCCTGAGTTTTTCGGCCTTTTTCAGGTCGCCCAGTTCCTCCGCAACCTCGGCGGCCCTCTCAAGCATCTTAAGCTTTTTCAAGGGGTTGACGACCTCGACTGCGAGGCCAACGACCGCACCGGCTGCGCCAGCAATACCGTGCTTCTCGTACCCCCCTTCAACTCCGTGCCAAGCCCCGACGGCCTGATCTTTTACCCAGCCACCCGTTGCCTTTGCGCTGCCGACCGGATCGTTCCAGACCTCACCAGCCACATGCGCCGCGCCGCCGGCAATGTTCTTCGTGCCCTGCCAAATCTCCGCGCCTGTCGGAATACTATCATAGGCGGATTGCGCGTCCCGGCCGATCTGAGAGGGATCATGCCACCATTCGCCAACTTTATTGAATATTCCCTCACCGGTGGAAGCTGTACCCGATGTTGCAGTCATCCCTTTCCAAAAATCGCCACCCGTATCTTTGGCGGCATCCCACCAGCTTCTATTCTGGCTATCATTGCCGTCGGGTGGCGGACTCACTTCCGTGGATTTTACATTGACATATTCGCCAGGGCAGTTGCCGTTGTTCAACGTACAACGATCCGTATGGCGCTGTACCGGTATGCCGTTAGCCCGCACGATATTGGACGAAGTCACCGGCGTTACGACGTTTCCCACAGTGCCTGATTTTACACCCAGTCCCGTTCCAGGCTGATCTCCATAAGTTGCTGTGAATTGTGAATTGGAGCGCTTGATAACCTTCCCATTGGATTTCACATCCGGGGAGTAATTCTGTTTATCGTCGGCCTTGCCCCATACCATGTAGGGCACGGGTGCAGTTGGTGAACGACAAACATCCGGCGACAGGCAAACCGCGATCGCGGAACTATCATCGGGAATGAATTCCGGGGGCGGTGGAACGGCTGCCGTAGGGCTTATTCGAGGGCCTTTCGTGGCTTGCTTGCCGTTGTCCGACAGCAAACTACTATTGGGATCGATCCGTACATACTCCAGAGGCTCTGGCTCTGGAGGCGTTTCTGCAGGCTGATTGCCGGCCATTAGCTGACACCTTCAGAAAGATTGACAGCAGTCATCCTGGGCAGCCCGCGACGCTCCGGCCAGGGAAAGCCGATCCGCCAGGTCAGGAAAACGCGCCCCACACCGGGCCTCATGTCGAAATGGACGCCGTCGAGCACCATGGGGCCACGCGCCGGGCCTGTACCCCGATCGATTTCAATCTGAAGACCAACGCCAGGCAGGCGACCATGGAACATCTCTAATCCCGGCAGGAGGTGATCCAGCTCAAAGGCTTCGTCGCCCTGCAGCCAGGGATTTGCCACCAAGTCCGGATGCGCGGCCTGCCAGAAGGAGAAATCGAAGTCATGGGGGAGCAGAGGATGCCTTTCGTTCAGCCAGCCTTCGTCATAGGTTCCGGCTTTCCGTATCCGATCCTCCCAGAATGGCGAAAGCGGACCAAGACCTGCCGGCGCCGGCCTGTCGTCGACGGAGCGAACCGGTTCGTCTGCATCCTCAATCTGCGGCGCCGGCCATTCCGATCTTTCACGGTATTGGTCCTGATCGACAAGCCCGATCCCAAGGGGGTTCCGTTCGAATATCTCGCCGTTCTCGATCCTGCCGCCGAACGCTAATCGCCAATCAATGGGCACATAAGTCACAGGCTCTCCCGTGGTCAGATCCCACCCGTCAAGCGCATCCTCTTTCTCCTTGTCGATCAGTCCACGCCACGTCTTGCGAGTCTTCGCCCGCCAGACACGAGGCCCATGGACGCGCAGGCGCTTTTGCACGGACCCAACTTTCAGGCCGCAGGTCCAGGACGACACCTCGACGCGGCCTGGCGCAAAGGCAGCTCCGACAAAAGTTACATCCGTACCTGGCTTGAATGGCGCCAGATCGGTGCAGGCCACCTGCGGTGCCTCATGCGGATCACCGTCATAGACATCCGACATGACCAATGGTTGCTGATTGTCGTCTAAGACCAGCGGACCGTCACTTGCCAGTTTGAACGTGCCTCTGGCGACAACAACCCCTAGCAAATCCCCCGCCAAATTATATTGCCGGAAGGCGAGTGCCGGAAAAGGTGTGCGATTGTCGACCGACATGGCGCCTCAGCCCTGTGCCGTCGTATCCGACGATGTCGGCGAAGCTTCGGCGAAGCCGCCGCCGGGCTTGTTGAGATCGACGACTTTGCCGTTGATCTGCGTCGGCCCGGATGCGGTGAAGTTGAAATGCGTCCCCAGGATGATGACTGTGCCGTCCTGGCGCATGATGAATTTGGACGCGCCGCATTCTATGACGAATTCGTCGCCCACGATCACTTTCTTGAATTTTCCGACCTTTTCGAGTGACGTCTGACCGACATGCGTAACCTTGCTGACGCCGATTTGCTCGGCTCTTGCAATGCCGATGGTGTCCGATTTGAACGACCCGACGACGGTGTTCATGATGCCCGGAAGTGGAAAGAGGCTGCTTGCCGCTTCGCCCAACCCACTGCCGGAACCAGATAGATTCGTTCCTGCATCCGCCCTCGGATTTGGCCCCGAGACCACGCCGTCCCGGCTGCCAAGCCCACCCAATCCAAGGAAGCCCAAGGCGGAGGAGGCAATAGTGCCGGCGAATGCAGCAAGTCCCTCCCCACCCCCGCCCGCGATCTGACCTGCCTGTGAAAGCAATCCGGCCGTCTGCCCCGAAAGTCCCTGCACCGCCCCCATCAACGCCATTGCCATCGGTCCCGTACCGCCGACCACCGTATTCACCGACCCACCGATCTCGTGCTTCTGGTTGCCGCTCACCTCGACCGCGCGGTTGCCGCCGATGGAGGCGACCTCGTGGCGGTCGACGCGTTTGGTGCGGTCGTTGCGTACGCGCGTCGTCTGGTCCTTCTGCGCGTGGAAGAACATGTTTTCGCGGCCGGCATCGTCCTCGAAGGTCATCTCATTGAAGCCGGTACCCTTATGCGTATTGGAGCGCAGGACCATGCGGGTTTTGTTGGCGGGAAGGTCGTAGGGCACCCCGTTGCTCGGGTTCGGCACCACGCCCGTCACCAGCGGCCGGTCCGGATCGCCGTCGATGAAGGCGACCATGACTTCCATGCCGATGCGGGGGATGACCTGGCCGCCCCATGTGCCGCCGGCCCAGCTCTGGGCGACGCGCACCCAGCAGGTGTCCGATCCGTCCTTCTTGGCGCGGCGATCCCAGGGATACCAGAGCTTGATGCGGCCATACTGATCGGGATGGATTTCCTCTCCGGGAGGACCTGCGACGATTGCGACCTGCGTGCCGCGGATGCGCGGTCGCTCTGTTGTGCGATGCGGCGTCATCGGCACGCGCGACGGCACGGCCTCGAATTCGTTGGTATATTCCGGCTGATCCGCATTGGTTTCGTAGGAGGGATCGACCGCATAATGGGTCGCGCGAATGATCACATGCTCTTCATAGACATGTTCGGGATGCGCCACCTCATAGGGCGTGAACCGCCGGCCGGCCTCCAATATGCGCGATGACGATCGTCCCAAGACACGACTGTGATCGGCCTCGCTTGCCTGCATGCGCAGCTTCTGCGCCCGCTCTGCCTCAGCCACGGAGGAAATGCGGGCTGGATACTCGTAAAGCTCCCGCTTCATCGCCCCCGGCATCTGCACCAGCGAAGGCGTGGTTGTGCCCGGCACCATCTGCGGCGTCTCAAAATTCCAGTCCGCGCCGGCGCGCTGGCCTGGAACATAGGCGTAATGCTTCGTCCAATCGCTGATATGATTGCGGTCTGTCGAGCCTTGGGCAAGGCGCACACGCCCCTCTCCCTGCGCAGAAGGAGACGGGCCGGCCCATGAGTTGGCACCGTCGGCAACATGCAGCCGGTGACTGCCCTCCTCATGCGAAAACCAGTAAAAGAGACCATCTTCCTCGAAGCGGCGGGTCAGGTAATCCAGATCCGTCTCGTTCCACTGCACGGAATAATGCTGCGGTGGCGGTGGCGTCACGACACCGGAAACATCCGGAGCCGGAATGCCGTGTTCGGAAAACAGCGTCTCGACGATATCGATGCTGGTCTTGTCCATCCAGATGCGGCAGTCCGAGCGCTGCGATAGCAGCCACATCTGCGGCTTAATCACCATGGAGTAGGAACGCAGCCCGCGCGTAATTGGCGGTCCTTCCTGAAGTGCGGTGACCAGGCCGTTGAACGGGCGGCGAACGCCATCTCCACCGTCTTCATCCTGCTGGACTTCCAGGGATATATCGATCAGTCGACCGATCAGCTCCTCCGGCTTGATGACTTCACGCTTGGCGCGGACGGAGAGTCGGATGTCGAAAAGCGACGAAACGCCTTCCGTGATCATCACTCGCTCCGGCAGGAGCTGGTCCGTTCCAAGCGGTGAGGAAACCCTCAGATTTCGGGTCGCCTGGATGAAATCATTGGCCGAGGGCTGATCGTTCATCTGCGCTTATCCTACCAGTGAGCTTGCCGACCCTACGGTGCCGGTACTGCCGATCTGCTGTTTGCGACCGCCAACCAGATAGACGATTTGGAACAGGGTGCCGTTCGGCAGCGTCTCGTGCATGCCCGGGCCATAGAGTACCTGCGGGGTCAGGATCTTGCCGATATCGGCGCGGTTCGGCACCGTCCCGAGCAGGTAGGCACCGCGTGCCATCAAGACCCGTGTTTCGCCATCGCTGACGGAATAATTGAATTGCGCAACGAACACCGAATGATGATTGGTATCCATCTCGCGAATGATATGCGCCTCATTGTTGCGGAGCCATCGTTGGAGCCAGTGCGTCAGCGACATTTCATTGGCTTTTTCGGAAAACATCCGGAAGAGCGATGCGGCCGCTCCCATCGCCTGACCGCGTGCCGCAAATTCGCGAGGCCCGCTCTGATAGGAGAAATAATCGTAGGACGGGCCGCGGCCTGCACGCTTTACGGAGGGAAGATCGGCCTGCTTCACCGGTGCCATTTGCAGGGCCGGCGACGAAACGGAAAAATCTACCATGGCAACCTCTTCTAACGAACGTTTTGCCGGGACATACCGATCGCGGCGGAAGCTGCGATCTGGCAGCGGACGCGTTTCCGGCGCGCTGATGCCAACGCGCCGGAAAGCGATGCTGAACTCAGGCAGCCTTGGTCGTTGCCAGGTCGTAGGATGCGATCATCGGCGACTGCGGCGTCTGCGAGTCGTCGTAGGGCGTGTACTTCACTTCCATCTTGGTGAAGTTGAGCTTGATCGTCTCGACCGGACGATCGCCATTGGAATCGACCGAGTAGCTGGCGATCAGCGTGTTGGTGAGCGTGTACTCGATGTAGGTATCGCCCGGGTTGCCGGTGGTTACCAGATGGATGACGGCCTGCTTGCCGGTGCGGCCCGAGCATGCTTCCTGGAACAGCTTCGTCGACGAGGAATCGCTGACCTTGGTCAGGATAACTTCCGAAACGGTCGGCTCGGAAGCTTCGCGGTTCGCAGCCGAGCCGGCTGACGTCTTCATGTTGCGCGAGACATTCCAGTGGATGACTTCGATGTCCATCCACTTCTTGTGCTGCTCGTGGGTTGCATCACCCTGAATTCCGTCGATCTGCAGATAAATCGGCATGCTCTGAACTCTCCTGTTGAGATTTGAATTCGCCCTGTCGCTGCAGGGCGGGGTTACCCTTCCGTCTAATGCCGCATCCGGGCGCTGTGTTCGTCCGGGGCTGCTTTATTCGCCGTGCCGCCTTCCTCGGGGCCAGCGAATTTGTGGTCGCCCACCGTATCCTCCTCAATGAGAAAGCGGTGATCGTGAAAGCCGATGGTGATGCCGCCAACCTTGCGCCCTGTCGCAACTGCATCGAGGAAGAAGGTCGAAAGCTCGGGCAGAAGATCGCGTCCGATCATGGTTTCGATCGCACGCGCGCCCATTTCGCTCGCCTTGGCGCGGCCGACCAGCGCCTCGCGGGCCTCCGGAGCGAGCGAAACGCTCGTGCCATACGAGGCGCCGACGCGATCACGGATGCGGCCGATCTGAATGTCGACAATCCCGCTCAGCGTCTCACCGCTCAGCGGCATGAAGGGCAGGACGGTCGTGCGGCCGACGAAGGCCGGTTTGAAATGCTTCTGCAACTCAGGAAGCAGCAGCGCTTCCAGCGCCTCGCCTTCTGGCATCGTTTCCGGGTCTGCCGCCAGAGCTGCCAACAATTCCGAGCCGGTATTGGCGGTCATCACGATGGTGGTGTTCTTGAAGTCGATGTCGCGGCCCTCGCCGTCGCGCAGCGTTCCCTTGTCGAAGACCTGATAGAAGACTTCCTGGACGCCCGGATGGGCTTTATCGATCTCATCCAGCAGCAGCACGCCGTAGGGGCGACGGCGTACGGCCTCGGTCAAGACGCCACCCTCGCCATAGCCGACATAGCCGGGCGGCGATCCGAGCAGCAGCGAAACCTTGTGCTCCTCCTTGAACTCGGACATGTTGATGGTCGTCAGATACTGGCTGCCGCCATAGAGAAGGTCAGCCAGCGAAAGAGCCGTCTCGGTCTTGCCGGTTCCCGACATGCCGACGAGCAGAAAGACCGCGGGCGGACGACGCGGGTCGGAAAGCCCGGCGCGGGCCGACCGCATCGCGGCGGAAATCCGCGCAATTGCGTTATCCTGTCCGAGCACGCGCTCCTTCAGCCTTGCATCGAGCGTCTTGACGGTCTCGACGTGGTCGGACAAGAGCTTGCCAACGGGAATGCCGGTCCAGCGCGCGACGATCCCGGCAATCACTTCCTTGTCGACCACGCGGGGCACCAGAGGGGTTTCTCCGGCAACGTCGGCAAGGCTGCGCTCCGCCTGTACGAGGGCTGCACGAGCAACGTCGACGGATGAGCCATTGGGCTGGAAGAGAGCGACATTGTCGCCGCGCAGGCGAACGCCATCTTCAGCCTCTGGACCATCGGGATCGGCGAGCGCGGATTCGATACGATCGGCTTCGACCGACAGCCTGATTTCAGCGTCGAGCTTGGCCTGCAACCGCTCGATCTCACCGATCGCTTCACCCTTTTCACGTTCGATAATGGCAAGACGTTCGACGATATCCGGAGTCGGCGGCTCGGCGGAAAGGGCAGCGGCTTCGACCTCCAACATCTCCAGCTCGTTGCGTAACTCCTTCAGCGCCTCTGGAACGGTCTGCCGAGCCAGAGAGACAGCGGCTGCTGCGGTATCGATGAGGCTGATCGCCTTGTCGGGCAATTGCCGCGCCGGGATATAGCGCGCCGAGAGGCGGACGGCTGCCGCGAGAGCTTCGTCGCGAATGCGTACCTTGTGGTGAGCCTTGAAGCTGCCCACGACGCCACGCAACATGCGGATTGCCGTTTCCTCGTCGGGCTCGAGCACCTGAACGACCTGGAAGCGTCGAGTCAGCGCCGCATCCTTCTCGATATAGCGCTTGTATTCGCTCCAAGTCGTGGCTGCGATCGTCCGGAGCTCGCCGCGCGCCAGTGCCGGCTTCAGGATGTTGGCGGCATCTCCCTGCCCGGCCTGTCCGCCGGCACCGATCAGGCCATGCGCCTCATCGATGAACAGGATGATCGGTTCGACAGAAGCTCGCACGGCCGCGACAACGCCATGCAAGCGGCGCTCGAACTCGCCTTTCACGCCGGCACCAGCCTGCAGCAGGCTGAGATCGAGAAGAAGAATCCGTACCGGCTTCAGCATGTCGGGCACATTGCCGGACGCAATTTCCAGCGCCAGCGCCTCGGCAACGGCCGTCTTGCCGACACCCGCTTCCCCGACCAGCATCGGATTGTTCTGACGGCGACGCATGAGGATATCGATCACCTGGCGTAGCTCGCGATCACGCCCGATGACCGGATCGACACGACCGAGCCTTGCATCCGCCGTCATATCGCGTGTGTAGAGGCGCAGGAATTCATTCTCGCCGGAGGCGGCAACAGTTTCGGAATTCTCTGACAATGACGATGCGCCATCGGAAGCGGAAGTCGCGTTCAACTTTTTTTCAAGCGCGTTGCGATCAAGACTGCGCAGCGAAGGCGCCATGCCCCGCGCCATGATGCGCAGCGACTGGTCGTCGCTCAGTGCGGTCAGAAGATCGGCGAGCGTGATGCTGCTGCGCCCACATTGGAGCGACGCGACAAGCCATGCCTCGCGCATCAGAGCGAGCAAATTTTGAGAGAGTACCAGTGCGGCACCATCGCCTCTGGGCAGGTCGGCGATGGCGCTATCAAGCTCGGTGCGGAGCGCCGCGGAAGAAACGCTAAGCTCTTCAAACAAAGAGCTAACTTCGGATACATCCAGCAACGACAATATCCAATGTGCGACATCGACATTCGCATGGCGATCACGCGCTGCGAGCGACGCCGCAGCCTCGAGACCGACGCGCAATGCGGGCTCAAGCGTTCTGATCAGACGATTGAGATCGATGTTCGACACCTAGAAGTTTCCTCCCTCTGGTTTCATTTCAACCACACGCTCCAAATCGCGGCAACAACTAGGGCGGTTATTTCCATACGTCCAGATGGACTACAAAAAATTTTTCACGTGGTCAAAAAATGGAATCGTCATAAATCTGTTGCAGATTAGACATGGTTGACAAAGGAATATATCGATCTAACTATCACGCCCTCTAACGATGTAGTTCATGATATGGAGTTAATTCCCTGCTGAACGTTCGCGACATAGAAAATTCATTTGAAGAAAACGCGCCATGCGGAGAAAATCTTCGCGATAATACTTCTGCGCGTGAAATATACTATAGAATAAAGGATGCAAGAAACCAGGCTCGTGCGGCAGAACGAGGTATATCCCCAGGTGAAAATATTAGCATCTCGCCTCTTTGGACAGAAGTTAGCAATCTCGGATTGCAGATTATTTCTTCAAAAAGTAAGGACCTCGAAGTATTAGCATGGTTGGCTGAAGCGGAATTACGTCTGCGCGGTTTCGAAGGGTTGCGGGACGTCTACCATGCAATCGCGTCGCTTTTGGACAAGCATTGGGAGAAATTTCATTCCGTCGGCGTCGACGATATCGAGGAACGACTTGCCCCTCTTTCAGGCCTCAATGGCATTGGTGGCGAAGGAACCATTATTCAGGCGATCAGACTGTCGCCCCTCATTCCCGATGCAAAATTTGGCCAGTTTTCCCTCTGGGACTTTCAGTTGTCGCAACGACCCAACGAAGTGAAACGGCGTGACGAATTAAGCCAGGCAGTTCTCGAGGCAGGCACGGCGGCGATGAGTTCGCATCTTGAAACGGTCAATGGCTGCATTGCCGCCTTCGACCGGCTCGTATCCGTTTTGAACGAGCGCTGTGGGCAGATGGCGCCGCCAAGTTCCAACACGCATAATGTTCTGCAGGAGGCGGCCTTGGCGCTTCGCTCTCTCGCTGGCATCGAATCGTCTGAGGCCGTGGCCCCAATGGAAACGCAGCCGGAGAGCGGCGAGCAGGTGCAAACACGTCCGCGTGCGTTGAGCGCTGAACAGATCGGCTCGCGCGAGGAAGCCTTCGAGCTGTTGCTGGCCGTCGCGCGCTACTTCCGCCGCACTGAACCACACTCTCCGATCTCGATGTCGATCGAGACGATGGTCAGGCGCGGCCGCATGGATTTTTCCGAGCTATTGGCCGAATTGCTGCCGGAGCAGCAGGCTCGCAACGCCGTGCTGACGGCGGCAGGCATTCAGCTGAAATCGAACAAGAATGGGTGAGAAATACAACCGTCTTCTGAACTTTTTGCAACCGACCCTTTCCAAAGTCGAGTTGCGCCACATCTGTAGAGCGAATTTGCCGCTGGCATGGAAGGAGAAACTTTATGGCGAGTGTTCACGAAAAGCTGGAGCGAGTGCGCAAGCCCAGGGTCCACATCAAATATGAGGTGGAGACCGAAGGTGCGATGGTCGTCAAAGAATTGCCTTTCGTCGTCGGCGTTCTCGGCGACTTCTCGGGCAACCCGACCCAACCGCTGAAACCGTTCGGCGAGCGCAAATTCGTTCAGATCGATCGCGATAATTTTGATGACGTCATGCGCCGCATGACGCCGGGCCTGAACATCTCGGTCGAAAACACGCTCGAGGGCGACGGCTCGCAGCTTCCCGTCTCGCTGAAATTCGAAAGCATGCGGGATTTCGAGCCGGGTTCCATCGTCAGTCAGGTCCCGGCGCTCAAGGCGCTTCTCGATGCGCGCAACCAGCTTCGCGACCTCATGAGCAAGGCCGACCGTTCCGAAGAGCTGGAGCGGCTGCTGGAAGACGTCCTCCAGAACAAGGCTGATCTTTCCAAGCTGATGTCCGAGCTCGGATTGGCCGAAAAGCCTGCCGCAAGCTGATCGTCGTCGGCGATCAGCCAAAGCCGATCGCCCAGTTCCGTTTCACGCGGCCGATAGCGACGGATTTGAAGCTGCATCGATATCGCCCGCATTTCCGCAAGGATCGAAAAATGAGCGCTGAAAGCCAATTGAAGACCAAAGAGGCCGAGTTTGCGCCCGAGGAAAATCTGCTGTCGCAGATCGTGGCCGCCACCAGGCAGACCGAGCCCGATCGTGCCCAAGATCTCCTAAGGACGCTGACCGATCAGGCACTCAAGGGCACCGTCACCTATGACCGCAACCTGACGGTCACGCTCAACAAGGCCATTGCCGAGCTCGACCGGAAAATCTCCCGTCAGCTTGCCGCGATCATGCAGTCGCCTGAATTCACCAAGCTGGAAGGCAGCTGGCGCGGCTTGCAATATCTCGTCAAAAACAGCGAGACGAGCGTCAACCTGAAGATCCGTGTCCTGAACGCCTCCAAGCGCGACGTTTCCAAGGATCTCGCAAAGGCAGTGGAGTTCGACCAGTCGCGGCTCTTCAAGTCGATCTACGAAGACGAATTCGGCACGCCGGGCGGCGAGCCCATGGGCGCCCTGATCGGCGATTACGAATTCGACAATTCCTTCGATGACGTGCAGACGCTGCAGGCGATTTCATCGATCGCAGCCGCCGCTTTCGCGCCGTTCATTTCGGCCGCAAGCCCGCGCATGTTCGGCTTCGATGACTATCGCGAACTCGCCCGTCCGCGCGACCTGGAAAAGATCTTCGAAACCGTCGAATATGCGAAATGGCGCAGCCTGCGCGAGAGCGAGGATTCGCGCTTCGTGACACTCGCCCTTCCCCGCGTGCTTGCCCGCATGCCCTATGGCCCGAAGACCAATCCGATCGATGACTTCGCTTTCGATGAAACCGATCATTCGAAGACCGGCGAACTCGAGCACAATTCCTACTGCTGGATGAATGCAGCCTACGTGATGGGAACGCGGCTGACGGACGCCTTTGCCCAGAGCGGCTGGTGCACAGCAATTCGCGGCGCGGAAAACGGCGGCAAGGTTGAAAACCTGCCGATGCACATCTTCTCGAGTGACGATGGCGACCTCGATCTCAAGTGCCCGACCGAAGTAGGCATCACCGACCGTCGCGACGCCGAGCTCGGCAAACTGGGCTTCCTGCCGCTCTGCCACTACAAGAACACCGATTACGCCGTGTTCTTCGGCGCGCAGACGACGCATAAGCCAAAGGTTTACGACAAGCCTGAAGCAACGGCCAATGCCGCAGTTTCGGCGCGCCTGCCCTACATGATGGCCACGTCGCGCTTTGCCCATTACCTGAAGGTTATGGGCCGCGACAAGATCGGCTCCTTCATGGAAGCACAGGACTGCGAAAACTGG
>Ga0209371_1001256_pt1 | contig 18022 bp, 15 predicted proteins | sample AgamicAtAmrz_FD_187165 | JGI IMG/M metagenome (GOLD analysis project Ga0209371, IMG submission 187165) | Agave microbial communities from Guanajuato, Mexico - At.Am.rz (SPAdes) (version 2) | ecosystem: Host-associated > Plants > Roots > Rhizosphere | place: Guanajato, Mexico | collected 2012-06-07
GCACTGAGCGCCTCGGTTACGCTCAGCAGATCCATGAGACTCATCCGCTGGTTCCGCGCAAGATCAAGGGCGCTGGGAGCGGCGGCGTCGTTTGAAGGTGAGACGGGATTGGCGGTCATGACATCCTGCGGCAAGCGACAAAGGGTCGAAGATAAGAACAGCCTGTTGATGGGCCGTCCTTAGCTATCGCAGGTAACTTGCCTGTGGCTGGATGTGTTTGAAGCGGGGTTGCTTGCCCGGATCAACCTGTGGTGTGGCCGGACGAAGTTTCCTCCCGGTCAGGCGCCGGCTTCCGGGAGATCGATGCTGTCATGCCGCAGTAAGGATCGCTCTCATGTCTAGCGATGAGAGTATTTCATCCTGTAGCTCGCCAGCGCGATCGACGGGTTGATCCGATAGACACTGTCGAAGTCTTCATCCGTGAAGTATTGATATGAATGTGCGACATATTCGCGGAAAAGACCGTGCAGGTCCTGCCGCATCTGCTTGGCCGCCCATTCCAGCAAACCCGCCTTGAAGACGATGAAGATCGGGTAATATTTTGCCCTGAAGATCGGATTGTCCAGGAAAAGCTTCTCGATGTCTTTCAGCGCCGCGAACATCTCAAGCCGGCGCTCGTCGAACGTGCTCGTATGCTGCTCCCGCCCGGGGACGAGACGGTGTGTTGTCAGGCTGCTGTTAATGGCCAGAAACCGTCCGGCATTCATATAGGCCGCCCAGTGCGGCAGGATATCTTCGTTGATCCGCGCCGTGGAGAAGCGCCAGTTCGTCCGGCGAATGAAAGAGGTCCGCAGTATCTTGTTCCATGGGTAATTGATCGTCACCAGGAATTGCGCGGTCGAGTCGAGGTCGATCATTGCACTGTCGCGGCTGCCGAGGACGCTGTCCCAGATATTCTTGTCGATAGGCGCCATTTCGCCGGCAGGGCCATCTGCCGTTCTCAGCACGCTATATCTGAATGCGGCGACATCGATATTCGTCTCATCCATCAAGGGCAGAACGGTATCGACAGCTCCGTCGTGCAGGAGGTCGTCAGCGTCGTGAAACAGGCAATATTCGCTGTCGATGGTCGCCAGCGCCCTGTTGCGGGCAACACCCGGCCCGGTGTTCGTCTCGCTGCGCATCAGCCTTATATTGGCGTGCCGCGCGATGTATTGCTCGACGATCTCGCAGGTATTGTCGGTGGAGGCATCGTCGACGACGACGATATCCATCTCGGTTTCATTGCGCAGAACACTGTCGAGTGTCTCGCCGATAAGACTGGCCATGTTGTAGGCCGGGATGATGACGGATATTTTTGCCATGACAGATACTGAATGTCCTCTGGGGCATTCTGCAATTAAAATGTTACGACGCGGCCTGAGCCGCGTCGTAGGTTTTGTCGGGTCGTTTAAGGCTTATACTGCCTTGTAGGCTTTGATGACCGCCTCGACCTGTGCATCGTTCATGACCTTCAGCTGCTGGGCCGAGAGCGCACCGGCCTGGCTGCTGCTGAGACCAGCGATGGCAGCGGTGGAAAGGCCTGCGATGGCATTGGCGCTGATGGCCTTGATCTCGTCGGTCGAGAAGAGGCCCAGTTCAGTGCTGTTCAGGGTCGCGACCTGCGCGGAGCTGAGGCCGGAGACCTGATCGGAGTTGAGGGCCTTGATCTGGTCGGTCGACAGGGCCGCGAACTGCGCCGAGGAGAGCGCTGCCGCCTGTGCTTTGCTGAGGGCGGCGACGTTGCCGGTGCTCAGCTTGGTGGCGTCGATGCCGGCGAGAGCCTTGGTGCTGATCGCCTTGATCTCGTCGGTCGAGAAGGTGGCAAGGCTGTCGGAGGACAGAGCGTTAAGCTGCGTCGAAGACAGGCCGGCGATCTGCGTTTTGGTCAGAGCGGCGGCGTTTTCAGTGCCGAGACCGGCCAGGGTAAGACCGGAGATGGCGTTGGCGCTGATGGCCTTGATCTCATCGGTCGAGAACAGAGCCAGTTCGGCGCTGCTCAGGGTCGCAATCTGAGCGGAGCTGAGACCGGAGACCTGCTCCGAACCGAGGGCCTTGATCTGGTCGGTCGACAGGGCTGCGAACTGTGCAGAGGAGAGCGCTGCCGCCTGTGCTTTGCTCAGGGCGGCGACGTTGCCGGTGCTCAGCTTGGTAACGTCGAGGCCGGCAAGCGCCTTGGTGCTGATGGCCTTGATCTCGTCGGTCGAGAAGGTGGCAAGGCTGTCGGAAGACAGAGCGTTAAGCTGCGTCGAAGACAGGCCGGCGATCTGCGTCTTGGTCAGCGCGGCAGCATTTTCAGTGCCGAGACCAGCCAGGGAAAGGCCGGCGACAGCATTGGCGCTGATGGCCTTGATTTCGTCGGTCGAGAACAGAGCCAGTTCGGCGCTGCTCAGGGTCGCGACCTGAGCGGAGCTAAGACCGGAGACCTGCTCCGAGCCGAGGGCCTTGATCTGGTCGGTCGACAGTGCTGCGAACTGTGCCGAGGACAGTGCCGTGATCTGCGTTTTGCTCAGGGCGGCGACGTTGCCGGTGCTCAGCTTGGTGACATCGAGGCCGGCAAGGGCCTTGGTGCTGATCGCCTTGATTTCATCGGTCGAGAAGGTGGCAAGGCTATCGGAAGTCAGGGCGTTGAGCTGTGCCGAAGACAGGCCGGCAATCTGCGTCTTGGTCAGTGCAGCGGCATTGTCGGTGCTGAGAGCAGCGAGCGCTGCCGCGGAAAGGCCGGCAACGGCGTTAGCGCTGATCGCCTTGATTTCATCGGTCGAGAACAGAGCCAGTTCGCTGCTGCTGAGGGTCGCGACCTGCGCGGAGCTGAGGCCGGCGACCTGATCGGAGTTGAGGGCCTTGATCTGGTCGGTCGACAGGGCTGCGAACTGTGCCGAGGACAGTGCCGCTGCCTGTGTTCTGCTCAGGGCGGCGACGTTGCCGGTGCTCAGCTTGCTGGCGTCGAGGCCGGCAAGGGCTCTGGCGCTGATGGCCTTGATCTCGTCGGTCGAGAAGGTGGCAAGGCTATCGGAAGTCAGGGCGTTGAGCTGCGTCGAAGACAGACCGGCGATCTGCGTTTTTGTCAGCGCCGCAGCGTTTTCGGTGCTGAGAGCAGCGAGTGCAGCGGCGGAAAGGCCGGCAATGCCGTTAGCGCTGATGGCCTTGATTTCGTCGGTCGAGAAGAGTGCCAGCTCGCTGCTGCTGAGGGTCGCAACCTGAGCCGAGCTGAGGCCGGCGACCTGATCGGAGTTGAGGGCCTTGATCTGATCCGTCGACAGGGCTGCGAACTGTGCAGAGGAGAGCGCCGCTGCCTGCGCTCTGCTCAGGGCGGCAATGTTTCCGGTGCTCAGCTTGGTGACGTCGAGGCCGGCAAGCGCCTTGGTGCTGATGGCCTTGATCTCGTCGGTCGAGAAAGTGGCAAGGCTCTCGGAGGACAGGGCGTTCAGCTGTGTCGAAGACAGGCCGGCGATCTGCGTCTTGGTCAGAGCGGCGGCGTTTTCAGTGCCGAGACCAGCCAGGGAAAGGCCGGCGACAGCATTGGCACTGATGGCCTTGATTTCGTCGGTCGAGAACAGTGCCAGCTCGCTGCTGTTGAGGGTTGCGACCTGAGCGGAGCTGAGACCGGCGACCTGATCGGAGTTGAGGGCCGCGATCTGGTCCGTCGACAGGGCTGCGAACTGTGCGGAAGAAAGCGCTGAAATCTGCGTTCTGCTCAGGGCGGCGACGTTGCCGGTGCTCAGCTTGGTGACGTCGAGGCCGGCGAGGAGCTTGGTGCTGATGGCCTTGATCTCGTCGGCGGAGAAGGTGGCAAGGCTGTCGGAAGACAGGGCGTTAAGCTGCGTCGAAGACAGGGCGGCGATCTGAGACTTTGTCAGGGCGGCGGCGTTTTCGGTGCTGAGAGCAGCGAGTGCTGCTGCGGAAAGACCGGCGATGGCGTTGGCGCTGATCGCCTTGATTTCGTCGGTCGAGAACAGCGCCAGTTCGCTGCTGTTCAGGGTTGCAACCTGAGCGGAGCTGAGACCGGCGACCTGAGCCGAGTTGAGAGCCTTGATCTGGTCGGTCGAGAGGGCGTCGATCTGGCTGGTATAAAGCGCCGTAACCTGAGACGCCGACAGGCCGCTGATCTGAGCCGAGCTCAGCTTTGCGATCTGGGTCAGCGTCAAGCCCTTGAAGGCGCTTACCGAAATGGCCCGAAGATCTTCAGAGCTGAAAAGAGCAAGGTTATCTGTGCTCAAAGAAGCGATCTGAGACGATGAGAGGGCCTTGATCTTGGTGCTGTCCAGCGCATTCACGTCTTCCGAGGTTAGGCTGGCGATCGTGGAAGTGGAAAGCTTGGAAATCTGCACAGCAGACAGTGAGGAGAGAATAGACGTCATGAACGTGTCCTTTACCGGATGGCGACTGGTCACGCCTATCTGCTGCCAGACACTGCCCGTGATGACAGCGGTCCGACATCCGCAAATAAAGCGAAATTGTGGAGAACATGGCTCATGTGAACCTGCGCTGGAAACGCATCATGCAATTCGAGCCGGAGAAGGGGGCCCGGATTTTCCACGCTAGCTTGTGCGAATGCCGCTTAATAATTTCCGTCGCTTAAGATTTTCGCGACGTGCGTGTCATATCAGGCCAACATTTAAAGCCTAGTTAATATTTGGAGGCGGTGCATTTTATTCTTGATGTTTGCGTATCTTAGAGTCTTATAGAGTATAAAATTACAAAGCTAACTATCGATTCGATCAGCTTCCACTGCGGGCAATCAGACGTGGCTGCTCCCGGATAAGTAGTGTCCGTCTGGAGGGATGAAAGCGCAAGGGTTTGATCGTTATTTTCGTCCAAAACCGTCCCGTGATTCTTGCCTGCAGCTGAACCGCCTATGTAACGGCTGCCAGAATCGAACAATGCTTTGCTTTGTCGCCTTTATTTCGGGCGCCGTGTAGTTGGTTTTTTTTGAAGCGGAAGCTGTTATTCCCAGTTTCCGGGCCACGGCAATGCTTTGGACGGACAGGCGCGCGTCACGCGACGAATTGGCGATGTGCCGATTGGGGAGATTCCAGAAAATGGGTGTCCAAAGCGCGCTGACCCGCCACGAATGACGGGGCTGTTTTGGTCTGACGCGGTTGTCCTCGTCAGACTTCAATCCCCTGTATCAGGCATGATGGCGCAGGGCGTCGATGATCACCTTCATCGCCGGAGACATCTGACGCCTGCTGGGGTAATAGAGGTGATAGCCGGTGAAGGGCGCGCTCCAATTGTCCAGAACCGCCTGCAATTTCCCTTCGGTTATGTGCTCCTCGACAAGGTCTTCCGGAACATATGCAATCCCGTAGCCTTTCATCGCGGCGTCGATCTGGGAGATCGAGGAATTGAAGCTGAGTTGCCCGTCAACTCTGACCCGCAGTTCTCGCCCGTCCTTTTCAAACTCCCAGCTGTAAAATCCGCCCCAGGTGGCCTGACGCGTATTGATGCAGACATGGCCGACCAGATCCTGGGGTATGGCAGGGATGCCGTGTCTGGCGAAGTAGTCCGGCGAAGCCACGGCCCGGAGACGCCAGTCCGGACCGATCCTGACGGCAATCATGTCCCTGTCGACGCTCTCGCCCAGCCGCACGCCGGCATCGAAACGTTCCTCGACAATATTGCGCATGCCGTTGTCGCTATAGAGTTCGACATGGATATCAGGATAGTTGGTGAGCACGCGGCTCAGCTTTGGCCAGACGGTCGTTTGCAGGGCGTGATCGGACAGCGTCAGGCGCACGGTGCCTGAGGGTTTTTCGCGAAAGGCGACGAGGTCCGCCAGGTCCGCCTCGATGCCCTGAAATCGCGGAGCGATGGACAGAAACAGGCGCTCGCCGGCTTCCGTCGTGGCCACGCTGCGGGTCGTCCGCGTCAGCAGGCGCACGCCCAGCCGGGCTTCCAGCTGCTTGATGGTGTAGCTCAATGTCGACTGCGATGTTCCAAGCGTCGCCGCAGCCTTTGTGAAGCTCCGCTCCTTGGCAACCTCCATGAACCAGAGGAGATCCTTCATGTCCTCTCGCTGCATCAGAATCCCCTGATTAATATTGAATTTCGATAAGTCCATGCGGATTAGCACGGATTGTCCGTAAAGTCGTCCGGCAATATCTTCCCGCCATCGAAAGAAACCGGGATTTTTGTGCGAATGGCTCTTACCTATGACGAAGAGATGGGCAGCAGGCGCGCGGCATGGAGCGCCGTGCTTTGCATGACGCTCTGCGCTTTCGTATTGATCGCTTCGGAATTCATGCCCGTCAGCCTGCTGACGCCGATCGCCACCGATCTCGGGGTTTCGGAAGGCAATACGGGGCAGGCGATCTCCGTCTCCGGCATCTTTGCGGTCATCACCAGCCTGTTCATTGCCGGCCTGACCCGGCGGTTCGACCGGCGCGTTGTCGTGCTCGGCCTGACGGCGCTGCTGATGCTGTCCGGCATAGTGGTCACCCTTGCACCGTCTTTCCCGGTTCTGATGCTTGGCCGCGCCTTGCTCGGCATTTCTATCGGCGGCTTCTGGTCGATGTCCACCGCCATCGTCATGCGTCTTGTCTCCCATGCCCAGGTGCCGAAGGCGCTTGCCCTGCTGAATGCCGGCAATGCGGTTGCGGCAACGGTTTCCGCCCCGCTCGGCAGCCTGCTGGGCGCCTATATCGGCTGGCGCGGCGCCTTCTTTCTGGTTGTGCCGATCGGCCTGCTTGCGCTCCTGTGGCAATGGATCGTCCTGCCGGAACTCCCGCCTCAGCGCGACCGTGCATCCTCGAATGTTTTCAGGCTGCTTGGACGTCCAGCCGTGGCCGCGGGCATGATCGCGATCCTGCTGTTATTCATGGGTCAGTTCGCACTTTTCACCTATCTGCGACCCTTTCTCGAGCAGGTCACGCGGGTCGAAATCACGGTGCTGTCGTTGCTGCTGCTGATCATGGGATTGGCCGGAGCGGTTGGCACATGGGTCATCGGCCGGTTGCTGCAGCGCCGTCTTTTCAGCATTCTTGTGATCATTCCGTTGATGATGGCCGGTATCGCGCTCTTCATGGTCGTCTTTGGTGATACGAAGCTTCCTGTTGTCGCCGCGCTTGTCGGCTGGGGTTTTCTTGGAACCGCCGCGCCGGTTGGCTGGGGCACCTGGCTGAGCCGCATTCTGCCCGACGATGCAGAGGCCGGCGGCGGGCTGCAGGTTGCGGTCATTCAACTGGCGATCACGGCGGGGGCCTCTGTCGGCGGCATTTTATTCGACAGTTTCGGCTGGTGGTCCGCCTTCACCTTGAGCGCATTGCTGCTCTGCGGTTCCTCGCTTGCCTCTTTTGCCGCCTGGCGGCTGGCGCGGAGGCCATCATGAATGTTCGCCTCACCTGTTCCTCCAGACGCACCGTGCTGGCGCTGGCCGCCGCGATCATCTTGCCCCGGCGGGCTTTCAGCAAAAGCAGCCCTAACAATCAGGAGCGGAGCGACTTGAAGATCAAGCTGACTTTCGGAGAAAACACGATGATGGCGACGCTCCACGACAATCCGTCGGCGCGCGATTTCGCATCCATGCTGCCGCTCGATCTCAAGATCGCCGACTTCGGCTCCAATGAGAAGATCGCCTATCTCCCTCGAAAGCTGACAGTCGAAGGCCATGGTCCGTTCAACAACGAGCGGCCTTACGACCTTTGTTATTACATGCCCTGGGGCAATCTCGCGATGTTCTATGCCGACTACAGGCATCCCGGCCTCATCCGGCTGGGACGCTTCGATGAAGGTTATGAAGCGCTCCATATCCCCGGGGAATTTCCGCTGCGTATCGAACGCGTCCAATGAACCGAACCACAGGAGTTCCCAGCATGAGCAAGCCAATCGAAACTGATGAAACCTGCAATACCGGCAGGCGCAACCTGATGAAGGCAACGGGCCTCGCCGTCGCCGCAATGGGCATGGCGCCGATGGCGGGTACGACACAGGCCTTCGCCCAAACCTCCACGTGGGACAAGGTCTTCCCGAAGAGTGACAACGTCGACCACCAGAAGGTCTCGTTCAGGAACCGCTACGGCATCACTCTCGCAGGTGATCTCTACCTGCCAAAGAACCGTGGAACTGCGCCTTTGGCCGCTCTTGTCATCAGCGGCCCCTTTGGCGCCGTGAAGGAACAGTCGTCCGGCCTTTATGCACAGACCATGGCGGAGCGCGGATTTGCCGCGCTGGCGTTCGATCCGTCCTATACCGGAGAAAGCGGCGGTGAGCCCCGAAACGTCGCCTCCCCGGATATCAACACCGAGGACTTCAGTGCCGCGGTGGACTATATCGGGCTGCAATCCTATGTGGATCGCGAACGCATCGGTGTCATCGGCATCTGCGGCTGGGGCGGCATGGCGCTGAATGCGGTCGCGGTGGACAAGCGCGTGAAGGCAGTCGTGGCCAGCACCATGTATGACATGACGCGGGTGATGTCCAAAGGTTACAACGACAGCGTTACCCTCGAACAGCGCACGCAGGCGCTGGAGCAGATGAGCCGGCAGCGCTGGCAGGATGCGGAAAAGGGAAGCCCCGCCTACCAACCGCCATATAACGATCTCAAGGGTGGCGAAGCGCAGTTCCTGATCGACTATCACGACTATTACCGGACGCCGCGCGGTTACCATGCGCGTGCCGTCAACTCCGGCAATGCCTGGACGCAGACGACACCCCTGTCGTTCATGAATATGCCGATCCTGACCTATATTGCCGAAATATCGCCGCGCCCGGTGATGTTCGTTCATGGGGAAAAAGCGCATTCCCGCTATTTCAGCGAGACCGCTTTCGCGGCGGCTGCCGAACCGAAGGAACTCGTGATCATTCCGGACGCCAACCATACGGACCTGTATGACCGCGCTGACAAGATCCCGTTCGACCGGATCGCCGCCTTCTTCAACCAGCATCTGGCGTAGAAGCCGACCATAAAATGTCACGGCAGCCCTGGGCAATTGCCAGTTCTTGCTGCCGCTACATTTACATCACGCAGCATGCCGGCGCGCGCGTGCGCGTCGGCGGCGTTGCGGTTTGTAGGCTCTAGTCCAGCATTATCATATGCGCCGGTAGCTGCTCTTCGAAGAATTTCGAGAAGGTCGCAATGCGGGGCGGCAGTTTCTGATAGGGCGGATAATAGAGCGTCAACCAGAGTTCCTGCGGCGCCCAGCCGGGCAGGACATGAACGAGCCGGCCGCTGCGGATGTGTTCGGCGATATGGAATCCCGGCAACATGGCCACACCTGCACCCGCCGCCGCCATATCGGCCAGAACCTCGCCATTATTGGCGCTGAAGGCGCGTCCCGCCGAGATGGCGATGCTCGATCCGCCATCCGACAGGACCCAGTTCTCCCTCCGGCTTTCGCCGCTATAGGCAAGGCAATCGTCAGGGGTCAGTTCGCCGGGATGTTCCATCTGCGTAAACCGGCTGCCCGGGGCCGCCACCAATATTCTCGGCACGGCCCTGATCTTGCGCCAGATTGTGAATTTGTCCGATGGGGCCGACGATATACGGATCGCCAGATCGTAGTCGTCATCCACGATGTTGACGAGACCATCCGACAGCGAGATCTCGAAGCACATTTTCGGATAGAGTTCCCGGAAACCGGACAGGATCGGCGGCAGCACCGTCTTGCCGAGCCATGTCGGCGCGCTGATCCTCAGACGACCCTCGTCGGCTTTATGCGCGTTGCGGACATCGCGCCGGGCATTCTCCAGCGCCTCGACCGCCGGCTGGATCTGCGCGGCAAAGATGGCTCCGTCCGTCGTCAACGACACCTGTCGGGTGGTGCGGACAAATAATTGCACACCGAGATCGCATTCAAGTGCGGCAATGGCCCGGGTGACGGCAGCTGCGGTCATGCCCAGTTCGCGGGCCACCTGCGCGAAGTTGCGCTTTTCGGCCGCCATCAGAAAGGTTTTGAGACTGCGCGAAGTTGCGCTTTTCGGCCGCCATCAGAAAGGTTTTGAGAGCTTTATGGTCGTTCATCTTTATTATTTCAAAAATCGCAATTCACTCGAGAGAAATATTGCAATTCCGCGATGCAATCAAGTGGGTTACATCTTTGTCCATCGAAACGGGCACACCAACAACGAAAGGCGCCGACGATGATCAAGGATATCAAGGGCCTGCACCACGTCACCTCCATGGCGTCGGATGCGCGGCAGAACAACAGTTTCTTCACGGATACGCTCGGCCTGCGCCGGGTGAAGAAGACCGTCAACTTCGACGAACCCAGCGTCTATCACCTTTATTACGGTGACGAAAAGGGAACGCCCGGCACGGTCATGACCTATTTTCCCTTCGCCAACATGATGGCCGGCCGTCCCGGCGTCGGCGAAGTGGGCGAGACGCAGTTTTCCATCCCGAAGGGTTCGCTGGGTTTCTGGAAAGAGCGTCTCCTTGCCAAAGGCGCCGCCGGCATTCAGGCCGACACGGTCTTCGGCGCCAATCGCCTGCGCTTCACCGGTCCCGATGGCGATGGTCTTGCTCTGATCGAAACAGGCGATGACGCCCGTGCCGCCTGGCTGGCCGAGGGAATTTCCGAAGACAACGCCATACGCGGTTTCACCGGCGCACGGTTCAATTTGCATGACACTGCCGCAACCGAAGAACTGTTGCGTTTCATGGGTTATGAGCGGACCGACGTTGAAGGCAACGTGACGCGCTTCGTCATTCCCGGCGGCAACGGGGCAGATACGATCGATCTTGCGGCCCTGCCCAAGACACCCTTTGCCCGGTCGGGAGCAGGCTCGGTCCACCATATCGCCTTCGCTGTCGAAAACCGCGAAAAGCAGCTGGAAGTGCGCAAGGCGCTGATGGATACGGGTTATCAGGTCACCCCCGTCATCGACCGCGATTATTTCTGGGCGATCTATTTCCGCACGCCGGGCGGCATCCTGTTCGAGATCGCCACCAATGAACCCGGTTTCGACCGCGACGAGGATACCGCGCATCTGGGCGAAGCGCTCAAGCTGCCGAACCGCTACGAGCCTTTCCGCAATCAGATCGAGGCGAACCTCGCTCCGCTTGCGGCATAAAGCGGGTCCCTGATCCGCATCCACTGACCAAGATAGATCCTCGCTTTTCAAGACGGCTGCCCCTGCCGGGCGGCCGGCCGGCGAAGCCTTCTCAATTTCCACCGCCGCAGATCGGCAACCACCACCTGAACGGAGAACTGAAAATGTCCAAGCTCGAAGTCCTTACCCCCGCTAACAGCCAGCTCATCTTCATCGACCAGCAGCCGCAGATGGCTTTCGGTGTGCAGTCGATCGACCGCCAGACCCTGAAGAACAATGTTGTCGGCCTCGCCAAGGCGGCAAAGATTTTCAATATCCCGACGACCATCACCACGGTCGAAACGGAAAGCTTCTCCGGCAACACCTTTCCGGAACTGCTCGCGGTCTTCCCGGAAAACGACATTCTCGAGCGCACCTCTATGAATTCCTGGGATGACCAGAATGTCCGCGATGCGCTGGCAAAAAACGCCGCCGGTGGCCGCAAGAAGATCGTCGTCTCCGGCCTGTGGACGGAAGTGTGCAACACCACCTTTGCGCTCTCCGCGCTCCACGATGTCGCAGATTACGAGATTTACATGGTGGCGGACGCCTCCGGCGGCACCTCCGTCGATGCGCACAAATATGCCATGGACCGCATGGTGCAGGCCGGCATCATTCCCGTCACCTGGCAGCAGGTGCTGCTTGAATGGCAGCGCGACTGGGCGCGCAAGGAAACCTATGACGCCGTCACCTCGCTGGTGAAGGAACATTCCGGCGCCTACGGCATGGGCATCGACTATGCCGTCACCCATGTCCATGGCGGCGAAGAGCGCGTCAAGCATGGCAAGCGCATCGGCCCCAACCCGGCCAAGAAATAAGCTTTCAACCGCGCCGCGCCGGCAGGATCGCCATCCAGCCCGGTGCGGCTTTCACCCATCGAGGAGGTTCCCATGAAAGTCTATCTTCTGTCCCTTGGCGCCGGCCTGCTGGTCGGCATCGTTTACAGCCTGCTCAATGTGCGTTCTCCCGCACCGCCCGTCATCGCTCTCGTCGGCCTGCTCGGCATCCTGGTTGGGGAGCAGATCATTCCTTTCGCGAAGACGATCGCCGGCAAGGAACCGGTCGTCGTTTCGTGGATCAATCAGATCAAGCCGCATATGTTCGGCCATATGCCGAAGGGTGGCGCTGAAACCACGGGTCTCGCCGAAGTTAAACAGCCGACCGAGCGGGAGAGAAGCTGATGCCCACACGACGCACCTTTCTTGGCGCGGCCTCGAGCCTTGCCTTTCCACACCTGTTTTCACCGGCTAAGGCCGCTGATCCCATCAAGACCGGAGGTTCTTCCATGCATCCAGATACGATCCTTCACAATGGCCGCGTCACGACGCTCGATCGCGGCAATCCGAATGCAACGGCAGTCGCCATCAAGGACGGCCTGTTCCTGGAGGTGGGAAGTGACGCCGAGGTCATGGCCCTTGCCGGGCCGGACACGAAGATCATCGATCTGAAGGGCAAGCGGGTTCTGCCCGGCCTGATCGACAACCACACCCACGTCGTGCGCGGCGGCCTGAACTTCAACATGGAGCTGCGCTGGGATGGCGTGCGCTCGCTGGCCGATGCCATGGACATGCTGAAGCGTCAGGTGGCGATCACGCCGGCGCCGCAATGGGTGCGCGTCGTGGGCGGTTTCACCGAGCATCAATTCGTCGAAAAGCGCCTGCCGACCATCGAGGAGATCAATGCGGTGGCGCCGGATACGCCGGTCTTCCTGCTGCATCTTTACGACCGGGCGCTGCTGAACGGCGCAGCCCTTCGCGCCGTCGGCTACACCAAGGATACGCCGAACCCGCCCGGCGGTGAGATTACCCGCGATGCCAACGGCAATCCGACCGGCCTGCTGCTCGCCAAGCCGAATGCCGGCATCCTCTATTCGACGCTTGCCAAGGGGCCGAAGCTGCCGCTCGATTATCAGGTCAATTCCACCCGCCACTTCATGCGCGAGCTGAACCGGCTGGGCGTGACCGGCGTGATCGACGCGGGCGGCGGCTTCCAGAATTATCCTGACGATTACGAGGTGATCCAGAAGCTGTCGGATGAGAACCAGATGACGGTTCGGCTGGCCTACAACCTCTTCACGCAGAAGCCGAAACAGGAGAAGGAAGATTTCCTCAACTGGACGTCATCGGTCAAATACAAGCAGGGCAACGACTATTTCCGGCACAATGGCGCAGGCGAAATGCTGGTCTTTTCCGCTGCCGATTTCGAGGATTTCCGCCAGCCGCGCCCGGACATGCCGCCGGAAATGGAAGGCGAGCTCGAAGACGTCGTCCGGATTCTGGCAGAAAACCGCTGGCCCTGGCGTCTGCACGCCACCTATGACGAGACGATTTCGCGGGCGCTGGATGTCTTCGAAAAGGTCAACCGGGAGATTCCGCTGGAAGGCTTGAACTGGTTCTTCGACCATGCCGAAACCATCTCCGACCGCTCCATCGACCGTATCGCAGCCCTTGGCGGCGGCATCGCCACCCAGCACCGCATGGCCTATCAGGGCGAATATTTCGTCGAGCGTTACGGTCAGGGCGTGGCGGAAGCCACACCGCCGATTGCGAGAATGCTGGAAAAGGGCGTGAACGTTTCGGCCGGTACGGATGCAACGCGCGTCGCCTCCTATAATCCGTGGGTGTCGCTGTTCTGGATGGTGACGGGCAAGACGGTGGGCGGCATGCAGCTTTATCCACGCGCCAATTGCCTCGACCGCGAGACGGCGCTGCGCATGTGGACCGAAAAAGTCACCTGGTTCTCGAATGAGGAAGGCAAGAAGGGCCGCATCGAAAAAGGCCAGTTCGCCGATCTCGTGGTGCCGGACAAGGACTTCTTCTCCTGCGCGGAAGATGAGATTTCCTTCCTCACCTCGGAACTGACCATGGTGGGCGGCAAGGTCGTCTATGGCGCCGGTGACTTCAAGGCACTGGATGAAAGCAATATTCCGCCGGCGATGCCCGACTGGTCGCCTGTGCGCACCTTCGGCGGTTATGCCGCCTGGGGTGAGCCGCAGGGCGCTGGAAAGAATTCACTCAGACGGGCTGCGATCTCCTCCTGCGGCTGCGCCAATGATTGCGGAGTTCACGGCCACGACCATGCCGGCGCATGGACGTCGAAATTGCCGATTGCCGATCTGAAGGGCTTCTTCGGAGCGCTGGGTTGCTCCTGCTGGGCAGTCTGAGCTCAGCCAGTAGAGGAATCCACCGGGCAGCGGATCGCCGCTGCCCGGTGGGCCCGGGAATAGGTATATTGCAAATTACGCAATTATATCGAAACTATTGATGCAATTGTTGGCGATAATCCTTTGCGCCAATATCGCTCCATCAGATGAATGCAGCGCCGCTCGAACCGACCGGCCAGATCGCAGGAGCAAAAAATGACCGAGCCGTCTTCAACCCTTCGCCTTCGCGGGCATCTTGCGGATATCGTTGCCGCACCCGCAACAAAAACCCTGGTGCTTCTGGCGCTCTGCTCGGCCTATATTCAGGGGCCGCTGACCAAGATCTTCGACTTCCCCGGTGCGATTGCCGAGATGAACCATTTTGGCCTTCAGCCGGCGGTTGCATTCGCTGTTGTCGTCATCCTGTTCGAGCTCACCGCCTCCGCTCTGGTGGTGTCGGGCTTCCTGCGCTGGGCCGGTGCGCTGGCACTTGCAGGCTTCACACTTCTCGCCACCTTCATCGCTCTGCGCTTCTGGGAAATGGCGCCCGGCATGGACCGCATGATGGCCACCAACGCCTTCTTCGAGCATCTTGGCCTTGCCGGTGCCTTCATCATCGTTGCCGCAATCGATCTCACGAAAGGAACAGGCAAATGAGTGCTGCAAAATCCTCCGCGAGCAGCTTTGCTCCCCTTGCACAACCGGTTTTCGCAGTCCTCTGGGCCGCAACGGTGCTTGGCAATACCGGCAGTTTCATGCGCGATGTCGCCAGTTCATGGCTGATGACCGATCTTTCGGCATCGCCGGCGGCCGTCGCCATGGTTCAGGCGGCCGGAACCCTGCCGATCTTTCTTCTGGCGATCCCGGCCGGCGTGCTGACCGATATTCTCGACCGCCGCAAGTTCCTGATCGCCGTGCAGCTTCTGCTGGCCTCCGTCAGCGTCACCCTCATGGTTCTTTCCCATACCGGCCTGTTGTCCGTCAGCGCGCTGATCGGGCTTACTTTCCTCGGCGGCATCGGTGCGGCACTGATGGGGCCGACCTGGCAGGCCATCGTGCCGGAACTGGTGAAACGTGAGGACATCAAGAGCGCCGTGGCGCTGAACTCGCTGGGCATCAACATCGCCCGTTCCATCGGCCCGGCCGCCGGCGGCATCCTGCTTGCGGCTTTCGGGGCGGCCTTTACCTATGGCGCCGATGTTGCAAGCTATTTCGTGGTCATCGCCGCCCTTTTATGGTGGCCGCGGGCAAAGAACGCCAATGATGCGTTGGCGGAAGGTTTCTTCGGCGCATTCCGGGCGGGCCTTCGTTATACCCGCGCCAGCCGGCCGCTGCATGTCGTCCTGTTGCGGGCTGCGATCTTCTTTGCATTCGCCAGTGCCGTCTGGGCGCTGTTGCCTCTGGTCGCCCGGCAATTGCTCGGCGGAGACGCGAGCTTCTACGGTATCCTGCTCGGCGCTGTCGGGGCCGGCGCCATCGGCGGTGCGCTGCTCATGCCGAAGCTGCGCGACCGTTTCGATGCCGATGCCCTGCTGCTGGGTGCGGCCCTCACCACCGCGCTCGTTATGGCCGGCCTGTCCTTCGCGCCGCCAAAGTGGCTTGCCATCGTCATCCTGCTGTTTCTCGGCGGTGCCTGGATCACGGCGCTGACGACGCTGAATGGCGCGGCTCAGGCGATCTTGCCGAACTGGGTGCGTGGCCGCGGTCTCGCCGTCTATCTCACCGTCTTCAACGGCGCGATGACAGCGGGCAGCATCGGCTGGGGTGCGGTGGGTGAAGCGGTGGGTGTGCCGGGCACGCTGCTCATCGGTGCGGCCGGCCTTTTCATTGCCGGTCTCGTCATGCACCGCGTGAAACTGCCGGCCGGTGATGCGGATATGGTGCCGTCCAACCATTGGCCCGAACCGCTCGTTGCCGAGCCGGTGGCCCATGATCGCGGCCCGGTTCTGATCCTCATCGAATATAATGTCGAAAAGCATCACCGCTCCGCTTTCCTGCATGCACTGGACGAGCTTTCACAGGAGCGCCGGCGCGATGGCGCCTATGGCTGGGGCGTGACGGAGGACTCCGCCGATCCGCAGAAGATCGTCGAATGGTTCATGGTGGAATCCTGGGCCGAGCATCTGCGCCAGCACAAGCGGGTTTCCCACGCGGATGCGGATTTGCAGGGCAAGGTGCTCGCTTATCATTCCGGGCTGGAAAAGCCGGTGGTGCGGCACTTCCTCACAATCAACCGTCCGGGAAAGGCGTAAAACGGAAAGGGGCCGAAAAGGCCCTTTTTTCGTTGTTGCCATGCGACTGTCCGATTATTGCGTGATCCGCGCCAGCACACGGCTCAGCGCATCTTTCAGTGCCCCTGATCCGCCCTTGTTGTCGAAATCCAGCAGCACCTGCTCGTTGAGCCCGCCCTTGGTGGCGAATTCACGGCTGAGATCGATGAAATCCGTCCTGCTGCCGGCAAGCAGGGCCACCTCGGAAAGGCCGGCAAAGAGGGGCGCAAGATAGGCCCGCCCCTTTTCTTCCGGCAGACCGTTCTCGACAAGCCATTCCGTCGTCGTTTGCATGATGCCGAAATAGGTGGCCATCAAAGCGCTTGCGGCGGCCAGAAGATCGTATTCCGCCTTGGTTTCGCATTCCACCGCATTGCCGAGCACGTTGAAGATAGCAGCCGTATCCGTATCGGCAGGATAAATGGCGGTGACGCCCTTGCGCCGGGCGACGAAGGGCAGCGGGATCGCCTGGCTGAGACGCACATCCGCGCCGATCCAGTCCAGAAGCGCCTCGCGGCCGGTTGCGGCAACGACGCTGACGATCTTCTGCCCGTCCCGGAACCGGAGCGGCCGGATGACTTCTTCAGCGATCTGCGGCCGGATAGCCAGCATGACGGTATCGCAGCCATCGACGATTGCCTGATTGTCGCTGGAGACGATCACCTGCGGGAAATCGGCGGCAAGTCTCGCCGAGATATCGGCACTGCGCTGGGACACCATGACATGCGGCACGGCGGCAGGCCTGGCGAGCAGGCCCCTTACCATTGCATCGGTGATGGCTCCTGTTCCGATAAAACCGATTTTCTGGGGAAGTGACATGATTGCTCCGCTGCGGCGTTTCGCGTGATGCTAATTTTTCCGTCCGGAATTGTCGACAAGCAGAGAGGGAAATTTGCGGTCGAGGCGGAGCCGCGCCCGGTTTATGCCGGCTCTTCCAGCCCCAATATCGCCGGCCATGCCGGTGCTGCACGCTCTGACATGACCTCGATATGGCGCAGCGAGGTGAGGCCGAATTCTTCCGGGCGCAGGATTCTGCGGTTGACGCTTCCCTGCGGGAAAACGTCGGCATAACGCCAGACGGCGGCGGGCGGCACCACCACATCGTCTGCCATCGTCATCATGCGCAGATCGAAGCGGGTGGCGGAAAAATCCGGTTATCATGCGCAGATCGAAGCGGGTCGCGGAAAAATCCGGTTCTGGCAGTGATTTGCCGATATCGCGCCGGAAGAAATCCCGGCTCGTGCACCAGCGCCGCCATTGCCAGTAGATTCCAGCGGGCAGATCCGCACCCAGCAGCAGCCTTCGGCCGGGAAGATAGCCCGCGAGTATCGTGCTGACAGGCCCGAGCAGATACCAGAAGGCGATGACCGTGGGCCGATAGGTCCATGGATGGTCGCTGACATGGGCAAAGCCCGAGCCGATGGTGATGACACGCTCGAGCCGCTCGTCATGGCGTCGAAAAGGAAATGTCAGCCCGCCGAGGGAATGGCCGAGCAGCCAGAGGGGGCCTTGCGGTGCTATCTGGCAAAGTGCGGCCTCGGCTGCCGTCTGGTCGGCAATTCCCCAGTCGGCCATCGTGGCCCGGCTTTCGCGGACGGGG
>Ga0209371_1001260_pt1 | contig 17981 bp, 15 predicted proteins | sample AgamicAtAmrz_FD_187165 | JGI IMG/M metagenome (GOLD analysis project Ga0209371, IMG submission 187165) | Agave microbial communities from Guanajuato, Mexico - At.Am.rz (SPAdes) (version 2) | ecosystem: Host-associated > Plants > Roots > Rhizosphere | place: Guanajato, Mexico | collected 2012-06-07
GAGGCTTTACTAAGCTTATCAATGTTTGGGGTGCTGATCACCACGGCTATATTCCACGTATGAAAGCAGCTATCCAAGCATTAGGCTATGATAAGGATGCTTTGGAAGTGGAAATCATTCAGCTGGTTCATCTTTACAAAAACGGCGAAAAGATGAAAATGAGCAAGCGTACAGGAAAAGCTGTTACAATGAGAGACTTAGTGGAAGAGGTAGGTTTGGACGCAACACGTTACTTCTTTGCGATGAGAAGTGCTGATACACATCTTGACTTTGACCTTGATTTGGCTGTTTCTCAATCTAACGACAACCCTGTTTACTATGCTCAATATGCGCACGCACGTATTGCCAGCATCTTAAGACAAGGGAAAGAACAGGGCATTGAGCTGGACAATAATCTTGATGTTTCCTACATTTCGGCAGAAAAAGAATTTGACCTATTAAAGAAACTAGGAGAATTCCCGCAAGCGGTGACAGAAGCTGCTGCAAAAAGAATGCCGCACCGCATCACAAATTATATCTTTGATTTAGCATCAACATTCCATAGCTTCTATAATGCTGAAAAAGTATTAGATGCAGATAATATGGAAAGAACAAAAGCGAGATTGGCATTAATTCAATCTACAAAAATCACACTTAAAAACGCACTGCGCCTTATCGGTGTCTCTGCGCCAGAGAAAATGTAATAAAAAAAGGATGGAATTGCTTCCATCCTTTTTTCTTTAATTCATCACCCATTTATCCTTCAAAAACATTATTCTTCCGATAAAGAAAACAACTACTAATACAATAAGATTGCTGGCAATTGTGATAAAGAAATGCTCATAGTTAGTAATGCCGAAAATCAGCTCTTTTAACAGGGCATAAATATTCATAACCGGTATGGCGAAATGCTTGAACTCTAATTCATTGATGCCGATATTTGACATTAACATTAATGGCAAAATGGTAACCATCATAATTGGCGCACTATAGCTTTGTGATTCCTTAATAGATTTGCCGACGATGCTAGTCAGCATAAGCAGGGAAGCGACAAACATCGAATAAACAATGGTGAGCACGAGTGACAAAGTAACAACTAATAGAAAGTTGTCTTTGAATTCAATTGCATTTTTTAAGTTTTCTGTCAGGAAGGCTATTTCCAAAACAACCACAAGCAATGTAACGATTCCCGTGATTGTACCGATTGTAGAGATTGTCAGCCATTTAGCAAATACAAGTGTCGAACGACTAACAGGGGTCATCAGCAATGCCTCCATTGTTTTCTTCTCCTTTTCTCCTGAGAAGAGGTCGGCAGCAGCCGGTCCGGCACCAACACCGATTGCAACAGCTAGAATAAGCGGAATGAGCATGGCAACAAGATTAATAGTCGGATCCTCGCTGTTTAATTCCTCCTGATTAATAGAAAATGGCTTTATGGTATCAGTTTCTATGCCAAGATCACCCAATCTTTGGGAGACTATCATGCTCTCATATTGGGATAACGCAGCTTGTGTAAGGGACATGAGTGTAGAAGAGCTTTGACTGAAAGAATCTCCGATTATTGTTATTTCTGCGTTTTGTCCTTCTGATACAAGGTTAGCGAGATTATCATCTGCTACTAAGGCCGCTTGTGCATCTCCGTTTTGCAATGTTTCTTTAGGGTCTTGTGATTCTACTAGTTCAATGCTGCTGTTAGCAAGCAAGCTCGTTTTTACTTCATCTGACAGAGAAGAGGCAACCGCTAGTATATAGGATTCTCCTTCGTCTTCAGATACCAACTTTTCATAAAAAAGGGTAAGCATAGTCATAATGATAATTGGTAATAATACGGTCAATAATAAGGTTCGTTTATCCCTGAAAGAGTCTTTTAATTCTTTTAAATATATATTAAGAAACATGGGTATTTCCTCCTCTGACAAGTCTGCTCATAAAGATATAGTTCAAATCACTGCTTCCTTCGGCAGTATATAAGTCTTCTAGACTTCCATGATGAACAAGCTCTCCTTTGTGCATCATTGCAACACTATCGCACAGCAGAGAGACCTCCTCCATAATATGGCTTGAGAAGATAATTGTTTTTCCATCCTGCTTCAGCTGATGGACAAGCTGGCGAAATACATTGGATGAAGTAATATCAAGGCCTGTCGTCGGTTCATCAAAGAGAATAATCTCCGGATTATGAATAAGTGTCCTCGCAATGGCCACCTTTTGACGCATCCCTTTAGAGAAGTTGCCGACTTTTCGGTCCAGATAATCTCTCATTCCGAACATCCTTGCCAATTCATCAATTCTTACCTTTGTTTCATGTTTGCTGAGACCATAAAGCCTGGCAAAGTATTCTAAGTTTTCCCTTGCGGTTAAGCGATCGTACAAACCCGTTTCACCACCAAATAAAACACCAATCTTTTGCTTTATTTCATTTGGGTTTGCCTTCGTATCAAATCCAGAGACAGTGATAGAGCCTTCTGTTGGCTGAAGCAATGTGGCGATCGACCTAAGTAAGGTTGTTTTTCCTGCGCCGTTTTCCCCCAGCAAGCCGACAGTTTCTCCTTTTTTTATTTGAAAGGAAACATGCTTTAAAGCTGTTACATATATCTTTTTATCCTTAAATGTTTTCGTTACTTTATTTACTGTTATCATCTAGTCACTTCCTTCTCGTTTTCTATGTCTTTATCATACAGATAAAGGAAATGAGCGTCTGTATAGATGTCGTGAAAAGTCCGTTTCCTGTCGTGAAAATGCCAGAAGAAGTAAGGGAAGGATATTTACTCTTACCTCCTAATATTTCCAAGCTGGCAAACATGGTGAGTTAAAAACATGGTAAAATAAAACAATGTGGAAAATACTCAACAAGGGGATACAATGAGGATGAAAATTGGATTGGTAGACGATAGAGCAATTGATTTGGATAAGTTAGCGGGCATTGTCTCTTCTATTCCAGAAGCAGAGATCGTGTTTGCCACTACTTCTGCAGAGGAAGCATATGAACAAATCAAAAAAGAATCCATTACACTTCTGATTGCAGATATAGAGATGCCTAATCTGTCAGGGTATGAGCTTGCAGATATTATCCACTCTCATGCTCTTAATATCGCTGTTATTTTTGTAACAGCAAGCAGCGGTTATGCTGTTCACGCTTTTGAGTTGAATGTCCATGATTATATTATGAAGCCCTATTCAAAAGATAGACTTGTCCAATCTGTTAAAAGGCTGATGGAGAAAACCAGTTCAGCTGAAATAGCTGGGAGATTATATATTAAACAAAAGAATGACATACATATTATCCTGAAGAAAGAAATTATTTTCATTGAAAGATCCGGCAGGTCGACGACCATTCATACGAAGTCAGAAGCAATCAAAACATACCAGACACTTAATGAATTAGAGGGTGAATTGAGAGAGAGGGACTTTGTCAGATCACATCGTTCCTTTATTATTAACATTCACTGCATAAAAAGCTTCTCTTTGTATGCCAAGAACTCCTATACTGTTACATTTGAAGGAACGGAGGCAAAAGCCATGATCACAAAGGAAAAGGTAGAATTCATTCAAAACAATTATTTTTAAGGAGTAAAAAATAGTGAAGGCAGACCACTTATCTTGGAGTTTAATCAGCTTATTTTCCGCCATTCATCTTGGAGCATTCCTTTACGCTTTTGGATGGCATAGTGCCATTTATATATTGGTGCTCATGCTTTTAGCAGGAGGCTTCCTTCTAGTGAGGCTAGGAAATAGGCAAGGCGCATCATTCGACTGGAGACTTGAGGTCTTATTTTGGCTCGTTCAGGCTATGATTGCAGCTGCTGCAGTTATGCAGGAATCAGAATATATTCGGCTTCTGTTTTTCCTGCTGTTCTTGCTTGTTGAAGTTATCAGGGCTATTCAAGTTAGAAAACTGTCTAAATTCAGCAAAGAAATTAACAGGCTAGATGAAGAAATATTTCGCATGAATGAGACATTCAGGACTGTCAGAAGCGAGCGCCATGATTTTCTAAAACATATAGCAGCCATTCATTTTATGCTTGAAAAAGAAGAATTTAAAGAAGCAGGGGCTTACTTAGATGTGCTTGTTGACGGGTACAACGAAACAAATCTCTCCATTAAGGGGGAAAGCGGAGCAGTTGCGGCAACTTTGCACCAGTATTACCTAAAGGCTCAAAAGGAAGGAATGGAAATCATTTATGATATAGAAGTTCCTATCTCCTCTATGCCGGTTCCGGATAAAGAGCTTGTAGGACTTGTCGGCAATTTGCTTGAAAACTGCGTTGAAGCATGTTTGAATTGGAAGAAGGCTAATCAGCAGCATGCCTTTATTACACTGCAATTAGTAAAAAGAAGCGGATTATATATATTAACAGTCAAAAATAAGTCATTGCCAATCCCTGCAAAAATTTTAGACAGGCTTTATCATCAGTATGGTCTGTCGACAAAAGCAGGGAATGAAAGAGGCTATGGGACAAAAATAATTGCCGATATTGTCAAAAAACATCAAGGTGTTTTGGATTTTGTTTATAAGGAAGAAGAATTTACAGTAAAAATCAAGCTGCCGTCCATTCGCTGATTTAATTATGTTATGAGGTTTAAATGCGCCTTCTTTTCAAATAATAAGAGCAATAAGGAAAAGGAAGGTGTCTATGAAATTACTTCTATTAGCATTAATAACTGGATTTTTGACAGGATTTATCTTTGCCTTGCTCAAGCTGCCGATACCAGCACCAGGCGCATTGCCAGGGATTATTGGGATTGTTGGCATTTATGCAGGATTTAAAGTGTATGTAAGTTTGGAACCGTGGATTTCTAACCTTTTTTCAAAAAACTAAGCAGAAGAGGCGGCAGAAAACGACTGCCGCCTTTAATTTTTAATTCCATTCTAGTGTTGCTCCGCCAATTCTTTTAACTCCTCTTATCTTACTGAGATCCTCTACGAGCTGCAGACAGGCCTGATCTTTAAGCTTTGCTTCAATCATAAAATCAACATCCATCTGGAGCGGGCGCAAAAGCTGTAAGAGCGGTTTAACAAACTCTGCATCTACAAAATCTGCATGAGAACGGAAAGCCTTCTCTGTTTTTGGAGAAGACAGATGGATTTTCGGTGTAATCCCTCGATGCTTCCATGTTTCAAAAACTGGTAACAGCAATTCTTCCAGCGGTTTTTCACATAAGTTCGCCATATGGTGATGATAGTCAAAAACGAGTGGGATTGTTTCGTTTTGACATACTGTCAAAGTTTCCTCTGTGTTATATGTCTTGTCATCATTTTCTAATGTCATTATTTTTTTTATGTGTAACGGCAATGACTGTATATTTTCATAAAAGCGGGCCAGTGTTTTTTCTTTATCACCATATGATCCGCCAATATGAATGTTAATAACACTTCTGTCCTCTACTCCCATTGCTTCAAGCATTTTATAGTGATATTCCATATCAATTACAGCGTTTTTAGTCACTTCCGGTCTTGGGGAAGTAAACAGGGTGTACTGGTTCGGATGGAAGCTGACCCTGAGTCCATGATCTTTCACAAGCTGCCCCACTTGGGCAAACTCCTTTTCAAAGGGAGTTACAAAATCCCACATCACCTCAGGATGGGTTGCTAACGGAACGATAGAGCTCGACATGCGGTATAACATGATTTCATGTCCGATATTATAGTGAAGTGCTCTCATTGTATTCGTAAGGTTTGTCCTCGTAATTTCAAGCAGCTTCCTTTGCCGTTCTTCGTCAGGTAGTTCACTGTAGCGTGCATAAGTCATTGTTTTGGAGGGAGAGGCGTCCCAAAGATTAGTCGCAGTAGATACATAGCCGAATCTGAATTTCATCTTTTTCTCCTTTCCCTTATTTACCAGTGAATCACAGCAAGGGTGCAAATAATCGGGCAAGATACTCCAATAACACAGTTTTAAATTTAGGTTTCAGCAAGAATTTAAGTGTGTACTCTTCCGAAAAAGAAAGGTCCTGCCTTACAATGTTGTTCATCCTTGCTATGAAGCTGGAATCAAAAACACAGCAAATTATTTCATGGTTTAAAAAGATACTTCTCTTATCAAAGTTGGCAGTACCAATAAAGCAAATTTCGTCATCTGCTGTAATAATTTTACCATGAAAAAAACCATGTTTATAATGATAAGCCTTTGCTCCACGTTTCAATAAGGTGCGTAAATAACGGAAAGATGCCTCTTTTACTAAAGGATGATCTGGTTTTGTCGGTAAAAGTAACGTTATCGCCACATTACGGTCTTGTGCCAGGCTAAGCTCTTCCATAATCCTTTTGCTTGGAATAAAGTAAGGTGTTCCGATAAACAGTGTTTTTCTAGCATTTCGAATAAGACCGCATAAGACGTCCTCTAAATACACACCTTGTGTCGGAATGAACTGATGGCGGGAGTGTCCCTTCGGCTGTTCAGGAAAATATACAGGGTTTTGTAGGAGATTTGTTTTTGTCGCAGCAGACCAATCGAGCAAAAATTCCCGCTGCAGGTCATCGACACCTTCTCCTGTCATTTTAAAGTGATAGTCTCTCCATGGACTCAATTTTAAGTTGCCGTGAATATAATCTTTTCCGACATTGAAGCCGCCTACATAGCCGATTTTACCATCGATAATGGTGATTTTTCGGTGATTTCTGACTTGCAGGGTATAGAATAACGGCATTTTTGGTGTATTGCAGTAGGAGAACTGCACACCAGCTTCTTTTAATTTATTCCGGATTTTTTTGCGTACTTGAAAGCTGCCGAGCCAATCGAGCAGCAGTCTTACTTCAACGCCCTCTTGCGCTTTTCGCTCGAGAATGGATAAGAACTGGTTGCTGATTGTGTCAGCCTTAACAGTGTAAAATAATATATGTATATGATTTTCTGCCTCTTCAAGCTCGTGAAAAAGGTCTGGGAAAAGATCCTTCCCATCATTGAAAATATGAAAATCACTGTGCCTGAACGGATAATTTCTTCTCGTTACCTTCCGTTTAGTCAGTGCCTTGCCTACGATTAAATCTACATAAAGCAAGATGATTAGCAGCAGCAAAATGCAGATGATAGTCCAAAAAATTTGCATGGAAGTTCCCCCTTGGCTATGTATTGTGCCCCAATTTGCTATATTCTATAAGAGGGAAGAAAGACGTGATAAACTTCTCTTAAATTTTTAGTGAATGAAAAAGAAAAGTAAAAGCTAAATAAACCTTAGCTAGAACTAGCATATTCACTAGAAAATTGTTTATAATGGAGAATATGTATTTTTCTCTTTACTATGAAATGGAAACTGTATACAATGAAACTCCATGAGGTAATTAAGCTGGTTTACAGCTTTCAATAAAGAAATGGTATAACACCATACAATCCAATTCGGATAAAGAGCAGATAGCGAAAGGAAGTGCCAAAATGAGTGTTGATAACTATACAAAAGAACAACTAAATGAAATGTCTTTAATTGAAATCGCATACGAACTATTAAATGGCGCAAAAACGCCGTATTCTTTCCATGAAATTGTGAAGGAAGTAAGCAGACTGTTGAACTTGTCTGAAGATCAAGTCAATGATAGAATTGCCCAATTCTATACAGATATAAATATTGATGGACGCTTTTTATCATTAGGCGACAATCGTTGGGGACTGCGCACATGGTATCCAGTTGATAAGTCAGAGGAAGATGTCGTTACTGTGACGAAGCCGAAGAAGAAGAAAGCGAAAAAAGCTGCCGAAGACGATTTCGATGACTATGATGACAGCGTTGAAGAAGATTATGATGAATTCGATGATGATGATCTTCTTGATGACGATGAAGACGAAGATGTTATCGAAGAAGAGGACGATTTGCTGGATGACGATCTTGCAGAGGAAGATGATGACGAAAGCTTTGAAGACGAAGATACATATGAAATCGACGAAGATGAGCTGGACGAGGATCTGGAAGATGAGGAAGAAGACGAGGATGAAGATGAGTTTGAGGACGAGGAAGAAGATAAATAAGACCCTTGACTTTTATATGCCTTGCTTGTAAAATCATTTTTGGGCTCCTTAAAAAAGGAACGAACTGATATTTGCTTAAATAGCGCTCCCTTACTTGAAGAAGTAAGTGGAGCTTTTTTGTTTTTATAAAATGATTTTCTAGGCCCAGAACCTGCTTAAAATGCTAAGCATAGGGTGCTGAAAGGCTTTTTTATAAAAGTAGCTTTACGGCAATTTGTTTCACTCCCCTCGAAAAAAATATTCGATTATTTTTCTTTAAATAAAGACAAATATGCACAAACTTTAACTAAGGGGGATTTTAAAATGACAAAATATATTTTTGTTACAGGTGGGGTAGTTTCATCACTTGGAAAAGGAATTACTGCAGCATCATTGGGAAGGCTGCTTAAAAATCGCGGAGTGAGCGTGACGATTCAAAAATTTGATCCATATATTAACGTGGACCCAGGAACAATGAGTCCTTACCAACATGGAGAGGTTTTTGTAACAGATGACGGCGCGGAAACGGATCTTGACTTAGGACACTATGAGCGTTTCATTGACATTAATTTGACGAAATTCAACAATGTTACAACGGGAAAAATCTATTCAACTGTCCTAAGAAAAGAACGCAGAGGCGACTACTTGGGAGGAACTGTTCAAGTTATCCCGCATATTACAAATGAAATTAAAGAAAGAGTTTACCGAGCAGGCCGTGAAACGAATGCAGATGTTGTTATTACGGAAATCGGGGGAACTGTTGGTGATATCGAATCACTTCCATTCCTGGAGGCAATTCGTCAAATCAAAAATGATATTGGCAGAGAAAACGTGATGTATATTCATTGTACATTGGTGCCGTACATCAAGGCTGCCGGCGAAATGAAAACAAAGCCAACACAGCACAGTGTTAAAGAGCTTCGCAGCTTAGGTATTCAGCCAAATGTGATTGTTGTAAGAACGGAAAAGCCAATTTCTCAAGATATGAAAGATAAGATTGCTCTTTTCTGTGATATTGACACGAATTCAGTAATTGAGTGCCGTGATGCAGATACATTATATACAATTCCATTAGCTCTTCAAGAACAACACTTGGATCAAATCGTTTGCGACCATCTTCACCTTAAGTGTGAAGAAGCAGATATGACAGAATGGATTGAGCTTGTTGATGTAGTCCGCAATCTGTCTAAAACAGTTAAAATCGCTCTTGTTGGTAAGTATGTTGAACTTCAGGATGCCTATATTTCTGTAGTTGAAGCATTAAAACATGCAGGTTATGCCTTTGATGCAGACATCGAAATTGATTGGATTAATGCAGAGCACGTAACTTCTGAAAATGTAAAAGAGCTGTTGCAGCATGCAGACGGAATCCTTGTTCCAGGAGGATTTGGTGATCGTGGAGTAGAAGGGAAAATTATCACAACACAATATGCTCGTGAAAATAAAGTACCTTTCTTTGGAATCTGCCTTGGTATGCAAGTAGCATCTATCGAGTTTGCGCGTAATGTATTAGGCTGGAATGGAGCAAACTCATCTGAGTTGGATGAAAATACGGCATATCCTGTTATCGACTTGTTGCCAGAGCAAAAGGATATCGAGGACCTTGGCGGAACGCTGCGCTTAGGCTTGTATCCATGTAAGTTGAAAGAAAATACAAAAGCATACGAAGCATATCAGGATGAGGTTATTTATGAAAGACACCGTCATCGTTATGAGTTCAATAACCAATACCGCCAAGAGATGGAAGAAGCAGGTTTCGTCTTCTCTGGAACAAGTCCAGATGGCCGTTTGGTAGAAATTATCGAGCTGAAGGATCACCCTTGGTTTGTAGCATCACAATTCCATCCGGAGTTTATCTCAAGACCAACTAGACCACAGCCTTTATTCCGTGAGTTTGTAGGTTCATCCCTGCGTTTCTCTGAAAAATAAGCAAAAAAAAGCTAACCTTTATAGGTTAGCTTTTTTTTTGCTTAGAGTTCATATTCTTTAATAAACTCATCCAGCGTAAATTTAATACCGTAATAAACAAAAATAGCCGCGATAGAAGCAGGATAACCAAAGCGGTTTCCCTCATCATCAGGGAGCAGACCTTTTGTCAATTTAAGGTCTATATGTACATCTGCTTTTGTGTGAATACCGTGTGAGTCTGATGACATTATAGTGCTCACTGATACAAATGGGATGTACTCCTTTGTGAGTTTTTCAGCAAAGGGCAGCAGTTCCTCATCATCTGAAGTTCTAGAGAAGAATAGAAACCGGTCATTAGGACTGATATTTTCTAACGAGTGGGAGCTCGTCCATTCTTCTGCTCCTTGCAACGGTTCGGCGCTGTATAATGCTTCTGCAACTACTGCTTTCATTTCGTTTGTTGCACAAATGAAGATTTTTCCTTCCCCGCTTAATGCTTGGGCAAGTATTCTTGCACTATCCTCAATTGCTTCTTCCTCTTTTTCATGCAGTCTTTTAAATAACCCACTTAACTGTGTGGAGAACATTTTTAACAATGTGAGAAACCTCCTGTGTTTATATTTCAAGGTTATGCAATGGAATTAGATTCAATAGTATTATAAGTAATGTACAAGAAAAGGCAAAATTTATGCTTGTCAGCAGGAATTTGTCAATAAAAAGTAGAAAGTTATTTAAAGAAAAAAACTTTGTTATATAATGGATGTAATTGGGTCTATTGTCTAAAATAGTCTTTTTGCTGTGTCGATTTATCAGCAGTATGTGTGAGTGGGAAATAACGGGGAATATCTTTTCAAAAAATAGAGAACACATAGAAGGGAAGGTCTACAATGAAAGGGAAAATATTAATCGTGGATGACCAGTTCGGCATCAGAATTTTATTGAATGAAGTATTCCAAAAAGAGGGCTATAAAACTTTTCAGGCAGCAAATGGTGTACAAGCGCTTGAGATAGTGACACAGGAGGTGCCTGATTTAGTGCTCCTCGACATGAAGATTCCTGGAATGGACGGCATCGAGATCTTAAAGCGAATGAAAAAATTGTACAAGGATATCCGTGTTATTATTATGACTGCTTACGGAGAGCTTGATATGATTCAGGAAGCAAAGGATCTTGGCGCTTTGACACATTTTGCAAAACCATTTGACATTGACGATTTGCGTGCGGCTGTTAAAGAGTATATTGTCAGCTGATAAACATATGTCTAATCTTGGCTAAAACTGCTGTATCCTGGCATTATAAGTTTAAAAATTACTATAAATACATAATAAAAAATATTAATAGAGCTGTTGCCAGCTCTATTAATATTGTGAATAAAAGCAATTTTTTTTATGACATTTAATAAAAAGTGGTTGGATTGATAGCAATTCTCTGCTTATTTTGGTATGATTACCTATGGAATTTAAAAGCAAAGTGATTCGTTTAGATTACTTTGGGTAATATATACATATTCAAATTCTCTTTGGGAAATTTAATAAAGGTTACCTAGTAATTGAACGATCATAAGAAGGAGGAAGAATATATGCCTTTAGTTTCAATGAAAGACATGTTAAACAAAGCAAAAGCAGAAGGCTATGCTGTTGGTCAATTTAACTTAAATAACCTTGAGTTCACTCAAGCTATTCTTCAAGCTGCAGAAGAAGAAAAATCTCCAGTTATCCTTGGGGTATCTGAAGGTGCTGCTCGTTACATGGGTGGTTTCACAACTGTAGTAAAAATGGTAGAAGGTTTACTTGTAGACTATAAAATCACTGTTCCAGTTGCTATCCACTTGGATCATGGTTCTAGCTTTGAAAAATGTAAAGAAGCTATCGACGCTGGATTCACTTCCGTTATGATCGATGCTTCTCACCACCCATTTGAAGAGAACGTTGAAACAACTAAAAAAGTTGTTGACTACGCTCATGCAAAAGGTGTTTCTGTAGAAGCTGAGCTTGGAACTGTTGGCGGACAAGAAGACGATGTTGTAGCAGAAGGCGTAATCTACGCTGATGCACAAGAGTGTGTGGAACTTGTTAAACGCACTGGCATCGATACTTTAGCTCCAGCACTAGGTTCTGTACACGGACCATACAAAGGTGAACCAAACCTTGGTTTCAAAGAAATGGAAGAAATCGGTAACCTAACTGGTCTTCCACTAGTATTGCATGGAGGAACTGGAATCCCAACAAAAGATATCCAAAAATCCGTGTCACTAGGAACAGCTAAAATCAACGTTAACACAGAAAACCAAATCGCTTCTGCTAAAGCAGTTCGCGAAACTCTAGCTGCTAAACCTGAAGAGTATGATCCACGTAAATACTTAGGACCAGCTCGTGACGCTATTAAAGCAACTGTTATCGGCAAAATCAAAGAATTCGGTTCTTCTAACAAAGCGTAATATAAATGGAACGATTGAAACCGTCCTTATCAGGGCGGTTTCCGTTCATTTATTGTATTTTAGCAAGTCAGTCGAATAAACAGACAAATTGTCGGTTATGATGTATAAAGAGTGATATATCCCCATTTGAAGACTGGCTGTCTGCTGCTTAAAGGAATAAATCAAGCAGTCCCCATCTGGACTAGACTAAAGCACCTTTTTGTTCAACACATCCAGTATTCTAGTTATCAAGCTTCTATTGAAAAAACACCCAGACTTAAATTTTGACTTATATTAAATTTCTTCATTCGCAAATTAGACCTGGCAATATTAATTTTGACACATTACTACTAGAGATTTATTAGCCAAATTAGGAACAGGCCTATTTGTCCATGTTAACCTACTTAGGTCATGCACCTGTCCTATTATTAGTGCATGTGCTTGCACTTTTCCTATCTTCCTCAACTTTGGTATAATAATTGAATTAGTAGTAATTCTTAATTAATTACATCCAAGTGTTGATTCAATTTTTATATTCCTGTAAACAGGGAAGTTAATGGCGAAGTTAGTACGTGTCCTAGACAAGCAGTACATGCTTTGCTTGGCTTAGAAGGGAGTTAGAAATGGAAAAACTTATGATTGCAGGTGGATCTCCATTAAAAGGGACCGTTCGCATTAGCGGAGCAAAAAATAGCGCAGTTGCATTAATACCAGCCACTATTTTAGCAGAATCTCCAGTAACCATTGAAGGGTTGCCTGACATTTCTGATGTTCACATATTAAAAGGGATTATGGAGGAGTTAGGAGGAAGCGTTTCATTTTCTGATTCCGATATGACGATTGATCCGACATCAATGATATCTATGCCGATGCCAAATGGAAAGGTCAAGAAGCTTCGTGCCTCCTATTATTTGATGGGAGCGATGCTCGGCAGATTCAAAAAAGCTGTTATTGGCCTGCCGGGAGGCTGTCACTTAGGTCCAAGGCCAATTGATCAGCATATAAAGGGCTTTGAGGCTTTAGGAGCTCAAATAACGAATGAGCAGGGAGCCATTTATCTTCGTGCTGATGAGTTAAGGGGAGCAAGAATATACTTAGATGTTGTAAGCGTTGGCGCAACTATCAATATTATGCTTGCGGCTGTTAGAGCTAAAGGCAGAACCATCATTGAAAATGCTGCAAAGGAACCTGAAATCATCGATGTTGCTACATTGCTGACAAATATGGGAGCAAAAATCAAAGGTGCAGGAACGGATGTAATCCGAATTGATGGGGTGGATCATTTGCATGGCTGCCGCCATACCATTATTCCTGACAGAATTGAAGCTGGAACTTATATTATTATCGGTGCAGCAGTTGGCGATGGAATCCTTATTGATAATGTTATCCCGCAGCACTTGGAATCTTTGATTGCAAAGCTAAGGGAAATGGGAGTGCAAATCGAGTCAAGCGGCGACCAAGTCTTTGTAAGTTCCAATCCTGATTTAAAGCCTGTTGATATTAAAACATTAGTATATCCAGGATTTCCGACCGATTTGCAGCAGCCGTTTACCTCGCTGCTGACGAAAACAAACGGTACAAGCATGGTAACTGATACAATCTACAGTGCCCGCTTTAAACATATCGATGAGTTAAGAAGAATGAATGCTACCATTAAGGTGGAAGGAAGATCAGCAATCATTAATGGACCAGTTCATCTTCAAGGAGCTCGTGTGAAGGCTAGTGATTTAAGAGCTGGAGCCGCGTTGGTAATAGCAGGACTCATGGCGGACGGTATTACCGAAGTCACTGGTGTTGAGCATATTGACAGAGGCTACGGTCAGCTTGTAGAGAAGTTGAAAGGCTTAGGGGCGTCCATATGGCGTGAAGGCATGTCCCAGGAAGAGTACGAACAGATTAAGAATGTGTGATGATAACAAGGCGGGATCAGGTTAAGATATTCTTTTGAGCATTTCTTAGATAAGACTTGCCTGATTCTGCCGTTTTACCAACATGCTTTTTGGTTTACTAAACAGAAAGCATAAAAGATAACGATTGCAGTAGCTGTTCTAAAGGGAGAATGGCTCGTTTGTCTGCCTTCTCAAAAAGTTAAGGTGAAGATGCAGTCTATTAAAATATTGTTGCATATAAACGTTTATATTAGGTAAAATAGAGATTGCTTTTTAGTGACTGAAAAAACGCATTGCCTTTTAACTGGAAGGAATGCGATAATCAATACTATACTTCATTAACTATACTCAATTTATAGTTTTTTCTCTTCAAACATATAACGCCTCAAAAAAACGAAAACATTCCTTTCCAAATACAAATTTCGCTAAATGGTAGGAATAACTGAAAATGAAAAAGAGTGGTGGCAAAATGGGATTGAACATATCTAGTTTGGAAAACATGAAATTAAAAGAGCTGTATGAATTGGCTCGTGAATATAAAGTTGCTTATTACAGCAAGCTGACAAAAAAAGAATTAATATTCTCTATTTTGAAAGCTAGAGCGGAACAGGAAGGATATTTCTTCATGGAAGGCGTTCTGGAGATTATCCAATCAGAAGGTTTTGGTTTCTTAAGACCAATCAACTATTCACCTAGTTCGCAGGATATATACATATCTGCTTCCCAAATCAGAAAGTTTGATTTGAGAAATGGGGATAAAGTATCTGGAAAGGTGCGACCTCCAAAGGAAAATGAACGTTATTTTGGATTGCTGCAGGTGGAAGCGGTAAACGGCGATGACCCGGCAACGGCAAAGGAAAGAGTCCATTTTCCGGCATTGACGCCATTATATCCAGACAGACAAATGAAGCTGGAAACAACACAAAAGTATACATCTACTCGTATAATGGATGTTCTGGCTCCTGTTGGTTTTGGACAGCGTGGATTGATTGTTGCGCCTCCTAAAGCAGGTAAAACAATGCTTATTAAGGAAATTGCCAACAGCATTACGACAAATCATCCGGATGCAGAGCTTATTGTCCTCTTAATTGATGAAAGACCGGAGGAAGTGACTGATATTGAACGTTCAGTCAGCGGCGATGTAGTCAGCTCCACTTTTGATGAAGTTCCAGAAAACCACATTAAAGTGGCAGAGCTCGTGTTAGAAAGAGCGATGCGCCTTGTAGAGCATAAGCGTGATGTTATCATTTTAATGGACAGCATTACAAGACTTGCAAGAGCATACAATCTTGTCATTCCTCCGAGTGGAAGAACTTTATCAGGGGGGATAGATCCTGCTGCCTTCCATCGTCCGAAACGCTTCTTCGGGGCAGCTCGTAATATTGAAGAAGGCGGTTCTTTAACCATCCTGGCTACAGCGCTGGTAGATACAGGTTCCCGTATGGATGACGTTATATATGAAGAGTTTAAGGGTACAGGTAATATGGAGCTTCATTTGGATCGCTCTCTTGCGGAAAGAAGGATTTTCCCAGCGATCGATATTCGCCGTTCTGGTACTCGCAAAGAAGAACTGTTAATACCGAAGGAACATTTGGACAAATTATGGGCCATTCGCAAGTCTATGTCAGATTCTCCCGATTTTGCGGAGCGTTTCTTAAGAAAGCTTAGACAAACGAAATCCAATGAAGAGTTTTTTGCTGTGCTGTCTGATCAAATGAAGGCAGGAACAGCTGGGAAGCGTTCTTAAATCTAGTATTAGCTGGAAAAAAATTCATAGCAGTGGATGAGGAAATGAAGTTGCAAAATGCCTATGTCCTTGCTATAATGATGACAGTGTGTTTTTAAAATAATAATGTATGGGAATAAATAATTCTATACGTTATTCTATAACTCTGCTTCGAAAGTTGCAGGGCGGAAGGAGATGAAAAGGAATGAAATCAGGAATTCATCCAACTTATAATGAAATCACGGTAAAATGCGCTTGCGGTAATGAGTTCACAACTGGATCTGTTGCAAAAGAGATGAAAGTTGAAACTTGCTCTGAGTGCCATCCGTTCTATACTGGACGTCAAAAATTCGCTGAAGCTGGCGGACGTGTTGACCGTTTCAACAAAAAATACGGTCTTAAACAGCAACAGCAATAATCAATCCGAAGAACAGGCAAGAATGCTTCATACCTTGCCTGTTCTTTCTTTATGAGATATTGTCTTCTATTTATGAAAGAGGAAGTTTAAGAATGCAAGGATCTTCACCGTTTTTTGTATTCTTAAGCGTCTTCTAGAGAAAGTTGAACGCTGCAGTCGCTTTGCTAAGAGAAGTTAGTTTATGTAAAGGACATGTTTTTGGAGGAAGGAAGGAGAGGTTTCATGTACGTGATGAAACATCATGGATGGGTAGAAGTGATTTGCGGAAGCATGTTTTCCGGTAAATCAGAGGAGCTTATCCGTCGAGTAAGAAGAGCCCAATTTGCTAAACAAAACATCGTTGTGTTTAAGCCGAAAATAGATAACCGCTACAGTGAGGAAGCTGTCGTTTCTCATAATGGTTCTACTACAATTGCTGTTCCAATCAGTGAATCCTCGGAGATTTTTGAATATGTGACACCAGATGTCGAGGTGGTTGCGATTGACGAAATCCAGTTCTTTGACCCGGAAATAGTGGCTGTTGTCCAGCATTTAGCCAACAGCGGCTATAGAGTCATCTGTGCAGGATTGGATCAGGACTTCCGTGGTGAACCATTTGGAAAGATGCCTGAACTTATGGCAATAGCTGAGCTTGTGACAAAGCTGCAGGCAGTCTGTGCAGTATGCGGTTCACCGGCCAGCAGGACTCAGCGGCTGATTGATGGTTCACCAGCATCATACGATGATCCCATCATACTAGTAGGTGCTTCTGAATCTTATGAGCCAAGATGCCGTCATCATCACGAAGTTCCGAAATCCCCTTCGCTGAAAAAGGCAGACAGCAGCACATCCATTTAGCTAAAATCTCCCATTAGAGAAAACTCTAATGGGAGATTTTTTTATGATTTATGAAGAAACAGCTAAACCGAGTTTAGAAAGCGCCTGTTTTAGTGTGCTGAACGTGGGAATGTCATCTAAACTGATTCCTAATGCATGTATCACTTGCGCCATGTCTGGTCTGAGTCCAGAGATAGTGGACTTCATACCTGTATATTGGAGGACCTTCACTAATTTCATCAGCTCTTGCAGCACCATTGTATCAATGGTAGACACTCCGGAAACATCAATAAATAGATGTCTGATTTGCTTCTCCTGACATCTAGCAGGCACATTCTCAAGAATTGCTTTCCCTCTTGCTGTATCAATGGCCCCGATGATTGGAAGCACACCAATATGATTGATAATTGGAATAATCGGGTTGCTCAGTTCGTTGATTGTCGCTTGTTGGGATAATAGCTTTCTTTGATTGTATTCATGATACATCTCGGTGAATTCGTTGTTTAACTTATCAAATGTAAGATGGAATATCGAACTCCACTCTAGTATAGTTGCTTGTGGAACATTCCTGAGCTCTTCTATGAATCTCGTAATCATATCCCAGATGGTTTGCCTTGTCAGACTTAACGCGTGCAGGACTTCATGAACAGGCACCCCTAGTTCCACTCTGCTTTGCGCAATTTTAATTGCCCATTTTGATAAGTTAGCAGAGAAAATGGTATCATCGTCCAAAAAAGAGCTGATAACTGTTTCAATTGTAAAGGCATGCTGAGCACGGAGAAGATTATTGACGTTACCATCAGATTGTTTGCTGTAAATAGAGCCTTCCTCACCATCTTTTATGGCGAACCATTTTTCTGTTATTACCGAAGCATTTTCCATTATATAATGG
>Ga0209371_1001261_pt1 | contig 17980 bp, 8 predicted proteins | sample AgamicAtAmrz_FD_187165 | JGI IMG/M metagenome (GOLD analysis project Ga0209371, IMG submission 187165) | Agave microbial communities from Guanajuato, Mexico - At.Am.rz (SPAdes) (version 2) | ecosystem: Host-associated > Plants > Roots > Rhizosphere | place: Guanajato, Mexico | collected 2012-06-07
GTTTTCGTATCACGACCGATCAAGAGGCCGGAGCCGGATGAGGTGAGAGCGGCTGCTTCCTTGTCTGTTGCAAAGCGGGCGGAGCCATGGGTATCATTGTCACTATCCCCGAAATGCAAAATCAGCGCGCTAGTAACAAAGCGGAAGGTGATAGCGGCGAGCGCCAGCAGGATGACGAGATCGGGGATGATGAAGACAACCGAGCCCCTACCGAAACCCATTTGCTCGAGGAAATGACGGCCACCCATGCCGATCACAAACGTGACGATGATGAGGATGACGACAAATCCGAGAAGCCGTTTCCAGATCCGGAAGGGCATGGCAATCAAAACCAGAAATGCCCAAAGCGGATCACGCGCGGCGGCGCGCATCGTGTTTTTGAAGGCGTCCCAGGCAAGTCGCAATCGGCTCATGGAGCACCCTGCCCGCTGTCGCCACACTCTCCCTTGACCGGCAGTCCTTGTTCGATCAGATCGGCAAACAGCGCCTTGTCATTGTCGCGTGTCAGAAAACCCGGCAGTTCGCGGCGCAGCCATTCACCAAGCTGCTGCTTAAAATCCTGATCATTCGAGGTCTCCAGGTGATGCAGAACGAGCGACCCGATCAGGACCTTGCGGCGCGTATCGTTGTTGCGCTCGGTTTTCGAGAGACGCGCCTTGAGCGCGGAACGTTGCGCCTCCAGTTCAGCGAGGCGCTGTTCGATGGTTTTCCTTGCCACGATTATTCCTTTCGATTGCGGTCGTACCGGAGCGGCCGCTGTTGACCACGGCTTTGCTCCTGGAAGACAGACCAGTGTCTATGAGGAGATCGACATAGCGATTGTAAGAGGAGGTTGGGCCCTGTGGTTCATGACGCTGCGGTGGCTGCTCCATGAGCTCAGGATTATTCTGCCACAGTGAAGCTCAGTCGCTGGAATTTGCGGCTTGTCCCGTGGCCTGTTTGAGCTTTTCGATGTGCTCACGGCAGAGAGTCTCAACCAGCTTGTGAAGTTCCGCCGTCCGCTCCTGAAGCCATGTCAGCGCCTCTTCGGAAACCTCGAAACGCTTCGAATAGCGTGCCTTGACGTAGGCCTCATTCAGGATGTTGTACCATGTGGTAAATCGCTGACGATCGCGCGGCCAGATGTCGATCAAACGGTGATCACGACCTTCGGAAAGTCCACGCAGGAATTTGAGGTTGTGCGACGCAGGCGAATAATTTGTCAGTGTCAGGAGGTAGCAGTTATAGGCGCTCTCCACTGCCTGATGGAGTTCGAAAACAGCATGCTTCATCCGCTTGTCATTCAGATACAGCGACGTATCGAGAAACGAACGAGCAGCAGCCATCTCTTCGTAAAAATGCTCTTCGGCTACTCTCAGCGCATCGCCAGGTCTAAGTTGTTTTGGTTCAGCCAGCGGCCTGTCGTCGAATTCGTAAAGGACGATGCCTTCACGGGCGAGATCAACAAAGAAAGGTTGACCGTCATTTAAAAAATTGCTGATCTCGCGAGCGCCATGCACGATGAGACCAACAGGCGTCTCGATCTCCTTGTCCCACATCAGCCGGTCTGTTGTCTTGTCCCAGTATTTCGGATCGGCCAGTTCCTTGTTGCTGACGATGACAAGGATATCGAAATCCGATCGATAGCCTTTCGACGTATGCGGTTCATCCACCCATGTGCCACGCGCGTAAGAACCGAACAGGATGATTTTGAAAATCCGTCCATCCTTCTTGGCGTCAGACTTGGAGCGCTCCACCAGATCAGCAAACTCTTCCTGGATAATTCCGACGACGCGCGCGAGCTCGCGTTGCTTTCGTTCCGGCAAATGTTCAAGGTTGGTCTTCATGTCTGCTCCGTTTCTGACGGTATCCTGTATGGTCCATTGTAAACTTCTTTGAAACTCCGATTTTTGGTAGCCACCAATCGAATGCCTGTCTCCCGAACTATCCACCGCGCGTTGCCTGCGCCCGCTCCTGCTTGTCGAGCCGCGCCTGCAATGTTTTCCTCCGCTCGTACAGCAACCCTTGTCCCTTGTCCCTGATCAGTCGTTCGATCAGCCTGCGCCTATCGCCCTCCCCGGATTGATGCGTTTGTCCCCTATTCAAACACGAGCAATGACCGATTGGCGACTACTACTTTTAGTAGTCGAAATGCCCATTCGATGTTGCTAGCGTCGCCACCGGTAAACAGACAAGGGCGCACTTACGACTTGCACCGCAGTGGAGCACTGAATTTCCCCGTTGAGGACCGGAGATTTCGTTTGGCGATTTATCATCTCAGCACCAAACCTGTCTCGCGGTCATCCGGCCGCAGCGCTGTGGCATCTGCCGCCTATCGTTGCGCGGTTCTCCTCACCAATCATCGCGATGGCCTCGTGCATGATTTTACCCGGAAAGAAGGAGTGGAGCATATCGAGATCGTGCTGCCGGACGGTCTTTCTGCCGATTGGGCCTTGGATCGGTCGGCTTTGTGGAACGCTGCCGAGTTTGCAGAAAAGCGCAAGGATGCCCGTGTCGCCCGCGAATTCGAAATCGCGCTTCCGCGTGAGCTTTCGCCAGAAGGGCGACTGAAGGCTGCGCGCGCCTTTGCCCAGGATCTGGCAAACCGCTATGGCGCGGCAGTGGATTTTGCAATCCATTCGCCAGGTGAGCACGGTGACATCAGGAACTACCATGCGCACGTGCTGATGACGACACGAGAGGTTCGCCAAGCCGGCCTTGGCGAGAAGACCCGTCTTGAGCACAAGAACGCAAGGCTGTTGGCAAACGGTATGGCGACAACCGACGTGCAGCTTCAAGATATCAGGCAATCATGGGAAGGCATCGCCATCCGTCAGCTTCAACGCGAAGGCCTGGATATCCGCATCGATCATCGCTCCCATGCGCAGCGCGGCCTCGAGTTGTCGCCGACCGGGCATATGGGCGTGCATGCCTCTCAGATGGAACGGCGAGGAATGGCAGTCGAGCGCGGCCGGCTGGATGATGAGGCAGCACGGCGAAATGCCGAACTGATCCGCCAAAAACCGGAACAGGTTTTGACGCTGATCAGCAATGAAAAGAGCGTGTTCGATCGGTACGACATTGCCAGAACCTTGCATCGCTACATCAACGATGACGCACAGACATTCCGAAACGCTTTTGCGGCTGTCATGGCATCACCAGCGCTCGTGGAGCTTCAGGCTGAGCGCATCAATCCTGATACGGACGAGGTTTCCAACGCGCGCTATTCGACGCGGGAAATGATCGATCTGGAACTCGCAATGGCGCGGTCGGCCAAGCGGTTGCATCAGGCGCATTGCCATCAGGTCGATACCCGCCATGTCGAGCGTGCAATGGAAAGGCAGGATCGCTCAATCCGGAAAAGCTCCGGCGGAATGGTGGCTGCGAGCGATCCACCAGCAGGATTGTCGGACGAACAGCGTCATGCGATCAAACATGTTACGGGCCCCGAAGGCATCGCGGCCGTGGTCGGGTTCGCTGGTGCAGGAAAGTCCACCATGCTTGCAGCCGCGCGCGAGGCGTGGGAGGCTCAAGGTTATCAGGTCCATGGCGCGGCGCTGGCCGGAAAGGCGGCCGAGGGTCTTGAAGAAAGCTCTGGCATCCCGAGCCGCACCCTGGCGTCATGGACTTACAGCTGGGACCATGGGCGGGATCTGATTGGCAGCAGTGACGTGTTCGTCATCGACGAGGCCGGCATGGTCGGGAGCCGGCAACTCGCCCGCTTTATCGCAGAAGCAGAAGAGCGCGGTGCAAAGATCGTTCTTGTCGGCGACCACGAGCAGCTGCAGGCGATCGGGGCTGGCGCCCCCTTCAGGGCGATTGCCGAGCAGATTGGCCATGTCGAACTTTCCGACATTCGCCGCCAGCGCCATGATTGGCAGAGAAAAGCATCGGTTGCCTTTGCGACCCACAAGACGTCCGAGGGCCTCGCCGCCTACCGCGATCACGGCGACATCCACTTTGCGGAAAGCCGCGACGCAGCGATGGCGCGGATCGTGCATGATTATGTTGCCGATAGTGAGACGCGTGCCGATGGCACCCGGGTTGCCATGGCGCATCGCCGTGCCGATGTGCGCGCCCTCAATGCTGCCATCCGCTCCGAGCTTCAGAACCGACAAAGGCTGGAGCGCAGCCACGGGCTGAGCGCCGGTGGGGACCGTGAGGTCGACAAGGACGGCGGAGAACGCGTGTTCCAGACCAGTAACGGCAAACGCGCCTTCGCCGCCGGTGACCGGATCATCTTCCTCGAAAACAACCGCGACCTCGCTGTGAAAAACGGCATGCTTGGCACGGTCGAGCATGTCGAAAAGGGCAAGATCATCGCCCGGCTCGATGGTCGAAGCGGCGATAGCGTCAGCATTCCCACGGACAGCTACCAGGCGACCGACCACGGCTATGCGACGACGATCCATAAAAACCAGGGCGCGACGGTCGATCGCTCTTTTGTGCTGGCGTCCCGCACCATGGACCGGCATCTGACCTATGTTGCCATGACCAGGCATCGCGACAGCGTGCAGCTCTATGCCGACAGCCAGGAGTTCGCCAAGGCGGGCCGGCTGGTTGATCACGGCGTTGCGCCCTATGAGCACAATCCGCAATCGCGAGAGAGCTATTTTGTGACGCTGGAGAATGACAAGGGCGAACAGCGCACGGTGTGGGGCGTCGATCTCAAGCGGGCCATGCAGGAGGCCTCGCCAAAGTTCGGTGACAGGATTGGCCTCCAGCATGAAGGCGCCACGCCTGTCACGCTTCCGGACGGTACGCAGGCCGGGCGCAATGCGTGGCGCGTCGTTACGGGTGATGAACTGGCCTACCAGCAGTTAGAAAACCGCCTGTCGCGTTCCGGCGCGAAAGAAACCACGCTGGATTACATCAGCGACTTTGCCGAGCGGCATGGGATCGCCAGCGCCCCATGGATCGCGGAGCAGCTGGGGGTCAAGAGCGAGATCGAACTTGCTACCGCCCAAAAAGAGCGTCAAGAGGTTTTGGCCCGTGCGGCCCATCCGGTGCGGGAGCAACAGGAGCGGCCATCAGAGCGTCAGCAGGTTTACGAGGAACGTGCCGGCGATCAGGCCGGCCCTGTTCGCCGCCCGCATCCTCGCAATCAGTTCGCCGGAAATATCGACGACGGACGGCGGGACGACCGGACAGAGGACAGTCAAGGATATCGCCGCATTCGATGGTCCGACCTCATGTCGCAAGACGGCGCCGTCCCTGCCCCCACAGGAGCTGTCGGCCAGCAATCACCGCTGGAACCCGGCAAGCCCACTCCGCTGGTGCCGGCGATCACCCGTCACGACCGCAGCATCGAAGAGGTGGCGCAGCAAAGAGCGATGTCCATCATCGATCAGAGATTCGATACGGTTGAGTCAATCGCGCTGCACGTGTTCCGTGACCCGGCCGAGGTCGCCGCGAGACTGCGCACCGCGATGACCGAGAAGGAAGGCAATGGGACCATCATGGCGAGGGCCATGGCCGAGCAACCCGGGCGGTTCGGGGAGCTACGCGGCAAGTCGGGTGTGTTCGGAAACAACAGGGAGCGCAAAGAAGCGCTGCACTATGCCAGGTCTCTCTCTGCCCATATCGGCTATGTCTCGGAGGCATGGGAGCGCCGGCTTGGCGAAGAACGTCAGAGCGAACAATGGCAGCGCGAACAGCGCGATGGGGTCGAAGTGCCTGGCCTCACGCCGCGCAGCGCCGAAATCCTTGCCAGGGTGGAGAAGATGCCGGTCGAGAGGCAGAGCCAGATCATAGCGGAGCTGCGATCGTCACCTGAGGGGCAAGCCGCGCTCGATGAGGCCAAGCTGGTGGCCGAAGCACTCACGCGGCGGTTTGGTAGTTCTGATCCTCGCAGGTTCGCCGAGGAGCTTGAAGCACGCCCGGAGCTCGCAAAGCAGGCAGAGCAGATCGAGACAATCGCCCGCATTGTGAACCGAACGCGCATGGCCGAGCTCAGCCATGACCACGCACTGAGACGGCAGCTTAACCGGTCACAGGGGCTTGGACCGAGTCGATAGTGGCGCCGACGATATGGCACTGAAGTCCGGCGTTCCGACCAAAACGCATGTCCTGAACCTGCTGCATCGTCTTGTCGACGGTAAATCCTTCACGGCGCCGAACATCGATGCGCCGCAAGCCCTGACGCTCATCAACGAGCCAAGGGCCAATGTCGAACAATACGATGCCCTTAGAAAGGCGGAGGCCCGCCATGCGTGTTGGTTTCCACGCAGAACTGAGCCGGTTAGGCGCATAAGGGGGTGCGGACGAAAACTTGGACCACCAAGGAGGTAGCTCATGTATTCCTACGCAGACAGACTTCGAGCAGTTGAACTCTATATCCGGCTTGGCACAAGCCCTTGGTGAACTCACAGAGCAAGGATCGCCGGCGTTCTAGGCCGCCATTCCAATCCTGTCGCAGCTTCTGAAAGCGGAAACGGCGAACGGGAAGTGGAATCGACTGCCTATCAGCACAAGACTGTCCGCTTCCCTAAAGAATGCTCTGAGACCCAACCTTGGGTCTCAGAGCAATCAGAGCAGCGCGTAGATGCGACCTATGTGAAGGTTCGCGGCAAATGGACCTATCTGGACCGGGCCGTCGACAAGTTCGGCAACACGATCGATTTCTATCTGTCGCCGACGCGCAATGCCAAAGCAGCTAAGCGATTTCTGGGCAAGGCTCTGAATGGCTTGAAGGACTGGCAAAAGCCAACGGTCAGCAACACCGACAAGACGCCGACCTACGGGATCACGATTTCGGAACTGAAGGCCGAAGGCAAGTGCCCAGGAGAGCTTGTGCACCGGCAGGTCAAGTATCTGAATAATGTCGTTGAGGCCGATCACGGCAAGCTCAAGCAACTGATCAGGCCTGCGAGAGGGTTCAAGACGCAGAAGACGGCCTATGCGACAATCAAAGGTTTCGAGGTTATGCGCGCTTTACGGAAGGGCCAGGCATCCATCTTCAATTTGACCGGCGACATCTGTGGCGAAGCCCGCATCGTTGAACGGGCATTTAGCATCGGACCCAGCGCCTTAACGGAAGCTGTAGCTTTACTCACGCAGAACCTTGAGGGGCAGCCCGCGTGAGGGCGGATTAAGCAGGTCCTCGCCAGTCATCCGGAATACTTGCAACAGAGCCCCCAAACGCTGTGTACAGCAAGGTGAAGGTTCGTATCATTAGGCGGAGTAGGTACATACTTCAGACATCAAATGTAGTTGGGCGCTTGAGACGGATTGTCCTGAATCTCATATTCACGGCGCGCAAAGACCAATCCATCGAGACGATCAATATCCGACATCCGCTGATCTGAATAAATGCACTCTTCGGCAACAGCCACTATCTCTGAGCCTGAACTGGTATTGCTCAAAACTGCGCTAACGACCATCGACAAGCTTTCGTAATCAAAATCGGATGGGCTCCTGTCGAGATAATATCGTACCGTCAATTCGTTCGTTTCAGAAAAAGCTACGGCAATAGCTCTAATCTGCGGGTATACCTCAGAAATTAACGCACTCTGAAACCACAAACGAAGCCAGTCTGGTAGAGCTCTTTTCAACACAACCTCCCTAGAACTGATTTGGATTTGCGGGAATGATATGAACCCCGCGTTTACCTTGAACAACCTGTCCGTACTGAGTTGGTCCAACAAGGGTGCCGTTACTCTTGAAGTCCCCAATAGGTGATCCAAAATCAACAATATATGAGGTTGTATTCCCTCTCGGTATTTCGCGAACGATTGGATACTGGCCGCTATGGACACCATCCAGCAGAGTTTGAGGATTGGCCGTTAAAGTGCTTCTGGCCGGATCATAGTTATTCGTTCCCGGTATATGCTTGTCTTGCGCTCCTGGATGGATGTTGGTTCGGAGATCATCAGGTACGGGTAGTCTATTTGGGGCCTCACCCGAAGTTTGTCCAGTGGTGCCTTTCGACCCACCGCTTTGGGACCCGGTCTGCCCCAATTTTTCAGCAATGCCAAATGTGAGAACAGCGACAGCAGCGTTGGCAATTGATTGATTAACAAATCCGTTGAGAGCGGCCTGGACGGAATCCGGATATTGCGCCAGCAACTCGATGGTCTGAAGACGTTCTGCGTAAACGGCCGCGGCGAGTTCCTGATTGGACAATCCACCGAACCCGCCATTGACCAGCCGCATTTCCATGTCGGCATAGCCCCCCGGAACTACTGATGAGGGATCCATCATCGGATCGGCGGGGTTACGCAGATACTCGACGGCTTTCAGCGCATCAGTAATTGCGGCAACGCAGGCCGGACTTGTTCGGTTAGCGTTGCAGGCATCCGCGAGAACCGTATCGCGTTGCGTATCAAGTTTACCCCAATAGCCGATCTGCTCCTGTAGCGCTGCGATTTGAGCGTCTGTGCAGGCGTTTTCCGCCTCGCATTTTGCAAGCTGCTCCTTCGCTTTTTCCCGGGCCAGCTGTTCATTGTGATCGAGATAATTGTACTGATATTCCGCAGCTCCGTAGGCCGCGCCTTCTCCGCCGCCCACAGCCGCGCCAACCCCGGCACTCAAACTTGCGCCGATCAACGTGGCAAGTGTCTGTTTTTCCTGATCGGACAGACTGCTGTCCTTGAGCATGCCCTTGACCAAATCTGCGATAGCTGGCGCCATGAGCGCCGATGCGGTACCGCCAAGCGCGCCCCTGAGCGCCCCTTCCCATCCATTGACGCCGCCAAGGATACCGCCTCCGATGGCATGAAGCAGGGCTCGACCTGCGCCACCTTCATCCCAGAGATCACGTTCGGCCTGAGTCGTCGCGTTGTTGTAGAGACTGGAAGCAATATCGCCGGCCAAACCAGCCATTGTCTTCTGCGCTTCCTGAATATCCGCCTGCGTTTTATATTGCTGACGCAGAATGTGTTCGAGATCCGGCAGACCAGGTAGTGAGGTGTTGGTATTGGCGGTATCGCGGCGGATTGTACCAATATCCTGTGTCTGGTTGGCCGGATCGGTAATGGTGATCGGGATGTTGCCGCCGATGGCCGAATAGGCCTTGCCGGTCTCGTTCTCGCCAGCCTTGACCGGCGGTGCGATGGAGAGGCCGCCAGCACCGATCGAGCCGCCATAGGTTTCGGCCTTCCAGCTTGAATGCGTATCTATATCGGTGGCCTCAAGGGTGCCAGTGGAGAGGTTGTTGCGTCCCGCGCCAGCCTCGCTGGTAATCACGCCAGCGATAAGCGAGGTGTGTTGCTCAATGTTGAGATCGATGCCACCCGTTCCGGCATGGATGCCGGATTGCTCGGTAACGACCGCCGCATCGCCTTTGGCCCTCTGCCCGGAGCCGGAGACGCCGGTGTTTCCAAAACCGATCTGGGCAGACACATTGAGCTGGTCCGCCTTCGCTTTGACTGTGTCCACCTGGCTTTCGATCGTCAGGTTTCGGACATCGGCCACGACCGAGTTGCCAGTGACGGTGGCACCCTTCAGCGCCAGATCATTGGTGACAATGGTCACATCGCCAGTGCCGTTGACATGGGTGTTGGTATGACTGCTGCCGGAGGTCTCCGAACCGCCCTTGCCGTAGGAGGCGTTGACACCGACGCCGGTCTGCTGGCAGCCGCCCGTGGTACTGCATCCGAAGTTGACGCCGACGCCTGCGCTCCAGGACTTGTTCGAACTTGCCGCATCGAACGTGCCGATGGCGGCGTTGAGATTGATGTCGCCATTCTCGGCGGACAGGAAGATGTCGCCGGTCAGCGCATCGGACGAGATGACCGGCAGGCCGTCTTTCCCGTAACCGGCGAGGATCTGCGCCCCCTCACTTGTGATATCGCCGTTTTGTACCTCCATGGTGATGGAGCGGCCGGCACGGATGTCGGTGACGACAGGCGTGGAGAACGAGGAAGAGGCGTGGCTCTCCTGATGGCTGATACCGGCATTGATGCCGACGTTGAAGGACAGGCCTTTGCCAGAAGAAAGGTCCGAGGAGACACCCCGCAAATCCTTATAGGCCTGATAGAAGCCGAGCCCGGCCATGGCCGTATTTGTAATGGCGTTGACACCGCCGCTATCCGACAGGCGTTCAGCCGAGTTCATGATGCTCTGGGCGGCCTTGCCAACCTGGCTGGACACGGAAACCGTAACTCCGGCAAAGGTTTTCTCGTGCATCTCCTGATAATTGGTGCGGTCTTTGGCCGAGAGGAGATTGATGTCATTCCCGGACAAGAGGTCGATGTCACGTCCGGCGGAGGCGGTTGCCGCCTGCAGATTGACGTTGTTTCCTGCGGAAACAAGGAGATCACGACCGGCAGTAAGAACAGAGACCGCGTTCTTGTTGGACTGCTGCTCCTTGCTGTCTTTGGTCTTCTGTACTCCCAGACCCACCGAGAAGCCGCCACTGCCGGAGGAGACGCTGATACCGAAACCCGAGCGTTTTTCCTTCTCCTGCGATGCGCTGCTTTCGGCGCCAGGGGTAATGTTGACGTCTCGGGCGGCGTCGAGCGTTATGTCGCGACCGGCTGCGATGGAGGAACCGATGACATTGACGTCGTTTTCGCGCGCCGTGAGAGTAACATCGGTCCCGGCAGTCAGCGCGGAGCCGACGTTAAGGGTAGACGATTGGCTCTTTTCTTTCTGTTCCTTGCCCCAGAGGGAGAGGAAGCCGCCGCCGGAGCCGGCGAACAGGCCGGATTTCTTGCTCGAGCTTTCCAGCGCATGCTGCTCCTCGGCCCCGATGATGGCGACGCTATCGCCCGCGACGCTGATCGCATCGCCTGCCGTTATGTTCGAGCCGGCGATGACAGCGTTGCCGCCAGCATCCAGCTTGATGTTGCCGGAGGCGGAAAGCTCGGAGCCGACTGTCGCTTCGTCGTAGTTATACTGCGTCGAGCTTTTTTTGGAGAGGAAACCCTTGGCTGAGGAACTCTGCTCGAACTCCGCCGTATTTTTGCCCGACGCGATCAGCAGATCGCCCCCTGCGCTGACGTTGATATCGGCTTTGTTGGTCTCGTCGCCGGCTGTAACCTTCGAGGCGGAGAGGACGGTATCACCACCCGAAGTAATGGCCACGCCCTTCCCGCCGCTGATCGATGATCCGACGACGGTCTGCGTTTCCGTGTGGCTCGTCGTCTGTTTGCTTCCGCCGAACAGACCGCCCTTTTTCCTGTAGGCATAATCGATCGTGGTGGTGTCGACAGCCTCAGCAATCGTCACGTCGCCGGCCGCTTTCAGACCAACGGTTCCATCGGCGGCAATCGTGCTGCCGATGACGTTGAGGTTGCCGCCTGCATTGGCGGAGATCGATCCGCCCGCGGTGATCTCGGAACCCTGGCTTGTGGTTCTCACAACGGTCGTCGAGCTACGCTTGTCGCGCAAGGTACTGGTTGTCGACCTTTCGGTAACGGAGATGTTGATGTCTCCATTCGACGTCAGGCCGAGATTGCCGCCGGCATTCACCTTGGCATTGGCGAGCAGAATGCCCTCGTCACCTTTGATCGACGCATTGCCGCCGGCATTCAACGTGCCGCCGATTGCTGCAATCGATGAGCCGGAGACCGTCAGATCACCAGTCGACGCAATCATCCCTGACGTTGCAAGCAGACCAGTATCAATCGTCACCTGATTGCCGGCGATCAGCGCGCCAGCGGAATTCAATCTCTCCCGGTCATTGGCGGCGAGATGCAGCACCGGCGCAAGAACACTCGCACCGTTCACCGTCTGCCATTCATAGACCACGACGGATTTGGTGAGGCTGGCGATCTCTTCAGCCGTCAGCGGTTGGCCGAGCGGGCGCTGGTTCGCTCCCAGATAGGCAGCGCCGTTATCAAGCAGCTGCTTTATCTGAGCGATCGAATCCTGCCCGGCAAAACCGGAGCCCGTTGCGAGCCTGAGTTGCTGCTCAATATATTGGTTCTCGAAATAGGCATCGCCAAGGAACTGGATCTGGCGGTCCGGCTGGTAGCCGATGCGGCCAAGGAAGTAGCTCGATCCGTAGAATTTGGAGACATCGAGGAAGGCGGCACGCGTTTCATAGAGGAACGTCTGGCCGGGAACGGTGCCACCAAAGCCGCCGGACTGCGGCGTGGCAACGCCGCCAAGCGTAAACAGCGCTCCACTGGCGGTTACGCCGGCCAGCAATGCGGTCGGATCGCTCGAAGGCTGAGGCGCTGCCACAGCGACACGGTCGGCGATCGATCCGGCCACGGCAGTATTATTAACGGCGGAAAAGCCGGTAATGCCGAGCGCTCCGCCTGAACGGATCGTCGCGGGAACCCCACCGATCGCCTCGACGCTTTCCACAGTCCGCCCCGGCCCGATATCCTTGGAGGCATCCTTCGTGCCAAAAGGATTGGGGCCAGGAAGCGACACGGTCCGAATAGAGTCGTATACAGTTGTCGTCTGTTGCCACTGATAGATAACATCAGGATAATACTGGCACCCAGCTTGCTGGTCGCAATTGAGCGACGTGGTGCGCTGCAATTGCAGACCGAGATTGGTCATCGTACCGGAACCCGCAAGCGTCATGCCGGAGCCGGCTTCGATGGCGCTATAGGCATTGGTGAGATCAACCGTGTCGATGGAAAGCGTGTTACCCGCCTTGATCAGCGCAGCAGCGCTTCCCGACGAGGTCAACCGGTCCTCGGTGCCATCCCGATAAACGTGATGGATCGGATTTCCGATGATAAAGAACCTGTTACGAAACTCGACGGCTTCGGCCAGCGAACAATCCCCGCATTCGCTCGCATAATAGGTGTCGTATTCGGAAACGAGCGCGTTGGAGGAGACCTGAGTTGTATAAGTGGGAGCAACTGTTCTTTCGTTACGCAGATTTGCGGTAACGATCGACATGTTCCGGCCAGCGGAGATCAGGCCGGAACTGTTGATGACAGCCGCGTTACGCGCGCCGGAAGCGCTGCCGGCAATCGTGAGATCATGGCCCGCAACAATCGCACCCTGATCATTGGCCAGCACGCCGCCCACGAAAAGCGCCGCATCGTCGCCGGCATAGATCAGGCCCGTGGCGGTGTTGGTCAGATTGCCGGTGACATTGACGGTAAGATCATTGCCGGCAGCCAGCTGACCGGCGTTGACAAGTTGCGAAAGGGAGAGCGTCAGATTATGGGCTGCCAGAATGTTGGTAGCGCCATTAGCAGTGAGGCTACCCGCTTTTATCGCGATATCACCTGGCCCCTGAACGGAACGAGTTGTTCCGCTTGCAGTGACGGCATTGAGCCGCGCGCCCGTCAGATCTGTCGTTCCAGATGACGTGAGATCAATGCCGCCTGATGTCAGCGTGCTGTTGGCGAGATTGATATTATTGGCATCGATATAGAGCGTGCCCGATGTAGCAAGTCTGCTCCTGTTATTGGAAAGATCGGCATTTTGCTGCCTGATCCTGATGTCGCCCCCGGCGGCCGTGCGCTTGTCGAAACTGATGACACCATTTGTCGAAGACAGCAAAACGTCTCCGTTTGCCTCCAGGCTGTCATAAAGGATGTTGCCACCGGCCGAGGCCTGCAGATTCCCTTCAGCAAGCACAAGCCCCGAAATCCCGAGATCAAGGCCGGAAAGCAATGCCAGGTCGCCCTTCGAAAGGAGCGCGCCCCCTGCAATCGAGCCTGAAGCAGCCGTAATCGACATCGCCGCGCCGGACTGGGCCGTGCCGCTGATGCCAATGGACCCCGCCCCCGACCATAAAGAAACAGCTCCTGCAGCGGAGACGTCGGCCACCGCAACACGTCCATCTCCCAGGACAGTGATCGCGCTACCGGCGCCAAGTGTGCCGACGACATCGACGAAGCCGGCCCCGCCATTGACAAGGATATCCTCTTCTGCGCCGACCGAAGCGATCTTGACGTCTTTCCCCGCCTTGATCGAAACCGATTTTTTCGAGGTCAGACGACCCGTCGAAACGCTTCCCTTCGTGGAGACGCTGACGCCTTTGTTGCCCGACGCATTGCCGATCGAAATCTTGCCGTCTGCCGACAGCGAAAGCTCCCCGGTATTGGCGGCCATGTCGCCGCGCATGCGAACGCCAGCGCCCTTCTCCGTGACGACCATCTTGATGCGGCCAGCCTGCATGGCCCCGAGTGCGGAACCATCGATTGCATATTCGGGCGTTCCAGAGGTCGCATCGAGCGGCGTCGCTTCGCCGGTGGCATAATCGAACTTGCTCTGCCCGGCTGTCAGGCGCAGGTCCTCGCCATAAATCGTGCCGTCAATCTGGATGGTGCGGGATACGATATCGAACAGATCGACTCTCCCGTCTCCCATCGCAAAATTCGCGCCGTTCGGACCAAATGTGACGTTTCCACCATTGACCGTGAAGCCATTGAGACGTCCGTCAGTGCCAATGTCGGGCACGCCCGTCGTCAGCGTGGCGCGTGGCGTGTTGATGAAGCCGCAGCCATCGCAGGTGATCCCGTTCGGATTGGCGATGATGACATCGGCCCTGCCGCCGAACACCTCGGTCGGCCCCATGAGAGAACTGCGGTTTTGCGAGGTCACCTCATTGAGGATGACCGATGCAGGGCTTTTGCCTTGCAGGTTTGGATTGCCAGGCGTAACGCCACCCAGTTTCGACGTACCGACCTCACCATTGAAGTTGTTGAGGATAACGCCCGGCGTACCGACATTGAAATTGTCGTATTTGTTGTGCGACAGGCCCTGGCTGTTGGGTCCGACAATATCGATGAGCGGCACGCCGTTCGGGGCAGCCCCTATCCCGGGGCGATTTACGGAAGAGCCTCCAGCTTCGGGCGTTATGTCCTGTGCATGGAGCAGCACCGGCTGAAGCACGAGCGTACAACTGACGACCGTCGCAATGATTTTTCGAGCCAGCGCTCCGGCATTGGCGAACAACGCGAGGTCGGTTGCTTTGCGTGGAAGACGCTTGAACTGGGATGTCATTGTTGTTCGCCTCTCGTGGCAGACGGAAGTTTGGGCTTAGCGGTCTTTTCTGCTCGTGTCGGCCGGCGATGGCTTGCTGTCGAGTTTCTTGTAGACATCTGCCAGCTTCGACTGTGGGGCCGGGCATTTTTTGCTTCTGGCAATCTCGGCAAGGACCTGATTGCGGTTACGCAAGGCGTCGATCTCCAGTTTTTCCGGCGATTTCGGATCCATGAAAAAAAGGGCCGGCCAGAACAGAAGAACACCGGTCGCGCCAAGGATCACGTTTTTACCCTGCGCATCGGATCGTTCTTTCACCGTCGCCAGCACCTGGCGCTCATTGGCCTCGAATTCGCGCTTTATACCGGCGCAATCGAAAGCGCTGTCGGCCGGGTTGGTGGAAGACACCGGATGTGCCGCCCGGCCACCGCAACCGGAAACGACAATGGCCGTTGCCACCAGCGCGGATACGAAAGACAATTTGGAGGTGTGAAAAGAAGATCTGATCATAATATTCTCTTTTGAAGCCTACCAGCGTGCCGTTACGCTGGCGAAAATGAGATTTCCGCGTCCGCCACTCACGCTGCTGGAAAATGCCTGGGAGTAGCCAAAATCGGCGCTGATGTTTCCGCCCACGAGTTTCGCACCAACGGTCCAACTCGCGAGATAGCCGTCGGGGATATCGAAGCGGTCCTGCGAGAACACGCGGCCGTAATCGAGACCAAGATAGGGGCGTAATTCACCCAGAACGGGCGCCAGACTTGTGCCCTCCCATGGCATTGTCCGCCATACCAATTCGTTGCGGCTGAAAAACCCGTTATTCCCGAATATGACGCTTTCCCTCAGGCCGCGTACATTGCTGAAGCCACCAAGCCCGATCTGTTCCGCGCCGAACATGTTATCGGGCGAATATTGGGCATTGAGGAGCGCCGTTAACTCGAACCGCTGGCCGGCCGCCTCGAACGGCCGCGTCGCGCTGACGGTCGTGTTGAATTTCAAAAACCGGGGATCGGCCGTGCCGGCTCCGGGCTCTCCGGCCTCCACGGCGTCAAAGAGATCGAGACCCTTATCAAGGGCAAAATCGAGGGCGATGACGCCACCCAGTATTCTTTGTGAACGCGACAAGCCCAGGGTGCCTATGGTGTATCGGCGGCTTCCGACCTCAATCCGGTTACCGAGAAGGAAGTTGTCGGTCTGCTTATAGGTGAGACCGCCTCTGAGGGTCGTGATGGAGTCCTTGTCACGCAGAATGACACGGTCGATGCCAAATCCAACCTGACCGGAATTACCGGAGGTTTCGATCGACCCGAAATTGCCGGGGATGGCGCTGTCATATTCGTACCAGGAACCATTCGCCGAAAACGTCCAGTAGCCATAAGGCACACTTGTATTGACCGAATAGCTGTTGCTGTGGCCGCGACCATCATCGTCCGAAGGGTAGTCCGGGCCGGTGCGCCCATAGGAAAACCCCAACTGGTCATTGATACCCAAAAGGTCGTCGAGGCCGAACGAAACGTTGGTCTGGGAGTAACCGGTGCTTTTCTGACCCAGATTGTTGTTGGAAATGGCGGCGTACCAGCGCTTGCCGGGTTTGTTCTCGACATTCAGGATGGACGTTCCATCCTCCTTGCCGGGCAACATCGAGGTCTTCGCATCGTTCGATGACAGACGATTGATCTGGTCCAGCCCCTGCTCCACATCGCGGATGTTGGCGACCTCTCCTTTCATGCCGGGAAAGGCCGTGGCGAATGAACCGTTTCTCTGGGCCGGTTGACCGTTAAGGTAGATATCCGAGATCGTGCCTTCGACGACGACCAGCCGCAGCAGCCCTGTTCCGGCAATATCCTGCGGCGGCACATAGGCGCGTGACGTCACCAGCCCCTTGTCCAGATAGAGGTCGGTGATAGCCTTCAGCAAAGCGGTAATGTCCGCAACGCCGATACAGCGATTGTCGTAAAGCTGCGTGAGTTTTCCAAGCGCAGTGGCGGCGAGCCTCTTAGCTCCCTCGATCTCCACACGCGAAACATGGAAGCAGGGACCAGCGGACTTCGCGTCGTCTCCTGACGCCCGGCTTTCACGACCAGTGGCGCCACCAGGAGTTACCTGTTTCAGGTTTTCAAGCCGCTGCAACTGCTGTTGCTGATCCTGCCGGCGGGAAAAATCATCCGCTGGCGACTGTGCCGTTGCCGGCTCTGACGCGAGCAGGCCTGCGAAAAGCGAAATGGCAAAGGTCCGCTTGAAAGCGTTTGTCGACTTACCGGAGGCGTTCCGCTCTGCCCGCACGGCAACCGGGGATTTTGCGAAGATTCGAGCGGCCGGCGCAATTGCGAGACAAAAATCAGGAGGGAGTAGCCATCGGAAACCCGGAATGAAAGCAGCAAGTAGCATATTTGGGAGGCCTGCATTTGAAATGAAGTTTGTCGCGGCAATGCCGCCCATGCTTCACTCTGCAGCTGTCCTTGCTGTCGATCCCCTACCGGGTGCATAGATCAGTTCATCTGATCCAAGAAGCGTTAAAGTAGTAACTTTCTTTGCGAAACGATAGTCGCAAGTCATTTGCCCGAAGAACCGCGCACGTTGAAAATTCACGTAATAATCAATCCTACCAACGTCATGGCAAGAATGTCACTTTTCATCCGTGATTTTTCACGACAATCCGCCGAATTTCCCCGCTGCGGATCCTTTGATTCAAATAACAACCAGAAGTTATTGCAATACGTGTCACCCTGCAAGCCCCTCACAGGTACCAAAGTTAAGGAAAACTAAAATTGCTTCGTAGCCGGCGACATATTCGGGCAATGAGACGGCTCGATCTCGATCGCCGAATTGGGAGTTCATCCAGTGGTCAACCATTGCGGTTGCAGACTAATAAAGGGACTGTTTCAGCCTCACTCACCCCCGGTCCGAGCCTTGCGGAGCGCAAACGTCTTCAGGTCCGGGCGGGCTCCCACAATTCCACCGGATTGCCTTCCGCATGACTCAGCACGAAAAACCGCTTGACCTCAACCGTGATTGAGGTCCTAGAAGTATTGTCACCTTGTTTTCGCAAGGCTTTTTCCATGCTCTTGAGCAAACAGTGACAAAGGAATACCCCATGGCTTTCCAGCTTCCCGACCTCCCCTATGCCCATGATGCGCTCGCCCCCTCGGGCATG
>Ga0209371_1001262_pt1 | contig 17979 bp, 12 predicted proteins | sample AgamicAtAmrz_FD_187165 | JGI IMG/M metagenome (GOLD analysis project Ga0209371, IMG submission 187165) | Agave microbial communities from Guanajuato, Mexico - At.Am.rz (SPAdes) (version 2) | ecosystem: Host-associated > Plants > Roots > Rhizosphere | place: Guanajato, Mexico | collected 2012-06-07
TCGCACCTCGAGTTGCGCGGGTAAAAGATCAGGATAGATTGCGCGCAGACGGTCCAGTAGCGGCTGCCAGGACGAGCCGGGCTGCCCGCGTCCACTGAGCGGATACCCAACACGCCCATCGGCCATGCGCCGTCCAGGGTTGAACCAGGATTGGCGAGGGGTCCAGCCCAGCAGACTTACACGCTCACTGCGTGTGCTCGGTAGTTGCGCACGCAACGCCGTACGCAGCAGCAGACCTGCATGCATACCTGCAAGCCCCAGTGAGGTCCGTACCTCGACCGGTAGTGCGTCGACCAGCGCCTGTGCCATAGACAACGCGGGCTCACCCTGCTTCCGACCGCCATGGTCGTAGCGTTGGAACTGGCAATCCTTATGCACCAGTGTGACTTGCGAGCCAGTGTCGGCAACAGGTCCGACGGCCTTGACCACCCGTCCATCAAGCGCTCCTTCACGCAACACCAGGCGCAACGTCTGCGGCCACCCGGGTAGCCGTGCTGCCAGCGCCAGAACCAGTTCGGCACCTTGGTCGCTGTATACATTGTCCAGGTAAAGCGACTCGCAGGCGCGGTTCAAGCGAGCCAGTTGCAGCAGTGAACGGGCGTCGTTCGCCACCGCCAGCGGTACGCGTGATTCAACCTCGGCGATCGTGCGCAGACGGCTCGAAACCTGGGCGGCTGCCTGCACGGCATACCGTGCAGGCAACCCGGGAAAGTCACGCTGCAACAGCGCACACAGCGGGTCTGCAGGCGGGTTTTCGGTCACCAGATACTGGAAAAGATCGCGGCGCAGCACCGGCTCCTGCGCCAGCAAGGCAACACGCAGCGCGGCACTGTCCGCCTTGTGCGAGCCTGGCAACGCCAGGCACCACGCCTCGATACGTGCATCGTCCACAGGTAGCTGGTCCTCGGCCAACGCCTTGAAGAACGCCGATACCTGTCGGTCCGCATCGAAGCGCCGCAACGTCTCGCGCAGGTTGGCCGGAACCTCACGGCTGTCCACCAGCAAGCCACGCAACTCTTCGACATCGATGTCCGCCATGTCGAGAACGGCCAAGGCATCGGCGCGGGTCAACGCCGGGTCCAGGGGCCATAGGCTCTGCAGCATCCGAGCCTCGTCCGACCACTCCAGCGGTCGCTCCAGGCGCAGCCGCCAGCCACGCTCGCCGACGTTTTCCAGCGCAGGACCGTAGGCAGCCACACGACGTGGGTGACGCACGCGCCAGCCACCTTGAGCCGACGGTTGGTGCACTGCAAAGAAATGCTTGCCAACCCGCAGCCAGCGCGAGTCGGCAGTGCGATAGAGCCCGTCATCCTGCAAGCGCGGCTGCAGCGGCTCGGTAACATAAGTATCCAGCGCGCTTGACCAAAGACGCGTGCCGACGCCTTGCACGTCGACAGGCTCCAGGCCATCAACATAGCTGCTGCGGGCGACCCCCCGTGCAACCACCGACGCCCCTCCAGCCAGCGCCGCCGTGACAGCAACGGTCTCGGCCACACCGAGCAGATGCTCAAGGGCTTCATGTTGATGACCGCGGGTCCAGTCCGCAGCCCCTTCGAACACCTGCGAGAGCGTCTGCTCCACCAACTGGCCAAACAGAATCGCACCGATCGCAGGAATGAACAGCCCTGCCAGATTGGCCAAGCCAAGCCCGATCGACTGCCACGCCTGCAGGCGTGACTGGGTCGCAGCATGATCCGCGTCAGCGGTCGGCACCAGCACGTACCGTGCGTCGGACTTCACCCGCTGCACCTGCTGTGCCACCAGCTCCGCGAACAACTCGCCCTGCACTGTCCTGCCTTCGATCTGTAGATCCGGGCTGGCATCAGCCAGACGTTTGCCCAGTGTCTGCAGGAACGTCGGCCGCTGCTCAAGCGCAACCAGACCACTGAAGAACTCAAGGTAAGCCTTGTCCTCAAGCGCGGTGACCATAGCCGCACTCACGTCTTCCCACGAGTCATAACGCCGCAGAGCAAGCTGCGGGTCACTGGGCAGGTACAGGATGACACCCTTGCTCACACCTGCAGCGTCGCGCAGTACGATGGTCAGGCCATCAGTGATACTGCAACCCAGCACCGTCAGCATGCCGGAATAGCCTCGCAACAGCGTCTCATGCTGCTCGGGCACACCTTGGACGATATCCTGCAAAGCAATCTGCTCAAGCGCCGATATCTCTCCCTTGAGCGCTGCGATCTCGATCACAAGGCTCAGGCTCGAGCGCTTGTCCTCGGCCAGCAGCGCGCAGTTCGATGCACTGAAAACCTGCGCTAGCTGGGCCTGGTAAAGGCTGCCGACATTTTTCTTGCGACAGTCGCGTGCCAGATCGTTCGCCGGGCCTGACAACACAACATCAGCACCCGGATGCACCAGCCCACTACCCTCGAGTGCGGCGTCGTCGGCGTGAAAGTTCTGCATCAGTCGCAGCAACCCTGGCTGTCGCACGTAACCCGGTCGATAGAACGGCCAATGCACACCCGGAACCAGGCCGAACTCGCGCCTGACATCCAGCCACTGCAACTGATCGAGCTTACAGTCCTTGGGCAACCGGTCGCCGAGCAGCGCTGTGAATTGCTCAAGTACGAAGGTGTGCAGCGGGATCAGGTCGAGCGTTGCCGCACGCACCTTGTCCTGGCTGGCCCGGCTGCTCTTGAAGCGATCGCGCAGACGGTTGATCTGGGCAGGTGAGGCACGCTTGAGCCATTCGGGCAACCCGGTGCGGATAAAGTCATCGACTGCATCGGCAACACTGGGCTTACCGACGGTCGAGGGAGGGATAGATGTCATGGGAGAGGCTCCTTTCGCAAATCGCGTCATGCACTCTCGCTGGACCGTCCGGGCCATGGCAGGAGGAATGAACTCCGGTCATGGGCTGCGACTGATCGGATTAGCGACCTGCGCCCAGCTCATCGCTGGCCTCGGCTTCACGTACACAGGCATCACTCGGTATTCAGCCGGAATTCTTGCCTTGTACCTGCGTGCCACCCAATACGAAGGCCCGATACCCCCCTGGGTTGCAGCCAAACCACTTACGAAACGCGCGATAGAACGAACTGGCGTCAGCAAACCCCAGGCGTTCGGCGATATCGCTCATCGCCAGCGAGCCCTCGCTCAGCCAGTCGATCGCCAGCTGTCGGCGTACGCTATCCTTGAGCCCCTGGTAGGTCTGCCCTTCCTCTGCCAAGCGACGGCGCAAGGTCGATAACGACAGGCACAGGTCGCGGGCCAGACGTTCGGCGTCGGGCCACTGGCCGGGGTCGAGCTTCCCCAGGATGCGACGCACACGTCGGGCGAGGCTGTCTGGATCTCGGTATTTGACCAGGATGTTGCCCGGAGCCTCGGCGAGAAACTTCTGCAACTCCTCGGGCGTGCGCCTGAGGGGCAGGTCAAGGCAATCGGCGGCGATGATCATGCGCGTACGCGGGCGCTCGAACTGCAGGTTCTCGGAGAACATCACCCGGTAATCGTCGCAAAACGGCGGCTCGGCACAACGCAGGTCAATGGCGAGGATGGGAATGCGTCGGCCCGCCAGCCAGCAGGCAACGCCATGGACAATCATCCAGAACGTAAAATAGGTGAAGGCACGCCGGGGTTCATCACGCGGTTCGTTGATAGTGATCTCGGCCAGGCTCTGCTGGCGCACCAACCCGGGCTGCAGGTCTTCGAGCATCAACGAGAGAAACCCCAACGCAGTCTCCAATCCTGCGCCAAGCGTGGGCTGCGCCATGCTTGCCTGGCACATGAACGAGAGGCTGCCGCTACGCAGACCGCGCGGGTCCATCGCGAAGAATTCGTCGTTGCATCGACGTGCCAGCAAGCGCCAGAGACGCGCGTAGGCATCGGCACCAACGCGCGCATCAGCTTGCTCGAAGCTGCGTTCATCGATTCCCGCCCGCCGCAGCAGCGCTGCGTCAGCCTTGCCCTGCGGGCAGGTCTGCAGCAGCGCTTCGCGCACCAATTGCATGGAAATCGTATCTTTCTCGCTCATCGGCTATCCAGATTGCCCAATGTAGGCCATCTTAGGGCCATGACGAAAAAAGGCCAGCTCCTGAACAATTCATGGACCGGGTCTGCTGACCCTCACTCGGTCTGACGTGCCAGTGCCTGGCGGGTCAGCTCGAGTGCCTTGGCATCTACTGCCGACTCGCACTCCGCAACGATCGCTCTGCCCTGAGCGTCGTACTCGGCATCCGTGAGGCTGTGACGACGGGCATACACAGCCTCCATTCGCGTTACGAACGGTTCGCGTATCAACCCGAAGGCTGCTTCGTGCGATCTTTGCAAACGATCAAGCCAAAAGCTTCTATGGCTGATGTCAACCGCCAGCGCATCACTGGCCTCTGCCTCGAGCACGGCGGCCTGCGCCGCCTGAAGATCTTGCCGACTCACCCCGGCGATGGTCTCGAACTGCATCGTACGCGGTTGGCCTGGCAAGTCGAGGGCTTGCGCCAACCCTACCCTGTAGGCCAGGCTCACCTCCACCTCATCGACGCCTCGCCCACCGGCGCGGCGCTGCCTGACGTCCTCTCGGGCATAGGCTTCCACTTGGTCGAGACGGAAGAACCTCCGTGCCAGGTCCAGCAATTGCGTCTCGACCTCGTCCGCTGAGCCGCTCTCGACGGCGGTACTGAGCATCTTGACTTCCAGCAGGCCGAAGGTCGAAATCACACTGTCCACGCAGGTGCGTGGCTCGCTCGCAAGCGCAAACAACTGTTCACGCACAGCCGTATTCCGTTCGACCATGTCGAACATGGCCCATACCCTGGCCTCCAGGTGCGCCCGCGCCAAGCGAAAATCGCTGGTGTCCGCCAGTGCGTGAATCAAGCCAAAGAAATCGGCGCTTCCCGGTTCCGCCTGCAGGCGGTCCCATTGCGCGGCGCGGGTGACCCGGGACGCATCGTCGAGCCGCTCCAGCCAGCGCGTGCCATCGTGTACGTCGCTCTCGGCCTCGCTCTCAGACGTCCAGCTCGGGTCGATCCACAGGTCACGGTACTGCTCGGGTAGCGGATTCCCCACCAGCGCGAGCCTTCGCCGCCACTGCCCAGCCCGGTTGCGCAGGCTCAGCGGCAAGGCGGTGATTTGGTTGTCGCGCAGATCGACATAGTCCAGGGAGACCCCCAGTTCCAGATGTCGCGGGACCTCGGTCAGGCCAACATTGCGCAGACCTAACTGGCGCAGACGCGGCATTTGATCCAGCGCCAGCCCGATCATCCCGAGCGGGTTTTCGCTCAAGTCCAGCATACGCAGTTGGCGCATCTGCCCGAGTAAGGCAAGGCCTGCTGCATCGATGTGGAGCTCGTTTCGCGAAAGCGTCAGTTCACGTAGATGCGGCAATGCAGAAAGCGCCGGGGGGACTACGGTCAACCTGTTACTGTCCAGATTCAGGGTCAGCAAACTGCCAAATGGCTGTAGAAAGCTCGTGGGAAGATCGCCCAGTTGCATGTGCGACAGGGTCATCTCACTGACGTGACTGAACCCCTCATGCCCGGAGAGATCCGGCAGCTCGACCGTATCCAGACCGGACAGTACCAGCACCATACCAGGATCGCCGTTGCTATGCGCCCTGCCAGCCAATCCCTGAAAACGCCAGCAGCGACGGATTTCATCAGCCACCTGACGTCGCTGTCGACGCGTCGCTGCACCGTCTTCATCGTCGGCCCAGCTCTGCAGGTCACGATCAAGTTGCGCATAGCTTTGCTCCTGCGCGAGCAAGGCTGTGAAGGAAGACCCCGGCTGCTCATCGAGAACCTGAAGATAGATCTCCAGCTGCCTTTCGCTGAACCCTGGATAGAGGCTGCGCACCCGATCCTCCAGCGTGCGTTCGGCCACATGACTGCCGCGCCCGCCACGGCCACTCATCAAATAGCCGAAACGCCTGTCCGGAAGGCGGACCGGTGGGCGGAACGTCGGCTTGGGCGCCTGCACATTCAGCAGTTCGAGCACCTGGGTCCGACTGTTCGGTAGACGGCGCCGGAGGTCGGCACGCATTGCTTCGATGGCTGCCTGGCCTGTCCATCCCAGCCGCTGGCGGTCTGCCTCGGGCAGAAAATGCCACAAACACTCCAACAGCCCACCCGCGCCCTCGGTTTCGACCAGCAGACGCGTGCCATCCTCGAACACGTGCATCTGCCCTGCGAGCCATACCAATACCTTGGGCTTGGCCCCTGTATCAGCCGGGTACAGGCTGGTGATGAGCCGTCCGTCGACAGCGCCTTGGCGTACCTCGAAGTTGATTTCGCGGGGCCAGGCCGGTTCCCTGCGCAGCAACGCGAATATCAATCTCGGCAGCTCTTGCTGGTAGGCGTTGTTGAGGTACAACCCTTGCAATAATCGGCAAATCCACGCCTCGTGCAACGCCAGCCGTGCGCGTTCCGCCAATGCCAGGTCCAAACGTCCGCTGCTTCGCAAGCGCTGTTGCTGGACGGGGCTTACACGGTCAAGCAGATCGGCGGCATACACATCAGGCAAGCCGGGGAAATCATGCTGTATCAAGGCAGTGTCCGTGCGCCCGCCCGCCTGCTCGGTCAAATGTGCCATGAGCTCCTCACGCAACATGGCAGCGTCATCAAGCATGGCTTGTACACGAGCCTGAGACGTCATTTGCTCAAGCTTGAGGCGATTGCTGCAAAAACGCATCAAGTCCACCTCAGCAGTTTGCGGGCTATGATGCAACGCGAGAAAGAACTGGTCGATTCTTCCATCAGCGGCGAACCGGTTGAGGGTGTCACGCAGCCCAGCAGGAAGCGCTCGTTGCTCGGCGACGAGGCGGCGCAAGGTCGAGTGGTCAATATCGGCGATCGACAAAATCGACTTGATCCGCTGCTCATCGAATTCGGAGGCCAGCGGCCACAAGTGTCCGAGCAAAGACGACTCGCCCTGCCATTCCTGCGGGCGCTGCCAGGCCAGGCGCCAACCGTATTCACCGTTCCATTGCAACGCTGGAGCAAAGCCCGACTTGCCGTCGCCTCGTTGCAGCCGCCATTGAGCTGCAGCGATATCACGACGAACGCCGTGAAGGTGGCCTTGATGCAGCCACCAACGCTCGTCGCCATGTCGGTACAGGCCATCGGGGCCACGTTGCGCGTGCTGCGGCGCATTCCTGGCGCGGTAAGGTGCCAGCTCATGGGCCCACAATCGCCCTGTGCCTGGCCGTGGCTCGACAGGAGCCAATTCCTGCACGAAACCGCTACGTTGGAAACCTCGGGCTACCGCCGCCCCACCCGCAGCCCCCAACGCATTGACAGCAACCAGTTCGGCGACGCCAAGCATGTGTTCCAAGGCTTCGTGTTGATGACCGCGCGACCAGTCGACAGCGCCCTCGTAGACCTCGTCAAGCACCTGCACCACCGTTGCCGCGAGAAACAACTGACCCAGCCCTGGCACAAACAGCGATGCCGCCTGTAGCAAGTTCATGCCGACGGACTCCAGTGTCAGCAACCGTTGCCACTTGACCTTGTCATCGACGTCCGCCACTGGCACCAGCAGGTAACGGGCATCATCCTTGATCTGCTTCACCTGCAACTCGGCGAGCTCGGCGAACAGGGCTTTGCCACAGACCCTGCCGAGGACCTCCAGGTCAGGCACCGCATCGCTCAGACGCTTTTTCAACATGGCCTGGAAGCCGATGCGACTGTCGAGGGCAATCAGCGCGAGCAAGGCTTCATGCTCGTGCGGGGTCGCGAGCATCGTGACCAGATGAGTAACGACGCCGTTCAAGTCGGCAAATCGCTGCAGTGGTCGATGAGGCAGAAAAAGCAATATGCCCGCGCTATCGGAAGGTCCCGATGCATTCGCATGCTCCGACAGCTCTATGAGCAAGGCGCCCAATACTGCATGACCCAGCAGATAAAGGTGCTTCACCTTCACACTCGGGAGCGTCGGATTCACTGTCGACACGCTTCCCAGGAGGGGCTCCAGCGCCGCCAGCTCGGCCGCCTCGATGCGACCCTGCACAACCGCAAGCTGAGCCGACAGCGCCAGGCGCCTGGCTTTCTCCTCGGCCAGCAATGCGGTGACCGAATCATCCAGTACCTGCTCAAGATGCGTTTGGTAATGCGCGCCAGCATCAACTTGGCGACACACCTGTGCCAACCGGGCGGTATCCACGAGCAGCTTCTCGCTGGTCAGAGACGCATGGGGTCCGGCCTTGATCAGACCAGTGCGGTGGTCAAAGTTAAGCCCCGATACGAAGTTCTGCATCAGGTGGTTCATCGCAGGTTCAAAGGTGAAATGATTGACCAGCGTCTCTCCACCTAAAAGGCTGTAATTGTCCCACCGCTGGCGCCATAAGCTATTGCGCAGGTCCAACCGGACCTTCAGCGTGTTTTCCATTGCCGTACTCAGGAGGCTACAGGCGAAGTCTTGGGGAGCCTTCAAAGCCTTGAACGCGGCCTGAAGGCGTGCTTCCACCGCACGGTGCTCGTCGAATCGGCGTCGCAAGGTCGTGATTTGCTCGGACGAAGCGGCGTGCAGCCAAGCAGGCATGTTGTCCACGATGAAGCTGTCAGTGTGATCGAGTTTGAGGGTGGTCATAGGAGTTTCCTGGAAGATAACCAGGACTACTCTTGCCAATCACCTCAGCGGGGCACAGCCGGAACTGTTCCCGTCCTCTTCGGACATACTGGCCAACCCCAGGAACGCCTGGATCAAGCGCAACGGGCGACGCCGCTCCAGGCAGCCGATCATGTGCCGGTTGAGCAGCCCTGCGCCCGCCATGGGGCGCGCCACTACCCGTGGATCATGCGCTACCTCCGCCGAAGAGACGATCCCGATGCCAAGCTGCGCGGCCACCGCTTCGGTTACCGCCTCGCGACTGTCCAGCTCCAACACCACTCGGGGTTGCACATGGACCGCAGCGCAGGCCCGGTCGAAGGTCTGCCGGGTGATCGAGCTGGGCTCACGCAGCACCATGACCTGCTTGTCCAGAGCCCTCAGCGCCAGCTCCCCAGGCTCGGCGGCCCACGGGTGACCGACCGGCAACAAAGCGCACAGGTGCGACTCGCCCAAACTCTGCAGATACAGGCCCTTGCGCGGTTCCACCTCGGTCAGCACCGCCACATCGGCGTGCTCGGACAGCAGCGCCGCCAAGGTCTCCTGGGCATTGCCCAGGCGCAGGTTGACGGTGATGCCAGGGTAGCGTGCGCGCAGCAGCGCCAGCATCGGCATGACCCGGTGCGGTCCGTCTGCTGCGACCTCCAGACGCCCGGTCAGCAGCTGACGATTCGCTTCGAGCATCGCCTGGGCCTCTTCGGCCAGCCCGAACATGGCCCGGGTAATGGCCGCCAGGCGCGTGCCCTCCTCGGTCAGCTCGACACGCCGGGCGGTGCGGCGCAGCAGGGTGATCTGGTAATGCTCCTCGAGCGCCTTGACGTGTCCGGTCACTGCCGGCTGGCTGATGAACAGGCGCGCCGCGGCACGGGTGAAGCTGCCCTCGCGGGCGACGGCATCGAAAGCACGGAGTTGAAAGAGGTTCATTTATCGGCCTGACTTATGGTTGGCATAACGACAAACAATTTGATTGATGGATGGGCGAATTGCAACCTAGCCCCGTCGTTTCTGCCCACTGCCCCCGAGGAAGTCCCGCAATGACCAGCGCCCCGATTCTGCTGACCCCCGGCCCACTGACCACTTCGATCCGCACCCGCCACGCCATGCTGGTGGACTGGGGTTCATGGGATCGTGATTTCAATCAGCTGACCGCCAGCGTCTGCGAACAATTGCTGGCGATTCTCGACGCCAGCGCCAGCCACCACTGCGTGCCCCTGCAAGGCAGCGGCACCTTCGCCGTGGAAGCGGCCATCGGCACCCTCGTGCCGCGTGATGGCAAGGTCCTGGTGTTGATCAACGGTGCGTACGGCCAGCGCCTGGCAAAGATTTGCAAGGTGCTGGGCCGCAATTACAGCACCTTCGAAACCGCCGAGGATCAACCGACCACCGCCGCCGATGTCGACCGCCTGCTCGCCGCCGACCCGGCCGTGACCCACGTCGCACTGATCCACTGTGAAACCAGCACCGGTATTCTCAACCCGCTCGCCCAAATCGCCCAGGTCGTCAAGAACCACGGCAGACGCTTGATCATCGATGCCATGAGTTCGTTCGGCGCCCTGCCCATCGATGCGCGTGAGGTGCCGTTCGAAGCCCTGATCGCCGCCTCCGGCAAATGCCTGGAAGGTGTGCCTGGGATGGGCTTCGTGTTCGCCGAGAAAAATGCCCTGGCCGCTGCCGAAGGCAACGCCCACTCACTGGCCATGGACCTTCACGACCAGCACACCTATATGGCCAAGACTGGCCAGTGGCGCTTCACCCCGCCTACCCACGTGGTCGCGGCACTGCACGAAGCACTGCAACAGTACGCTGAAGAAGGCGGCCTGCCAGCGCGGCACCAACGCTACGCCAACAACTGCCGGACCCTGCTCGACGGCATGGCCAGAATCGGCCTGCGCAGCTTCCTGCCTACCGACATCCAGGCGCCGATCATCGTCACCTTCCACGCACCCACGGACGCCCGCTACCAGTTCAAGGACTTCTACGAGCGGGTCAAGGCCAAGGGTTTCATTCTCTATCCAGGCAAGCTGACCCAGGTCGAAACCTTCCGCGTCGGCTGCATCGGTGTGGTCGGTTCGGCAGGCATGCAGGCCGCCGTCGATGCCGTGGCCCAGGTGCTGCGAGAAATGGAAGTGCTGGATATCTGACCTCTTTGCCCACCCCATTGATGGAAATCGTGCACATGAACTACAGCAACCCCACCCAGCTGCAAGCCGCCATCCTCGACTGGGCCGGCACCGTCGTCGACTTCGGCTCCTTCGCCCCGACCCAGATCTTCGTCGAAGCCTTTGCCGAGTTCGATGTCGCGGTGTCCATCGAGGAGGCCCGCGGCCCGATGGGCATGGGCAAATGGGACCATATCCGCACCCTGTGCGATGTGCCGGAAATCGCCGAGCGTTACCGCAAGGTGTTTGGCCGTACCCCGACCGACAACGACGTCACGGCCATCTACGAGCGTTTCATGCCTCTGCAGATCGAGAAGATCGCCGTGCATTCCGCACTGATTCCCGGTGCACTGGATACCCTCACTGGGCTGCGCAAGGACGACCTGAAGATCGGCTCGTGCTCGGGCTATCCGAAAGTGGTGATGGACAAGGTGGTAGCGCTGGCAGCACGCAATGGCTATGTCGCCGACCACGTGGTGGCAACCGACGAAACGCCCAATGGTCGCCCATGGCCGGCCCAGGCCCTGGCCAACGTGATTGCCCTGGGCATCGACGATGTCGCCGCGTGCGTCAAGGTGGACGACACCGTACCGGGCATACTGGAAGGTCGTCGTGCCGGGATGTGGACAGTGGCACTGGTGTGCTCAGGCAATGCCCTGGGGCTGACCTGGGAGCAATACCAGGCGCTGGGCGCCGAAAGACTGGAGCAGGAGCGCAAGCGGATTCATGCGCTGTTCGAGGGCTCGCGACCGCACTACTTGATCGACACCATCAACGAGCTGCCGGAGGTGGTTGCCGATATCAATCGACGACTGGCCAAGGGGGAGATGCCGCAGGGGGTCTGATGGCCTGGCGGTGACTCATTGGCAGGCAATTCGCAGCGGCGAGCCGCTGCGAATTGCCTGCCAAACGGACAGTGAGCGCTATCACACCGCCCTATTGAGCTTCACCCACGCGGCAAACCGATCAATGAATGCCTGCAGGAACGGCCGAGTCTTGTCACTGAGCTTGCCCGCCTCATCGAACAGCGTCGCCGCACCTCCGATGTAGGCTTCGGGCATCTGCATGCAGGGCATGTCGAGAAAGACCAGCGATTGGCGCAGCGCATGGTTGGCACCAAAGCCACCGATCGCCCCCGGCGACACACTGGCCACCGCCGTCGGCTTGCCGCCCCAGGCACTCTGCCCGTAAGGTCGCGAGCCAACATCGATGGCGTTCTTCAACGCCCCCGGGACCGAGCGGTTGTACTCCGGAGTGACGAACAGCACCGCATCGCTGCGGCGGATCTCGTCGCGAAAACGCTGCCAAGGCGCCGGTACACCCGCGGCCTCGACATCCTCGTTGTACAACGGCAGATCACCGATCTCGATGATTTTCAACGCAAGGCTGGACGGCGCCAGCTCCGAAAGGGCGCGAGCCACCTTGCGGTTGTAGGAGTCCTTGCGCAAGCTGCCGACAACGACCGCTACCGAATAGACCTGGCTCATGGCGATTTGCATCCTCTGCTGGGGAAGGGGAACTGTGTAGTTATAGATGACCCTACTTCACCCTCGAGGTTTTTTTCCGTGACAAGAAAACTTCCCGCCCCCTTCGCTGGTCTATGACTGCAGATATTTCTCCATATTTCAGAGGTTTCAACCTACATGGCAGCAGTACTGGTCGGCCAATTCCACGCCCGCGACGCCGAAGGCCGCATCTACCCGGTGCATGAGTTCCAGGAGTCGACCTTGCAGGCGGACGGCAGCACCCTTGGCGCGCCGATCACCACCTATCGCCTGGCCATCGGCGACCGGGTCAATTACCTGGGTGAAGACCGCTTCGAACTGGCCCAGAGCGGCGTCGAGATCATTCGTATTCCGTGACGCAATCCACCGTGTAAGGCCCATCGCCTTCATGCTGCAGGCCATGGACATCGGCAACGAAGCCGGGAAAACCCCTATCGAAGGCTCGAGCGAAGGCCAGGTAGTCGAGGATCGAACGGGTCGCCTCGGTGAAGCGTTCGCCCGGCATGATCAACGGAATACCTGGCGGGTAAGGCACCAGCATCACCGCCGAGATACGGCCGAGCAGTTGCTCGATCGGCACCGCCTCGACCTCCCCCTTCACCATTCGGTCGTAAGCCTGCCCTGGGCTCATGGCCACTTCCGGCAAGCGTGTGAACAGGCGTTTGAGCTGTTTGGCCGTAGCGTTGGCACGGTAGCAGTCGTGCAATTGCTCGCACAGATCGCGCAGGCCCAGCCCCTGATAACGCAACGGTGCGACGGCCACAACGCTGGGCAGGCACAGCTGCAGGACGGTATTGGCATCATAGTGGCGCTTGAACTCGAGCAACTCGGTCAGCAGCGTGCTCCACTTGCCCTTGGTGATCCCCATGGAGAACAGCACCAGGAAACTGTACAGCCCGGTCTTCTCTACCACCAATCCACGTTCCCAGAGGAACTTGCTCACCACCGCCGCTGGAATCCCATGCTCGCCGAGCACGCCCTCGGCGGTCAGCCCCGGCATCACCAGGGTCACCTTGAGCGGATCGAGCAGCACGTAGTCGTGCGTCACCTCGCCAAAACCGTGCCACTGGGCGCCGGGCTCCAGCAGCCAGTCCTGCGCGGCCAGGCGCGGGATACCTTCGGCCGTCGGTGGCTGCCAGATGCTGAACCACCAGTCATCGGTCGCGATGTGCGCACGCAGGTTGGCCAGCGCACGACGAAAGCTCAGGGCCTCGTCGAACATCTCCTGCAGCAGTGATCGCCCGGCCGGGCCTTCCATCATGGTCGAGGCAACATCCAGCGATGCCAGGATGCTGTACTGAGGCGAGGTCGATATATGCATCATGAACGCCTCGTTGAAGCGATCGCGATCAAGCTGGCGAAGGGCGCCGTCCTTTACATGGATCATCGAGGCCTGGCTGAAGGCAGCCAGTAGCTTGTGGGTAGAGTGCGTGCTGAACAGCAGCGGGCTGTCGACCTCGCGGGCGGTGCCCATGGCATAACGCCCACTGAAGAAGTCGTGGAACGCGGCGTAGGCGAACCAGGCCTCGTCGAAATGCAGTATCTCGACACTCGCGCCCAGGGCCTGCTTGATCTGGCCGGCGTGGTAGCACAGACCGTCATAGGTGGAGTTGGTCACCACCGCCAGGCGAATGCGTGGTGCGCGGCCACGGGTCAGGGGATTGGCCTGGATCTTGGCCTCGATCGACTCACGACTGAACTCGCCGAGCGGGATCGGCCCGATGATGCCCAGTTCGTTGCGCTCCGGGCACAGGTACAACGGGATGGCACCGGTCATGATGATCGCATGCACCACCGACTTGTGGCAGTTGCGGTCCACCAGCACCAGGTCATCACGCGCGACCATGGCGTGCCAGACGATCTTGTTGGCGGTCGAAGTGCCATTGATGACGAAGAACGTATGATCGGCACCAAAATTGCGCGCAGCCCTGGCCTCGGCCTCGGCCAGCGGCCCGGTGTGATCGAGCAAAGACCCCAGCTCCGGCACCGAGACCGAGAGGTCCGAGCGCAGGGTGTTTTCGCCGAAGAACTGGTGGAAGGCCTGACCCACCGGGCTCTTGCGATATGCCACGCCACCACCGTGGCCAGGCGTGTGCCAGGAATAGTTCGATTGCGCAGTGTGCTGCACCAACGCCTTGAAGAAGGGAGGCAGCAGGCCGTCGAGATAATTGTGCGCAGCCCTCGCCACCTGCCGGGCCAGGAAAGGCACAGTGTCTTCGAACAGGTAGAGGATGCCACGCAACTGGTTCAGCTCGCTCATCGCCTCGGCAGGGGCATTTTCGAGGGTCACCTGCTCGCCCAGGGCAAAGATCGGCAGAGCCGGTGCACGCAGCCGCGCCAGGTGGATCAGCTCGGCCATGTTCTGCAGCAGATGGATATTGTCACCGACGCCTTCGGCGGCGATCAGCATGCAGGCCAGGCCGTGGTGGGTGGCGGCGACCAGACGCGCTTCGGCATGGTCGGCGGCGGCGAGGATGGCGAAGCCATCCTGCTTGAGTTCCTCGGCGATACCCCGTATGCGCTCACCGGCGACGCTGTCGGCCTTGATCGCACGGTGGACAATGAGGATGGGAAACTTCAGGTCCTTGTACATCAGGCCGCTACCTCCGAAGGACGCGTGTCCATTTCAGGGTAGTCGAGCCTCAGGGCAACTGTATGGGCGGTGTCAGCCTGCTGGCGTTTCGGTCAGTGCCTGCCACATTGCCGGTGCCCCCGCCGACTTGGCGATCGCCGCCAAACGCTCGGCATGTGCCTCGAGCTCCTCTTCGCTGGCCATGATCACCCGCCCCGGCTGACGCCCGACGATACGACGGATCTCGCTACCATTGCCGCCCTGCCCTTCGTTGTCTTCAGCGCCCTGGCCGGCCAGCGACAGGCTGGTCTGGCCACCGGTCATCGCCAGATAGACGTCGGCAAGCAGTTCCGAGTCAAGCAGCGCCCCGTGCAGGTCGCGGCCAGAGTTGTCGATGCCATAGCGCTTGCACAACGCATCGAGGCTGTTGCGCTGGCCCGGATGGCGCGAGCGCGCCATCATCAGGGTGTCGAGGATGGTGCAGTGCTGGGAGATGTCGGCGCGGTCCTGGCGGCCCATCAAGGCGAATTCGTTGTTGATGAAGCCAACGTCGAACGCCGCGTTGTGGATGACCAGTTGCGCGCCCTGGATGTACTCGAAGAACTCTTCGGCCACATCGGCGAAACGCGGCTTGCCGACCAGGAACGCGTCGGTGATGCCGTGAACGCCAATGGCGCCCTCGTCACTCTCGCGGTCTGGCTGCAGGTAGACGTGGAAGTTGCGCCCGGTCAGGCGCCGGCCGATGACCTCGACGCAACCGATCTCGATGATCCGGTGGCCTTCGCTGACCGGCATACCAGTGGTTTCGGTATCGAGGACGATCAGTCGGGTGTTCTGCTGCTCCACGCGGGGGCTCCAAGCGACTTCTGGGAAAGGGGGCGAGTATACATCAAACAGGCCACTGGCTTTGCAGCCGCCTCAATGCTTGGCGCGAAGCTCATCCACCCCACGGTTGGCCAGCATGTCGGCCCGCTCGTTACCCGGATGGCCGATATGTCCGCGCACCCACTTCCAGGTCACCTTGTGCCGGTTGACCTGTTCATCGAGCAACTGCCAGAGGTCGGCATTCTTCACCGGCTCCTTGGCAGCGGTCTTCCAGCCGCGCTTCTTCCAGTTGGCCATCCACTCGGTGATGCCCTTCATCACATACTGCGAGTCGGTGGTCAGCACCACTTCGCATTCGCGCTTGAGCGCCATCAGCGCGCAGATCGCAGCCATGAGCTCCATGCGGTTGTTGGTGGTGTCGCGCTCGCCGCCCCACAGCTCCTTCTCGACGCCCTTGTAGACGATCAGGGCGCCCCAGCCACCCAGGCCAGGATTGCCCTTGCAGGCACCATCGGTGTAGATCTCGACGCTATCGCTCATGTACCGCCTTCGTTCGCTTGCAGGTTATCGACCATGGACGGCGCGGTCAGGGCTCGCTGTGACGACGATTGACCTTGGCCAGCGGCAGGGGCAACAGCTTGCCCATCGGCTCGCGGCGCTCCATGGGCAGCGGTCGCAGGCCAACCACCATCTTGCGCGCCACCAGCAGGTAAACACCCCCGCCCGCGGTCTGCCATCCCCCGGCCATCCGCTCCCACCCCGCCAGGCGCTGTTGCCAGACTGGGGAGGAAAGCGGCGGACGATAGCACCCGAAGCGGCGTTTCTCCAGCGCGAAGCCCAGCAGGTTGAGCCAATCGCCGACCCGCGACGGCGAGATGCAGCGCGCCTTGCGCAGCGCTCCGCGGCCGAAAAAGTGCCGCGCCCCCCAGGCGCTCCAGGGATTGATGCCAACGATCAGCAGGTGCCCGCCCGGGCGCACCGCGCTGGCAGCCTGGCGCAACAGACCGTGGGGCGAGAGGCTGAAATCCAGGCCATGCTGCAGCACCACCACATCAGCCGCATGCTCGGACAACGGCCAGGCCTGTTCCTCGCAGACGATCTCCACACCCGGCAATGGCGCGCCGAGGCGCACCGTGCGTTGCACCTGCGGCGCGCTGGGCGGTGTATCGGCGCTCGGCCCATAGTGAACGAGAAAACCGCCGAAGAAGCGGCCCAGCTCATCCTCGAGCAGTTTTTCTTCCTCCTTGAGCATCAGTTGCCCGATGGGCCCGGCGAACCAGTCGCGGGCCAGGCTGATCAGCTCCACCCACTCGGGGTCGGCCTGGGCAAAGGCTTGGTCGGTCATTGCATTCTCCCTCGAAGGTTTCTTCAGCCACGCCATCGCAGCTAAGATGCCTTCATGTCCCACGCCAGATGATTCGGATCCGCGCCATGATACAGATCGATGCCCTTCCCGCTTTCTCCGACAACTACATCTGGTTGTTACAGGATACTGCCAAACGCCAGTGCGCGGTGGTCGACCCCGGCGACGCCGGTCCGGTGCTGCAGTGGCTGCAGGCACACACCGACTGGACGCTCACCGATATCCTCATCACCCACCACCACAATGACCATGTCGGCGGTGTGGAACAGCTCAAGCAGGCGACCGGTGCCAAGGTCTACGGCCCGGCCAACGAACGCATTCCGAGCCGCGACGTGGCGTTGGACGACGGCGACACCGTGACGGCGCTGGGCGTGACCTTCGAGGTGCTTGCCGTACCTGGCCACACCCTCGGCCATATTGCCTATTACAGTGCAAAAACACCGACCCCGTTGCTGTTCAGCGGCGACACCCTGTTCGCCGCCGGTTGCGGGCGAATGTTCGAAGGCACACCCGAACAGATGCAACCGGCCCTGCAGCGCCTGGCCGCGCTACCCGAAGCCACTGCCGTCTACTGCGCCCACGAATACACTCTGAGCAACCTGCGCTTTGCCAAGGCTGTGGAGCCCGATAATCCGCATGTTATCCAACGCTTCGAAGCCGTTACCCGCCTGCGCGCCGACAATCGCATCACCCTGCCCTCGACCATCGGCCTGGAGCGCTTGACCAATCCGTTTCTTCGCACAACTGAAACATCCGTTAAACAAAAAGCAGACGAATGGAAGGGACATTCAAACGAATCCCAACCCGCTGTTTTTGCTGCCTTGAGGTCTTGGAAAGACGGCTTCTGATAACCTCACGATATATCGCAGGATGACATCCAAGGTTGACCCGACTGGATGCGGTTTCTAGAATCGCCGAAATTTTTTGCCCGGAAAACCGTGTCCGCCGATGTCTTCCAGTAGCCGCCGCACCGCTCATTCCGCCGCCCTGACGCGCCTGGCCCAAGTCAGC
>Ga0209371_1001265_pt1 | contig 17921 bp, 26 predicted proteins | sample AgamicAtAmrz_FD_187165 | JGI IMG/M metagenome (GOLD analysis project Ga0209371, IMG submission 187165) | Agave microbial communities from Guanajuato, Mexico - At.Am.rz (SPAdes) (version 2) | ecosystem: Host-associated > Plants > Roots > Rhizosphere | place: Guanajato, Mexico | collected 2012-06-07
ATAGTCGGCACTTGCCATCGTATCTTTCGTTGCCGGCAGCGAAGAAATCAGGATCTTCGTTAACTGCGATTTTTCATAAAGTGCGGACATAGCTGTCTCCGGATATAAAAAAACCGCCTCGCGGCGGCCATGAGATTAAGTGGGTTGGGATTACTGAAGGACGTGGACTTCTGCGGTTGCACGGCGCAGGCCTGTTTCGGGCTCGTAACCGCCGGTTTTGCTCATGCGGGTGAAGCCGAGCGGCATCAGCGCGGCGATCGCCTGCTCGCGTACCGCGCGGGCCTCATCCACCGAGGAGGCATAAACATCAATCTGCAGGGCAGTGTCCTCCTCTGCGGGGCCACAAAGCGTATCGCCATAGACCTGATCCACCAGCGTGAATGTGATCCACGGCGGCGCAACTGCCGGTTCTCCCTGGCTGTTAAGTGGTACCACGCCGGGGTAAACCTGCCCGTCAGCCAGCGCGCCGATCAGCGAGTAAACGTCGGCTTCGGTCATTTTGAAAGCACCCTGTCGATCGCGGCATTGGCTTCGGCGAACGCAGCGTTTACCGCATCTTCCTCGCGCGCATCATAGGCCGGACGGACGAACGGCGCGGGCGGCATGGTCGAGGTACCCATTTCGATAAAGCGCCAGTAGTAGGCATTACGCGGATCGCTGGCTTTCATCGTCCTGTCGCTGGCGCCGGTGCGCGGGTTGGTACCGCGGATATGAACGCCGGAAGCAATCGCCCCGTTGCGCTCACGCTGAGTGATGACGACGATATTTTTCTTCAGTTTCCCGCTTTTCACCGGCGCGCGGCTCACCGCCTCATCTTTAAGGATTGTCGCTCCGGCGCGCGTGGCATCGCGCATCACCTTCCGGTTTTCCGCTTTGCTGAGTGTCGCGAGATCTTCGGACAACCCCGCCAGACCGGAGAAATCAAGGTTAGTGCCGATCATGGTTTTACCCCCTGCTTACACAGAATTTCGAGCTGCGTACCTTTTGAATCCGCCACCGGCGGGCCGGTTACGTCGAGGTACTGCCCTTTATACGGACCGGTCAGTACCTTGAGCTTTGACGCTGCTGTAATGTCATTGCGAAAGCGCACCCACACGCGGATTGTGGCTTCCGCAAGCTCAGCGCCGGCGGAAATAAGCTCCCGACCACTGATCCCCTTTATCTCGGCAAAAATCTCACGACCGTCATGCCATGTGTTCTGGGGCTGCCCGGATGGTGTCCGGGTGGAAGTGAAGTTCATGATCCGCACGCGCTGATTAAGCCTTCCCGCCTGCATCTGGCCTCCTACACACCATAAATACGGTATGGCTGCAGCAAAGCTTCGACAGCCAGCGGCAATTCTGCCGGCGCATTACCGCTTACCACCGCCTCCCGGTTGGCGTACCAGTGCCCGACAAGCAGCAGCATCGCCGTGCGCACATCGTCATTGAGAAGCAGACGATCTTCATCATCAGCAAAGCCCGGCTCATCATTGGTTTTGTAGAGCTTGCGCCGTGTCCAGGTTTCAACGTAGCGCGCCGCCGCGCCGGTGTAGATTTCAAGCAGGTTGTCGTCACCTGTAAAATCATCATCGATACGGCAATGGCTCCGGACTAAGGAGGGTTCAAGAAACGCCATGGTTCAGCCTCAGAAATAGCGGCCCGCAGGCCGCCGTGGTGTTTAGCTGCCCGCACCCGTCAGCGCACCGAACACGAACGCTTCAGGGCGATATACCGCCAGCGCCACGCGCTCTTCGCAGCGAATGGAGATCATGTTCTTTTCGAAGTCGTCGGCGTTCTCGGTAGAGATCACAACGTTGGCATCTTCGCGATCGAACAACTGCGCGCCGGAGTTAAATGCGCCGGTCAGGAATTTACCCAGGAACTGAGCGGCTTCGGTCGCAACCACGGGCAGGCCCCACAGTGTCGGCGTGGTGAGCTGTGCCGGATTCGCGAGGATATAGCGACCCAGCTCGTCTTTGGTCAGCTCGATGCGTGCCCAGTCGGTAAAGTGCAGGACGTGGCCGGACGCCGGGAATCGCGCCAGCTGCGCCTGCAGCATTGCCAGACGGAGCACATCGATACCGGACTGTTTTTCCACTGCAAACGCCGGATTAAACGCAACAGCCTGAGGAATAATCCCCTTCAGATGCGCGCCCGTGCCATCACCGAACAGAATCTCCTGCTCTTCGACGTACTTGAGGCCGTAACGCATTTCCGCGTCCACCGTTGACTGCAACTGTGCAAAGTCATCCAGGATCTGCTTGGATGCCTTGAACATGTGCGCAATGGTACGCACCGGCGTCGTCTCTTCAGCAAACTTGATATCGCTGTAAGGCTTCTTGGTGTTTTCCGGCACAACCGCGGCGTTGTTGGTGAAGCCGGTCTGCTTCACGTAGTAGATGGTGTTGGACTGGGTGCGGCCAGGTGCGATCAAATCGCGAATGAAAAGACGCTGCTTCGGCGTCTGATCGATGCCAGGCAGGCGCGTCGGCGCGATAATCTGCCCCGGAACGTCTACGGTGGTGATTGCCGCCTGCACCGGCACGCTCAGGCGCTTGCCGCCTTCCATGCTGGAGCGGATATCCTTCATCACTTCCGCCGACACCAGCTGCTGGCCAACCGACTGAATGGCTTCTTTCGCCGCGTTGAGCGGCATGCTGGCAACGTGCTGCTCCAGCTCGCCAACTGACGCTTTCAGCGTTTTCAGGGATTCGTTGAGCACGTTGTGCTCGAGCGCGATTTTATCTACCGATTCTTTGGTTTCAGCAGACAGCGTGCCTGAACTGCGGGCTTCAGCGAGCGCTGCTTCCGCCTTTTTGCTGAAATCAGAGGACACTTCCTCCAGTTTGGCCGTTACCTTCTGCAGGAGTTCGTTTACTTGAGACATGTTTTTTCCTTATTCGCCGAGCGATGCCAGCGCAGATTTGAGGGAGTTAAGTACTTCAGGGCTTACTTCATCGACAGCGCCCGGCTTGTCGTTTTCTTCGGCAGCAGCGCCCGGCATGCTGCCCAAAGCTTTCAGGTGCTTCCGGCGCTCAGAGCGGGGCATGCCGCCCTTTGCCAGAAAAGCATCAATTTTGCGGATAGCAGCCGCAGGGCTTTCTTCATCACTGGTAATTTCATCGGAGGAGAGCAGCGCATCGGCCAGACCTCTGGTCACTGAGTCGCTGCCGCCGATAAAGGACTCCTTGTCCATCAGCGACTGAATTTCTTCAACCGGCATGCCGGAACGCGCGGCGTAGATGTCGGCCATTGCCTTATCGAACGGCTCCAGGTAGTCAGCGTATTCCCGGAAATCATTCCGGTTGCCGGCGGCCATGATCCAGGCGTTGTGGATCATCAGAAACGCGCCGCGGCCTATCTGGACCTCATCTCCCGCCATTGCGATGATGGATGCAGCTGACGCGGCGAGGCCCAGCACTTTCACGGTGACTTTCCCCTGGTATTCGCGGAAAAGGTTATAGATGGCGAGACCTTCGAACATATCTCCGCCAGGCGAGTTGATGTGGACTGTCACATCCTCGCCGCCAAGCGAGCGGAGCGCTGCTGCAATCCGGTTAGCGCTCACGCCGTCACCCCACCAGTCCTCTCCGATCACATCGAAGATGGTGATGGTGTTCTCACCCGACTGCGCCGCAGCGCGAATGCTGCCGTCCCAGCGTTCAATAGCGGCTGCAGGCAGATCGCGTTTTCCGGACGCAGAAATCCGCCCCTCCGGCGCCGCCGGAAGAGTGCTCATCTTCTTCATTGGTTCTCCTAAGCCGCTTTTTTAAGCGGTGACTGCTCCGGCGGAATGTCCGGGAAAAGGAAGGCGTGAAGCTTCATGATGTTGCTGGCCTGCGCCCCGACGTTGTTCTCACGCAGCTGATCAAGCGGCGTCAGGTTCAGCTGGACTGTGTAAATCTCACCGCCCTCAATCGGTGGCAGGTTCTCAAGCCGGCGCACGTCATTACGGGACATCCAGCCATTCTGCAGCGCTGTGGTGTAGTAGGCGGAACGCCCCGCGCTGTCGGCGCGCAACAGGCCTTCTACAGAGAATTCTGCGAAAAGCTCATCGTCACTGTCCAGGAGGCAGCGTGAAATCTCCTGCTCAATATTCACCAGCAGCGGGCGCAGCGTGTTGGTCAGGAACTGCAGGTTCATGCCTTCGACGCTGGATGCCCAGCTGCTCTGTTTGTCGGCATGGCCGACCATGAACGGCGGGACGCGAAACCAGCGGCAGATCTCTTCAATACTGAATGAGCGGCTTTCCAGCATCTGCGCGTCTTCAGGGTTCATCGTGACGCCCTGGTACTTCATACCGCCCTCGAGCACCATGATTTTTCCGGCATTCTTCGAGCTGGTGAAGGCCTGCATATAACTGCGCAGACGCGCGCGCTGATCGTCATTGAGCGCTGCATCGGAAGTGAGAAACCCCGAGCTCTGAATGCCATTTTCGAAGATTTTTGCGGCCGACTGCTCCACCGCCAGCGCCGCACCAATCACATCGCGACCGGTCATCATGGGCATCATCCCGCAAACCCCGTCGAGGCCGAATCCACGGATGTGCATGATGTTTTTTACCGGAATGACACGCTTTGCTTTGTTCTCGGTATAGGTGTATTCCAGCGCACCGCTGTCGAGCCGCTTAACCACCATGTTCTGCGGCAATAAAGGTATCAGCGATACCAGCTTCTGGCCGATGTACTTCTTCTCGACAAAGGCATTACCGCGCAGGCAGATGCTGGCGACCACCATCAGCATGAAGCGCGATGGCGTCATTTCGGCATTCGGGCGGCGGCAAAGCACTGAATAGGCAGGATGGTTAGTTGCCGCCTTGCGGGAACCATCCGCCTGCCGCTCGTAAATCTTCAGCGGCAGGGTAGAAACAGACTCGCTAAGCAGCCTGACGCAGGCCCATACCGCTGAAAGCCGCATGGCTTTGTCAGCCGTAACCACCTGGCCGCTGCTGCTGGTACCAAACCATTCCTCCCAGAAGGTTCCGGTGGTCAGGCTGATGGGCACACCCAGCCAGTTGAGCAGAGCGCTTTTCACCCTGCCCGGCTGCTTATTTTTATTCATCAGAAACCTACCATGATGGGGTTATCGAAGAAGCCACTCAGATCCTGCCGCGTATCAGGCAGCATGGCGCGACCGATATTCATAATCAGGGCAGTTGCCCCGTCAATTTTGTTTTCGTTGTGCTCCTTGATGGGCCGCACAACGTCATCATTACCGGGAAGGTATTTGCCGACGACATTGGAAATACACCAGGTAAGAATGGGATGGCCATCATGATGAAAGCGCCCCGCCTCTATCGCCGCCTCCAGCTCCTTCATGGGGTCTGACATGTTGGTGTAGTTCTGTACAATCGTTATAGGGCTCAGACTTTCATCGGCCAGATGATGAGAAAGGTTTGTGGCGCCATGCGGGTCTATTGCTGACTCTTCCACGGGATTCTGGCGGTTGACTGCTTTCGCCTCCTCAAGGATCACCCGGTAGTCGATCTCTGCGCCATCGGTTAACTGCAGGTGACCGCTGTTCACCCACTTCTGGAATCGCTCAGCGGTACGCTGCTGATCCGTATCTGTGCTGTAAACCGTGTCGTATGGCACCCAGAAGCGTGGCGCCACGCAGTAATAATGCCGTTTACCGTCAATGTCGCGGGTGAAAATCCTCACCATGCTGTTCATATCGAGCTTACGCGCAAGGTCAAAAGACAGATAACAGGGCTGCCCCTCAAACTGCTCGAGCGAGAGCGTTTCATCCTCACAGTTGCGCCAGCTGACCAGGTTGAAGAAAGCCGCGCGGGCAGAGACCCATATATTCAGGTGCTTTGTCTTGAATACGTTGGCCTGACGGGCGTTGTTCATCGCCCTTTTCTGCTGGCTGAGAAGGAAATCGCTGTATACCGATACCCCCATGTTGGGGTTTGCCTTGCGGAGTACCGCCGGGTCGGTCCAGTCATCGCCTTCGTCAACGGTGTAGATCACGCCGAAAAGCTCTTCGTTCGGTACCGTGCCGTTAAGCATCTCGATCACTTCCCGACGCTTGTCGTAGCATGGTCCCTCGATGTTGTAGCCTGCCGTGGTGATTGCCCACATCAGGGGCTGGCGCCGGGCACCCATACCGGTCAGCATCGTGGTATAGAGCGCATCGGTATCATGCTCATGGTATTCATCAACTACCGCGCAGCTGGGCGACGAACCGTCACCGGGATTACCTATCAGCGGTTCAAAACGGGCACCATCCTCCGGACGGTTCATGTTAGACGCGTTCACCTCAACGCCAAAGGCATCACACAGCGCCGGCGTGCGTTTGCACATCAGCCGTGCCGGGCGGAAAACCTCCCACGCCTGCTTTTCAGTCGTGGCACCGGAATAGACCTCAGCACCAAACTCGTCGTCACAGGTGAAGCAGTAAAGCGCCACACCAGCGGAAATCGCCGACTTACCGTTTTTACGAGGGATCTCGGTGTAGACCTCACGGAACCGGCGAAGCTTAGTCCCCTTCTGTACCCAGCCGAATGCACAGCACACGATAAAAAGCTGCCATGGCTCCAGCGTGATCGGCATCCGTTTAAATGCCCATTCACCCTTAGTGTGGGGTAGCAGCTGGATAAACTTGGCTGCCTTTTCAGCCAGATCCTTGTCAAAGCGGTAACGGAATTTCTTTGTTTTCTCTTTCGCCAGATCATCAAGATGGCGCTGGCACGCATCAACTACATACCTGCAGGCCACAGTCCTTCCCCGCACGATGTCGCGGGCATACTGATTTGCGGCGTTCACGTTCGGATAGGATTTACGGGTCATAGGTTCTTGAATGGGTTATCAGACTGTTTTTTGTTTGCGCCCATCAGCCGTTGCCTGCTGCTGGGGTCCAGCCCGAGCATGCCGCCGAAGGAGGCCATCTGCCGCATGGCTTCATTTAGTACCGTCAACGCCGGGTTTTTGATCACACCGCCCATTGCGCCGGTAACGGTTATACCGTTGTCAGCAACGTGACTCTGCGCAGCGCGGGCGTTGGCGTACGCCACACAAAACATTTCGAGGTTGTGTAAATCTGTCGCGCATAAAACCGCCTGCGCGCACAGCTCCTTAGAGACCATTTTCCACATTGTCGCAGCGTCTTCGCTGAGCCATTCCGGCGGGTCAACGCCGGTGATTGGGGTGAAGGAAGGCTCTTCTTTATTGAGGGCGCGCTTACCCGGATTACCGGCCAGCAACTTCCGGGCGGTCGGCTTGGCGCGGCGTCCGGATCGGCCCGTCGCTCCAGCCATAGACGCTCCAGTTAAATTTTATATTTCGCGGGTGTGAAAATCTGACTGAGGCGGCGGTACTTAGGGTTCAGGCCCCAAAACTTTCGACCCGCCCTCCCGTGGATGAGAATAATTATCATTTACAATGAAATAATTGCAAAATGCAACTAATTATTGATAATGATTATCACTTAAACCTTTCCCGGCCTGTTTTCGACCTGTGGCAGGGCCAGCACAGCGATTCAAGGTTCGAAAGCTGATCAGTGCCGCCTTTAGCTTTAGCGATGATGTGGTCGACAGTCTTTGCCACCGCGATCTGTCCATTACGCCTGCAGTTCTGGCACAGATGTTTGTCGCGTGCCAGAACCTCAGCCCTGAGCACGTCCCACTTACTGCCATAGCCGCGCTGGTGGCGATTCTGTCCGCGCTGGTGCTGCTGCCAGCCTTCGTTCCGGTGCTGCTCGCAGTAGCCAGAGCGGTCGGTGGTTGTTCCGGCGCATCCACGCTTCCGGCATGCGCGCGGTATTGCTGCTGGCATCAGGCAATCCTCCATGCTCGTCGGCGTTCAGTGCGCGGTACCGCATCAGGGTGCTGCTCAACGGGTTCGCCATCTGCGTGATCCACAAGCGACCAGCATGTATAGATGACTGCGCCACCCCACGCATCGCCCACGGCGTAATCAGCAGGCTTGCCGCTGTCCCAGCGCGCCAGCACTCTGGTGATATGTGAGGGAGGTACGCTGTAGCACACACCGTGAATGAGCTTTGGTAACGCGATGTAGTCGTCCCGCGCCTTGTCAGCAACTATAAGCCGCTCGGCAATCAGCATCTGATATTGTGGCGGTCGGCCGGTACCGAGATAAAAGCTCAGCATGTCTTCAGGGAAGAGGGAAAGCCAGAGGGCAACCTTTTCCTCAAAGCCAGCTACTGGCATCGCGTCATCTTCCAGCAAGACAACCCGGCAGGATTGATCTGCTGCCCACTCCATCGCGCGGCGATGATTCCAGTTGGCACCCCTGTCGTGCTCGTCAACCAGCAGGTGAGCGCCAAGAGAGACAGCCAGCCTTTCGGCCTGCTCTAGCCGGGCGTGATGTCCGACCACAACGAATTTCACTTGTGCTTCCAAAAGGCGCACTCCTTACCGATGCCGTCAGATTTGAAAATGGTATGCACCTGCGGCCCGGTCACGATGCGATCGCCAACGCGTTTAGCCACAATGCCAAACGCCAGCATATCGCCGACCGCTGCTGCTTTCTCTGTCTCCCAGAAGCGGTGACACTCCAGCAGGTAATAAAGGCGCACTATGCCATGCGCAAACTCCATCACGTCAGCGCGCAGCCCGCCAAGCAATCCGGCATTCAGCATCACATCACTGCGATGCTCATCGAGGAAGGCCTGATAGATGCGCTCCGGATGGTGCTGGCGTACCCACGCATCGGCATAGGTCTTCGGCTCAGACCCGACATACACCATGCCCGGCACCATATCTGCCCATGGCTCACGGAGCATTTCGACATCGGTACCGTCAGTGCACCAGACCAGGTGATATTCAGGGTGATCGCGAAGGTGCTGCCAGATATGCAGCCAGCGCCGGAAGTAAACGTTCATCTGCACGGCGGGAACGCGGCACAGTTCGACATCAGCCGGCGCGGTCGCCAGTTCATCAGCCAGCACAATCCGCCCGCAGCCGCGCAACGAACCGGCCCACTTCACCAGCAGGTCAGGTGAGGCTGCCATTCTGGTACTGCGCTGCGGGTCGGGCTCACTGGTCAGCAGTGTGGTGATTACCACATTACGTTGCGGTCGATATGGGGCGTAGCCGGTATAACCGGTGTCCCGCCGTTCGTTGTGAATCCTGACGTTGCGCTTAACCTGCTCTTCCCTGTCCGGACGTGGTACCGAACGCTCCACCAGCTCATGCTCATCGAGGGAGTGAATCAGCTTTTCCGAACCAACCACATCAGCGAACGCCCACGACGTCAGCCCGGCATTGTGGATGCGCAGGGCGAGATCGCTGTGCTCATACATGCCGCGACCGTAAATCGGGTCGAAGCCGCCGACACGCTCAATCGCGCTGCGGTGGTAATAGAGCATGACGCCGCGCTGGCCGGTGTAAGCCACATGTTTATCGTCCCGGTATAGTTCAGCGATGTCGTGCAGTTTGCGCGCACCAGCCAGATCGAGAAACTGATAAGCCAGATGTGGCTCGGGTGATTCGATGTAAGGCAGCCACCAGCCATCAGCGATCGGCCAGGCGTCATCGTCCCACAGGAAGAGATGCTCACACCCGGCATCCATCAGCGCAGTAAGGCTGGCGTTCTTCGATGCCACAATGCCCAGCGATTTATCCTGTCGGATCAGAGTAACGCTGTCGGGCACTACCGCTGGTGGCTGTGAACCATCATCAACGACAACCACCAGCGCGCTGGCAGGTAAATGCCGGAGATGATGCTCCAGCGCCTGGCTGAGTACGCCAGCGCGATTATGCGTTGAAATGGCTATGCCGATCCGGCTGGTGGTTGGCGCGCAGGCAGGTGCATACGGGACACCATCAATGATTACATCCATGATGACCTCCGTCAGCCTTTATTCATAGCCCGCCAGATTGAGCCGCCAGGCTTCAACATTAAGTTGATTCGCTCGTCGACGGCTTTGTTAATGGAATCACTTGCCGCACCACTGTCAGGAGCAACTGAGTGAATATTAATACTGATATTGTTTTTCGGCTCAGATCGCGTGGATTCCTGTTTTGCTTTATCTTCAACAACCGGCTCAATGTTCTTCGCCTGGATTTCGCCCCCTTTGAAGAAAGCTTCCTGGATGAAAACTTGTCCATTACTGACCGTAAATGGGGAGAGCTCTTCGAGAGCATCACGCAGACTTTTAGCCAGCCGCTGACGCTTGAGGTATTCCTCAATCTCCCGAATCTCTTCAGGCGTGCGAAGTTGAATTCCGAAGGTCACAGCAAAACGGTCGGCTAAAAACTTAACCTGCTGCTGATTACCTTCAATGCCAACTATCATGCCAGCAGAATGATTTTTACCAGGTTCCTCAGTTTCATAGTTCATATTGAGGAACGGTGACGACGCGGCCAGTGATTCCTGAACATGCTGAACGATGTCTTGAGTGTCAGAAGATGAAGCCCCTTCTAACCAGTCGCTGGCATTCCACGCCGGGCCGTTGCCATCTTTGTCCAGAGGGCGCATGCGAACGTGGATTTTCTCACCCGCTCTGAGTCCGGAGATAACCTTGGCCATAACGGGCCACTCGATAATCTCCACCACCGGAATTCTGTTCTCTCGAACATATTGCAGTTCCACGCGGCCAAACCAGAAATAGTTATCAGGCCAGCGCCATTCAACGCGAACAGCAAACACGTACGGATGCGTAGAGATATGCGGCAATTTTTGTTCCATGATTTCTACCTTTTAGATGTGAGCCTGTCGCATGGGACAGCCGCCCGAGAAAGCAACTTTCCCCAGGCTCACGACTGAAAGACTCTCGATTGTTTAGCGCATGCGAGGCGCAATAAAAAAGCCACCAGCGAATGCCTGTGGCTTAATATGCAGAAATAACCGGTTTGTAGACTAGGTCAAACGAAATTTTTTCGATGTTGCTTACAAACATCTATAGCAGTTGATATCGATTTGCCCGGATATGGGTTCATTGACATGTGCGTTTGGAAGGTAGGATTTTTAGGAGGCATTAGATGCTCCAGACTAAGGTCATCAATTTTTGTCCATACTGGTATCAAACCTGGCCCAACTTCGACTGTGACTTCACGGTAAGCCATTATAAAACTCACCTCACCGTTGCTATCACTCAAGATCTCATATTTCAAAAACTCATCATTTATGTTGTTTAAATAGATAATCTTTGCAACTTCAAAATATGCCATCACGACCTCCTCTTCACATTTGAAGATTGCAGATTACGCCTAACATTTATTGCCATAAAGCATTATTCTAGGAGCTCGCTGAATGCCTTTGTGATGCCTCAGCAGTCTGCGTCAGGGCGGGCAACAGCTCGACATGCCCACATGCAGGCTTCCTGCATTTTGGTGCGGGCAATAGCCAGGCAGCGCGCAGCTTCCTGTGCTTCTACAGAGTGATTCGCCGTTTCTGAAAGCTCAGCGCTTACGTTTTCCCGTTCGGTATCGAGAAGATTGCAAAAATGGCGGCTGACACCTTTGAGGCGATTGATGCGCTCAATGTCGCCATTAGTTAAAGTGCGGTAGCCATTTACGGTGCTGCCGTCTTGTGGTTTAGCCTCACTCATTTATTCACCTATTATGATTGGACTCTAGCACACCAAATTCAAACTTTACTTAATGATATAATCCCAACGTCAATTTCGACGAAACCACTGGGATTCAAAAATGAAAATTCAAAAAGACAAGCTAACTCACGTCCTTTCTACTCTTGCAGATGCTTTCCCTGGTGTAACTTCTAACTGGGCCAAGCTCCAACAAGAAGTTGGAGAGCCTATAGAACTTACTGGTTATTTAGTTTACCTAAAAGATCACGACTATATCGCAGGTGATATGAAGTTTGCTCCTCTTAGCTCCCACCCTTGGAAAGTTGAGTTGAATACTATTCGCATTACAGCTAGAGGATTAGATTATCTGGAAGAGCTCAAGGATCCTGAAGATGTAAACGCTTCCGGTTCTGGAATGTTTACAAGAAAACGTCGCTCCTGATTCTATAAGATTACCAGTTCATTCATTACGGTTGACTGGTCTTTGATTGAAGCTTTCTGATGGCTGCTCGGTCAATGTTGCACTGGCTGAGCAGTCCATAGAGCTCTGCATTAAGACTTACGCTGTCACCGAACATCATCGGATCTGGCGGCATTGGTGCCTCAATTGGGCTGGTCAGGTCAGCGGGTAATGGGATTTGCGGCTGGCTTATTGTCCGGTACTCCACCAGCGGCTTTTGCTGCGGCGCGCAGCCGGTCAGCAGCATTGTCAGGCACGCGAGACTGGGCACACTTATCAGCTTCAAGGTATTGCTTGATTTCATTCTGTAGCTTCCGGTTCTGCTGTGCGGTTACAGCGCGCTGTTCAGTGACCTGACTCATCACTTCGTTTTGCTGCCTGACGGCGTTAACCAGCTCGCCCACGCTGGCGGCCAGGCCGTCATTTTTCGATCGCAGATCGTTAATCTGGTCGTCCTTGCTGTTCGCCAGCTTTTCCAGCCGCTCATTAGTGGCAGTTAACTGGGCGTTACGGGCATTCAGTCCCCACAGCGCAACGCAAATCAGGCCGATAACGATAACGTGTGAATAATTTTTGATGAAGTTGATCGGGTTCATGTCAGAAACACCTCTCTTTCACGCTGGCGGCGCGGCAGGAGAATATCCGGATCGTTACCGGAGCGTTTCCACATCAGGAAAGCATCGGCCGCGCCGTGATATTCATGGGCATTGAGCCGCTTAAGGACGGTGGAATCTTCAAAGGCATTTTTGCCGATATTGAAGACCAGGCTGCATAGCGCGTCATACTGATTCCGGGTAAGCGGCACTTTAACGCTGGCATTGATAGTTTTCTCAACCCAGGCGATATCCGCCAGGAGCAATGCGGTTGATTTCTCTTTGCTGATTGTCAGCTCTGGAGTGATGGGGCGGCCATCCACCGGCCCGGTATGACCGACGCCGATCGTCAGAACGCCTTTGGTGTCGCGATACGCTTTCAGACGCTCGCCTTCTTCTCGCTTAATCAGGGCAATACCGTCAGGACTGATTTTCACTGTTATCTCCCGTTCTGCGGCTAATCCACCCGCGCAGCTTCTCGCTGATGTAGTCATTGCCGACATACCCGATGTACACCGCAAACACCTGAGCGGCTGTATCGGGCACGTTCCAGTTAAGAACGCCACCTACCACCTGAAGCGTCGGTGCGGCGAAGAATGCCAGCGCGCTGCACGATACGGCGTCTAGAACACGCTTACTCCATGATGACTGTGCATAGGCGCTGCGCAGCAAAGAAAACATGCCCGCAACGCCCGCATATCCCCATTCTGTTTTGTGGCTGTATAGCCAGGCGATAAGACTTGCCCAGAAACCAGCGTCTTTGTCCGGCATACGTTTCATCTCCACCTCCGCCTGTAACGGGTCGGTGCTGTGTGATTTAAAGGGTCAGGAGACTCGGCTGCATCCGACAACGCAGCCTTTTGATTATTTTCGGGTTCCTTGAAATGAAGAAGGCCGCCAGATGGCAGCCAGAAATGTAAAAACCCCGCAAAAGCGAGGTCTTGAAAGCGTTTTAAGTTCGTGGCGAAGAAACCACTCTTAGCACGTTACGTCATAAAATGCGGACCGCGATAGCTTTTTTTAATAAAAAAATCTGTATAATTTTTACTTCCCCCCTGGTGCTTTAAATAGAATTGAGGCCGAGTTCATGCAGTCAGCAATTGTTGTTGAAAATGTTGGTAAGTTAATCATCTCTGGTTTCAGCGCTAATGGAACTGATCAGGTTTTGATAGCTAAAAATGTTAAAGACTCCAGTGTGAGCAACGTTGTATCACGAACAAGGCACACACCCTTTGAGTTTGATGGATGTGATAAAATTGATGTTTCTAATTGTACTGATTTAAGGTTGGCTAAGGCCGTTACTAAGCCAAAATATTTAGGAATAAATGGTTTCAGATTGTCTGGTTGTTGTATTCTGGTAATGGAGTATTTATATGGAAGATAATGGCAGACCTATGTTTATTATTAAGGACGCAAAAGAAATAAAGCTTCACAAGAACACAACAACATCTGAGACCATGGCTGAAATAGGAGGGCATGAAGGAACAAAATTTGAGGCAACCGAAAATGCTGCAGGCTTCGGAAAAGTTCAATCAAAAGAAAAAACAGAAAAAACAAGCTTTTGGATGAAAATATACACAGCCGTAGTTGATAACTTAATTAAGATTATAATCGGTGTACTTGGATTTATTTTTCTTGCTTTTTTAAAAGATTAACCACTAATTCAAGGGCATTAATTTCTTAATTAATGCCCTGTTGCCATTTAATCCATTTCAAGCTTTATATTGAGGGCAGAAAGACACCCTTCGATAAATCCCTCTGCCATTTGGATCTCAATACGTATAACCTTTTATCCTTTCTTTCGTGCTTTCGCGATTTTTCGTTTTGAGATGCCATAAAGATAATGAGCAACTAGGAGTGAATGCTCATACGGCTTACGCTTTTGCAACCGAGCTAAACATCCCTCAATAATCAGGGCATCATCATCAGTGCATGAAAGACGAGTTTTACTAGTTTGTGGAAGAAGCCCCTTGAAGCCGGCCGCGATGGGAGAGTAATCCACCCCAGAACTATCACTCGCAGCCCATGCTCCCCAAAGCTCCAAAACATGTTGAATATCACGCATTAATAATCTCCACAATTTACGCCAGCGCGCCGATAGCCAGCGCGCGATCGATAAAACGAAACAGCAGTACCAGTTGGCTGCCGTGCTTTTCTTCAAATGCCACGGTGTCAGCGTGCAACGCGTCGTGATGCGCTCTGCAAAGCGGGATCACAAACAGGTCGTGCGCCTTCGTACCCATTCCCCCCTGCCCGTGGCCTATAAGGTGATGGGGGTCGTCTGCCGGGTTGCCACAGCACATGCACTGCTGCGTTTTAACCCAGCGGGTGTACTTCTCATTCTCCCAGCGGCGGCGCTTCGGGCGCAGCATGAAGGATTCCGGCGTTTCCGGATCGACCTTCAGCGCCAGCACCTGCTTAGCCACTTCCTCCACTATCTCGCGCCCAAGGCGTTCGCCCGGTACCAGCTCTGTTTCGTGGGTGACGGAACGTATCACCGGCTTAGGCATTCTCAGCACCTGCCGTGCGGCATCTTCCGGCAGGGCATCGGCCAGACCGTTACGCGCGAGCCACCAGCAGAACTCCGGCAGCGTAAGCGTATGCGAATCGTCGAAACCCAGTTCGCGGCGTGCGGTGGTGAGGATGTAAGCCGCGCAGTTCGCCCGCGCCATGTGCGCCAGCTGCTCTGTAGTCTGTTCACGCAGCAGGTTATCGCAGTGCCAGCACAGGCGAAGCGCGCCGGGTGCGTGGCGCATTGTTGTGATGTTGTCGGCGTGCCAGGACTCATGCGGCCACTGACATTCACCCTTTTCCATCAGCCAGCTTTCAAGCCCGCCGATGCCACCGGCACGGCGCAGCACAGCATCGTTTTCAAAAACACCTGCGAGTGCAGGATCCTCGGCCAATGGTTGCTCTGCTGGTGGCAGTTCGCCGTTGGGCATACCAACCAGTCGCTCCGGTTCATTTTCCAGCAGCATGCGCCCGCGGCGGAAGTGCATCAGCAGGATGGAGCCCGGTCTGAACATGACGAGACCCAGCTCTGCCACGACGATCGGATTAAGCAGCGCCCTCATTTCACAGCTCCTAGTGTTGTCGGTTGGAATAAGCTGATCGTGATTTCGACGCTGCCGCCCTTCACTATCGGCCCCCACTCCACCAGCATCTTTTTCACCTGGCTGTCGTCCTCCCACACGCCGGCATGCGTCAGCGCATCAAAAAGCGCCTTGTTGTAGTTGTCGATGTCCCGGCGGCGCGCGTCCGGAGGGAATAGGAGGATTTCGACTGCAGCTGGCTCGGTCGACGGCTTCGGCAGGCGGCGCAGCTGCTTGATGATGGCCGCACAGGCAGCGCTCTGGTATTTGCGCCCGTCAGCGCTGATGAGATGGCGCCCCTTGAGTGGCCCCTTATTCGGAGCGCGCCAGTAGGTGTTTACGCTCGGGGGAAATGGCAACTTAAGTTTCATACCGCAACCCCGCGCATTTTCAGGAAGGAGATCGCCTGGTCTCTCGCATGTTCTTCACCGGCCACCAGCGAGCGCAGCAGCGAAACTGCTTCATCTTCTGCGACCGGGCCGTTGATGGAAATGCCGCGGCACACGCCCGGAAAAAGGGTGATAGCGCCTTTACGCTGTAAGGATCTCAGCACTTCAGTTGCCGCGTTCGGCGATGCTGCGCCCATCAGGTCGGCCACTTCCTTTTGCGTTGGGGGGATCCCATGCTCTTTATGGAAAGCCACGATCAGGCTCAGTATTTGCTGCTGTCGGGCGGTTAAGAGGTTCTTTTTCACGCTGCCTCCTCAAAGAATGGCCACGATGTCAGCAGCGTTTTCCCGCGTGCTGGCTTTGCTGGAAATGGAGCGGCGGGCGCTGACGTGATGCAGCGTGAAGCCGTGCTGCTCGTAAAGCTCGATAATCCGTGGCGCCGTCGAGTTGCTGATCACTACCCGCGCGCCGCGCTGATTTGCCGCAACACAGGATTCAACCAACGCCACCTGGTCAGCCCATGCGAAACCACCGGCGGAATAGTTCGTGAAACCCGCCGAGCCCGGCAGCGGCTCATAGGGCGGATCGCAGTAAATGACATCGCCCTCGCCCGTCAGCGACAGCGTGCGGCGGTAACCAGCGTTCATGAATACGCAGGAGTGCGCCACCGCGGCAAAAGCCAGCAGCTCTTTATCCGGAAAATACGGGTTGGCTTTTTTACCCCAGCCAACGTTGAACTCGCCGGCGCGGTTATAGCGGATCAGGCCGTTGAAGCAGTGCCGGTTCAGGTAGAGGAAAGCTGCGGCGCGCTCCGGTCCGGCCATCTGCTGCGCGTTGAATGCCTGGCGAACGGCGAAGTAACCCGGCTCGTCACTCATTTCGGCAAACAGCTGGCGTGCCAGCAGCGTTACCTGCTCTGGCACTACGGCAAGCATCTGATAGAGGTTAATCAGATCCGGATTGGCATCTGCCAGCAGGAATCTCTCGTGCTTATCGGTATTGAGGAACACTGAACCGCCACCGACAAAAGGCTCAATCAGCCGGGCACCCGCCGGGATGAGGCGATCCAGTTCAGGCATCAGGGAATATTTACCGCCAGCCCATTTCAGGAATGGACGTTGCCATACGCGCGGCGCCGGTTCTGCCACGGGCAGTGCTGCTGCGGTTTCAACAGTCATGAGCGGAACCCCGAGTTTTGCGGCAGCGAGTAATCGACGTTCTGGAATGTCGCGCGGGAAGCGGTGCTGCTGACCCATTCGCCGTTGCGGCGAGTCGGGCGCCCTGCTTCGTTCCACTTCGTCGCGGCCTGCAGGTATCCAGGAAATTTGCTCGGCAGGAAAAGCGTGGTTGGGCGCAGATACTCTGCCATCTGCAAATCGGCGCTCCACTTCTCGTTGGTGTAATCCACGACAAGCTTCAGCTCTTCAGCGCTGAACCCTTCCCCCAGGCGAGCCCGGATGTGTTCCAGCGATGTTTTCGATACCTGGTACCGCGATCCGGTTTGCTGGTTCAGGTAAGTCAGAACCTGTTTAGCCTGGTCAGTAACCATCACGGCATCGTCGGGTTGCGCAGCAACCGGACAGAAAGGGTTTTGATTTTTATCTGATGGATCTTGTTTTGAATTTACTGACGGATCCCCCCCAGATTCTGACGGGTGAAAACCGCCGTTTTTGCCAGATTTCGACGCGTCAGATTTTGAGGCGTCAGAATTTGACCCGTCAGATTTTGAGGTGTCAGATTCTGACAGGTGAGAAAAGGCAGCGGCCTGAAGCTTTTGCACGTTAAGCTGGTAAACGTTAGACGCGTTACGGTTGCCCTTACGGCGCTGCTGACGTGACAGCCAGCCATCATGCTCAAGCTTGCCGATCGCCGTGCGCACGGTGCTTTCACCCGCGCCAAGCTGGCGCGCGATG
>Ga0209371_1001275_pt1 | contig 17813 bp, 10 predicted proteins | sample AgamicAtAmrz_FD_187165 | JGI IMG/M metagenome (GOLD analysis project Ga0209371, IMG submission 187165) | Agave microbial communities from Guanajuato, Mexico - At.Am.rz (SPAdes) (version 2) | ecosystem: Host-associated > Plants > Roots > Rhizosphere | place: Guanajato, Mexico | collected 2012-06-07
GGCCGGAGCCGGGTTTTGTCGCCGTACCAGTACTGTTAACGGCGGGCGCGTACTACCTGGTATTTACGGGTGAAATACTCCACCGGCGCGCTCCAGACGTGCACCAGACGGGTGAACGGGAACACCAGGAACAGCGTCATGCCCAGCACGAGGTGCATGCGGAAGATAAACGCCACGCCGTCCAGATGCTCAGCGGCACCGCCGCGGAAGGTCACCACCGACTGCGCCCAGCCCACCAGTTTCATCATCTCCGAACCGTCCATGTGCTGCGCCGAGAACGGAATGGTGATTAGCCCCAGGGTGCACTGCGTCATCAGCAGCACCAGGATAAGAATATCCGCCCCGGTAGAGGTAGCGCGTATGCGCGGATTAAGCAGGCGACGTTTGAGCAGCAGCAGCCCGCCCACCAGCGTCATGGCACCAAACACCCCACCGGCAATCATTGCCAGCTTTTGTTTCATCGCAATCGGCAGAAACGCTTCGTACATCCAGTGCGGGGTTAACATCCCGAACAGGTGGCCGAAGAAAATCCCGAGGATCCCGAAGTGAAACAGGTTGGAAGCCATGTTCATGCCCTTGCGATCGAGCATCTGGCTTGAACCCGCGCGCCAGGTGTACTGGCCATAGTCATAACGCAGCCAGCTGCCGACCAGGAACACGGTGCCAGCGATGTAGGGATAGATCCCGAAGAAAAACGTATTCAGAAAGTCCATCACTGATGCCCTCCCGTTGGAATAGTAAGATATTGCGGCGCGACAGCACCGGCAAAACGACGCTGATGGTTACCGATGGCGTTATCACCACACCCCTGCTCGGCGTAGAACTTCACCTGCTCCTCTTCCCACACCGCATCCAGCGCCTGCGGCGTATCGTCGCGGGCTTCGTTCGCGATCTTCTCCGCGACCTGCTGGCTGTCCACGGCGGTTTCGCACAGCCCCAGCAGCAGCTCAAACAGTACTGCATACGCGCTTTCACGCTGGTTGAGGCGTGCCGCGAGCAGCGCCAGTATCGGTGCGATGTCCTGCAGACCGGCAATCGCCTCCTGATGCGGCAGCTGGGCCAGGTACTCCAGATAGAGCGGCAGGTGGTCTGGTAACTCGCGGCTGTCGAGTACCAGCCCGGCGCGCTCATACTGCGAAAGCAGATCGACCATCGCCTGCCCACGATCGCGGGATTCGCCGTGCACGTGTTCGAATAACAGCATGGAGGTGGCGCGACCACGGTCGAACAGTTCACCATAGCTGGCCTGGGCGTCCAGCAGATCCTGCTGCGTCAGATCGCGAATAAATACGCCAAGCTGATGTGCCTGCTTCAGCGACAGATGCTCTGCCTCCGCGAGGGCTTCAAACAGCTCGCCCTGATGCTGCCACAGGGCAGCATCCGGATACTCCAGCAGGCGGGAGATAATCAACAGTTCGGTCATGGGCGGGGCTCCGTTTTCACCGTCACGTCAATAGCATCGATGCGGCGGCTGTTGAACAAGTTGAACTTGCCGTCTGAACCATGGCAGCCGTCACCGAAGCTGAAACCGCAGCCGTTGCGTTCCGGGAATGCATCCGCAGCCAGTTCGCGATGGCTGGACGGCACCACGAAACGATCTTCGTAGTTGGCGATAGCCAGGTAACGGTACATCTCCTGCGCCTGTGCTTCGCTCAGGCCGACTTCTTCCAGCGCGCGCAGATCGTTGACGCCGTCCACGGTTTCCGCACGTTTGTAGTGGCGCATCGCCAGCATACGCTTCAGGGCCAGCAGCACCGGGGCAGTGTCACCCGCGGTCAGCAGGTTAGCCAGATACTGCACCGGAATACGCAGGCTTTCGACGTCCGGCAGAATCCCGTTGCGACCCAGCTCACCTGCATCGGCAGCCGACTGGATCGGTGACAGCGGCGGCACGTACCAGACCATCGGCAGGGTGCGGTATTCAGGATGCAGCGGCAGAGCAAGCTTCCAGTCCATCGCCAGTTTCCACACCGGCGACTGCTGTGCGGCGTCGATCACGCTCTGCGGTACGCCATCTTTCAGCGCCTGTTCGATCACTGCCGGATCGTTCGGGTCGAGGAACACGTCCAGCTGGCGCTGATAGAGATCTTTCTCGCTCTCGGTGCTGGCCGCGTTCTCAATCGCGTCCGCGTCATACAGCAACACGCCGAGGTAGCGAATACGTCCAACGCAGGTCTCCGAACAGACGGTTGGCATCCCGGCTTCGATACGCGGGTAGCAGAAAATGCACTTCTCAGATTTACCGCTCTTCCAGTTGAAATAGATTTTTTTGTACGGGCAACCGGTGATACACATGCGCCAGCCGCGGCATTTGTCCTGATCGATCAGCACGATGCCATCTTCTTCACGCTTGTAGATGGCACCGCTCGGGCAGGTGGCCACGCATGCCGGGTTGAGGCAGTGCTCGCACAGGCGCGGCAGGTACATCATGAAGGTGTTTTCAAACTGGCCGTACATCGCCTTCTGCATATTGTCGAAGTTTTTATCGTGACCGCGTTTTTCAAACTCGCCGCCGAGGATCTCCTCCCAGTTCGGGCCAGTCTCGATTTTCTTCATGCGCTGACCAGTGATCAGCGAGCGCGGACGCGCAATCGGCTGATGCTTGCCTTCCGGCGCGTTGTGCAGATGCTGATAGTCGTAGTCAAACGGCTCGTAGTAGTCATCGATGCCCGGCAGATGCGGGTTAGCGAAGATTTTACCGAGCAGCATCGCCCGGCCACCCATGCGCGGCTGCAGTTTGCCATTGATTTTACGGATCCAGCCGCCCTTCCATTTCTCCTGGTTCTCCCAGTCGTTGGGGAAGCCGACGCCGGGTTTGCTTTCCACGTTATTGAACCACGCGTACTCCATCCCTTCCCGGCTGGTCCAGACGTTTTTACAGGTGACTGAGCAGGTGTGGCAGCCGATGCACTTGTCCAGATTCAGCACCATGCCGACTTGTGAACGAATTTTCATTTTGCGCTCTCCTGTACCTGGTCATTGCCTTCGCCATCTAACCAGTCGATATTTTTCATCTTACGTACCACGACGAATTCATCGCGGTTGGACCCGACGGTGCCGTAGTAGTTGAAGCCGTAGGCCTGATGGGCGTAGCCGCCGATCATATGGGTCGGTTTCGGGCTGATGCGGGTCACCGAGTTGTGGATCCCGCCGCGCTGGCCGGTGATTTCCGAACCCGGAATATTTACGATGCGTTCCTGAGCGTGATACATCATGGTCATCCCCGCCGGCACGCGCTGGCTGACCACCGCACGGGCTGTGAGCGCGCCATTGGCGTTGAACGCTTCGATCCAGTCGTTATCCTCAATCCCCAGCTCTTTAGCATCCGCTTCACTCATCCAGACAATCGGACCGCCGCGCGACAGGGTCAGCATCAGCAGGTTGTCGCTGTAGGTGGAGTGAATGCCCCATTTCTGGTGCGGCGTCAGGAAGTTCAGCGCCTTCTCCGGATTGCCGTTGGATTTCTGGCCCATCACCGCTTTAACAGAACGGGTATCAATCGGCGGACGGTACACCAGCAGGCTTTCGCCGAAGTCACGCATCCACGGGTGATCCTGATAAATCTGCTGACGCCCGGTCAGGGTGCGCCACGGGATCAGCTCGTGGACGTTGGTGTAACCCGCGTTATAGGAAACGTGCTCATCCTCGAGGCCAGACCAGGTCGGGCTGGAGATGATTTTGCGCGGCTGCGCCTGAATATCGCGGAAGCGGATTTTCTCTTCCTCTTTATTCGTCGCCAGATGGGTATGGTCGCGCCCGGTGAATTCACTCAGCGCCGCCCATGCCTTGACCGCCACGTGCCCGTTGGTTTCCGGCGCGAGGGTGAGGATCATTTCCGCCGCGTCGATAGCAGTGTTGAGCATCGGCTGGCCTTTGGCCGGACCTTCTGCCTTGGTGTAGTTGAGCTTGCGCAGCAGATCCATTTCGGTCTGGGTATTCCAGGCAATGCCCTTGCCCCCGTTGCCGATCTTATCCAGCAGCGGACCGATAGAGGTGAAACGCTCGTAAGTCGCCGGGTAATCACGTTCCACCACCATAATGTGCGGCGCGGTTTTGCCCGGGATCAGGTCGCATTCGCCTTTTTTCCAGTCTTTCACATCCAGCGGCTGAGCCAGTTCGGCCGCCGAGTCGTGCTGAATCGGCAGGGTCACCACGTCAGTTTCTGTCCCCAGATGCCCGACGCACACCTCGGAGAATTTCTTCGCGATGCCCTTATAGATTTCCCAGTCGCTTTTTGACTCCCAGGCCGGGTCTACCGCGGCGGAAAGCGGATGAATAAACGGATGCATATCCGAGGTATTCATGTCGTCTTTCTCATACCAGGTGGCGGTCGGCAGCACGATATCGGAATAGAGACAGGTGCTGGAGAGACGGAAGTCGAGGGTCACGACCAGGTCGAGCTTCCCGTCGAGGCCGTTGTCCTGCCATTCAATTTCTTCCGGCTTCACGCCACCCTGCTGACCCAGATCCTTGCCCTGAATACCGTTCTCGGTGCCGAGCAGGTATTTGAGCATGTACTCATGCCCTTTCCCGGAGGAGCCAAGCAGGTTGGAGCGCCAGACAAACAGGTTACGCGGATGGTTTTTACCGTTTTCCGGCTCTTCTGCCGCGAAACGGATCTCTCCGGACTTTAGCGCCTTGACGGTGTAATCCACCGGATTCATCCCGGCGGCATCGGCCGCAGCCTTAATGCGCAGCGGGTTGGTGCCCAACTGCGGTGCCGACGGCAGCCAGCCCATACGCTCAGCGCGCACGTTGAAGTCGATGAGGTGACCGGTGTAGCGCGATTTATCCGCCAGCGGGGAGAGCAGCTCTTCCGCAGTCAGGGATTCATAGCGCCACTGGCTGGAGTGGTTGTAGAAGAAGGAGGTGCTGTTCATGTGACGCGGCGGACGGCTCCAGTCGAGGCCGAACGCCAGCGGCTGCCAGCCGGTCTGCGGACGCAGTTTTTCCTGGCCCACGTAGTGCGCCCAGCCGCCGCCGCTCTGGCCGACGCAGCCGCAGAACACCAGCATGTTGATAAGCCCACGGTAGTTCATGTCCATATGGAACCAGTGGTTCATACCGGCACCGACGATGATCATCGAACGGCCATGGGTTTTATCGGCGTTATCCGCAAACTCGCGCGCGGTACGAACAATCTGCGTGCGCGGCACACCGGTGATCTGCTCGGCCCAGGCCGGAGTATAAGCTTTCACTTCGTCATAGCTGGATGCCGCGTTGGCATCCCCCAGCCCGCGTTCAAGGCCGTAGTTCGCCAGCGTCAGATCGTAGACCGTGGTCACCAGCGCGGTTTCGCCATTTGCCAGCTGCAGGCGCTTCGCCGGCAGCTTATGCACCAGCACGTTGTCGAGCGCCACGTTGGTGAAGTGCTCGGTGCCGTCGCCGCCGAAGTACGGGAAGCCGACATCGGCGATTTCATCATGGCTGCCGAGCAGGCTCAGGCGCAGTTCGGCTTCTTCACCGCTGGTGCCGTTACGCTGCTCCAGGTTCCATTTGCCCTTCTCGCCCCAGCGGAAGCCAATCGAACCGTTCGGAGCAACCAGCTCGCCGCTGCGATTATCGCAGGCGATGGTTTTCCACTCGGGATTGTTCTCCTGGCCCAGCGCATCCACCAGATCCGAGGCGCGCAGCATGCGGCCAGCCGCGTACATGCCGTCGCGCTCTTCGAGCATAACCAGCATCGGCATGTCGGTGTAGCGGCGAACGTAATCAGTGAAGTACTGGCTCGGGTTGTCGAGGTGGAATTCGCGCAGCATGACGTGGCCCATCGCCAGCGCCATCGCGCTGTCGGTGCCCTGCTTCGGTGCCAGCCAGAGGTCGCACAGCTTGGCGATTTCCGCGTAGTCCGGGGTAACCGCCACGGTTTTGGTGCCTTTGTAGCGTACTTCGGTAAAGAAGTGCGCATCCGGGGTACGGGTCTGCGGAACGTTTGAGCCCCAGGCAATGATATAACTGGAGTTGTACCAGTCCGCGGATTCCGGGACGTCGGTCTGTTCGCCCCAGGTCATCGGTGAGGCCGGCGGCAGGTCGCAGTACCAGTCGTAGAAGCTCAGGCAGGTGCCGCCGATGAGCGACAGATAACGCGCTCCGGAAGCATAGGACACCATCGACATCGCCGGGATCGGCGAGAAGCCGGCAATACGGTCCGGGCCGTAGGTTTTCGCGGTATAGACGTTAGACGCCGCGATCAGCTCGTTCACTTCCTGCCACGAAGAACGGACAAAGCCGCCGCGCCCGCGGGCCTGCTTGAAGCTTTTTGCTTTATCGCTGTCTTCGATAATGGAAGCCCAGGCATCAACCGGATCGCTGTGGCGGGTTTTCGCTTCGCGCCAGAGTTTAATCAGGCGTTTGCGCATCAGCGGATATTTCAGGCGGTTAGCGCTGTAGAGATACCAGGAGTAGCTGGCGCCGCGTGGACAGCCGCGTGGCTCATGGTTAGGCATATCCGGCCGGGTGCGCGGATAGTCAGTCTGTTGGGTTTCCCAGGTGACCAGACCGTTTTTGACGTAAATTTTCCAGCTACAGGAGCCGGTGCAGTTTACGCCGTGGGTGGAGCGCACGATTTTGTCGTGCTGCCAGCGCTGGCGGTAACCCTCCTCCCAGTCGCGGTTGGTGTTTAATAACTGGCCGTGCCCCTCGGCAAAGGTTTCGCCCTTCTGCTTGAAGTAGCGGAACCGGTCCAGAAATTTGCTCATCAGCGTTTCTCCTGTATGGAGCCTTCAGGCTCTTCTGGTAAATCGACATTGCTGGAATTGACGGCAAAGTAGCCCTTACGGCAGGAGGGGGAATTGATAACGATCAAGCGGGTAAGCCTTTGAAAAAAGGCTCTTTAGCAGAGATACCACCAAAGGATAAGATCGTGATTTTTATTATATCATTGATTTATATAATTTATTTTTCAACTAACCGATAAACGGCCGGTGAAATTTATAGCCCCGACGCATTAGGGGTAGGTAGCCTGCCGGTGAGAGCGCTCTCACATTCTGACGCGCTACGTTCTGGAACGGGCATATGCACTTTATAGTATGTTGTAATTAATTACGGAATAAAAAAAGCGCGGGCAACCCCGCGCATCAAATAGTGCCGACTTACTTTATCGTTATCATTATTTCGCTTTGCGACCGTACACCAGCCAGGTGACGACCACGCAAATTACGTAAAACACTAAAAAGACCTTCATTGCCCCGGCCGGTGAACCGGTTAACGCCAGCGAGGTACCAAAGGCTTTCGGGATGAAGAACCCGCCGATGGCGCCGATGGCGGAGATAAAGCCAAGCGCCGCTGCCGTGTCGGTCGCCGCTTCACGCATAGCCTGAGCCTCACTGCCTCCCTGGGCCTTCACGCGATCCATGGTCAGCTTGCGGAAGATAACGGAAATCATCTGGAACGATGAACCGCTACCCAACCCGGCCGTCAGGAACAGCATCAGGAATACGCCGAAGAACGCGATGAGATTACCTTCGCTGCTTGCTGACGGCAGCGTGGTAAACAGCAGCGCGCTGAAGATCGCCATCATGATGAAGTTCACCAGCGTCACGCGGGTGCCGCCCCAACGGTCAGAGATCGCCCCGCCCGCAGTACGCGCCAGCGCGCCAAACAGCGGCCCGAAGAAGGCGTAATGCATAATGTCCACATCCGGGAACTGGGTTTTCGCCAGCATCGCGAAGCCGGCAGAGAAGCCAATGAAGGAACCGAAGGTCGCCAGATAGAGGAAACTCATTATCCACAGGTGACCCCGCAGCAGTACCGGAAGCTGATCGCGAATGGACGCTTTGCTGGTCGCTAGGTCATTCATGCCAAACCAGGCCGCGAGGGTAAACACCGCCAGCAGCGGCACCCAGATCCAGGCTGCGTTTTCCAGATACAGGCGCGAGCCGTTCTCCTGCACCACGCCGTCACCGCCAAACGCCGCGAAAATTGACATCGAGATAGCCAGCGGCGCCAGCAGCTGCATCACGCTGACACCCAGGTTGCCCATGCCGCCGTTAATGCCAAGCGCGCCGCCCTGCTTCTCTTTCGGAAAGAAGAAGCTGATGTTCGCCATGCTGGAGGCAAAGTTAGCCCCGGCGAAGCCGCACAGCAGTGAAATGATGATAAAGGTGCTGAACGGCGTAGTGCTGTCCTGCACGGCAAAGCCCAGCCACAGGCAGGGAATAATCAGGATGCCGGTGCTGAATGCGGTCCAGCGACGTCCACCAAACAGCGGTACCATAAAGGAATACGGTACGCGCAGCAGCGCGCCGGAAACCGACGGCAGCGCGGTCAGCATAAACAGCTGATCGGTGGTGAAATTAAACCCGACCTTATTCAGGTTTACCGCTACGGCACTGAATAACATCCAGACGCAGAAAGCCAGCAGCAGGCTGGGAACGGAAATCCACAGATTACGGCTGGCGATACGATGCCCTTTCTGCTGCCAGAACGCCGGATCGTCCGGACGCCAGTCAGTAAGAAGCGCGCCTTCAGAGCGCTGCGGGGCGGAAGAGTGACTCATAGACACCTCAGACAGATGAAATAACTGCACTCACCATAGGGTTTAAGGCGTCAGGTAAGTTGATGTAAATCAAAGGATATTGCGACACGAAACTGTGCAAAAAATCATCCTCATCCCAAATGAGTAGCGGACCGGCAGACAAAAGGTGTGGTTTTTCACGGTGCTGAGGGCTGTTTACCTCTTTTGACCGTGGTTAACTGCCCCAGCGGCAATTGAGGGTTAATCCTTTCGGGGTATGTGTATACTCCTGGTGATACCTGACAATAGCGCCATGTCATTTTCTGGTGCCACCACGCGCGGAGCCTGCCCGTACATGTTTAAACGCCTGTTTTCACCCCTGACGCTTATCAACCAGCTGACGCTCATCGTGCTGCTGTCGGCGGCTATTGGTATTACGGGCATGGCGGTGGCAGGCTGGCTGGGCCAGGGCATTCAGGGCAGCGCACACGCCATTAATAAAGCCGGATCGATGCGTATGCAAAGCTATCGTTTGTTGTCGGCGGTGCCGCTGCAGGCCAGCGATACGCGCCTTATTGCTGATATGGAACGCACCACGTTCAGTCAGGAGCTGGCGCAGGCGGCTCAGCGCGACGGCGAAACGGCACGGCTGGAAGCGCTGCAGCGCTACTGGCGTGAAACGCTCGAACCGGCGCTGCGTCAGGCCCGGCACCCGGATGCAGTGCGGATGAACGTCGAGGATTTTGTCCACCAGATCAATGTGCTGGTTACCGCATTTGACCACACCACCGAGCTGCGTATCGAACGCATTGTGATGCTGCAGCACGCCCTCGCCGGGCTGATGGGTCTGCTGCTGGTGTTTACCGTTATCTGGCTGCGTCAGCGCCTGCTGCGTCCGTGGCGTCAGCTGATGGCGATGGCAACCGCCGTTGGCCATCGCGATTTTTCCCAGCGCGTCACCATCAGCGGGCGCGATGAAATGGCCACCCTCGGGCAGTCGCTCAACAGCATGTCGTCTGAACTGGCTGCCAGCTACAGCGTGCTCGAAGAGCGCGTCGCCGAGAAAACAGCGGTGCTGGCACATAAAAATGAAATGCTGGCGTTTCTCTGGCAGGCCAGCCGGCGGCTGCACTCCTCTGCCCCGCTGTGCGAGCGGCTGGCACCGGTGCTCAATGAACTACAGCAGTTAACCCTGCTGCGCGAGATCGAACTGCGGGTCTATGAGTTCGACGACGAAGAGAACACGCAGGAGTTTACCTGGCAGGCTAATGCCGCATGCGATGAAAAGGGCTGCCACCTCTGCCCGCGTCAGCCCACGCCGCCCGATGCCAGCTCCACCACCCTGAAATGGCGTCTCACCGATACCCATAACCAGTACGGCCTGATGCTCGCCAAACTGCCAAAGGGCTGCCATCTGAGCCAGGATCAGCAGCAGATGGTGGATACCCTGGTGGAGCAGATCACCGCCTCGCTGGCGATTGATCGTCAGCAGGATCACCAGCAGCAGCTGGTGGTGATGGAGGAGCGTGCCGCCATTGCCCGCGAGCTGCATGACTCCATCGCCCAGTCGCTTTCCTGTCTGAAAATGCAGGTCAGCTGCCTGCAGATGCAGGGCGATACCCTGCCGGAGAGCGTGCGCACGCTGCTCTCCCAGATGCGCAACGAACTCAATTCGTCGTGGGTGCAACTGCGCGAGCTGCTCACCACCTTCCGCCTGCAGCTGACCGAGCCGGGCCTGCGTCCGGCGCTGGAAGCCAGCTGCCAGGAATTCAGCGCGCGGCTGGGCTTTCCGGTCGAGCTAAACTACCAGCTGCCGCCGCGGCTGATCCCCCCTCACCAGGCGATTCACGTCCTGCATATCGCCCGCGAAGCGTTAAATAACGCCCTGAAGCACGCCGGGGCCAGCGCGATTCGCGTGAGCGTCACCTGGCACAACCGTCAGGTCACGCTGTCGGTGCAGGATAACGGCCGCGGCGTGGCGGAAAATGCCGAGCGCAGCAATCATTACGGTTTGATTATCATGCGGGATCGCGCCCAGAGCCTGCGCGGTGACTGCCAGGTTCGCCGCCGCGAGGCTGGCGGCACCGAGGTTATCGTCACCTTTATTCCCGATACCCCTTCACCTTCATTCCAGGGAGACACCTATGAGTAATCCGGATGCAGCAACTATCTTGCTGATTGATGACCACCCGATGCTGCGCACCGGGGTAAAACAGCTTATCAGTATGGCCCCGGACCTTGCCGTGACGGGCGAAGCGGGCAACGGCGAACAGGGCATTGAGCTGGCCGAAGCGCTGGACCCGGATCTGATCCTGCTCGACCTCAATATGCCGGGGCTCAACGGGCTGGAAACGCTGGACCGTCTGCGTGAAAAATCCCTCTCCGGTCGCATCGTGGTATTCAGCGTTTCGAACCATGAAGAGGATGTGGTGACGGCGTTAAAGCGCGGCGCAGATGGCTATCTGCTCAAAGATATGGAGCCGGAAGATCTGCTGAAGGCGCTGCATCAGGCCGCGGCGGGTGAAATGGTATTAAGCGAAGCGTTGACCCCGGTGCTGGCGGCGAGTCTGCGCGCCAACCGTGCGCCTTCCGACCGCGACATCACCCAGCTCACCCCGCGCGAGCGCGACATTCTCAAGCTTATCGCCCAGGGCCTGCCGAATAAGATGATTGCCCGCCGCCTCGACATCACCGAGTCCACTGTTAAGGTGCACGTTAAGCACCTGCTCAAAAAGATGAAGCTCAAGTCCCGCGTCGAAGCGGCGGTCTGGGTGCATCAGGAACGCGTGTTTTAACTTACTCTTCCGGCAGCAGCTGGAAGCGCGTATCCCCTTCCGGCATGACTGCCAGCGGCGCGGTGGCTTCCAGCGTAATCACGTTCGACGTCACGCGCTGGCCGCGATTGTCCTCCACCGTGACCGACAGCCGCCAGCTGTTGCTGGCATCCGGGCTACTGTCCCACGCCGGGACGATCACCGTCCAGCCCTCGGTCGAGGCGTTATTCACCGGCGGCGTCAGGCTCAGGGCATGGGTATCGCCCTGCCAGGTCAGGCTGCGGATACCGTTGACGCTGTGCACCTGCAGTTTCAACATCACCGCTTCGCCAGGCTGAAGATCCCAGGGTGGCGTGGCGAGGAACACCGACAGGGTTTTACGCTGGCGGAAGTTCACCTCCGGCACCGCGTTACGCTCTACCCGATCGTAGCGGCTGCCGCGCAGGGAGCTGGTATTCGCCACTTCGGCAGCAGAGAGCTGCTTCGCCAGTGGCACGCCGAAGCGGTAGTTGAGCGTTAAACCGAGGTTGTTCTGGCTCTCCCCGGCCTCCCCTTGCTTGTGCTGCGCGGTCAGGGTGACCAGCGGCACCGGGGTGTAATTCAGCCCGAGCTTGACCGCCATCGGGTCGTGATACCCGGTTCCGCTGTCAAACAGATCCACGCTGTCGCCAAAATACTGCTCTACGCTCAGGCTGGTGTTGATATGGCGATAAAACGGCAGCCATGCCTGGGCCGTGACGTCATAGCCGCGCGCCAGCCGCTGCTCAACGGTTGCGGACGTGCGCTGCCAGTCGCCGAACGGCGAATAGTAGTTGGCTGAAAAGCGCAGGTATTCGCCCCACGCCTCGGCACCAAAGCCGGCACGCTGCAGATGGTCATCGAAGCGGGTATCGTAGAAGGTGTTGTAGCCGAGCAGCCAGTCACCGGCCACCCAGCGTTGCCCGACGCCGGCATTGCCGACCAGGCCATCATCCTGCTGGCTGACGCCAAACTGCGTCCAGGTCAGGTAGCGGTTGTTATCCTGCCACGGGGTAAACAGCGAGCCGCTGCTGCCGGTGAAGTTGCCTTCGTCATCCACCAGCAGATTCATATTCGCCGTACCCAGCGGCGAGAGCAGCGACTGTACCTCATCGCTGACGCGCCCGGTCACCGCATCACGCAGATGGCTGAGGGCAAACACGCGCGCCTGCTCACCGGCATCCAGATCGTTATCCACCATGCTCTCTTCGCCAAAGGCTTTTGCCATCGTGGCGAGATGCTTTTCATAATCATCGTTTTCCGGCGCGATGCCGAGATCCGGCAGAGCGTCACCGTCATTATCAAATGGGTTAGCGGCTTTTTGTGACCAGCTTTGCTGCGCGTTCGCGCCAGCGGCAGACAGCATCAGCGTCAGCAGCAGTAAACGGGATTGAGGGAAAAGAGAACTCAACATCAGTGGGTAAGCGTTATCTCACAGTCAGATAAACCGGCCATGCCGGACGAATGCAAAAGTATAACATACTCACTTTTGATTATTTTTTAACCACGCCTGCCGTTTTCAGGAATATCCTCACGCGCGCATGGCCCGGCTACGCTACGCTTTAAGCATCCCGTCCCTGTGAGGTCATACGATGAATAAAACCCTGTTAGCGGCGCTGTGCGGCCTGTCGGTGCTGGTGAGCGGTCAGGTCGCCGCCCAGGAAATCTTTATGCTGCAGTCGCCGGATTTTGCCGACAATGCGATGCTGGAGAAGCGCTTCGCCGGCAATGCGGAAAATAATCCGAATTGTACCGGGGAGAATAACTCTCCTACGCTGGTCTGGAGCCATGCCCCGCAGGGCACCAAAAGCTATGCGCTGGTGATGCACGATCCCGAAGGTGCCAAAGGCCTCGGGGTTACCCATCTGGTGGCCTATAACATTCCGCCCACCCGCACCGGTTTTGCTGCCAACGATCTGCGCGATGGCAAAGGCTATACCGGCGGTAAAAATACCCCCGGCAATATGCGCTATCACGGCCCCTGCCCACCGCCGGGAAGCGGCGCGCACCACTACGTCTACACCCTCATCGCCACCGATTTAACCCCGGATCTGCCGGAAGGCTTAACCCGCGAGGCGCTGATGGAGAAACTGAAGGGCCACGCCCTCGTCGCTACCGGGCTGATTGGCCGCTTCGGGCAGTAGCTACGAGACGCGCTGCGGCAGCAACGCCCGCAGCTCCGGAAGACAGGAGCCGCAGTTGGTACCGCAGCGCAGCGCTTTCCCCAGCGCGGCGGTCGAGTCGCACCCCGCCGTAATCGCCGCGCGGATAGCCGTTTCGCCCACGTTAAAGCAGCTGCAGATTATTTTCCCCTGCACCGGCTGCATTGACGCCGCCCGGCCTGCCAGCAGCGCGTGACGCGTCGCCGCACATGCCGGAGGATGTGCAAACGCTGCCAGCACGGCCTCCACATTCACCTCAGGGCAGCGCCTGCCCGCATAAAACGCCAGCTGAAGTGTGCCATCATGCCAGGCCAGTAAATGGGTAATGCCCGCCCCCTGAGCAAGCTGCAGCTGCCAGCCCTGCGCCGCCGCCCAGGCCTGTATGCCGCTGCTGTCCGGCGTGTCGCTTGCCAGCCGCAGCTGATGAACGCCCGCCTGCGCCACATCCCAGCGCACGACCGCTTCTGGCAGCACGGGCGCGCCGCGGCTGAACAGCCAGCCCTGCCACACCGGCTGCCAGACCTCCAGGTTCACCGCCGTCTGCTTGCTCTCAGGCTGCCCGGAAAGGGGATCGCAGTGCGCTGCCACCAGGCTGTTGACCCCCGAGCGACTGGCAAACTGGCGGTTCCAGTGCATCGGTGCAAACAGCGTACCGGGTGCCTGATCGCGGGTCAGTCGCGCAAAACCGGTCATCTCTCCGCGCGGTGTGGCGAGCCGGACCAGTGCGCTATCCTCGACCCCATACCGCCGGGCGTCTTCGGGATGCATCTCCACGCGCGGCAACGGGTTGTGCTGCATCAGGCGCGGCACCGTCCCGGTACGGGTCATGGTGTGCCACTGATCGCGGTAGCGCCCGGTGTTAAGCACCAGCCCCGGCGCGTCGGCACTGTACGGCAGCCGCGGCGTCACCGGCACCATTGTGAGCCGTGCGTCGCGCCCCCAGCCGCGTCCGTCGCTCAGCAGCCGCTCACAGCCCTGGGGATGCGCGGCGTTCACCGGCCACTGGATCGGTGCCAGGCTGTCATACGCCTCCCGGCTGAGCGTCGCCAGGCCGCTGATATCAAACGCGCGCTGGCCGTCATTTTCATAGCCCGACAGCGCGGCATGCTCGCAGAACACCTCGTGCGGATGCTGCCAGGCAAAGGCCTCGCCGTAGCCCAGCGCCCCGGCGACGCGGGCCACAATCCACCAGTCCGGTCGCGCCTCGCCGGGTGCGGGCATAAACGGACGCTGACGCGAGATGCGCCGTTCAGAATTGGTGACGGTGCCGTTCTTCTCCCCCCATGCCTGCGCCGGGAAGCGCACATGGGCATGACGACTGGTGTCGGTTCCGGCGCTCACCTCCGAAACGATCACCAGCGGGCACGCGGCCAGCGCCCGGTTCACCCGCTCGCTGTCCGGCAGCGAGACCGCCGGATTGGTGCCCATGATCCAGACTGCTTTTACCTCGCCGCGGTCGATAGCGTCGAATAGCTCCACCGCCATCAGACCCGGCGTGGCGGCGATGCGATCGCTGCCCCAGAAACGACCGAGACGGGCGATATCCTCCGGCACAAAGTTCATATGGCAGGCGAGCTGGTTCGCCAGGCCGCCCACTTCACGCCCGCCCATTGCATTCGGCTGACCGGTCAGGGAAAACGGACCGCAGCCGACGCGCCCCGTCTTGCCGCTCGCCAGATGGACATTGATGATGGCATTGCACTTGTCGCTCCCGGACGTGGACTGGTTGATGCCCATGGTATACAGCGACATGGCACGCGGGGCGGCGCAGAACAGGTGATAAAATTCCGTGACAACGTCACGACTGAGATCGCAGAACTGCGCTACCTTTTCCGGTGTCCACGCTTCTGCCTGTGCCAGCGCATCCAACTGACCGCTAAATGACGCAGCGGCGATCGGCTGATTCTCAGCGATGGCGCGCAGCAAGCCGTTATACAGGCCGGCATCGCTTCCCGGCCTGAGGCGCAAATGCAGATCGGCGATATCACAGGTCGCGGTGCGGCGCGGGTCGATGACCACTACCTTCAGCGCCGGGTTGTCCTGTTTCGCCTGCACGATACGCTGGTAGAGCACCGGATGGGTCCAGGCGGCGTTGGAGCCGACCAGCACAATCAGATCGGTCTGCTCCAGATCGCGATAGCTGCACGGCACCGCATCGGCACCGAAGGCGCGCTTGTAGCCCACTACCGCGGAAGACATGCAGAGCCGGGAGTTGGTATCGATATTTGCCGCGCCGATAAACCCCTTCATCAGCTTGTTGGCGGCGTAGTAATCCTCGGTCAGCAGCTGGCCCGAGGCATAAAACGCCACCGCCTGCGGGCCGTGCTCGTGAATAATCGCCCTGAGACGTTGCCCGGCGTAGTCAAGCGCCCGGTCCCAGGTGACGCGCTCCCCGTGCAGCTGCGGATGGAGCTGCCGCCCCTCAAGCCCCAGCGTCTCGCCGAGCGCCGCACCCTTAACGCAAATTCGCCCCAAATTCGCGGGATGATGCGGGTCAGCCGCCACGGTGACCGCACCGTCCGGCTGTGCAGTGGCGATCAGCCCGCAGCCGACGCCGCAGTAGGGACAGGTGGTCCTGACCCCGCTCATGATGCCACCGCCCGCAGCAGCAGCGCCTGGCTACCCACCAGCACCTGGCCGGCTTCCACCTTCACCGGCCAGGCGCGGACCGCCATCTCGCCGCTTTCCGGGCAGCAGCCGTCGCGCAGGCGGATACGCTGTTTGTAGAGCGGCGAGATCACCACCGGTTCGCCCGCCGCATCGCCGAGCAGACCGCGCGACAACACATTGGCCTCGCTGCCGGGTTCGCGGTTATCCAGGGCGTATACCTGTTCGCCAAAGCGGAACAGCGCAATCTGCCGCTCGCCGAGGCGCGCCCCGATCCCGGCATCCCGGGGAATGTCGTTGAGCTGGCACACCGCTTCCCACGGGCGCGGGCTGGCCACCGGCTCGCTTAAGGACAGCGCGGCTACCGGCTGCGGCTGCCCGCGCAGCATCTCACGCTGAACGGCCTCATCCGGCGTCTCGCTGTTGACGTAAGAGCGGAACAGCGCCAGCCGGTCCGGGCTGGCCAGCGTGGTCTGCCATTCGCACTGGTACGTCTCCACCACCTGAGCCATCTCCTGCTCCAGCTCGGCATTGATCCCCAGACTGTCGTCGATCACCACCTCGCGCAGGTAATCCAGCCCGCCCTCCAGATTGTCCATCCAGGTGCTGGTGCGCTGTAAGCGATCGGCGGTGCGGATGTAGAACATCAGGAAGCGATCGATGTAGCGAATCAGCGTGTCGCTGTCGAGATCGCTGGCAAACAGATCGGCGTGACGCGGTTTCATGCCGCCGTTGCCGCACAGGTAGAGGTTCCAGCCGCGATCGGTGGCGATGACGCCGACATCTTTGCCCTGGGCTTCGGCACATTCGCGGGTGCACCCCGACACTGCCATCTTGATTTTGTGCGGCGCACGCAGCCCCTTGTAGCGGTTCTCCAGCGTCACCGCCAGCCCGGTGGAGTCCTGCACGCCGTAGCGGCACCAGGTGGAGCCGACGCAGGATTTCACGGTACGCAACGATTTACCGTAGGCGTGCCCGGTCTCAAACCCGGCAGCCACCAGTTCGGCCCAGATGGCAGGCAGCTGCTCAAGGCGCGCGCCGAACAGATCGATGCGCTGCCCGCCGGTGACTTTGCTGTAGAGCTGATAGCGTTTGGCGATCTGGCCGATGGCGATCAGCCCGTCCGGCGTGACTTCCCCCGCGGCCATGCGCGGCACGATGGAGTAGGTGCCGTCCTTCTGGATATTGGCGAAATAGCGGTCGTTGGTATCCTGCAGCGGCAGGTGCGCCGGTTTCAGCAGGTATTCGTTCCAGCACGAGGCAAGAATCGATCCCACCAGCGGCTTGCAGATTTCACACCCGTGCCCCTGGCCGTAGCGGCTGATGAGCTGGTCAAAACTGCGGATATGGTTGACGCGCACCAGGTGATAGAGCTGCTGGCGCGAGTACGCGAAGTGGTCGCAGACGTCGCGCTTCACCTCCACGCCCTGGGCCGCCAGCTGGTGCTCCATAACCTGTTTTACCAGTGCGCTGCACCCGCCGCAGCCGGTGGCGGCTTTGGTGCACTGTTTGATCGCCGCCATATCCCCCGCCCCGCTGCTGACCGCGCTGCAGATGTCGGCTTTGCTGACGTTGTGGCAGGAGCAGATCTGCGCGCTGTCCGGCAGCGCCGCGACGCCGAGGCCTTTTGGCGCGGCACCGCTGAGTGACGGCAGGATCAGGCTCTCCGGCTGGGCCGGGAGCGGTATGCCGTTGAGCATCATCTGTACCAGGGTGCTGTAGTCGCTGCTGTCGCCGATCAGTACGCCGCCCAGCAGCGTTTTACCGTCGGCCGCCACCACGATCTTTTTGTAGATC
>Ga0209371_1001291_pt1 | contig 17602 bp, 15 predicted proteins | sample AgamicAtAmrz_FD_187165 | JGI IMG/M metagenome (GOLD analysis project Ga0209371, IMG submission 187165) | Agave microbial communities from Guanajuato, Mexico - At.Am.rz (SPAdes) (version 2) | ecosystem: Host-associated > Plants > Roots > Rhizosphere | place: Guanajato, Mexico | collected 2012-06-07
CTGCATCAGAGGCCGGATACATGTCAGCGCCCGACTACACGCGATATCTATACCGAAAGATTCTTCTTGCTCCCAGCGGGGCGTCCATACATGTTGCAAGAATTCCGGCTGGTTTAAGAGGTCCTATTTTTCTGCCGTTACGCGGCCTGTCCTTCGAGATTCGAGGCGAGCAGGGCGACGGCTTCTGTCCCTGCTTTCCGAAACGGTCGATGGTCGTGTTACGCGTTTTGTGTGGCTGCGTCAGTTTGAAGCTGGTTCCAATTCCAATGACATGAACGGTCGCCTCGACCGGCTGGAGTTTTTGCGCAAGCTCACCATCGATACTGGCACTCTCGACGATATCCCGCCTTTCCGCATGACTGGTTTGTGTCGGCAGGGCGAACGCTATTCCGCCGATGGAATGCGGGATTTGCCGGAAAATCGACGATCGGCGATATTGGCGGCGTGCGTTGTGGAATGGTCGGCCATGTTGGCAGATGTCATTGTCGAGACTCATGATCGTATTGTCGGAAAACTCTATCGTGCGTGTGAACGCAAACGGGATGAGCTCTTGCAGGCTGAGCGCGCCTCGATCGGCGACACGCTGAAAATGCTTTCCCGCTTCGGCGACGCACTGATCACCGCGCATGATGATGAGGACGACTTGGGACTGGCCATCAGAGAAGGTGGTGGTTGGGATTTGCTCCGCCAAACTGTAGCACAGGCGGCCGCGCTTACAGGCAAAGTCTCCGCTGATCCGCTGGACTTTGTGACCGATGGATATGCCCGCTTCCGGAGATATGCGCCTCGGTTTCTGGAAGTCCTGGCGTTCCGCGGTGGGCGTGGCGCGGATTCGCTTCTCGAAGCATTGGAAATGCTGCGCCGCCTCAATCGCCGGGGACATCGCACTTTGCCGGTGAATGCCCCGCTCGACTTTGCCCGAGCCAAATGGCGCAAAAGGATTCTGAAGGGTGGAAAACCAGATCGTCAAATATGGGAAATCAGGATCTTGTTCGAACTTCGCAATGCCCTGCGCTCAGGCGACATCTGGCTGGCAGACAGCAGGCGATATCGCGAAATCAGCACCGCACTGGTCCCGATTGAAAGCGTCTCCGAAGCTGCACGGCTGGCTGTTCCGCCAGAAGCAGACGACTGGCTTCACCATCGAAGCCAAATTCTCAAACGCGGCATGACACAAATCGAATGTGCCAATGAGGCCGGTATTCTTGCAGGTGGGGCCATCATCGATGGCAAGCTTCAGATCGATCGACTCGAAAAGGCGGCGCCCGAGGAAGCTGCCGCGCTCGTCCTGAAACTCTATGAAGGCATGCCGCTCGTTCGGATCACAGACATCCTCATTGAGGTCGATGAAAAGCTGCACTTCGCCGATGGTGTCAATCTCGGTCTGAGGAAGATGGCCGACGCCAGCGACACGCATACTTTCTGGGAGTTGCTACGGATCGGCAAATGGCACGTTATACCAATCGGCATTGCTGCTGACTCTTGAGGGTTCACAAAGCGCGATGAATCTGAATCCATGGTGCAAACGGGAGGTTTGCCATGGGATCAGCACTTCGGCTTCGGACGGATTATGTTGGCGATGACCTGCGCAAGGCGGCGCGGCTGTCGAAAGATGCCGCCCAGACGCGGCGGCTTCTGGCACTTGCGCAGATTTATGATGGAGCGACGCGCGGCGAGGCCGCCAGAGTTGGTGGCGTGACTGTGCAGATCGTGCGGGACTGGGTCGAGCGCTTTAACACGCAAGGCCCTGAGGGACTTTTAAACGTGAAGGCTCCGGGCAAGCGTCCGAAACTCAACGACGATCAGCGCCATGAGCTTCGTCGTCTTGTGGAAAAGGGACCGATCCCGGCGATTCATGGCGTTGTGCGCTGGCGGTTGAAGGATCTGGCACGGTTGATATTCGAGGACTATCGGATATCGCTGGACGAAAGCACGTGGGACGTGAGTTGAAGGCCATGGGCTTTACCAAGCTGTCTGCCCGTCCTCGCCACTATGCCCAGAACGAATTGGCGGTGGAGGATTTTAAAAAAGTTTCCCGGAAGCGATCAGCGCGATCAGCAAGACCCTCGCTCCCGGCACAGAAATAGAGCTGTGGTGGCAAGATGAAGCCCGCATCGGGCAAAAGAACAAGATGACGCGGCGATGGGCGCAACGGAGAACGCGTCCATCGGCCCCCCACGATCAGCGAACGCTTTGGACCTAAATATTCGGGGCGATCTGCCCGAAGAAGGGTAAGGGTGCAGGCATTGTCATGCCCTGGTGCGACACAGAGGCAATGAACGCGCACCTTCAGGAAATCAGCCGCGAGGTCGATCACGGTGCGCACGCGGTTCTGATCCTCGATCAGGCGGGTTGGCATTCATCGGCCAAGCTGATCGTGCCGAAAAACATCACCCTGCTGTTCCTGCCGCCGCGATCCCCCGAACTGAACCCTGTTGAAAATGTCTGGCAGTTTTTGCGCGACAACTGGCTGTCGAACCGCGTCTTCACATCCTACGACGACATCGTCGATCATTGCTGCGCCGCTTGGAACAAGCTGGTCGACCAACCCTGGAAGATCATGTCAATCGGTATGCGAGACTGGGCACATCGGTTCTGACCAATGCCGATTGGTATTAGAGAGGAGACAACAGCACGCGCCCTTGCAATGATTGTCGAGGCACAGTCGAAATTACCTATGGCCCGCTTCTGCGGTGATGGAACCACGTCGTCCTCGGATGGCCAGCACTTCCCTGCAGGATCGACCGGAGAAGCATTGAACGTCGTCAACGCCCGATACGGCAATGATCCAGGTCTTTCGGCATACGGTCACGTCTCTGACCAATATGCCCCATATTCGACTCAGGTTATTCCCGCGACCGCCCATGAAGCGCCTTACATTCTCGATGGTCTGCTTCAAATGACACCGGCAGACAGATCCGCGAGCATTATGCTGATACGGGCGGCTTCACGGATCATGTCTTTGCCATCTGCTCTGTCCTCGGCTTCCGGTTTGCACCGAGAATACGCGATCTGCCGGACAAGCGGATCTATGTTCCTGCGACCAACGAGGTGCCGCATGTAAATCAGCCGATGATCGGCGGCCGGATCAACATTCGACTGATCCGTGAAAATTGGTCCGATATCCTGCGGCTCGCCGCCAGCATGGCTGCCGGGATCGTCGTGGCCAGCCAGATCCTTCGAAAACTTGCCGCCTATCCACGTCAGAACAGCTTGACAATCGCGCTCAGAGAGGTCGGGCGTCTCGAGCGCTCGATCTTCATGCTCGACTGGCTGAGCGACATTGATCTACAGCGCCGAGCACAAATTGGCTTGAACAAGGGCGAGGCCCATCATGCCCTGAAGCGTGCGGTCAACTTCAATAGGCGTGGCGAAATCCGAGACCGGTCGTCCGAGGGACAGCAACATCGAATTGCTGGCCTCAACCTCCTCACTGCCATCATCATCTACTGGAACGCATGGAAGCTCGGCGAAATCGTCGCAGAGCAAATTGATAGCGGTGAGCAGATCGACCTCGGGCTGTTGCCTCACGTCTCACCACTCGGGTGGGAGCATATAACGCTCACCGGAGAATATCGATGGCCGCCGTTAAGGTAGTATATCGCCCCCTCCCGCAAACGCCCCCGATCGTCGCTTGCTTGCCCGGCGGCTCAGCGTCGTGTGATCGGGAACAGCGAGATCCAGGCTCATCAGCTTCAGCACCGATGCCAGAAGACCCTCCGTTTGCCGAAGCCCCAAGCCGAATACGAGGCCCAGCGTCAGCGCGGTCTCAATCGCAAGATCGGAGTAGCGCGGCTGGCCGCCGCGCGTCGTCCGGTTCGGCGCCTGCCAGGACGACAGTGCCTCCCGCGTCATCCAAAGCGTCAGACTTCCGCGCCGTCGAAGGCCTGCCTCGTATTCCGCCCAGTTCGTGACCTTGAACTTCATCTTGCCAATGCGATGGCGGCGGGAGGCATTGTGCTTGAAAGGCATCGTGACGAAGACCGGTTATTGCGATTGCCGATTACCTACGACAACGCCATTAACGATCCGCGCACCAACGCCGTGATCGTGGAATTTCGGCGCCGTGAGCCATTGCCACAACATGAAGCAGCCGGCCAGAACGACAACGATAAGCACCACGACGCTTGCGAGTGCGTTGGTTTCCGGCGTGATCCCAAGGCGCGTCCTGGAGAAGACCAGCATCGGCAGCGTGGTTGTTGTCGGTCCGCTGACGAACTGGCTGATGACGACATTGTCGAGACTGAGGGAGAATGCGAGGAGCCACCCCGCCACCATCGCCGGTGCGATCCGCGGCACGGTAACGAGAAAGAAGACTACCACGGGACGGGCGCCGAGGTCCATCGCCGCTTCCTCGACCGATTGGTCCATGCCGGCCATCCGCCCCTGGACGATGACGGCAACGAAAGCGCTGCAGAATGTTGTGTGCGACAGGAAAAGCGTCAGCGTACCTCGCTCGGATGGGAAGCCTATGATCTGCTGCAGGCTGACATACATCAGCAGTAGCGCGATGCCCATGATGATCTCGGGCATGAAGAGCGGAGCCGAGATAAGCCCGAAAAACAGGCTTCGGCCGGAAAAAAGCCGATAGCGTGAAAGCACGTAGCCTGCAAGCGTGCCGATGACCGTGGCGGCGGTGGCCGACAGCATCCCGACGAAAAGCGATAGCCTGAGCGCCCCGCCAACATCCGCGTCCTGGAAAAGCACGTCGTACCAATGGGTCGAAAACCCCGCCCAAACCGTCACCAGCTGGGATGCATTGAAGGAATAGACGACCAGAAGAAAGATCGGAACATAGAGAAAAAGAAAGCCGAAGCAGAGGATGACTTTCAGGAATAGCTTGCCCGACATCATTGCGTTCCTTCCCGCATCCGTCCTCGCGCCCATTGGAAGATGACAAGCGGAACCAGGAGAATACCGACGACGATCAGCGCGAGCGCTGCGGCAGTCGGCCAATCGTTGTTCTGGAAGAACTCGTCCCAGACGACCATGGAAATCATGTGCATCCCCGGGTCGCCGATCAGGGTCGGGATGATATATTCGCCGACGGCAGGAATGAACACCAGCATGCAGCCGGCAACGATGCCCGGAAGCGACAGAGGTAAGGTCACGAACAGGAAGGCGCTCGCAGGCCGTGCGCCGAGATCATTGGCCGCTTCGATGTAGGTCATGTCCAGCTTCTCCAGCTGCGCATAGAGAGGCAGCAGGAAGAGCGGCAAATAGGCGTAGACCATCACGATGTAGACCGCGGCGGGTGTGTACATCAGCGTCATGGCGTGTTCGGAAAAGCCGATCGCATGCAGGATCTGGTTGATCAGGCCGTCGCCGCGGATGATGGCGATCCACGCATAGACGCGGATCAGGAACGAGGTCCAGAACGGCATGATGATCAGCGTCAGCAGCAAGGGACGGCGGCGTGGCGGCGCGGTGACGATCGCATAAGCCATCGGATAGCCGATCAGAACGCAGCCGATCGTCGTGATGAGTGCGGTCTTCAGCGAATTGAGATAGGCGCTGGCGTAGAGCCAGTCTTCCGTAAGGTAGCCGAAACTATCCCAATGAAGGTCAAAGGTCGGCAACCAGCCTACCCACTGGCTGATAAGGGGCGAGAAAGGCGGAATTCCCATTTCCGATTCCGCCACCGACAGCTTCATGATGAAGAAGAAGGGCAGCAGGAAGAAGACCGACAGCCACAGGAAAGGCAGACCGATGGCAAACTTGCGCCACCAGTCGCGTTTCAGGAAGGCGCGGGGTCGCGCCCTTGTGAGCAAAGCCTCGGTCATGATGCCAGTACGAACCCGTCTTCTGCAGACCAGCCGACCGTCACCCGTGTTCCGGCGGCAAGACGCAAACGTGCCTGGCCACCCGTGTTGGCGGCAGACACCTGAAAATGCTCGCCGCTGTCGAGCGTGATGTTCGAGAGCGAGGAAGAACCGAAATAAACGACATTGTCGATCGTTCCGTCAGCGCTGTTTGCGAAACCGGTGGTGCCAGGTGCCGCAATCGTTAGGCGTTCCGGCCTAATGGCGATCGAGACAGGTGCACCACGCGCAAAGCCATCGGCACTTTCGACACGAAATAGGATATCACTCGTAGCATGCCGGATGGTCGCCGTCCCGGCCGAGATTTCCTCTACCTTTCCTTCGATGAAATTGATCGAACCGATGAATTCCGCCACGAAGCGGTTGATGGGCCGCTCGTATATTTCGCTCGGAGAGCCGATCTGGACGATCTCACCGGCATTCATCACCGCGATGCGGGTCGCCATGGACATCGCCTCCTCCTGGTCATGGGTTACCATGACGAAGGTGATGCCACTCTGCTTCTGGATATTGATTAGCTCCAATTGAGTGTGTTCCCTGAGCTTCTTGTCGAGCGCGGAAAGCGGTTCGTCGAGCAGCAGCACCTTCGGCCGTTTTACCAGGGCGCGGGCCAGTGCTACACGCTGGCGTTGACCGCCGGAAAGCTGATGCGGCTTGCGACGCTCGAAGCCCTCCATCTTCACGAGCTTCAGAGCGTCATTGACGCGTTCGTTCACCGCGGCCTTGCCGACGCCTTCACGGCGCAGCCCGAAGGCGATGTTGCTGAAGATGTTCATATGCGGGAAAAGCGCATAGGATTGGAACATCATGTTCACCGGTCGGTCGTAAGGCGGCACGCTGGTAACGTCCTCGCCATCGATCGCCATGAAACCCGCACTTGGCTCGACGAGCCCGGCAATCATTCGCAGCAGGGTCGTCTTGCCACATCCCGATCCGCCCAGCAGGCAGAGGAATTCACCTCGCGTTATATCGAGGTTCAGCGGCTTGACCGCGGGTACCCCGGCATAGGCCTTGGCAATCGCACGTATTCTGATGATCGGCTCTGGTGGTTCCCCGGCCGGACCGGTCGGGGAAGTGTTGCCTGCGGAGGAGCGGGAGCGATCGGCTTTCTGCGCAGCTGGCCCCGAAATTACCATTGTCTCACCACTCTCCAGATCATTCATTCCGAAGCAACCTTGACACGGGTCCAGCCACTGGTCATCTCCCTGTTTGCCGCCTTGCTGGCCGGCTTGATCAGGAACACGCGGGCCTTGGTCGCGTCATCCGGGAAAATGCGCTGGTCCTTGCCGATCGCCGGATCGACGAGAGACAGAGAAGAAGGGACGCCGTTTCCGTAATTGAACTCGTTGCTGGTATAGGCGGCAGGCTTCGGCTGAAGCATGTAGTTCAGCAGGGCATAGGCGCCTTCCGGGTTGGGCGTGTCCTTCGGAATAGCAAGGTTGTCGAACCAGACGATACCACCTTCCTTCGGGATGACGAAGTCGATGGTCTGGCCGTTCTTGGCATCGACCGCGCGCTTGGCAGCCGTCACGACGTCGCCGTTCCAGCCGACGGAGAGGCAGGTGTTGCCGGACGCAAGGTCGGAGAGGATGTTGGCGGAATTGATCGACTTGACGTAAGGGCGAACGGCTTCGAACTGCTTGGTCGCCTTGGCAATGTCGGCCTTGTCCTGGGTATTCGGATCGAGGCCGAGATATTTCAGCATCAGCGGGTACATGTTGGCCGGGCTGTCGATGAAGGCGATACCGCAGTCCTTTAGCTTGGAAGCGTATTTCGGATCGAACATCAGCGCCCAGCTTTCGACCGGCATGTCGCCGATCCGCTTCTTGACCATGTCGGCGTTGAACCCGATGCCGATCGTGCCCCAGTCATAGATAGAGGCATACTTGTTGCCCGGATCGGCCGCTTCCATGATCTTCAGCAGGCTGGGATCGAGGTTCTTCCAGTTCGGCAGCTTGCTCTTGTCGAGCGGCAGATAGGCGCCCGCCTGAATGGCGTTGCTGAGAAAAGGTTCGGCGTTGGTTACTACGATGTCGTAGCCGGTGCTGCCGGCCATGACCTTGGCAAACATCATTTCTTCGCTGTCATAGACCGCTACCTTGCCTTCGTAACCGGTCTCGGCCTTGAATTCGTCAAGCGCCTTCTGCGAAGTATAGTTGCCCCAGTTGAAGATGGTGACCGGCTTCTTGTCGTCGGCCGAGGCACCGGCGGCCACGCCGGCGACCATGGCCGTTGCAAGAAGCATTCGCTGGATTACTGCACGCATGAAGTTCCCCTTTTTGTTGGTGCTGTATATCGATTTCATTCAAGTGCCAAACATCTGCGCGCCGCACGTCCAGCAGTCGCGATATTAAAATGTAAGCACTGTGCGCCCAGGCTTGCCGGCAGCCAGATCCGCAAATGCCTCGTTGACGGTTTCCAGAGGCCGCAGGTCGCAGGTTTATCATCATGTCGAGCCTCAGCGTGCCGCTCATGTAAAGATCGACCATCCTCGGAAAGTCGACAGCGGGTCTCGACGATCCATACCAGCTGCCGCGGACCGCGGTCTCCCGGGTCACGAAGCCGAGGGTCGGTATCTGCGTCTTCAAATCGGGCTTCGACATGCCGATCAGGATCGCCTCGCCTCCCTTGCCGAGAATGTCGATCGCAAGATTGACGGTCGCGTCGAGGCCGACCCCTTCGAAGGCGAAATCCACGCCGCCCTGGGTCAGGTCCTTGACCATCTCGACGCATGTCGGATCCCGGGAGTCGACGACATGCGTCGCCCCCATTTCCCGGGCAAGCTCAAGCTTGGCCGGTGACGTGTCGATTGCGACGATCATCTCCGCGCCGGCGATACGCGCAGCCTGGATGGCGTTGAGCCCGACGCCGCCACAGCCGACGATTGCCACCCGATCCTCCGGCTTCACATTCGCCGTGTTGAGGACCGCGCCGACGCCCGTCGTTACCGCGCAGCCGATGAGCGAAATGGGTCCAAAGGGCGCCCGTTCGTCAACCTTGATGACCGACTGTGCCGGCACGACGGTATATTCCGTGAAGGTCGACGAGGCGCCGTAGTGAAAGACCTCGGCATCGTCGCATCGGAAGCGGCCGGTGCCGTCCCTGAGCTTGCCGCTTGCTGGCCAATCGACATCAAGGCAGATCACCGGCCGCCCGCGCAGGCATGAACGGCAACCGCCACAGCTTGGCAGCCAGGAAAGCACGACATGGTCGCCGGGGCGAACATAGGACACGCCGGCACCGACAGCCTCGACGATACCCGCTCCCTCATGACCCAGCACAAGCGGAAGGTTGGCTTTGAATGTTCCATGAATGGCATGCAGATCCGAATGGCAGACGCCGGCTGCCTCCATCTTGACGCGAACCTCGTTGGCCTTCGGTCCGTCGACCTCGATTTCCTCGATGACGAGCGGTTGATTGTATCCGTACATCAGCGCGGCTCTGGATCGCATCGCCATTTCCCTACCATTGCAGCATTCCGCAGAGACTATGAAGGAAGACCGCTACGCCATATGGCCGGATTGGCCAATCCCGACAGCTATTCCTGTGCAGTTTGGATAGGTTCCTCGCCTATCGCCGATGCTAGGATGAGGTCACCTCGCACCTGGCGAAGCGGTCCGCATGGGCACGCAACGCCAAAAATCCATCGAAACGGAAGCGGTCATGCGAAACAAGCTGTATATCGACGGTGAATGGCGCATGCCGACGGGCGGCGACGTGATCGACGTCATCAACCCGGCGACGGAAGAGATTATACAGACTGTCGGTGCCGGGACGGCCGCCGACATCGATCTTGCCGTCAAGGCAGCACGGCGTGCCTTCGATGCGGATGGCTGGCCGAAGCTTTCCGGTTCGCAGAGGGCCGTCTATCTCCGTGCCATTGCCGATGGCATCCGGGCGCGGCAGACGGCGCTCGCCGAACTGGAAGTTCTCGATAACGGAAAGCCGTTGCCCGAGGCAGACTGGGATATCGCCGATGCTGCGGGCTGCTTCGATTTTTACGCCGCTCTGGCGAGAGAGATCGGCAGCGAGGAGAAAATCGACCTTTCGGACGATCGGTTCGTTTCGAAGGCCGTGCGCGAGCCGGTCGGCGTCGTGGGCGCGATCATCCCCTGGAACTATCCCCTGCTGATGGCTGCCTGGAAAGTGGCGCCGGCGCTTGCCGCGGGCTGCACGATCATATTGAAACCGGCCGAGCAGACTTCCCTGACGGCCCTGGAACTTGCCGCAATCGTCGAGGAAGTGGGCCTGCCTCCTGGCGTGCTCAATGTAGTAACGGGCTGTGGCGCCACAGCGGGTCAGGCGCTCGCCGATCATCCCGGCGTCGACAAGCTGGCCTTTACGGGATCCGGAGCCGTAGGTTCGAAGGTGATGGCGGCTGCGGCACGAGATATCAAGCGCATCAGCCTAGAACTTGGAGGAAAATCCCCTCTGATCGTCTTCGACGACGTCGATATCGAGCATGCCGTCGAATGGATCATGTTCGGCATCTTCTGGAACCAGGGTCAGGTCTGTTCTGCAACCTCGCGGATCCTTGTTCACGAAGCGGTATATGAACGCCTGCTGCAGCGGCTTGTTGCCGAAAGCGCGAGGATCAAGATCGGCGATGGCATGGCTCCCAGCGTTCTGCTCGGACCTCTCGTCTCGGAGGTGCAATACGACAAGGTGCGCGCCGCCATCGCTGTTGCGGTTGAGGCCGGGGCCGAAGTCGCCGCTGGCGGCAGGCGGCCGCCCGCTTTGGAGAAAGGCTTTTTCCTCGAGCCGACCGTTCTGGTGAACGTCCCGCTCGACAGCGCCGCATGGCACGAGGAAATCTTCGGCCCTGTCGTCTGCGCTCGGCCATTTTCCACCGAGGAGGAAGCCGTAAAGCTTGCCAACGATAGCCGGTATGGACTTGCCGCTGCCGTGCTCACCCGGGATGGGGGGCGGTCCGAGCGGGTGGCCGCCGCACTTCGGGCCGGGATCGTCTGGATCAACTGCTCGCAGCCCACTTTCACGGAAGCGCCCTGGGGTGGCTACAAGGCCTCGGGCATCGGCCGCGAGCTCGGTCGCTGGGGCTTGGAGAACTACCTCGAGACCAAGCAGATCACCCGCTACACCAGCGACAATCCCTGGGCCTGGTACATAAAATGAGACCGCCGACGGCAAGCCGAGGCGATATTTCGGCCCGCCGCCATTCCGACAGAGCGTCCACAATTCACGATGCGCCGTTAGACGATAAGGCCGTACCGCGCTCCGGATAATGCGCCTATCAATTGCCTAACAAGATGGCGGCCCATCGTGGCAGTCATGCAAGCCTGGAGACAGATATGAAAATTGCGATTATGGGTGGCGCCGGTCTGATGGGATCGGGCGTGGTCAGGGACCTTTTGTCCGATCGCTCGATCTGCCCGATTTCGCTCGTTCGCGTCTGCGACAATGCCCTGGAAAAAATCGAGGCCTTGCAGGCTGATCTCGGCGATCCGCGGGTCGAAGGCCGGCTCGTCGATGTATCCGCGGGCAAATCCCTTGCCGAGGCGCTCGATGGCATGGACATCTGCATCAATGCCGTGCCGACGCTGGCAGGCTTCCAGATGCAGATCTTCGAGGCCGCTCTCGCGGCCCGCCTCCCCTACATCGATCTCGGCGGGCTCGGAACCGAAGAAATGGCACCAGCGCTTTCAGGATGCGGGTGTTGCGGCCGTCATCTCGACAGGCGCCGATCCGGGCATGTCGAATGTCATCTGCCGCGTCGTCGCCGATCGCCTGGATACGATCGAGAAGATCAATCTCTACTGGGCGGCGGAACTCGTCGGCCCGGAGAATCCCGTGCTCGTCCCGCCCTACAGCGTCTCAACGGTGATTGCGGAATATGCCCACAAGAGCATCCAGTTCCTCGATGGCAAGCACGTGGAAGTCGAACCGGCAAGCGGTCTGGAGATCATCGACCTTCCGGAGCCCTGGGGGCGCTGCGAATTCATACACTCGCCGCACTCCGAGCAGCTGACGGTTCCCGTCGCCGACGGCATTCGCGAAAAGGGCATCCAGGAATTCACCTGGAAGCTGCACCTGCCGCACCGCGAGCACGAGGCCTGGCTCGGTCTCGTTAAAGCCGGCTTCGGCAACATGAACGAGCCGCTGACGGTCAACGGCCAGAATGTCACCCCGATCGCCGTGCTCAACGCCGTCATCGCGCGCAACATCGAGCAGAACCGTCACCGGATACCTGAACAGCAGAGCCACGAGATCCACTTTGCAATCGGCGTCGGCACCAAGGACGGCGTACGGCAGGAGGTGCGCTGCGACGTGATGGTGCATCCGAACGAGATGTATGGCCCCTATGTCGATGCCTGCACATCCATGAACGCCTCGATCGCCGCACAGCTGCTGCTGGTGCAGGCGAAAAAGCCGGGCGTATGGGCTCCCGAGGAGTATATCGAGGTGCAGCCCTACATCGCCGAGCTGGAAAAGCGCCATTTCGAGGTCAGTGTCAGCACTCGCAATCTCGATGTCGAGGGTGCCGAGCCTGTCGTCGAGGATCTGACCGGCCGGGCCGCATGACGATGGCAGAGGAAAAGGGCAGCTTCGTTCTGTTCCCGCGCGCCGCACTCGGTGCGCCGGCCGTGAGCCACCCCGCCGAAGGGCGGCGGATTGAGGGCAATCCAGCGCAGTCGAGCTGGAATTTCGATACGACGGCCGATGGCAATGTTCATGCCGGCGTTTGGAGAGCGAGGCTGGCAGCTGGCGTTCGATCAAGGGCGAGAGCTGGGAACTGTGCCATATCCTGGCCGGTGTCAGTCATGGCCCACCGCAATCGCGGACCGGTGGAAAGCCTTATGGCACTTGGCGCCAAGGAGGCGAACACGCCCCGCGAGCTCGCCGAGAATGTCGATATCGTCGTGCTCTGCGTGACCGGCTCGCCCCAGGTGCAGGCGGTGCTCGAAGGACCGAGCGGTATTGCCGCTTCAGGCCGTCCGCTGGTCGTCATCGACTGCTCGACGTCGGATCCGGCGGTCACGATAAGCCTTGCCGCCTCTCTGGCCGAGAAAGGTATCACCCTGGTCGACGCGCCGCTCGGGCGCACGCCAGCGGATGCCGAGGCAGGCACGCTCGATGTCATGGCCGGCGGCTCGGACGAGATTTTTGCCCATATCCGGCCCGTGCTCGAGGCCTTTGCCGGCCGCATCGTTCACACCGGCCCCACAGGCACCGGCCATACGATGAAGCTGCTCAACAACTTTCTGTCGATGGGTTATGCCGCGCTCTATGCGGAAACGTTGATGCTGGCGGACAAGACCGGCATCGCGCCGCAGACCTTCGACAGCGTCATCCGTGGCGGCCGGATGGATTGCGGCTTCTACCAGACCTTCTCCAAGTGGTTCCTCGACCGTGATCCGAACGCGCACAAATTTGCAATCCGCAACGGCTTCAAGGATGTGAGCTATCTGCAGAACCTGGCAACATCGCTGGGTGTCTCTAATCCCGTGGGCGCCGCGGTGCGCAACAGCTTTGGGCTTGCCGTCGGTCTTGGCCACGGCGACGATTACGTGCCGAAGATGGCCGACATCATCACTGCGGCTAACAAGGGCTGATCGAGCCTGCTGGACATTCGGTCCATGACAACACCGCGTCGGCTCGACGATATGTACGTTTCGGCCAGTCGGAGCCGGATTTAATTTCGAAAGCGAAGCCGCCTTCGGCGGCACCGCAAGCATTCGTATTCACAGACAACGCTAGCAGAGGAATGGCCCATGCCGAGCTCCAGGAAGCGCATCTCCTTCAATCTTCTCGACATGCCGACCGTCAGCCACAACAATTACGGCTTGTGGGCACATCCCTCGAACCAGAAGCATATGCGCTACAAGACGGTGAACTTCTGGATGGATTTTGCCAAGGAGTGCGAGCGGGCCCGGTTCGACACGCTGTTTCTGGCCGATGCGATCGGCGTTGCTGCCGGATACGGCGGGAGCAACGACATCGCCATTCGCGAAGGGATGCACGTACCCTCGCTTGACCCATTTACGCCGATTGCTGCCATGGCTGCCTCGACGTCAGGTATCGGCTTTGCCGCCACCTGCTCGACGACCTATGAACAGCCTTTCCATCTCGCACGCCGGCTGGGCTCGCTCGACCTGCTGACCAACGGCCGGGTGGGTGTCAACATCGTCACGTCCTATCTTCCGAACGCCAACGAGAATTTCGGCGTCGACCAGACGAAGTATACCCATGACGAGCGTTACGATGTGGCCGACGAGTTCCTCCAGGTTTGCTACAAGCTGTGGGAGGCAAGCTGGGAAGAAGACGCGATCAAGCGCGACAGGCTGAACCAGATATTCGCCGATCCCTCAAAGGTGCATCGAATTGACCATAAAGGGCGCTATTTCAATGTCGCCGGGCCGCAGCTGGTAGAGCCGACTAGACAGCGTACCCCGGTCATCTACCAGGCCGGCAGCTCGGGCCGCGGGAAGCAGTTTGCCGCCAGACATGCCGAAGTTGTCTTTGTCGGCGGCCGGTCACTCGAAGCGGTCAAGGAAAACGTCAAGGCCATCCGCGAGGAAGCCGTCCGGCAGGGCCGGCGGCCGGATGACATCAAGATTCTTGTCGGCACAACAATCGTGGCAGCACGCACGCGCAAGCTCGCGCTCGCCAAGAAGGAAGACTATCAGGAGATGACGAGCGCCGATGGCTATGTCGCCCATATGTACGGCGCTGGCTTCGATCTGAGCAAATTCGGCAGGGATGAGCTGGTGGCTGATATCATCAAGAAGGGTGGCCAGGGCGCCGAGCATCTGGGGCGCTACCCTTACGCGCCGGGGACAACGGTTGGCGATGTCATCGCGGCGTCGGCCGACATCGCTGGTCATTCCACCGTTCCGCTCTTTGCCTGCGGCACGGGCGAGGAGATTGTGGACGAGATCGAAATGTGGGTCGAGACCCTTGGTGTCGACGGCTTCCTGCTGCGCCAGCTGATCACGCCGCATACCGTCGGAGATTTCGCCGATTACGTCATGCCGGAACTGCAGAAGCGCGGCATCTACCGGGAGGAATACGAGGGATCGACGCTGCGCGAAAACCTGTTCGGCAAAGGGCAGCCGCGCGTTCCCGACAATCACCCTGCCGCAGCCTATCGCAGGTAATAGGCATTGCACTCCGCGATCTGCTCCGCAGACAGCTCTGGAGAAAATCCAGGGCTGTTTCGTTATTTGCGCAGCTCAGACTTTGCCGTGCCCCCGTCGGCACGATCCGCCGGGCCGGCAAAATTCCAGGCCAGCAGCTGCAGCCGCAGTTCGAAACGGACCGAGGCGTTGAGTTCGGTACCGAGGATCTCACTGATACGGTTGAGGCGATACAGGATCGTGTGACGATGGATGCCGAGCCTGCGGGCCGCGAGGCTGATGTTGCCCTCCACCTCCAGGAGGCAGGAAAGCGCTTCGATCAGCGAGCCGTGCAGACTGCGGTCCCGCTCGCGGATCTTGACGATGGCGGGGCAAAGTTGTCCGACGTCTCCGCTCGCCGCCAGGATACGCAGAGTGCGCAGGCTGATCGTGCTGTGCTCGGTATTGATGACATTCTCGCTCGGCTGCAGGAAATGGCGTAGGCGCAGCAGCTCCATGACATCGTCGTGCCTGGCTGAGATATCGACAGGATCGACAATAGGCCCGGTGATACCGATCTGGCAAGGGAAGCCCTGCTCGCCCAGATGCCGCTCCAGCTTGTGCGCCCATTCGGATTGCCGATCCTTCGGCTTCTGAACAAGACCGACGACAGAGCGTCCGCGGACGGCCAGGGCGGAAGCCGCTGTGCGACCGCGCAGGAAGGCCTGCGCGACCTGCAGGACTACAGGCATGTCCTCCGTTTCGAAATCGGCGACGAGGACGGCCGCCGGCTCGTTTGCCTTTAGGCCGATTTCGGCCAGCATTCCCGCTCTTGCCGGCACCGTACCGTTCAATATGCCGATAAGCCGCCCATCGGTATGACGGGCGACGCGAAACAATTCGTCTTCATGGGCGATAACCAGAGCAGCGACGGTCGCCGCAATTTCGCCCAGCCGCGCGGTGGTCGCAACAAAGGGATGAGCCGCCTGGATGACGATGAAGCCGCGGCGGCGGCCGGAGACACTGATCGGCGCAGCAATGCCTTCCGCCTGACCATCGAGCGTCAAGATCTGCGCGACGCTCTGCGCTACGCGATCAAACATACGGGTTGAAAGCGCCCTGCGCAGGCGCGTCTCGTTGAAGCTGCCCGCGCCGCCGGATGCAGTGTCCGTTGCTGCGACAAGCTTCAGCGCTTCATCGAAGATCATAACGGAAGCACCCATCAGCCGGCCGATGCAGGCGCAGACGGCGATCAGATCGCCCTTGCGCAGCACAATATCGAGCAGCTCCTGATTGAGCCTCTGGGACAGCTCCATGACTTGGTAATGGGACTGGACGAACTGGGTGAGCAGAACACGGGTAATATCCCCGAAATTGACCTCCCAGGGGATGGTCAGGATGGGGATTTCGAAGATATCCGCCATCTGTCGCATCTCGGCCGGGATATCTGTCATATATTGCCCCAACGCGACGACCAACCCGGCCGAATTCTTGCGATCCATGATCGCGAAGATTTCCCTCTGCAGGGCTTCGTCTCCGGCAAGGGCGATTCCGGAGGTCAACAATAGCTCGTTCGTGCCGAGTGAATCTTCCATATCACTATGATCAACGACATGGACCCAGTTGATGCGGCGGATGAGGCCTGCACGGCCGGCGATAACAGTGGCCTGATCAAGCGGAGGGATTTTCAGGCAGTCGGCAACCGACACGCTGAGGTCGGAACTTCCGAAGGCCTGCGCCGCCAAGGCGGCATGTGACGTCTGCGTGATCGAAGACGAGCTAGAATCGATTGTCATATCACGTCCTTCCTGAAGCCTGTGGCGCCTACTTCCTGAAGCAAGAAGGATGCCATGATCATCGGGCGAACGAAAACGCCCTGAGCGTGGGCCTATTCAAAGCCCGCGGGACGCATTCTGTATTGCGACATATTGAAGAAAATCTCGGTTTCGGATGTGGACCTATGGTCCAAGGTACACCGGGCGCGCTTCCTTTAGCATGTGCACAGGCTTTAGGCACCTATTCCAACGCAGACAGGCGCAAGACCGTGAGTGAAACTCAATCCGTACCATTAGACATAACGCATTTTCGAGCGCTGATGCGCAAGGTTGCATCGAGCGTCGCGGTCATCACGACCGCACATGACGTTCATTTGCACGGAATGACTGCCACCGCGATCAGCAGTGTATCGGCGGACCCGCCAACGCTTCTGGTCGTCAACAAGACGACGCGGACACATCCGCTGATCGTCGCCAGCCGGCATTTTGTCGTCAACATCCTCAGCCAGAGCCAACAGTCACTGGGAACTCGCTTTTCCGGGAAGGTCAATGATCAATTTAGCGGTGTCGGATATCGGCTGAGTGCTGGCGGATTGCCGATCTTGCGCGATTGTACCGCCCATTTTGAATGTGGTCTCATGCAGGAATTTGACGCTGGAACCCATACGATTTTCATAGGCAGCATCGTTGCAGGAGGCTTCTCCGATAACAATCCGCTTTTGTATCACGACGGTGCATACAAATATCTGTTGCAGATGTGACCGCGAATCTTCGACGGCTCTGATGGGGTGGACGCCCCCCGACGGCATCTGTGTGCCAGAATGGAGACGTTGATCACCATTTAGAGGAGGCGTCCATGAAAGAGATTTGCATTATCGGACTGGATCTGGCGAAGAATGTGTTTCAGGTCCATTGCTCTGACAGAACTGGC
>Ga0209371_1001293_pt1 | contig 17565 bp, 20 predicted proteins | sample AgamicAtAmrz_FD_187165 | JGI IMG/M metagenome (GOLD analysis project Ga0209371, IMG submission 187165) | Agave microbial communities from Guanajuato, Mexico - At.Am.rz (SPAdes) (version 2) | ecosystem: Host-associated > Plants > Roots > Rhizosphere | place: Guanajato, Mexico | collected 2012-06-07
TTACGGTCATGATGGCCCCGGCCATCAGCGTAATGGCCGATTCGACCAGTGAACTGATGATGTTTGCCGAGATGAGCGGACATCGCCCGGCCGCCCCCGCTGCGGCACCGGTACGCAGCGCGCCGGTACAGCGCGTGCCCGTTGCGCCGGCCCAGCGCTTTGCAACCGCGCCGGCACCGCAACCGATGTTTACGCAACCTCAGGTCGCGCCGGTTGCGCCACCGGTCGCCACGTCACGCGCTCAGCCGGCACCGGCACCAGCGCCAGCAGCGCCGATTGCCCCACCGCCGGTACAGCCGGTACAGGGCGGCGGTTTTCTGACGGAAGAGCAGCGCCAGCCGGAACCAAAGCAGACGAATCCGCTGCTGAAATCGGTACGTACTTTCAACCCGCAGCAGCCTGCGCCGGTGCCGGTGAATGAAGCAGAAGTAAAAGCGCAGAGCGAGTTCAGCTTTGTCAGCCCGCCGGTAGCGGAAACCAGAACCACCGCCGCCGATGCCGCCGTGGCGCGTTCACCGGTCAGCCTGAGCGGCGCGGTGGATGAAACCGTGGCTGAATCCGAGCTGCGGCAGAAATTCCTCTCGGCCGCACGTATCACCTGGCGCATCAGCCCGGCACTGAAATCGTCCGTGGCGCAGACCGATGCCGCCGCTGCCAGTGTGGATGAGGCGAAAGGGCAGCGCTGGCCGCAGCTGGATGTCAGCGCCAGTTCGGCGACCAAAGAGTTTGGTGGCGGGGTAAAAAGCTATGACGGTCAGAGCAACGTGCCGGCGCTCGGCGTGTCGATGGCGACCAACCTGATTGATTTCGGTCAGACCAGCCGCACCATAGAGAGCCGCGAAGAGCGCGTGACCTCGGCGCAGCAGGCGTCGCAGGCGCAGCGAGAAGAGCTGGCGATGCAGGTCAGCAACGCGTTGATTGAGTGGAACAAGCAGCAGCGGATCATTGCCATCAGCCAGCAGTACGTGGCGCGCATGACCGAACTGACCACCATGCTGAGCGGCATTGTGCAGTCAGATACCGGTCGTCGCAGCGAGCTGACGCAGGCCAAAGGCCGATTGCTACAGGCGCAGAGTTATCTGGAGAATGCCGAGTCGCGCGCGCGCGATGTCGAAATCACGCTGAACCGCCTGATGGGCAACAGTCGCGTGACGCTGCCAGCCAGCGATCGCTGGGCGATGAATTTTGGCGATCTCAACCGCCAGCTGGCCAGCCTGGATTATCATCCGCTGATCCTGCGCGCCAGCGCGGAAACGCGAGCGGCGTTTAAAGAAGCGGAAGCGATTAAAGCTTCCGGCCTGCCAAAACTCAACTGGACGGTAAGCAAAAGTACGCGTGAGGATCAGCTCGGTCGCCAGCAGGCGTGGCAAACCGGAATCAACGTTAGCTGGGGTCTGTTCCGCGGCGGTTCAACCAACGCGCAGGAGATTGCGGCGATTAAACGCGCCGAAGCCAGCCGTCAGCAGGTACAGGAGCAGCGGCGCGATCTGGAGAATCGCGTGCGCGCTGCCAGCCAGGATGCACATTCGATGGCCGATCGCGCCGCGCTGTATAAGAGTCTGATTGTCGAGTCTGACCGCATCCGCAAAGACTTTTTCGATCAGTGGTATCACCTCGGACGCCGCTCGCTGCTGGATGTCCTGAGCGCCGAGAGCGATCTGTATAACAACCAGGTGAGCGAAGTGAGCAATCGCTTTGACAGCTACGCGGCGATCATTCGCGGCTACTCCAGCGCCGGCATCCTCAGCCGCTGGCTCACCACCGGACGTTAAGCGTCAGCGCGCTGTGGCGGGTTAGCCGGTACCAGAAATAGCAGCGCAAACGGGATGGCAGCGAACAGCAGCAGTGCCGTAGCGGCGCTGCTGCTGTAGAGCTGCGCAAAGAGTATCGCCCCGCCAATTTGCCCAATCGCCAGCGTCAGAAACGCCGCCGCCACGCCAGAGGCCGCATTCTGTGGCGTGGCAGCGGCACCCGCGACCAACAGAATACCCGACAGCGTGACGTATCCCGCACCGCACAGTGCCGCCGCCGGTACCAGCCAGTAGCTAAAGTGGGTGAGCACCGCCAGCAACAGCAGCGGTACGGCCATCGCCAGCTGCGCCAGCCAGTACACCTGACGCATACCGATGCAGCGTGCCAGCGGGCCGGTCAGCGCGCCGAGAATGCCGGCCGCGCCGCTAACCAGCCACAGCATACTGGCCTGGCCTTCGTTCAGGTGGCTGTGCTGGCGTAACACATCCGGTCCAAAACACCACCACGCCGCGCTGGCGACACCGCTAAGAAAAGCGATGATGATCACCCGCTGCAGCGCACGATTGTGCAGCCGATCGCGCCAGCCAACCGGCGATCTCTGTGGATCGGCACGACCGGCGGGCAGACAATAGCGTGCCAGCAACAGGCTGATTAACGCCAGCGCGGCAAAACAGCAGCAGGCCGCGCGCCAGCCGCCGGGCATCAGCATAAAAATGGGTACTGACACAATTATGCCCGCGCCGGTGCCGGCGTTAATGAACGTGTTAGCGGCGGTTTGCCGCGACGCGTCAATGCGCAGGCTCACGGCACTGGCGAGCGCCGGGGAAGCCAGTCCGGCACCGAGACCGGCGATAAACAGTCCACCGGCAATCAGCCATGCGCTGCCGGCAGCGGCCAGTAGCAGTAAGCCGAGCATGGCCGTCAGCGCTGCCAGCATGGCGGTGCTGCGCACGCCCCAGCGCGTCAGCAGCAGCGTGGCGCCGGGCGTGGCCAGGCAGTAAGCCAGATAGCTGCAGGCGGCCAGCATGCCCGACGCGCGTGGGCTGAAGCTGATCTGTTGCGCCACCTGCGGCATCATCATTCCCCAGGCAAAACGCGCCAGTCCGTAGGTCACGGCGATCAGCATAAAGCCGCTCAGCGTCAGGCGGAGTGAGGCTTTCATGGCGCATCCGCCATCAGTTGCTCAGCCGCCAGACGCGCAGTGACCGCGGCCTGCGGACCGTCAATCAACCCGGCCATAATCGCCCCTTCAAACAGTATCCAGATGGCATCGGCCAGCGCTGAAGGCGAATTTTTGTGCGAGTGCGCCACGCAGGCACGGATGTAGCCGCGCTGCCAGTAGCGATAATCCAGCGCCTGCGCCGCCAGCTCAGCATCCTGTTCCGCATACTCGCCGTACGCTTTGGCAAAAAAGCAGCCGAGCGATCCTTCCGCCCGCATCCACTGTTCCAGCACCGAAAACAGCTGGCTGACGGCTGCCGGATCGTCTGGCTGTGACAACAAATCAGCAAAGCGCTGCCGACGCGCGGTCATCACCGCGGCAGTTAACCGTTCGCGCGACGGAAAGTGCTGATAGAGCGTACGCGTGGAGACCTTCGCCTCACGGCAAATGTAATCGGTGCTGGTGGCATGAAAACCGTTGTTGTAGAACAGCCGCTCGGCAGCGTTCAGGATATGTTGTTTTTTACGCATACCTTAAAAAGTAAACCGATCGTTTTACTTTTGCAAAGTTGCGGAGGCGAAAATCGGGTGCGAGGCGGTTAATCACCGCCTGTTTCGAGGATACAGCTTTGAAGGAATTATCAATCAGGAAACGCGCTTAGCCGAGTCGGGCGATGCGCGCTCGGGCCTCATCCAGATGCTGTTGTAACGCGGCGAGGCACGGCGCAAAACGCGCTGAGAAACCATCGCAACTGTTCGTCAGAGACAAAAATTCCTCCGCCAGAGCCAGTGCTTCCCGCCATGTATCGCTGCTGACCACTTCCGGCAGTGACGCTGGCCGCAGCGTATTCACGATGGTGCCGCCCGCTTTGGGCGCAAAGCCCATCGGCAGAATGTCATAAGCTGGCGCGAGGTGATAAGGACGGCCATGGCGACTGATGAATGACAGGTTACCGGCGTGCATGTCGGTATTGCCGATCAGCATGCCGAATGCCCAAAGCCGGGCCGTGCTGCTGGCGGCCTCCGGCTGAACACACTTTTCCGCCACAAGCTGGTTGACGAGGACCGGCCAGCTTGCACTGGCATTGCCGACGAACTCCGCATCAAGCGCGCGCAGCGAAAACACGCCGATACGGCCCATTTTGCCCACCCGATCAAAGCGGGGGATTTCGAGGAAGCGCTGCCCTTTAATATCAAACATGTCGGTCTCAACACCCAGCACTTTCAGAGCCAGATGCTCAGCCATCAGCAGATCGCGCCAGCGTTCGCTGACTGGGTTGTCATCTGCTGCGGTGAATTTCACCAGCACATGACCGCGTTCGGTATAGGTGCAGAATTTTGGCTGCTCGCCACCCGCAGATGAGCCCGGCACCTCACCAGCGCCCGCAGCCCGCGCCAGCCTGGGATACGCCGTCGCGCATTCCATGGGTGTCGGTTCGGGCATTTCCAGAAAACGGCTGCGCGCCTGTTCGCCGATCAGCAGGTTGCCGATCGCATCATGACCTTGCGCCAGCAGCGCTCTGACCACATCTGCGTCCGCCCATTGTTCGGGATTCGTCGGCAGACCGAGCCCGCTGGCATAAGTCGAGGCATACGCTCTGCCGAGATAGCCCTGCGGTCGCATGTCAAACAGCCACCACGGCAGCCCGTCACTGTGAAAGCTTTTATGGTCCGCCTGCACCATCACAAATCCTTCCGGACGAACCGGATCAGCTCGCCGAGAGGTTTGATTTGCCCCTCATCGGTAACGCGGTAAATCGGGGCCGAGCGGAATCCGCGAAACGTATCCCGCAGGGCATAGTGAATAGATGGACCCGCCCCGATTTTGAAGATGTCATCAACCAGTTCTCTAATCGCACGGGAAAACGTAGGCTGGCTTATGCCCATATTTTCAATCAGTTGCCTTCCCGTCATCGGCCCGATATGGAGAAGCTGACGTAGGGTTTCCGCACGCGTAGACATGGTGTTGAATCACTTTATGAATAGATAGATTAATAGGTTTTTGAATAGATAATCTGGCAGGTGAGCTGCTGGCAGTCACTGGGATGTGTTGGCCTGATGTGCAAAATGTGTGGTTCTGTGGGGAGTTGAGGCTGTATGCAGGCTTAGCGAGATATATTGTGGTGTAGTTGTCTGCAATAGGCGGTTGTTAACACAATGGCAGTATGAGGCAGCTTGAGTCGGAAAGGCTGGCAAAACAGGTGATTTCAGGTTGAAAACGGGAAGGGGGCTGCGTATTAGAGTTTTAATTGTATCAGCAAAAAACGCTGACCTTGCATCGCTATTGTTTAAATCTAAATAGCAAAGCCACCTGTTTAAGGGTGTCTTAAGTAAATCAGATGAACAAGTTATTGGCGGCCTTCGCTAAGTTAGAACCACTGAACAAGCGATTATGAGTTCCATTCTAAACTTTATTAAACCAGTAAGTCACTGATTTATATGTTTTACTGAGGCCCTTTAGTGATGAAAAGTGGCACATAGCGTTGCGCTCTGCTGCCACTTTACGTAGCTTTATAAAATATTCAAATGCAACATTATTAAATTGATAAAAGCAAATTCAAGGTTGTTTTTTATCATGTTGTGTTAATGCATCAGAAACATTATCTGGAATGACAAAATCATCAAATTCGCTTTTAGCATACCAATGAAGTTTTCCTGCTGGCACAACAATTTCATCAATAAACTTATTCCCAAGAAAGTTTCTCTTTTCAAGGGAGTATTTACGAAGTATCTCTACAAGGACAATCATTTTCTTTATTAAACTTTCGCTTAAGTCTGGTTGCCTTAACTCAGTATAAAGCTCAGGCCTCATGTCAAAATTAATATCTGGGTGCAGGACCAAGCTTACCTTAACGCTTTCAATGCCAATGCCACTATGTGCTGTAAAATTGTGGCGTAATTGCATTATTGTGTCATGGAGTTGTCTGTGTTCTTCAGGAACATTGGATCTGTCATACTTTATTCCTCTACCTTTACTTTCAGTGAAGCATTTACCATAAAATGTTAATGCTGCTACGAAATGCCCTTTTATTAAATCCATCATGTGCGGATTTTCGTAACGGGTATGATGTTGTGGATTTAACTTTTCTATCTCATTCAGCCATACCAAGACGCTGCGCAGATCTTTCTCGATGAGGGTATATCCAGCGTATTGCTTTATTATTTTATTATCTTCAATTTTTACAACGGGTGCTCTTTTATCATTATAATAATAGTGGTCGTGACCATGGTACTCTGGATGAATTATCTCTCTAATAGTCCAACCATTTGACATCTTCTTTTGAATTACTTTGCACATATCCATTAAGGCTAATCCTTTTTATGATGTTCACCCAAGACGAGGTTTGATGGTGTTGTTTTTTACGCGGTTACGTTAAGAGGATTTAATAACATTGCCCCTGAAAGATGATCAGGTGCAAAGTGAGCATACCGCATCGTCACTTTAATATCTGTATGCCCCAATATTCGCTGGAGCACAAGAATATTCCCCCCGTTCATCACGAAGTGTGAAGCAAAGGTATGGCGCAGAACATGCCTAAGCTGCCCAGCAGGTGTTTCGATACCGGCGCGTTGCATGGCCTTTCCAAAAGCAGAATAGCATGGTTTAAAGAGCAACTGCGCTTTCCTGCTGGATGGCAGTTCAGCCTGTAATTTTTCAGTTATCGGCGCCGCGCGTTTTTTCTTGCCTTTAGTTTTTACGTAGATGATCTAACCGGTGAGGATTTGTTTTCCCTTCAAGCCTTTGGCCTCACTCCATCGTGCTCCTGTTGCAAGACAAATTTTCACGATTGCCGTCAGATCTTTCGAGCGGCTATTCTCACATTCGGTGAGGAGGGTTCTAATTTCCTCAATGGTGAGATACGCCATCTCCGATTCACTGATTTTAAACTCTCGCTCGTTTTCTAACGGGTTGGGTGTGGTCCATTCATCTAACCGGCGTAGCTCGTTAAACATCGCATTAAAATATGCTAGCTCTAAATTAACAGTGCGCGGCGTAACCGTTTTCACTCGGCTGGAGCGTGTGATCTTCCCGCTTAACCGCTGCTCGCGATAAGATGCAAAAATTTTCGCGTTAAACTCGGTTGCGAGTGGGTTTCCCATCGCCTCGCAGGCGAACGCCATTGTGGTTCGCCGCTTCTCACCATCCGCCAACGTAATGCCATGCGTGTTGAACCACAATTCCACCAGCTCAATTACCCGCCGCTATCCGCTTTCTCTCCTAGCCAGGGCTTATCTTGAGAGCCTGTTCTTTTACGAACTTCTCATAGGATTGCGCTTCGCCCTTCGTTGCAAACTGGCGGCAAATCCTTTTGCCGTCACGGCCGTTTAGGAATTCTGTCAATAACTGTACGGGGCCGGAGCGCCGGCGATTAGAGCTGGAGTTGAAAGCCCGTGGTTTTGAGGGGCTCGAGGAAGAAATTAGCCTCCTTTCCAGAGGATTCAGCCTAAATGCGGGGGTGAGGCGACGACTTTCTTACCAGAACGGAAGGCTTCAGGAGGCTAAATTGGACCGGTGACAATCTTGAGCAATCCCATTGAAAGATAAAAAGTTTCACATTAATGTGAGTTTTATATGCTGTATTCATATACAGTTATTTGTTGAATGGGAGGCAACATGCAGGATTTTCTTTTGGAGTCGGTGAAGCTCCAGCGCATTGATTTTTTTTAAACTTGTTGCTGTGAGTGACTGCACAGAGTTGGAAAAGAGCATGGCAATTGAGTGGGTTGCAGAGCTAACTGATGAGCTTATGGCGCGGTTACGTAATCACGAATACAGTCGGTCAATGCATCAATTAGAGTAGGGATACGTGGTCCTGATAGCCACTGCGAGCGTGCATGTCTATGCTGCATGAATTCGCATGATCCAAAAAAGGATCGCATTTCTCTCGGCCCGCCTGTTCTGGCGGGCTTTTGCTTATGTCATGTAGTGCATGAAAACCACTACGCAAAGTGGGCAGGCGTGGCGGGGGTACGAGCGCGCGCTATCACGCTGTGATTACTTTATATGGTGTTGATTAGTGTAAATTTTACTATATGTTGTGCTTTGGTTATAACGAATGATGGATAGTGTCGTGGAGTGAACTTTTGAGCTATATTGTGTCTAAAAAAGTGTCTAACAAAGCGAGGCTAAAATGGGCGGAAGATATCTTAAGGCACCACTCTCATATGTTGTAGCGAGGTTATCAACCAGTGCTCTAGCAGAGTTGAAGTCTGCGCAAAGCATTGAACTTCAGCAATCACTTTCATTGCTGAATTACATACATAAAGAAACATCCAGTATAAATGAACTTAACGTTGAGATGATAAGTTCTGCTGTTAATAAAGACGATTTGTTAACTCAAGTTAAAAGGACTTGTTTCTTGGATTTACATAGAACTAAAGCTGTAGTTTATGACTCAAATTCTATAGAGCTGAGGACTACAGCTTATACAAAATATGAAAGTTTTATGAATGATTTTGAAGAAGTGAGAAAAGCATTTATGGATGCTGTTCCCGCTTATAAAAATGCTGTTGTTAACGAAGTTACTTTATCATATGTCGATATTATTGTTCCTAATGATAAGTACGAGTTAAAAGATTTTTTTGAAAAGGGTGCTAATGCACTACCTTTAAACTCTTTCGGTGAAAAGACCGGAGCTTTGGTATTTGCTAAAAATGAACTTAATGAAATAATTGATTCGACGCATAAGGTTTTACTATCAGTTGAGCAAATGCCTCAAAGGATTCGTCGTTTTGTACCTGAGTTTATGGTGGAGCCCGAGCCGAAATTTGGCATGCCTATACAATTAAATTATGAGCCTGATCCTGATAGTCAAGAATCCTATGCAGTAGTATCAACTCAAGCTTCGCAGTTATTTCATGAGAAGTCTTTGGGGGAAACTAAGTGTTCTGAGTTGTTTGATGATTCACATAGAAGTTGCGGTGCTGCATTCAAGCAACTAAGAAATAAAGCAGTATGTGACATTGTTTGGGAATATGTTAGCAATTAAGGAGCATACATGAGTACATTAACAGTAAGTCCAACAGTTATGAGAGATGGCTATTTGAACCATTTCCCAAATGGTATGGGCAGTGACATAAGGAATTCTTACATAAGGAAGTATAGCCGCTTTGAACTTTATCAACGCGAAGTAAGAAAATCTGATGCATATAATATTTATGCGCGTGAAGATAATACAGTTGATTTTTTTAAGAGGGTCAGGGAAACACTTTTTTTAGGTAAGCTTGAAAATACTTATAGTTTAGTTATATATAGTTCGACTTCAGCCTATGAAGTGGGTTGCATAAATAGAAAAGAAACTGCTGTAAATGAAGCTACATATTCCTTATCAGATATGATTGAAAAAATTAAAGAAGTTTTTGGTTTACCTACGTCTAGCATTGCCTCTATAGTAGGAGTTTCAAGAGCAACCATTTATAATCACCTATCATCAACTTCTGCGGAAGTTAGTGAGTATAGTGAACTTTTCAATCTTGCCTTAAAAATAGAGAAAAGTGGTTTGCATATTAGTAAAGGTATTAAGTCAGTTGTTATAGATGGTAAGACGCTGCTAAAGCATCTCAATACCAAACCTTTGAATTCTGATAAAATACTAGAAGTTAGCCGAGTTGTATCGATTAAGCTGCAAAGTATGCAATCTTCTGAGAGGCCTTCAGTTGATGAAGAAAAATTAGTTGCAATATTAAATAATAGATAAGCTTGGGGTAAGCAATGCATCCATTGATTGAATTAGGTGTAAGGCAATTTTTATATATACCTTTGGAGTGCTTTAGTGATGATTTTCATAAAGAATTGTCACTTTGCAGATCTCAGGCTCAGCATAGAGAGAAAAAGGTCAGTAAGAGTGATTTTCTGTTAGTAGTGAGCCAAGACTGCGATATTGATAGCAATTCGTTTCAATATATTGAGCTTTTAGTTTTTAGAAAGGCTAAAGCGAAAGAGTCTAAGAAGTCATCATCTATAGAATTTGCGAGGAATGTCCATAAAATATTTATTAGAGATAAGGAGGATTTTATTTTCAAAAAAGAAGAGTCCAGCCTTGTGTCTAAAGAGTTATTTATTAATGAGTTGAATTCTATAAAAGAGAAGGAAGGTCAGGTTGATTTTCTTTCTTTTGACAATAGAAATAGTAAAACCATCCTGCTTTCTTGGTTGGTTAATTATTATGCGAGGCGGCCATTGCCCGATGGTTTTAATCGAACATTGTTTGATAATTATATTAAGAATCCTGAAGGCCATCCATTACAATTATTTTTACTCAAGTATTTTGAGGAAATCGCAGATATACATGCTTTCATTAGTCCTTTAGATGATGAGTGTGCTGAAAGTTATGATGTGACTTTGACTGCTCTTCTGCATGACTCATGCTCTGCTGAAAAAGCGGAAGCTATAGAGGAGGAGCTGAAAAAAATTATAGACGAAATTCATGGGGAGGAGAATAACTTAAATATGATGCAATCGATAGGGCAATCTTTTCATGATGATGCCTTGATGGATTATGTTGTTTTTCCAAGTGATTTCACAAAAAAAGATGAATTAAACACAAGGCGTCTTTTACTTGATTTTTTATGTTGGATGCCTAAAGGTGACGAGCCCTGACTTCAGGGCTAAGATTAAATCCTTTATAAGGCATAATCATTAAATTTTATAATTTCTTCACAAAGCCATGTATTAATTTCAACTATCCTTTTTTGAAGAGGAAGTAGTTCATTTCGAACAAATACCTTACTGGCATTCTCAACATCCCCAAACCCCCAACATTATTCGGCATAATCCCCATCATCTGCGGCGGCACGCGGTGCGCGGCCATCATGTCGTCACGGCTCACGTTCTTGATATTCAGAAACTCATCTTTAGCCGCCACCTCTGACAGCGGGATGATCTGAACCCCGTCTTGCTTCCCGTTCGGTGAGTACATAAACAGGTTGCGGAAGTTGCCCGGCCCCTTGGCGCTTTTCATCGCTTGGCGGATATTGTTCACGTCTTCCTGATTCTGTGCCGCATCGGTCATGTACATGATGAAACCGGCGTGGCTGCCGTTCAGATAGTATTTACGGCGGAACAGTGTTGCCGACTCGTTTAGCAGAGTGGACGGGATTGCCGAAAGGTATTCTGGCAGGCCGTAAACCTCCTGATTTAAATCAGGCTCCATCAGGTGAAACACGCTGCCTTTGGTGAACTCGTAGGGCTGCGTGTTCATGCCGTATTGAACGAACCAGTAGGTGTCTAAATCGGTGCCGCGTCGCGTGAATTTTGCCTGCGCCGGCTCAAGCGCGAGCACACCGCCGAGCACTGTTAGTGCGCTTTTCCAGATAGGCGTTGCCGAACACCAGATAGTCCTGCACAAAACGGCTGAACGCCTGCTGACTCAGCAGCAGGTGGGGAATAAAAGTGCTGGTCAGAATGTTGCGCTTCACGTTGATCGGCGAGCTGTGATGCACGGCGGCACGGAACGTGCGCGCTAACGGTGTGCTGTGGCTGGGGCGATTGATGATGGCCAACCCGATTCTGGCGGTGATTGGCCTGATAGCGGCAGGAGCCCTCTACATTTGGCAGAACTGGGAAACGCTGGGGCCAAAACTGGCGGCATTATGGGACAGCTTCAGCAGCAAAGTGAGCGCCGTCTGGCAAACGCCGCAAGACTGCCGCGAAGAAGAGGGAGCCGTAAGCAAAGCAGGGTGATTACCTGATTGGCACAGATGAAAACGTGCTGGTGCTGAGCCACACCTATGCCAATCAGGCCAACGCCGAGCGCGCCGCAAAAATGCAGTGGGAGCGACTACGGCGCGAGGTGGCGACGTTCTATATCCAGCTGGCTCGTGGTCGCGCAGATCTCTACACGGAAATGCCGGTGAGGGTGAGTGGATTTAAACAGCAGATTGATGCCGGGGAATGGATTATCACCACGCTGGCGCACAGCCTGAGCGCAGACCGCGGTTTCACCACCCGAATTGAGTTGGAAGTGAAAATAGATTCCCTCGAAATGGAATGATGTCTATCGCAAAAGGGAAATAATGTTTAAGATTTATCACAAATGAGATTGTGGAGGCGATAACAATGATGAATTGTCCACTGTGCGGGAATGACGCACATACACGCAGCTTTCAGGTTTCAAAGCAAACCAAGGAAAGATACAACCAATGGAAGAATATCAATTGTGGTTGTACCTTTAAGTCGCATGAGACGGTATCAGAGATCATCATGAAGCCAGGCAGCGTTAAGCCAGTGCCGCCGCATCCGCGCAGAGGTTCGCAGCAAACATTGTGGCTGTGAATGCTCGGTGTTTTAAATGGTATTGGCTTAGACTTTCTCTGGTACTTACGGCTGCCCAAAGCTTAACCTAATCTGATGGGCAGCTCTGGGTTACTTTGCTGCCAAGCTACCCCTTCCTCTTAAATAATTGTAACAGCCCCTTTACTGTCACATCTAATTGGCTACCCTCGTGATACAAAGCAGGTACAACGTAATTTGCCCTCTCTTCAGCTATTAATTTCTCAACTTTTTCTTGAGTAGTCTGATTACCCCATTTTTTATTATCAAATACTGCTAAGGAAGCTCCGCCTTGATATCGAACCATCTTCATTGCTGGAATGTCAGTATCTCCATCTCCGAAGTAGATCATTTTTTGGAAAGGGATATCGCGGCTTTCAGGTTCTATGAATTTATTAATGGCTGCATTATTCCATGAATTACGAATTCCTTTATTTATTCTAAATAAAAACTGGGTCTTCGTGGTGTAATTGATTGCTTGTGCTGGCCAAGTGACAGTTTTACCGTCAGATGAGTAATGGTATTTACATGCGTAAATATCACGGAAGTTACAGCTTATGGCTGTTCCTCTAATCATCGCATCTAATCCACTGGAAATAATATAATGATATAATTCCAAACCGTGTTGTTGAGCATAATTATTTATCCGCTCAAACCAGCTGTCAACGCCGGGGAATAGTGGAATGGACTTTCCGTGTTTTTTCAAGTTGTCTTCTGTTAATTCTTGGGAGCCGAGCTCACTAGCTCTCTCAGCAAGAAGTCCTAAATAGGATAATATTTCATCGCCATCATCACTCTTTGCTCGCTGTTTAACGGACTCCCAGAAAGATGCAACATCATTAATCCCTAAAGCAGGCATAAGTCCATGTTGGGCACAATCACCTTCTGCTAAGGTCCCATCAAAATCATAAATCAACGCACATTTCATCTGAAGATCCTACTTAAAGTAATGCAAAACTACGGAACATAGTTTGCAGTTTTAGTGGGAGGCACGGCTGTGGTGCCGGAGGTAGACGCTACATTGATACTTCTTCCGTTTTTATATATCAAAAAGTTAATAAATATGAAAATATTCAATGTAGAGATGAGCAATAAGTCAAAAAATCTTTTCTACAAGAGCGAGTCTACGCAAATACATTTTTATTGCACGTGCTGCTCAGGCTCTTACGCTTCAGGTATCTCACCCGTTTTTACAAAGTCGGCAAATTGTTCCTCATCAAGAATCACCACACCTTTCATGCGCGCCGCAGTCACTTTGGTCGGCCCGGCGTTGTAGCCGCAACACAGCAATTGCAGATTTTGAGTCACCGAACTTCTAACCGTCATATCGTTCGCCGTTGCACACTCAATTAACCGTTCTTTGTCAGCCTTTTTGAATCCTGTAAAGCAGATGTCGAAAGTGGCTTCTTTATGGCGGTTTGAAGTAAAAACGTGGGGGTAATTTTCAGGAGAGAAAGCGCTAACAGATTCAGTGGCTATGGATTCAGACTCGGCCTGTTTAAGAATTCGGTCTTTCCGGTAGGTTTTGAGCCTATGCGTGTTAATGCACACGCCCTGAATATGTTCTTGGCTGTGGCTGACTTGAACCAGTGAATACGCCTTTATCTGGCCTCGGGCATTGATATAAACAAAGTGCATTTCTTCCATGTGATCACCTTTGTGGGCTGTGTAAAACGAGTAGCGGTAGCCAGAAAACACGAAAGGCGGTGGTAGCAGAGGGTGGGGTGAAAAAAATCTGCTGCCATTTTGCTGCCAATCGATTTTTTGGCTACAAAAAAACCGCTTTAGAAAGCGGTTCAAATGCATGATTTATATCACTAAATTTGGTGGCCCCTGCTGGGTTTGAACCAGCGACCAAGCGATTATGAGTCGCCTGCTCTAACCACTGAGCTAAGGGGCCAGCGGAGCGGGGATTATAAAGTATCTCGGTGGGGCGATCCAGCGTTGCGCAATCGGTTGGTGAAAATTCCCGCAATCACTGAGTCCTTGATCTCACAGCAAAAAATCCCGGAACCCCGGCAGAAGCGGGCAATAAGCGCCCACTGCTGTCGCGTTTTTGAGACAAGGCTTGCTGCTGCCTTGTCTCAGGATGCGCAGGTTCAGCGATAGCGCGTGGCGGGCTTATTCAGCGAGATAAATGGCAGGATGGCGCCGCGCGCCTGCTCAAAGCTTTGCCACAGGCGCATATCTTCCACCGAAGGAATGGTGATCGCTTCACCGTCATCCAGACCGCGCAGCGCGGCGGCGACTAAGTCATCGACCTCCATCACCATCTCTGCCGGCAGGTCATCCACCGAGCGCCCGGTGCGCTGGAAAATCTCGGTGCGCGTCAGGCCCGGCAGCAGCGCCTGCACGCGTACGTTATGGCCTGCCAGCTCGCGCTGCATGTTACGCGTCAGCGAGAGCACAAAAGCTTTCGTCGCATTATAGGCCCCGTTTGCCTGTTCGTTGACCAGCGCCAGTACCGACGCCACATTCACGATGGTGCCCGCGTTGCGGCTGCGGAAAACCTGCGCAGCCGTGTGAGAGAGCTGCGTCAGCGCCACCACGTTCAGTGCCAGCATGGTTTGCGTCTGGTCGATGCTGGCGTCGATAAACTCGCCTTCCACCGTCATGCCCGCATTGTTGATCAGCGTGGTAATACGCGTATTGTTCTGCAGCTCGCTATCAATACGCGCCAGATCCTCATGGCGCGTCAGGTCCGCGGCCAGCACGCTGACTTCCACGCCGTGCGCTTCGTGCAGCGACTGCGCCAGTGCGCTCAGACGTGCAGCATCGCGCGCCACCAGAATCAGGTCGTTGCCGCGTGCGGCCAGCTGTTTAGCGTAAGTTGCGCCGATACCGCTGGAAGCGCCGGTGATTAAAGCCAGTTGGTGTGACATGGAAAAGCCCTCTGTATGATGGTCGTCATATTGGTGTGCTGATAATATGACGACCATCATATCCATCGTCAAGCTGGAATATGACGATCGTAATAATTACACTGATTGCCATCAACGATGAGCAGGGTAATAACCGATGGAAAAGCTAAGCCATAAGGCGCGCACCCGGCAGCGCATTCTGGAAGAAGCGGCGGTAGTGATGCGCGAATGCGGCACTGAAGGCATTGGCGTGGCAGCGCTGATGAAGCGCGTCGGCCTGACGCACGGCGGGTTTTATGCGCACTTTGCCTCGCGTGAAGCGCTGGTCGAAGCGGTGATTAGCGAGATGTTTGCCGACTCGGCGCAGCGTTTTGCCGCCGTGCTGGCGATTGAGGATCCGGCTGAACGGCTGAACCAGTGGATCGACCGCTACCTGTCGGCGCAGCACTGTGGCGCGCCGGGCGAGGGCTGTCCGATACCGGCGCTGGTCAGCGAAGTGGCGCATTTACCGCCGGATGCGCGGGCGCTGTTTTCAGCGAAGCGCGAAGCGGTGCGGCGTCAGCTGGTGCAGGCGCTGCAGCAGCTGGGACATGCGCAGGCGGAGAGCATCGCCAGCAGCATGCAGGCCGAAATGGTCGGTGCACTGGCGCTGGCGCGCGCCTGCACCGATGAAGCGGAAGCGCGCCAGATGCTGGAGGTGACGCGTCAGGCAGTTAAACTGCGCGCCGGGCTGGTGACAGCATGAGCGATCACGACATCCGCGACATCATCGCGCCCGATTTACAGGTGCTGTTCTGTGGCATCAATCCGGGTAAATCCTCGGCGCATACCGGTTTTCACTTTGCGCATCCCGGCAACCGCTTCTGGAAGGTGATTCATCAGGCCGGATTCACCCGCGAACAGCTGCTGCCGGAGCAGGAACAGCGGTTGCTGGAGACCGGCTGCGGCATCACCATGCTGGTAGAGCGCCCTACCATTCAGGCCAGCGAGCTGGCGGGCGCGGAGCTGCGTGACGGCGGTGCGCGTCTGCAGGAAAAGGTGCTGCGCTATCAGCCGCGCGCGCTGGCGGTGCTGGGTAAGGATGCGTTTCAGAAGGCGTTTCGTCAGCGCAACGTGGCGTGGGGCGAGCAGCCGCAGTTGCTGGGCGAAACCCGCTTATGGGTGCTGCCTAATCCCAGCGGATTAAACCGCGCTTCGCTGGAGGAGATGGTCTCCGCTTATCGCCAGCTTCATGATTGGTTACAGAATAAGGCGTGAGCTGGCTCTGTTTCACAAAGTAATAACGTTGTTCATCGTTTTGTTTCTGGCTACACCGAATGCTCCACGCAAAAAAAGGAGCAGGGAGATGAAGCAACGCACCATGGTTCTGGCGGCACTGCTGCTGGCGGCGCAACCGGGCGTCCAGGCCGCAACGCTGAAGGTATTCAGTTCCGGCGGTATGTACCCGGTGATTGAAAGCCTGAAGCAGGATTATCAGCAGCAGAGCGGTGACAGCATTGAGCTGGAAGCGGCGCCGTCGATGGGTGATACGCCGCAGGCGATTCCTAATCGCCTTAAACGCCATGAAAGCGCCGACGTGCTGGTGATGGTGGATTACGCCATCAAGCCGCTGGAGCAGGCCAAATGGGTGGATAGCGCCAGCCATCAGGTGCTGGCGCACTCGTACATCGCCATGGCGGTGAAGCAGGGCACCACGCCGCCGGATATCAGTACCGTCGCGAAGTTCAAACAGGTGCTGACCTCCGCCTCAAGTATCGCTGTGTCTGACAGCGCCAGCGGCAAATATATTCAGAGCAAGATGCTGGATAAGCTGCAGCTGGGCCCGAAAACGGCGGCGAAAATCACCGTGATTCCGGCCACGCCGGTGGGTGAGGCGGTCGCGCAGGGCAAAGCCGAGCTGGGCTTCCAGCAGAACAGCGAGCTGAAGGCGGTGAAAGGCATTACTATCGTGGGACTGATTCCGGCGGCAGCACAGCAGGATACGCTATACGGTGCGGTGATTACGCGCAGCAGCCAGCAGCAGCAGGCCGCGGCGAAGTTCGTGAAATACCTGCAGAGCGATAAGGCGCGCAGCGTGATGCAGGAGAAAGGGCTGACGCCATACTAAAGACAATAAAAAACCCCGGCAAGCCGGGGTTTTTACTGACCAGGACGATTAATCGTCGAGGAAGCTACGCAGCACTTCCGAGCGGCTCGGATGGCGCAGTTTACGCAGTGCTTTGGCTTCAATCTGACGGATACGCTCACGCGTTACGTCAAACTGTTTGCCCACCTCTTCCAGCGTGTGGTCGGTGTTCATATCGATACCGAAACGCATACGCAGGACTTTAGCTTCACGCGCGGTCAGGCCAGCCAGCACGTCGTGGGTGGCTGAACGCAGGCTTTCCGAGGTTGCGGAATCCAGCGGCAGCTCCAGCGTGGTGTCTTCGATAAAGTCGCCCAGATGCGAATCTTCATCATCACCAATCGGCGTCTCCATGGAGATCGGCTCTTTAGCGATTTTCAGCACCTTACGGATTT
>Ga0209371_1001294_pt1 | contig 17563 bp, 18 predicted proteins | sample AgamicAtAmrz_FD_187165 | JGI IMG/M metagenome (GOLD analysis project Ga0209371, IMG submission 187165) | Agave microbial communities from Guanajuato, Mexico - At.Am.rz (SPAdes) (version 2) | ecosystem: Host-associated > Plants > Roots > Rhizosphere | place: Guanajato, Mexico | collected 2012-06-07
TAGCTGTAATCCTTATGGTCATTGTAGTTGGCGGCCGCATGGTTAAAAAGTAAGCGACCGACGTTAATCGACGTGCGGATTCTAGCACGTCTCTCATAAATCAGGTAAATCGGCCCGCAATTTCCGCGATATGCAGCAAAAATCAGCGCTCGCGCCGCCAGGCTTCGGCACTGAGTGCTTCGCCAAAATGGCTGCTGATCAGGCGTCGGGTCAGATCGTGCAGCGGGGAGGCGAGCACGTCAGCCGTGCCGCCGCGCTCGACCACTTCGCCCTGATGCATCACCAGCACTTTATCGCTGATGTGCTTCATCATGCCCAGATGCTGGGTGACATAGATGTAGGCGATTCCGTGCTTCTCCTGCAGCTCCAGCATCAGATTCACCAGCTGGGAGCGCATCGTCATATCCAGTGAGGCCAGCGCTTCGTCGGCCACAATCACTTTAGGCTGCAGGATCAACGCGCGCGCCAGACCCAGACGCTGTTTCTGACCGGGTGCCAGCATGTGTGGGTAATATCCGGCGTGATCGCGCAGTAATCCCACCTGTCGCAGGGTGGCGATAATGCGTTTCTCGCGCGCTTCAGCATCCAGTTCGGTATTAAGTCGCAGCGGAAATTCCAGAATCTGACTGATGCGCTGACGCGGATTCAGTGAGGTTGAGGGATCCTGAAAAATCATGCGGATGCGCTGACTGCGATAGCCGTAATCGCCAAAGGTCAGCGGATGGTCGTCAATCAGAATTTCACCTTCGGTGGGGGCAATCATACCACTAAGCATCTTCGCCAGCGTGGACTTGCCGGAACCGTTTTCACCGATAATCGCCAGCGTCTGTTTTTCGCGCAGGGTAAAGCTGACAGACTTTACTGCCTCAACGTGCTGACGGCGGAACAGCCCGGTGCGATAGCGAAAAGTTTTACTCAGGTTGCGCACTTCCAGCAGGGTCTCCATATTACTGGCCCTCCATATTCAGCGGGAAATGACAGGCAAAGAGATGTGTTTTACTGCCGGTGAGGCGCGGCGTTTCGACACATTTACGCTGCGCGTAAGGACAGCGAGGCCCCAGGCGGCAGCCTATCGGCAGGCTCTCCAGTGATGGGATCGCCCCTGACAGCGTATTGAGACGGCTTTTGTGCGGCAGCGCGCGGCCAAAATCGGGCATCGCCCGAATCAGCGCCTGCGTATAAGGATGATGTGGCGTGCTCATTAAATCTTCGCTCTGAGCGGTTTCCACCGTCTGACCGCAGTACATCACGTTAATACGGTCCGCCCACTGGCTCATGGTGCGCAGGTCGTGGCTGATCAGCAGAATAGTGGTGTTGTTATTCTGGTTCAGGCGGCTCAGCAGGCGGAATATCTGCGCCTGCGTTGTCGGTTCCATAGCATTGGTGGGTTCATCGGCAATCAGCAGACGCGGCTGGTTAGCCAGCGCAATGGCAATCATCACTTTCTGGCATTCGCCTTCGGTCAGCTCATAGGGGAAGCTGCGCATGATGTCTTTATGATCTTTAATGCCGACACGATGCAGCAGTTCGATAGCGCGGGTTTTGCGCCAGAACCAGAAGCGTTTAAGCCAGGGACCTTTATACGTCCAGCGCGGGATCACCTGCATCAGCTGACGGCCAATGCTCTCGGAGGGATCCAGACAGGATTGCGGCTCCTGAAAAATCATCGAGACATTATGCCCGATAATGCGACGGCGCTCGCGCGGGGAGAGGCGCAGCAGGTCCACATCATCAAACACCATGCGATCGGCCGTCACACGCCAGTTATCGTTGGTCACGCCGCAGATAGCTTTGGCGACCAGACTCTTACCGGAGCCGGATTCACCGACCAGGCCCCGGACTTCACCTTCGCCCAGCGTCAGATTGACGCGATCGACCGCTTTGACCGGCCCGTCAGCAGTCATAAATTCAATGGTCAGATTACGGATATCAAGTAACGGCATTTATTCCACTCCCGCTTCGACGGCGCGACGGATGCCGTCACCGAGCAGGTTAACAATGAGTACGCTGACCATCAGCGCCACCCCGGGCAGCATCACGGTCCAGGGCGCAACGTAGATCAGCTCCAGCGAATCGCCCAGCATCGCGCCCCATTCCGGCGAAGGCAGTTGCGCCCCCAGGTCCAGAAAACCGAGTGCGGCAATATCCAGAATCGCCATCGACAGCGCGCGGGTAATTTCGGTAATCAGGAGTGGCAGAATATTGGGCAGGATGGCGTAGCGCAGAATATTACGGCCCCTGGCACCGTCCAGGCGCGCGGCAACCACATACTCTTTTTCCAGCTCATCATGCACGGCACTGTAAATTTCGCGCACCAGACGTGGCATCAGCGCCAGCCAGACCGCCAGCAGTGCATGCTCAAGACGCGGCCCGAGAAATGCCACTACGATAATCGCCAGCAACAGCGACGGAAGAGAGAGCAGGGTGTCCAGCACGTGGTTCATCACCGCTGAGCGAATGCCGTGCGTCATGCCTGCCAGCACGCCCAGCACCAGCGCGCCCAGCGTAGCGAACAGCGTCACCAGAATCGCGGAACCCACCGTCGGACCAGCACCACTCAGCAGGCGACTCAGAACATCCCGGCCCAGATCGTCGGTGCCAAGGAAAAACGAGACATCGCCGTAGCGCGACCATGACGGTGGCAGCAGCTGATATCCCAGGAACTGCTGGTCGATACCATAGGGTGCCATGAAACCGCCAAACAGGCAGAGCAGCAGTAGTGCGCCAAAGCCATACAGGCCGACCATCGAAATCGGGTTGCCATAGAAATGATGCCAGCTCTGACGAAACGCGCTGGGCAGGCGTTTTTCGGCGTAGATATTATCGGAGGGCATACGTTTTCACTTTACTATCCTTTAGGCCGGGCAATATTGCTTCAGAAAAATCAGTCATTTTAGTTACTTGCCCCGTGGGTCTGCTTTATGTTGCTTTGTCATGGAAAACTCTGAACAGCTTTAATTTACAGGGTTTGTGTACGCCTTTTCGAATACGCAGAGAAAATGTACCTGTCGCTTATCGATATCAGACACAGTAAAGCGCCGCGATAAAACGAAGGTATTCCCGAACTCGTCCAGCCTGCATGTCAGCCTCTCCCTTACTGGCGAAGTGACATTTTTCAACCGTTATTGCTGGGAGGGTAAGCCCGTTCAGCTGACTATAGGGGATTATCCGTCGAGATCCCCGTCACAGGCAAGGAAACGGCTTCAGCAATTTCGGCGCTGGGTTACAGAGAATTACAATCCGGGCTGTCAGATGTTCCATGACAGGCTGCAAAAATGGTGGCACAGCCGACAGGACGTTAAGACTCACATAAATCAGCAAAACTTCCTGGACCCTATACAGCCGGTCCTGGGCAAAGGGGAGTGAACCAAATGATTAAGAGTAACGTTATAGGAAGAAAGCCGTTCGCTCGGGTCTGTCGGATACCTTGCTGCCGATACAGCGTGCCACAAAAACGTACAGGGATAAGCCACGCTGCGATGTTAATTGAATCCGGTCAGCCACTTTCAGAGCACTCCGGCAAGACGATTCATGTTTGAACCCTGATAACGGTAGCGATCGCCTGGTGAAATAAAAAAGCGCGATTTTTAAGCGGTTTTTGATGTGAGTGACAAGAAAACGTTGGGCCATATTCAAAGTGTATCTTTTATGATTTTTATATAAACGTAATATTTTATTAACAGCCTTGATAGTTTATGTTTTTATGTCGTTACCTTAAAATTATGTTTTCTTTTTAAAACTTCACTTTTGTCGTCTGGCTTATTTTTATCAGTGCGTTTCGCTTAACTGGTTTTATTACCGGGTCTTTCCGGGTGCGCTTGCAAACATCAAGGGTGCTTCTGGAATAAATATTGCAACACGACTATGACCGGTATTACTTATTTATACTGGTTGCCATCTATAAATAGAATTATCCAGGAGGATACCATGGCCGAACATCGTGGTGGTTCAGGTAATTTTACAGAAAACCCTGAGAAAGCATCTGAAGCAGGTAAAAAAGGCGGGCAGAATAGCGGAGGTAATTTCGCTAATGACCGTGAAAAAGCTTCAGAAACCGGTAATAAAGGTGGCCAGAATAGCCACGGCGGCGGACGTAAGTCTGAATAATCTGATCTTCTGATCAGGCCGCAGGCCCCGGCAAACCAGTCGCGGCTTTCACGTTTAAATGTTTCTTATATAACGTGCTTTTTAAAATGAAAGTCTCTGCCCTGAATAAATCCCTGCCGAAAATGTACGGTTTATTAGCGGGGGCTTATGTGTTTGCCTGCGTTAACTATCCCAGTGATTATAAAAATGTTTCTCATTCGCTTACTGGATTGTCATAACAGATTAAACGAAGCAGGGCTGAAAAGAGAACGTTTTAAATTAATCAGCCATTCACCGCGCGGAATCATTAAAAGTTGGTGACCTCTGTTCGCCATCAATTTATATTAAAATAATGCTGCCTGGGCTTTGGCATTCACTCCCTGCCAGACCTGATTCAATCTCTTAGCAAAATGCTTAAGTCATAAAGTGAATCAACGCTGAAAACGGTTGGTATATTTTTCCTGCATTGCATGTGCAGCGTGAAGATCGCGGTGATCAAAGGCTTCAATTTAATCAGAAAACGTGCTGTCTGGCAGCGGCAGGCTGGACGCTCACAGAAATCGCAACATCGTGAGTCATCCCGGTCTGCTTGCGGTTATCTCATGCGTAAATTATGTTTAAGTACCAGGATTTAATGGAAATCATTGTGTTGAATAAAAACAGTGGCGGTGTTGTACCTTCAGGTATCCGTAATTCTCTTGGCCGCACGATGGCGTTTTTCCTTTTGGCAACCGTGCTTGCTGTTGTTGTGATTAACATATTTACGCTCTGGGGATCGTGGCAGCACAATCAGCATGTCCGTGAAGATGATGCCCGTAACCTCTCTGTTTCTCTCGCCAAACAGGCAGAAGATGCCTTTCTGCAGGTAGATATTACGCTGGCGGATGCCGTCAGGCTGCTCAGCCTGAACGGGCTGGATTACGCGGCAACGCCCGTCTTCGCTCGTCAGCTTAAAGAGCAGCAGGGGAAACTGCGTCAGCTTCATGGGCTGTTTATTTATGACGCACAGGGTAAATGGATTGCCACATCGGGCAACTACGTTCCGGCAAACGGAAGCAACGCCGATCGGGACTATTTTATCTGGCACCGTACCCATGAGGATACCCGCGTAAGGATTGGCCGTGTTATCCGTAGCAGATCTACAGGTGACCTTGTTATTCCGGTGTCATTGCGACTGAATGATTCAAAAGGCAACTTTGCCGGCGTCGCGCTGGCCACGGTCAAAGTAGACTATTTCCGGCAGTTCTATAGCTACTATATGCTGGGTGATCGCGACGTTCTGGGGCTGATTCTTGCTGATACCTCTGTCCTGTATATCCGGCCATTCCCGGATTCTGCCATCAACCGCAGCCTGTCCATGAGTCCATTATTTACAACCGTCCTGAAAACCTCTGCCAGTGGCAGCGCAACGTGGCGTTCTGCACTGGATGGGGTAGAGCGGGTGTATGGCTACGCCCGCCTTGAGCAGTATCCGCTCATTGTCACGGCGGGATATGACCTCGATAAGATCCGGAACGACTGGTTCTCCGCCAATATCATCGACGTCATACTGAACGTGGTTCTGCTTGTAATGATTTCCGGGATGGGGATGTTTGTTCTCAGACAGGTTAAAAAGAACGTACGAAATCAGCTGGAATTGACACAGATCAGAGATGAGCTGACCACGATCAACCATACGCTGCAGTCACTGGCATTGATTGACGGACTAACGGGACTGGCTAATCGCCGCCAGTTTGATGCGATGTTAGATCAGGTCCTGAAGCGCTCTCAAAAATCGGGTGAACCCGTGTCACTGATCATGTTTGATATCGACTTTTTCAAGCGTTACAACGATACCTACGGGCATGTCGCTGGCGATACCTGTCTGCAGCGTGTCAGCGCCATTCTGAAAGAAATCACGCAGCGACAGGATGCCGTGGTTGCACGTTACGGCGGAGAAGAGTTTGCCATTATCCTGCCTTCGGGTGGTGAAAGCATGGGGAAAAAGGTGGCGGAGCGCGCAGTAAACGCAGTTATGTCTGCCGGAATACCACATGAAACCTCCGGTATTCCTGAAGGTATTGTGACCCTCAGCGCCGGATACAGTAGCCTGATCTCAAACGGACAGCCAGATGAGGCCAAAAGACTTAAGCAGCAGGCTGATAAGGCGCTCTATGAGGCAAAACACAATGGCCGCAACCGTGTCCATGGGCTAGGTTAAATGAAATTCAGGATGTGATTAGTCGTCCTGCTCTGGCCGTTTGGGAGTCTGGTGCCGCGCATGACCGGGCTGGGGTGACAAATCAATCGGCTGGATATTCCTGTGTCCCGGCGACGAAGGCGGCCTGACGCAGGTTTGTGCCAGAGGCTGACGTTGTTTCATCCTCTGTTAACGCCATTGAAAAACACTTACCCTCTAAGTCACCTTTCAGCTTTACCGATTTAACCCGGGAATTCCCTTGTTCCTGTGAAGAGATGTCGGTAAGCGCTGGCTAATTTTTGGCACAAAAAAGCCCGCGTTACGCAGGCATGAATTGCATCAAAAAAGGAAAATCGTAGCATCAGCAAAGGCTGATTCGCACACCATACAGTGTTGCTGTGCGATTGATAGTGACAAAAGATTTAATAGCGAAGCGTAAGCACGTTATGTTGGCAGGGCCTGAAAAAGGCCCGCCCGGACCAGGTTAGCTGAATGAACCTGATTGCTTACTTGCCATCAGCCCATCGGGTTATCTGATTATCGATTTTGTCGTCAAGATAATGCGTAACCCTGAATGAGCCCACCTTGAGTAACAGGGCAATACATGCTGCAAAAATCAGTACAAGTAACACTCTGCTGAGACTCATAATCTTTTCCCTGATGAATACCTGTGGTTTTTATACCAGAATTTAGAAAGTCTGGTCGCGATATACAGAATCCTGCGATGTCCCTTGAAATAAAACAGAAAGCCGTCCCGGTCACCACGGCTTCATCATTGCACCAGACGTATAATCCATTGAAGCTTCAAGGAATTGCCAGAAAGACGGCAGGATGTGCTTCTTCGCGTTCCTGTGCGAGGTCAGCATCATCCATAAACTCATAGCCTCATCCAGGTTGAAAGTCATTTAAACAGCCCAAATTCATATCGGCATGTTTTGAATAACTTTCCCGCGGCGCAGAAGCCCTACCGGAGGGCATACCATTCCTTATGTTTCAGCGGATTCATTGCCGCACCAATCACGTCAGAAATCACATTCACCAGAATCACCAGGCCGCCAATCACCATCACACCGGCTGAGATCGCGGCATAATCCTGCTGACGAATCGCGTTGATCAGCCAGCGGCCCAGACCCGGCCAGTTAAAGACCATTTCGGTGATCATGGCCAGCGTCAGCATGGTGGAGAACTGCAGGCCCAGACGCGGGATGACCGGCGGCAGCGCGTTGTGCAACACGTGGCGACGGATCACCGTGAAGCGCGAAAGACCGCGCGTGGCCGCCGCTTTGACATAGTTTTTATCCATCACGTCGCTGGTGCTGTTGCGCAGCAGGCGGATCACTTCTGTCGTCGGGGCCATCGCCAGCACCAGCACCGGCAGAATAAGGTGGGACAGGGCGCTGATAATCATCTCATGCCGCCATGGCGAAGTACTCAGCCAGGCGTCAATCAGCGCAAAGCCGGAGATATTCTGCACCGGATAGAGCAGGTCATGACGTCCCGATACCGGCAGCCAGCCCAGCGTCAGCGAAAAGAACAGCGTCAGCAGCAGCGCCAGCCAGAAGATGGGCGCAGAGAAGCCGACCAGTGCCAGCGCACTGATGGTTTTATCCTGCCATTTATTGCGCATCACACCGGCGCAGATCCCCAGCGGAATACCTACCAGCAGCGCAAACAGAAACGCCAGGATACAGAGCTCCATGGTGGCCGGGAAAACCTCACGCAGCTGCAACCCAATCTCCTGACCGTTAGTGCTTGAGACGCCGAAATCAAACTGCAGCATCCCTTTGAACCAGAACCACCAGGCATCGGAAAGCGCAGCGCCTTCCAGCGGGGCGTTAGGGGTAAAGTAGCTCAGGCTGAAGCTTACCAGAGACAGCAGGAACAGGGTAATGAGCAGCAGCAGCAGGCGGCGCAAAATATAGATAATCACTTACTTACCCTCATCAGCTTCACGATAAACCCCGGCAAACGAGGCGTTGCCAAACGGACTCAGTACCAGCCCTTTGATGTCGTGACGAAATGCCTGCAGTCGCAGAGAGGAAGCCAGCGGCAGCACCGGTAACTCCTGCGCCAGAATCTGCTGCGCTTTGTCATAACTGTCGATGCGGCCAGAGAGCTGTTGTGATAGCAGAGCATTCTGCAGCGTTTCGTCAAAGGCCGGAGAGCACCAGTGCGCGTAATTGGTCTGCGAGCGAATCGCCGCACAGCTGAGCAGCGGGCGGAAGAAGCTGTCCGGATCGTTACTGTCGGTGGCCCAGCCTGACAACGTCAAATCATGATTCATTGCCATCAGCTGCGCCTCCTGAAAACGGCCCTCGACCGGCACAATGGTCAGCCGGACACCAACCTGTGCCAGATCCGCCTGTAACAATTCGGCGGTTTTCAGCGGGCTGGGATTCCACGACTGCGAGGCGGCAGGCACAACCAGCCGCAGATGCAGATCGCTGATGCCGAGTGCGGCAAGCGCGGCGCGTGACTTCTCAGGATCGTAGCCGGTAATGCGCGCATCATTGTCATAAGCCCAGGACGCGCGCGGTAATATCGAAGCGGCCGTTTCGGCAGTGCCGTAATAGATCGACTCCATCAACCGCTCATTGTTGATGGCCAGCGCCAGGGCATGCCGGACTTCAGGCCGGTCGAGTGGAGGCTTACGGGTATTAAAAGCCAGATAAGCAATGTTCATACCGGGACGCAGTGTCATCCGCAGGCGCGGGTCATCGCGCAGTATGCTGAGCTGGCTTGCCGCGGGATAGGCCAGTACGTCGCATTCACCGGTTAACAGTTTGGAAAGGCGACCGGTTCCGCCGGAGCCAAGATCGATTACCGCCTGCTGCAGACGCGGCACCCCACGCCAGTAGTGTGGATTGCGCGCCAGACGGATGTACTGACCGGTGCGATATTCGCTGAGCTGATAAGGACCGGTGCCTACCGGCTGACGATCCATCTCTTCCTGACGGCCCTGAACGGTGAGCTGGTCGGCATACTCTTTCGACAGTACCGGCGCATAGTGGGTCGCCATATGCCACAGGAACGAGGCATCCGGGCTGTTCAGCCTGAACTCAACCGTCCTGTTGTCGATCTTTTTCACACTCTGCACAGAATCGGCAAATTGCAGACTATCAAAGTAGGGGTAGTTACCACCGTTGACGTTATGCCAGGGATGATGACGGTCAAACATCCTTGCGAAGCTGAATACCACATCGTCGGCGTTTAGTGCGCGGGTAGGGCGAAACTGGTTAGTCTGCTGGAACTGGACGCCGCTGCGCAGATGAAAGCGATATGTCGCGCCGTTATCGCGTACTTCCCAGCTCGACGCCAGATCGGGCTTGAGGCGATAAGTGTAGGGATCGACATCCAGCAAGCGGTCATACAACTGTGCCGCCAGCGTATCGACAGTCAGCCCGCTGCTGGCCATCTGCGGATTAAACGTGTTCAGCGTGCCGCTGACGCAATAGACAAAGCCGGTCTGGCGGATATCACCCGCAGGCGCTGACCACGCAGGCGAACTCAACGCGCTGAGACTGAGCAACAGCGAACATAGTAGTTTTGACATAGAACTCAACGATTTTGAGGCATTAACCAGAGTGTATCGCAAAGCAGGCATAGTCCCAAAACCTGCAACCGCTGCCAGACTGATTTTCGTCATCGCAACTCAAAATGAGCGCACAAAAGGTATGGTAATGAGAAAAATTCTCAATAACAGCTTTACAGATGATAATAAGAATGATTATTATTCACCTGCGCTTCGACGGTGGCTCTGCCGAAGAAGAGCACGACATTGCTCACATTGCTTCCAGTATTGTTGCCCGCCTTAATGGCGGGCTTTTTTTGTCATTTGTGGTGGAAGCGGCAGTGAGGGGGCGTCACAGAGCAGAGCGCATGGCGGGTCATTGCGTCATTAAAAATGATAACCGGAGTAGGTAAAATTAGGGTTTATTCACACACATTTCATCCAGTCTGGTGTCGGATCTCATAAAGTTTTATCAGAAATGCAGGGAAGATTTAAAAAGGCACCATCTACGGAAGGCATAAGAGGGTATGGTCTCTCTGGAGCGGTATTAAATAACAATGCGCGTTAATAAAATGTCAGAAAATCCCGCGACTTCAGCCTGATATAAACCCTGTTCTCTCAGTCATCGGAAATCATTTTATTTCTGCGGTCATTTGGATTGATTAACGTTGAGCTTTTATCAACGCATACTTAACAAATAGAGAAACGCAGTTATCATAAGCCCAACCTCCGGCCATCACATTCCTGACAATGAATAAATTCCAGAAAAATGCTCAGGCTTTTCAGCATTCATCCTTTCGTTATCTCTTTTTCGGACGCCTCTTCACCGTACTGGGGAATGGGATTGCACCCATTGCGCTGGCTTTTGCGGTGCTGGATATTGGCGGCTCTGCCTCTGATTTAGGCGTGGTGGTTGCATCCCGTTCTCTGTTCAACGTGCTGTTTCTGCTGGTGGGGGGAGTTATTGCCGACCGCTACTCTCGCAGTCGGGTATTAGTGATTTCAGCGGGGGTTGCGGCGGTTTCACAAGCTATCGTTGCCTGGTCTGTGCTTGATGGGCCAGCCACCTTAATCAGCCTTACTTTGCTGGGTGCCCTCAATGGAGCGGCAGCAGGCATCGCGCTGCCTGCTTCAGCTGCGCTGGTTCCACAGGTCGTGCCTGCAAAGCATCTGCGTCAGGCCAATGCTTTAATTCAGCTCGGTGTTTATGGTGGCACGGTGATGGGGGCATCGCTGGGAGGTGTTATCACCAGCGCTATCGGGCCGGGTTGGGGACTGGCAATTGATGCCCTGGGATTTGCCGCTTCTGCACCCCTTTATTTCTTCATTCGTGCGAGCGCAGAGAAGGCAGGAACCTTGTCGGGCAATATCCTGCAGGATTTAAAAGAAGGCTGGGCGGAATTTGCTGGCCGAAGCTGGATTTGGTCGATAGTCGTCCAGTTCGCTGTTATCAACGTCGCTTTCAATGGCATTGTCGTGGTACTGGGCCCAATGATTGCTGACGCCTCATTCGGGCGCACGCAGTGGGGGATAATTGTAGCCGCCCACAGTGCAGGGTTAATTGCGGGTACTTTACTGGCCATGAAATGGCATCCACGTCGCGATCTCTTGACTGGCGCTATGCTGGCAGGACTTTACGCACTCCCGATATTAATGCTGAGCCAGAATGCAACAGCAATATGGCTGATAGCCGGGTTCTTTATTGCCGGCACTACATTAGGTCTGTTCGGCGTAATATGGGCGCACTCCTTACAGACTCATATCCCACCGGATAAGCTCGCCCGCGTGTACGCCTATGATGCAATGGGTTCTTTTATTGCCATTCCCTTTGGACAGCTGGTAGCGGGTCCGCTGGCAGCACAATATGGTATGAGCAATGTGCTGCTGATGTCAGCGCTGGCCGTGATAATCGCTACGGCTGGCGTCGGACGGGTTCCCGCTATCCGGAAGCCTGAAAAGATGGGCGTTCAGCCGCGCAGTCTGTAAAAGATATATATCTGAATGCCTGAACAGTTCGTTTGATACCGGACTGTTTAACACCTAAAGCACAGGCCTTTCGTTCCATGCATCTGAGTAATGAATATTACCGTCGATAATTTTCCAGGTGATTTTTTCATACTGCAGACTCACACTTTCGATGTGATTCATCCTGTCGTTACCCGCTAATTTGACATTCGGGACGCCGCAGTTGACGCCGGTGATTTTTACATTTTCCATCAGGACGCTGTAATAGCAGACTTCCTGACCGGCGTCGTTAATATGGTAAAACTTAATCTCTGCGCTTTCGAGTGTCTGGCCGGTCGCGGCAGCTTTATAGAGATAGGGGGTAGAGCGGTCAACATCTTTTTCAATCATCATGGAAGAATGCTAACGCGTGCCGGTTATTTTGCCGTTGGCGCTATCGACGGGCAGATTAATGCCATGACTCAGCCCGATGATTTCTATACTGCCTTCGCGGTCTTTCACATCCACGGAGCCTTTGATATCTGCGCCGCCATCATCTTTAAGTCACATGTAGGGAGGAATTGGCATCTTACTTTCTCCTGAATATTTTGATTAACTTCAATGTCAGACAGTAAATCAGGGTGGTTAGGGGAAAAACAGTCATCACTGATATATAAAAATAAAGGTCATAAAAGTTATCCGCGCCTATCTCTCCCGGGCCATAAAGCAAATGGCCCAGTTTGTTAGTTAAATCATCGTTCATCCAGATTTCTGGATTTCCGATTTTTCGGGCCAGCATCAGGGAGAGTGAAACGTAATAAGCAATTTTGAAAAACCTACGGGCAAGTCTCGCTAAAGTCATTAACTACCTCCACCCAACCACAGGCCATAAGCGATCGCATACAGGGAACCGGTATCGGAGTTGTTCTTAACAATGCTTTTCTTATTAATGCATAATCACAGCTGTGCGCTATAGTAATGCAGTCTTTGGAGACAGTGCCAGGGTGAAGCCTGAACAGACCTCGATGTACACCATTTATCCAGGTGCCATCATCAATACCCCAATCATCTTTGTACAGTGCAAACCACTCGTCGCGTCCAAATTCAGTCCCGTAGTAAATTTTATTAAAAAGATCGAGAGCCTGAGCTCTAACCCAGGAAAGGAACCCTCCTGAACCTCGCTCTACTATCCAGTATTTGCCAGGCGGTAACGGGCCATCATCTGGTATCTCACCACAGGCTCCATTATTACGATACAATCCTCTGCCAGAGTGCGCCATAAAAACCCCGACGCCGTACAGATTAAACGGCGCATAATCAGCGCCATTGAGAATCATTTTCCCCTAGTGCCATGCTTAATCCTTAAGCGTGTTAAAATAACCGGTAATTAATCTTTAAAACGACAGGAATGATGCGCCTGAATGACTGAATTAAAATAAAACGCTTTTCCTGGAAAGTAAATGGTCGGGCGGATCATATTGGTTTGCGCATTGACTGAATTAACATGTAACTCACATTAATCAGTGCAAATATGTGGAATCGCGATTCATAGCGACTCATTTATATTACAGGAAAGAGTATTGTCAGGCAGGCTGGGGTCACTCTTTCAGACAGTGCTGACTTTTATCAGCCTTAATTCTGATATGGGCAAGGAGCCTTGCCCAAAATCAGTTGCCGCACATAAGGCAATGTTTTTACCGGGAAGAGAATATAAATCCTTTAATACGGATTAACTCTCAGCCTTTATATCGTGCTTTTTCATCATCGCGCGCAGCTGATGGTAAGTAACGCCTAATAATCCGGCGGCGCGGCGCTGGTTGTAACGAGCCTGGTGCAGGCTGGCATCGACCAGCTCCCGCTCCTGCTGATTCTGCCATTGACGCAGATCCAGCGGCAGGGCAGGCAGGCCGCTGCTCTCTTTATCCTGACTGGAGCGCGGGAGCACAACCGGTTCAGAGCGTGAAGCGAACGGATTAATAATGACATTATCCAGCGGCAGCTCGCTGCTGTTGTGACGATAGACGGAGCGCTCAACCACGTTTTTTAGCTCACGAACATTGCCGGGCCAGTGGTAATCAAGCAGGGCTTGCTGCGCTTTAGCGGTAAAGCCGGGAAACAGCAACAGGCCAAGCTCGCGGCACATCTGAATCGCAAAATGCTCGGCCATCACCAGAATATCACTGCGGCGTTCGCGCAGTGGCGGCAACTGCACCACATCAAAGGCAAGACGATCCAGCAAATCGGCGCGGAATTTCCCTGCCGCTGCCAGGGCGGGCAAATCTTCGTTGGTGGCGCAGACCAGTCGTACGTTAACCTGCAGGGCATGATTGCCGCCCACGCGCTCAAGCTGCCCGTACTCAATTACCCTGAGCAGTTTTTCCTGCACCAGCATCGGTGCGGTTGCCAGCTCATCCAGAAACAGCGTGCCGCCGTCAGCACGTTCAAAACGTCCCAGATGGCGCTTCTGTGCGCCGGTAAAGGCGCCAGCTTCATGACCAAACAGCTCAGAGTCGAGCAGATTTTCATTCAGCGCGGCGCAGTTCAGCGAGATAAACGGTCCCTGCCAGCGGTCAGAGAGATAGTGTAGCCGGCTGGCGATCAGCTCTTTACCCGTGCCGCGTTCGCCAATCACCATCACCGGTTTCTCAAGGGGAGCCAGTTTTGAAACCTGCTCCAGTACCTCCAGAAAATTATTAGACTCACCCAGCAGATTATCATTCGTGCCTGTCATGATGAATTTCGCTACCCCTTAATCATTTTGACTATCTTAAAACATGGCGAAAAGCCTGTAAAATTTAAAATGTGATTTAAATCAAAAAGATATAAAGTTGGCACGCATATTGTATTAATCAGGCAGGACATCACGTTTTAAAACATTAAAAAGAGGAACATCATCATGGGTATTTTTTCTCGTTTCGCTGACATCGTAAATGCCAACATTAATTCCCTGCTGGAGCGCGCAGAAGATCCACAAAAACTGGTCCGCCTGATGATTCAGGAAATGGAAGACACGCTGGTTGAAGTCCGTTCCACCTCTGCGCGGTCGCTGGCTGAAAAGAAACAGTTGTCACGCCGTATTGAGCAGGCCGAGCTGCAGCAGGCTGACTGGCAGGAAAAAGCGGAGCTGGCGCTGCGCAAAGACAAAGATGATCTGGCGCGTTCGGCGCTGATTGAAAAACAGAAACTCACCGACCTGATCGCCTCCCTGAAACAGGAAGTGGGCCAGGTTGAAGAGACGCTGGAACGCATGAAAGGCGAAATCAGCGAGCTGGAGAAAAAACTGACCGAAACACGTGCCCGTCAGCAGGCGTTAACCTTGCGTCATCAGGCGGCTTCTTCGTCACGCGATGTGCGTCGTCAGCTCGACAGCGGCAAAATCGACGAAGCGATGGCCCGGTTTGAATCTTTTGAACGTCGCATTGACCACATGGAGGCGGAAGCTGAAAGCCACGGTTTTGGTAAACCGAAAACTCTGGATCAGCAGTTTACTGACCTGAAAGCGGATGATGAAATCAGCCAGCAGCTTAATGCGCTGAAAGCCAAAATGAACCGCAGTGAGTAATCATCGACGTTGCGATAAGTGATTAAGGAGAGTCAATGAGCGCACTTTTTCTCGCCATACCGCTAACGATCTTTGTGCTGTTTGTCGCACCGATCTGGTTATGGCTGCATTACAGCAACAAACGCAACGGCGGTTCGGAACTGTCGCAAAGCGAAATCCAGCGGCTGCAGCGCGTCACGCAGGATGCGCAGCGGATGCGTGAACGTATTGATGCGCTGGAAGCGATTCTGGACGCTGAGCATCCCAACTGGAGGCAGCCATGATGAAAGGTCGTAAGTTATGGCGCAAGCCTGATGAAGGCAAGCTGATGGGCGTCTGCGCGGGTCTGGCGGAGTATCTCGACATCCCGGTTCGCCTGCTGCGGGTTATTGTGGTGTTATCGCTGTTCTTTGGACTGTTTCTCTTTACGGTGATCGCCTATTTCGTGCTGGGTTTTGTGCTGGATGAGAAGCCTGCCAACGCCAGTGACGGCGAACGCCAGCCAACCGCCAGCGAGTTGCTGGATCAGCTGGAGAACACCCTGCAACGGGATGAGCGCAACGTGCGCGACCTGGAGCGCTATGTCACGTCTGAAACCTTCAGCGTGCGCAGCCGCTTCCGCCAGATTTAATTCTGCTATTGCCGGGCCTGTTTCAGGCCCGAACGCTGGCTCAATGGAGGTTTAATGTCTTTTTCGCGATCCACTGCTTTTCGTCACCGCGCGGCACCTGCATTGAAGTCGGCGGCTAAATTCATCATTATCAATGCTGTTACCTACGGTCCCGCTGGTGTGACGGGCTGGGCGGTGAAATCGGTAGCGCGACGCCCGTTACGTCTGTTGCTGGCTGTGGCACTTGAGCCACTGTTGAAACGCGTGATGAACCGGGTGGCTTCGCGCTTCATCAGGGAGAACGATGAAAAGACTGCAAACTGAATTAGTGGCGTTGATGAACCGTGGCGTCGATCGCCACCTGCGGCTGGCGGTAACCGGCTTAAGCCGCAGCGGTAAAACCGCCTTTATAACCTCACTGGTTAATCAGCTTTTAACGGTTCACAGCGGCGCACGTTTGCCGCTGTTTTCCGTTGTGCGGGATGAACGCCTGTTGGGCGTAAAACGGGTGCCACAGCGTGACATGGGCACGGCGCGTTTTACCTACGACGAAGGCCTGGCTCAGCTCTACAGCACGCCGCCCGCCTGGCCTACGCCAACCCGCGGCGTCAGCGAAATGCGTCTTGCGCTGCGCTACCGGCCTGATGATTCACTGCTGCGCCACCTGAAAGAGACGGCGACGCTCTATCTTGAGATTGTCGACTATCCCGGCGAATGGCTGCTGGATCTCCCGATGCTGGCGCAGGACTACCTTGCCTGGTCCCGACAGATGAACGGTCTGCTGCAGGGCGATCGCGCTGAGTGGGCTAAGCCGTGGCGCATGCTCTGCGAAAAACTCGACCCGCTTGCCCCCGCCGATGAAACCCAACTGGCGGAAATTGCTGCTGCCTGGACCGACTACCTGCATCGCTGTAAAACGGAAGGCTTACACTTTATTCAGCCTGGTCGCTTCGTGCTGCCCGGCGATATGGCCGGTGCGCCTGCGCTGCAGTTTTTCCCCTGGCCGACCTCTGATGAGGCGCAACTGACTAAGCTGGCCCAGGCTGACAAAGGCAGTAACTTCAGCATGCTGCAGCAGCGGTTTAACTACTACTGTCAGCATGTGGTCAAAGGCTTTTATAAGAACCATTTCCTGCGTTTTGATCGCCAGATTGTGCTGGTTGACTGCCTGCAGCCGCTGAATAGCGGTCCTCAGGCGTTTAACGATATGCGGCTGGCGCTTACGCAACTGATGCAGAGTTTTCATTACGGTCAGCGCACCCTGTTCCGCAGGCTGTTCTCACCGGTGATCGACAAACTACTGTTTGCCGCTACCAAGGCGGACCACATTACCAGCGATCAGCATGGCAACATGGTGTCCCTGCTGCAGCAATTGGTGCAGGATGCCTGGCAAAACGCGGCGTTTGAGGGCATCAGTATGGACTGCATCGGGCTGGCGTCGGTGCAGGCGACGCAGAGCGGGCTGGTCGATCACCGTGGCGAGAAAACCCCGGCCCTGCGCGGTCATCGTCTGACCGATGGCGAGCCGCTCACCGTCTATCCCGGCGAAGTGCCGCCGCGCCTGCCTGGTAATGCTTTCTGGCAGCAGCAGGGCTTTCAGTTTGAACAGTTCCGGCCGCAGCAGCTCGACGTCGATCGTCCGCTGCCGCATATCCGCATGGATGCCGCGCTGGAATTTTTATTGGGAGATAA
>Ga0209371_1001296_pt1 | contig 17561 bp, 21 predicted proteins | sample AgamicAtAmrz_FD_187165 | JGI IMG/M metagenome (GOLD analysis project Ga0209371, IMG submission 187165) | Agave microbial communities from Guanajuato, Mexico - At.Am.rz (SPAdes) (version 2) | ecosystem: Host-associated > Plants > Roots > Rhizosphere | place: Guanajato, Mexico | collected 2012-06-07
GGAACCATTCGAGTGTAGGGTCTGTTTGCGGTTTGCCGAGAACCATTCGCTATTATCCTCTGTTGTAATCGTGCCCAAAATACAGGGGGCAGTTTTCCCTGTCAGGCGGTGAAAGCTTCAAGCGTTTTCCATTTCAGGAAATTATTCGGGCCGCATCAGGCGCAGTGCGCATCATTCTTCCCGGCTTCGTCATCGGGTGACGAAAAATATTTTCAGCACTGTTTGTAGCACAGCTTTAGCCGACTGTCTTCTGTTGTCTCGCTTCAGCTACAGGCGGATTTCTCCGGATTGCTGTTTACCAGGCGAAAGCGTACTCTGGCGACAAAACAGCGAATTACGGAGTAAAAATCATGCAGGCAAGAGTGAAATGGGTAGAAGGACTGACATTCCTCGGAGAATCCTCATCCGGCCATCAGATCGTGATGGATGGCAATTCGGGGGATAAAGCGCCCAGCCCAATGGAGATGGTGCTGATGGCAGCGGGTGGATGCAGCGCGATCGACGTGGTATCAATTCTGCAAAAAGGCCGTAACGATGTGACTGATTGTGAAGTAAAACTGACTTCAGAACGTCGTGAAGAGGCGCCGCGGATCTTTACGCATATCAACCTGCATTTTATCGTCAGTGGTAAGGCTCTCCAGGATAAAGTGGTCTCACGCGCAGTGGACCTTTCGGCGGAAAAATATTGCTCGGTCGCCATTATGCTGGGTAAAGGCGTGACGATTACGCACAGCTATGAAGTGATTGAGCTGTAATAGTGAGATTTTTTAACGTTGCGGGCAGTGCGTTGTAAGAACTTACCTGCGCAGGGAGTCCGCTTTAAGAGTGTGGCGGTGCAGAGAACCGGGTCAGAGCGATTTGTGGCGGTTCGCTGTCAGACCGTGCCTGCGCAGGAACCCGGGTCAGCCCGGAAAGTCGCCTGAGCCAATCCCTGGTCGCGCGTCCCGCGCGATTACGCACCTCATCCCCGAGGTGCGCCCGTAGTCGGGCCAACGCGTTGCGTTGTTCAAAAACGCTCCCGGCGTTTTTGGCCCGGGCGCGGGACGCTTTTCTCTTCTGACCCGGTTCCCTGCGTATTGAGCTTATGTGCTGCTGTCAGATTCTTTTTTTCCAGGTTTTGTCAGTAGCGACCTTCGTGAAACCGGCGCATTCAGTCCTTTACTCTATTCGTTTGCCTTCCATCAGCCGCTTCACCAGCGGGCCCATAATCAACTCCATCGCCAGCCCCATTTTGCCGCCGGGCACCACCAGCGTATTGATGTGCGAGATAAAGGAGCCCTGCAGCATCGCCAGCAGATAGGGGAAGTCGATATCTTCCAGCGCCTGAAAGTGAATCACCACAAAACTCTCATCCAGTGAGGGGATGGCGCGGGCGGCAAACGGGTTTGAGGTATCCACGGTCGGGACGCGCTGAAAGTTGATATGGGTTCGTGAGAACTGTGGCGTGATGAAGTTAATGTAATCCTCCATCGACCGCACCACCGAATCCATGACCGCTTCACGGGAGTGGCCACGCTCGCTGGTGTCGCGCACCAGCTTCTGGATCCACTCAAGGTTAACTATCGGGACCACCCCGACCAGCAGATCGACCTGCTCCGCTACGTTGTGCTGCGCTGTCACTACGCCGCCATGCAGCCCCTCATAGAAAAGAATGTCGGTGTTCTGCGGTAGCGGCTGCCACGGTGTGAAAGTGCCGGGCACCTGATTCCACGGCACCGCCTCATCGTAGGTGTGCAGATATTTGCGCGACTGTCCCTGGCCGCTATAGCCATACTCTTTGAAGCTTTGCTCCAGCAGGCCAAAGTCGTTAGCTTCCGGGCCGAAGTAGCTGATGTGACGTCCTAAATCGCGCGCCTTACGAATCGCCATATCCATTTCAGGACGGGTAAAACGGTGAAAACTGTCGCCTTCCAGCTCCGCTGCACGAAGATTAAGCTGCTGGAAGATTTTGCGAAATGCGAGGCTGGTGGTGGTGGTTCCTGCACCACTGGAACCAGTCACCGCGATAACAGGATGACGTGCAGACATAGAGAAGCTCCCTGTGAAATCGGGTAACAGGCATTGTTAGCATGAAATGGCTGTGGGCGCATCAGCCACGAAAGGCGTTGCGCGGCATAATATTGACCGATTCATGCAGTTCCGACCATACCAGCACCACTTCACCGCTTTCCAGCTGGCGTCGCACATCCGCCACTTTGTCCAGCAGGCTGCGCTCCTGCTCGCCGTAGTCTGTGCCTTCGCGCAGGACAAAGGTTTCAATCAGGTTTTCAAGGGTCTCAGGCGAGACCTGTTGCCAGGGAATAATCACGAGATCAGTTATCCAGAAAAGGGGCGATCCACTGAGGGATGCGCTGTTCCAGCCACATTTCAGGCTGGCGTAATGAGCCACCGACAAAACCCACATGGCCGCCGTGCGATGTCAGTTGATACGTAATAGTGGCAGATAATTGACCGCTTTGCGGGATCACCTCATCACTCATAAACGGATCGTCACGGGCGTGCAGGATCAGCAGCGGTTTCTCTACCTGCTTCAGCCAGGACATGGCGCTGGCCCGATGATAGTAATCTGCCGCATCGATAAAACCGTGGGCGCGCGCCGTAATCGCATCATCGAAATCACGCAGCCGCCGCAGCGCCTTTAGCTCGGCCAGATTGACCGGCAGTGTATCCGGCCAGGCGTGCAGTTTACGGCGGGCATTCTTCTTGAGTTGTGCCAGCAGATAGTATTGATAAAAACGTGAAAAACCCTGTTCCAGTTTCACGCTGCAGGGTTCCAGCATCAGTGGCGCAGAAACAATGACGCCTGCGTCGATCTCTGCAGTGGCACCTTCCTGACCCAGCAGGCAACCCAGCATGTTACCGCCCAGCGAAAAACCCACGGCGGCGGTGGGCACGCGGCCCCAGCGGGTGTGCAGCCAGCGCAGGAAAAAGCGGGCATCCTCGGTTTCACCTGAATGATAGATGCGGTTCAGCCGGTTAGGTTCGCCGCTGCAGCCGCGAAAATGCATCACGACCGCCAGCCAGCCGCGCGCGCGGCAGATCGCCATCAGGCCGTGAATATAGGGGCTGTGAAAACTTCCCTCCAGCCCGTGAAACAGCACCACGCGCGGCTTATGCTGCGCAAACTGCGGATCTTCACTCCAGGCGAGATCGACAAAATCGCCATCGGGCAGATCGAGACGCTGCCAGTGAGGCACCAGCGTGCTGCGCCGGCGTAACAGACGCGGCAACACGGTCTGCAGATGTGCGTTACGCAGCGCGGCAGGCGGCGTAAACTGCTCGTTTTCCGGTCCGGAAAATTTCATGTGGTAAAAGCTTGTCTGTTCCATATCACACTGTTAGCTTCGAGAGGTTTTTTCTTGCCGGGGCAGGGAGTACCCGATTGTCATGGAACTGAGTCTTTTCTTATCAATGTTGGGCTTTCTCTGGGTCGCGGCAATTACGCCCGGACCCAATAATATGTTACTCACCGCCTCGGGCGCCAATTTTGGCTTCATGCGCACCTTTCCACTGATGATTGGCATCATGATCGGGATGCAGGTGATGCTGCTGATGGTAGCCTTTGGCGTGGGCGGCCTGATCCTGCTCTATCCTCCGCTGCACCTGGTGCTGAAAATTGCCGGCAGCCTCTATCTGCTCTGGCTGGCATGGAAGATAGCGACGTCCAGCTATGAGAAGCTGGAGACCGATCAGGCGCCGGATGCGCCCATGCCGTTCTGGCAGGGCGGGCTGCTGCAGCTGATCAATCCCAAAGCCTGGCTGATGGCGCTGGGCGCGGTCGCCAGCTTCAGCCTGGCCGGTGACGGCTACCGTCACTCCGTGATGGCGATCAGTGTCGGCATGTTTCTGGTTAATCTGGTGTCGGGCGTTATCTGGATGGGATTTGGCGCAATGATTGGCCGTATCCTGCGTAGCCGTCGCGCCTGGAAATGCTTTAACCTGGCGATGGGGCTGCTGACCGCCGCCTGCGTACTGCTAATCTGGCACTGAGTCAGCTGGATGCGCGTTCAACGCGCGTCCAGGGCAACACTTCATGGATCACCGGAGTATGAGGCTGACGGATCTTCTGCAGCAGTAACTGCACGCTGCGCGCCCCCAGCTCGTTCATTGGCTGCTCAATGGTGGTCAGCGGCGGATTAAGGCTGCGGGTAAAGGGCACGCCATCAAAGCCCACCACCGCCAGATCCTGCGGCACGCGCAGGCCTGCTTCCAGCGCCGCGTGGACCACGCCCACCGCCAGCACATCGGACACAGCAAACACCGCATCGGGCGGCTGCGGCAGCGCCATCAGTTCACGCAGCGCCTGACTGCCCGCCTCGGGCGTGATTTCATAGGTATAGGCCACGGCAGACCACGCATGGCTCAGCTCCTCTATCGCCTGCCGGTACCCTTTTTCGCGATGATGCGAGTAAAGGTAACGCATATCGCCATTCACCAGCCCGATGCGCTGACGCCCTTTACCGGCGAGGTAGTGGACGGTGTCGCGCGCCGCCTCAAGGTGGTCAATGCTCACGGAGGAAGCGGGGATCGCGGGATCGAATTCGCAGCACTGTACCCAGGGCGCGCCCGCAATCAGCGTCTGCAGATCCTGTAAGCCGGACGCGGCATCCATGGTAATGACGCCATCCACCACTTTGCCGGTCAGCAGGCTCAGATAGGCGGCTTCGCGCTGAAGCTGCGAGGCGGAGTTGCAGAGCAGGATATGGTAGCCATGCAGTTCGGCTTCGGCCTCAATGCCCTGAACCACACGGGAGCAGAAGGGGTTTGTGATATCCGAGATCAGCACCAGCAGCATGTGGCTTTGCGCCGTACGCAACTGACGCGCCAGCAGGTTGGGCTGATAGTCGCAGGCAGAGATTGCCGCCAGAACTTTCTCACGCGTGTGAGGCTTTACGCCGGGATGCGCGTTGAGAACCCGCGATACCGTGGCTTTAGAGACGCCAGCCAGTTGAGCGACTTTCTCGATCGACATCAGATACAGAGACCTTAACAGGCAGTGATTGGGAATGCATATCAATAACACAGGGGCAATGTGAGCGCCTGACATTTTTGCTTACTTTAGCCTTTTTCAGCAATTGCGATTTCTGACTTACGTTTGCAGATAGTGATCTAAGAACTTATTTCTATAGAGGATAATTTTTAGTTCCTTTATGAAATTATAGCGTCCGGAGACACTGCCCTCACAATAAAACAGTGGGGACGCGATCATGGCAGTAACACGTTTAACATTTTTAGCGGCGGCGCTGGCGCTGCTGGCTTTCAGGGCAGAGGCGGTCAATGTCACCGTCGCCTGGCAGACCTCTGCTGAACCGGCAAAGGTGGCGCAGGCCGACAACAGTTTTGCTAAAGCGAGCGGGGCCAGCGTTGACTGGCGCAGGTTCGACAGCGGTGCGGGCGTGCTCCGCGCGCTGGCCTCCGGTGATGTGCAGATTGGCAACATCGGCTCCAGCCCGCTGGCGGTTGCGGCAGCGCAGAAGTTGCCAATCGAAGCCTTTTTACTCGCCTCTCAGCTGGGTAACTCTGAAGCGCTGGTGGTGAAGAAGAGCATCACGAATCCCCAGGATCTCATCGGCAAGCGTATTGCCGTGCCGTTTATCTCCACCACTCATTACAGCCTGCTGGCGGCTCTGAAGCACTGGGGCATTAAGCCGTCGCAGGTCCAGCTGGTGAACCTGCAGCCACCCGCCATTATCGCGGCCTGGCAGCGGGGCGATATTGATGGGGCCTACGTCTGGGCACCGGCGGTGAACGCGCTGGAAAAAGAGGGCAGGGTGTTAACCGATTCGGCGGAAGTGGGACGCTGGGGATCGCCAACGCTGGATGTCTGGGTGGTGCGCAAGGATTTTGCGGAGCAGCATCCGGAGATCGTCACCGCCTTCGCCCGCAGTGCGATCGAGGCGCAGCAGGCCTACCTTAACGGCCCCGATAACTGGCTGAAGCAGCCTGAGAACCTCAGTAAGCTCTCCCGCCTGAGCGGGGTACCGGAAGCCCAGGTGCCGGGTCTGGTCAAAGGCAATACCTACCTTACGGCACAGCAGCAGGTTGAGCAGCTGGACAAACCGGTCAATAAAGCGATCGTCGATACCGCTCAGTTCCTGAAAGCACAGGGCAGAGTGCCGCAGGCGGACAACGACTACAGCAGCTACGTGACTTCACGCTTTGTCGCGCCACTCGTAAAACCGTAAGGAGGCACCATGCTGCGCATCGCTCACCTCAATGCCCGCTATGCCGGACAGCCGGTGTTGCAGGATATCAACCTGCAGCTGGACAGCCATGAACTGCTGGTAATACTCGGCCCGTCCGGCTGTGGCAAAACGACCCTGCTCAATCTGGTTGCCGGATTCCTGCCGGTGGAGTCGGGCAGCATCATGCTGGACAACCAGCAGGTGACCGGGCCAGGCGCGGAACGCGGCGTGGTGTTTCAGCATGAAGGTCTGCTGCCGTGGCGTAACGTGCTGGAGAACGTGGCCTTTGGCCTGCAACTGGCCGGGATGGCACGTCAGGCACGGGAAAACATCGCGCGGAGGCTTATCAGGCAGGTTGGCCTGGAAGGTGCGGAAAAGCGCGCCATCTGGCAGCTCTCCGGAGGTCAGCGCCAGCGGGTCGGCATCGCGCGTGCGCTGGCCACCGATCCGCAACTGCTGCTATTAGATGAACCGTTCGGCGCGCTGGATGCCTTTACCCGTGAGCAAATGCAGACCCTGCTGCTGACGCTGTGGCGCGACAGTGGAAAACAGATCCTGCTGATTACGCACGATATTGAAGAGGCGATCTTCCTCGCCACTGAACTGATCCTGCTGTCGCCAGGACCAGGCCGCATCGTTGAGCGGCTGCGCCCCGGTTTCGGTCAGCGCTTTGCCACGGGCGAGTCGTGCCGCAGCATCAAATCCGATCCGGACTTTATCGCTCAGCGTGAATATGTGCTGAGCCGGGTATTCGACCAGCGGGAGGCGTTTACATGAGCGCATTCATTCACGACAAGTCGCTGCTGGTTCGTCATCGCCTGCGCTGGCCCTTTTCGATCCCCTTTACGCTGAGTTTAGTGAGCCTTTCACTGCTGTTACTGATCTGGTGGGGCGTGACCGCGCTGGGCCTGATCGCGCCGCTCTTTTTGCCGTCGCCGCAGCAGGTGTTCAGCAAGCTGCTGGTGATCGCCAGCGCGCAGGGTTTTATGGATGCCACGCTATGGCAGCACCTGGCCGCCAGTCTGACGCGGATGGTGATTGCGCTGACGGCCGCGGCGGCGATTGGCATTCCGGTGGGGATCCTGATGGGACTCAGCCCGGTCGCACGCGGGCTGCTCGACCCGCTGATCGAACTCTATCGGCCGATTCCGCCGCTCGCCTATCTGCCGCTGATGGTGATCTGGTTCGGTATCGGGGAAACCTCGAAGATCCTGCTGATCACTCTGGCCATCTTCGCGCCGGTCACGCTCTCGACCCTGGCGGGCGTGCGTAGCACGCAGCAGGTGCGGCTGCGGGCGGCGCGCTCACTGGGGGCGAATCGCTGGCAACTGCTGCGCTGGGTAATTCTGCCCGGTGCGCTGCCGGCCATCCTCACCGGCCTGCGTATTGGCCTTGGGGTGGGCTGGTCCACCCTGGTGGCGGCGGAACTGATTGCCGCCACACGGGGCCTGGGATTTATGGTGCAGTCGGCGGGCGAGTTTCTCGCCACGGATGTGGTGCTGGCAGGGATCGCGGTGATCGCCCTTATCGCTTTTAGTCTGGAACTCGGGCTGCGCGCGTTGCAGCGTCGCCTGACGCCCTGGAGTGGAGAACAGTCATGAATGAACGTCTCAGTTTTACCCCGCTTGGTCCCTGGATTGGCGCGCAGGTTGCAAACCTGGATGTCTCACGCCCGCTAAGCGATGCGCAGTTTGAGCAGCTCTATCACGGCCTGCTGCGTCACCAGGTGCTGTTTCTGCGCGACCAGAAAATCACGCCGGAACAGCACCGGGCGCTGGCGGTACGCTTTGGCGATCTGCATATTCATCCGGTCTATCCCCATGCGGAGGGCGTGGAGGAGATCATCGTGCTGGACACCCACCAGGATAATCCGCCGGACAACGACAACTGGCACACCGATGTCACCTTTATTGACACGCCACCGGCCATCGCCCTGCTGGCCTCAAAGGTGCTGCCGGAAGCGGGCGGCGATACGCTCTGGACCAGCGGGATTGCGGCTTATGAGGCGCTCTCTGAACCTTTTAAGCAGCTGCTGGCCGGCCTCCGCGCCGAGCATGATTTTACAAAGTCCTTCCAGGAGTTTAAATACCGCAAAACGGAAGAGGAGCACCAGCGCTGGCAGCAGGCGGTGGCGAAGCATCCGCCGGTGCAGCATCCGGTCATCCGTACCCACCCGGTCAGCGGCAGGAAAGCGCTGTTTGTGAATGAGGGCTTTACCACGCGGATTGAGGATCTCAGCGAGAAGGAGAGCGATGCGGTGCTGAGCTTTCTGTTTGCCCACGCCACTAAACCGGAGTTTCAGGTGCGCTGGCGCTGGCAGCCAGACGATCTGGCTATCTGGGATAACCGGGTAACGCAGCATTATGCTAATGCTGACTACTATCCTGCCCGGCGGATCATGCAGCGGGCGACGGTGCTGGGCGACAGGCCCCGCTAAGCGCGCCGCGTTCTCCCTGCGGGCAGGGAGAACGCCCGCGTGTCAGGCACTCATCATCTGTTCGAGCTGTTCCTGCGCATCGAGCCACGCCATCTCAACCTCTTCCAGCGCCGATTTACTCTCCGCCTGACGCTGCAGCGCCGTGGTCAGATCGGCTTTACGCCCCGGCTCATAAATCGCACTGTCGGAGAGCTGCGCTTCCGCCTCGGCGAGCTGGCTCTGCCACTTGCTCATCTGCTTTTCCAGTTTCTCGATCTCTTTACGCAGCGGCTGCGTCTGGGTGCGCAGTTCGGCATCGCGGCGCTTCTGATCTTTGCGCGCCTGGGCGCTGTTGCCGTTATCGGCCTTCGGGGCAGCCTCCTGCTGCGCCTGCTGCTTTTGCAGGTCGCTCAGCCACTGCTGATAATCTTCAAGATCGCCGGCAAAGACATCAACTTTGCCATCGTGCACCAGATAGAGGTCGTCGGTGGTGGCACGCAGCAGATGTCGGTCGTGCGAGACCACCACCAGCGCACCTTCGAAATCAATCAGCGCCTCGGTCAGCGCCTGACGCATATCGAGATCCAGGTGGTTGGTCGGTTCATCGAGCAGCAGCAGGTTAGGGCGCTGCCAGACAATCAGTGCCAGCACCAGTCGCGCTTTCTCTCCGCCGGAAAAGCGTGCCGTGTTTTCAGTGACCTTGTCGCCACGGAAATCGAAACCACCCAGATAGTCGCGCAGCTGCTGCTCCAGCACGTTGGGTGCAATGCGCGCCAGATGCTGAAGCGGCGATTCGTCGGCCCGCAGATACTCCAGCTGATGCTGGGCGAAGTAGCCGAGCTTGATCCCTTTCGACAGCCCGATCTTGCCCTCCATCGCCTCCAGTTCACCCGCCAGTAGCTTAATCAGCGTCGATTTACCGGCACCGTTGCGCCCCAGCAGACCGATGCGTGAACCCGGCACCAGGTTAAGTTTGATGGCGTCCAGAATAATGCGATCGCCATAACCCGCAGTAACCTTCTCCATCTTCAGCAGTGGATTGGGCAGGCTTTCCGGCTTGCGGAAGGTAAAACTGAATGGATTGTCGACGTGGGCGGGCGCGATCATCTCCATGCGTTCCAGCATCTTAATGCGACTCTGCGCCTGCTTGGCTTTGGTCGCCTGAGCACGGAAGCGGTCGATATAGCTTTGCAGGTGTGCCACTTTCAGCTGCTGGCTCTCATACAGCGACTGCTGCTGTGCCAGTTTGGCGACGCGCTGCCGCTCAAAGGAGCTGTAGTTGCCGGTATATTCGAACATCGACGCCTGTTCGATATGAATGATTTTGTCGACGACCGGATCGAGAAAATCACGATCGTGTGAGATCAGGATCAGCGTGCCTTCATAACTCTTCAGCCAGCGCTCCAGCCAGATCACGGCATCGAGATCCAGGTGGTTGGTGGGTTCATCCAGCAGCAGCAGGTCGGAGCGACAAATCAGCGCCTGCGCCAGGTTGAGTCGCATGCGCCAGCCACCCGAGAAGTCGCTGACCGGGCGTTGCAGCTGCTCCTGGCTGAAGCCCAGACCGTGCAGCAGGCTTGAGGCGCGTGCATGGATGCTCCACGCCTGCACGGCATCCAGTTTGCCATGCAGCAGCGCGATGGCATTGCCATCGTCACGCCGATTAGCGTCCGCCAGTTCTGCCTCCAGCTGGCGATAGACGCGGTCACCGTCGATGACATACTCCAGCGCGGCTTTGTCGAGCGCCGGGGTTTCCTGATTCACCCAGGCCAGCGCCCAGTGTGCCGGAAGCGTAACGGTGCCGGCATCGCTGGTGATTTCACCTTTTAACAGCGACAGCAGCGTGGATTTACCACAACCGTTTTTTCCCACCAGCCCGACCTTCTGACCGGGATTAATGGTGGCGGTGGCGTTGTCGAGCAGGACGCGGATGCCGCGGCGAATTTGTAAGGCAGAGAAGACAATCATGTAAGCGCCGTATCGTCAGAATATGTTAATTTACTGGCAACATAATGAGGATTTTGCTGCGTCGTGCATGGTAGCGGAAAACCGCCTCAATGACGACGCTTTGGAGGGAAAGGATGTCGCAGCCACCGAGGGTATTACTGATTTTTGCTCATCCGGAACTGCAGGATTCGGTGGCTAACCGGATTTTGCTGCAGCCGGCTCAGGCGCTGGAACAGGTTACCGTCCACGATCTGTACGCGACCTATCCGGATTTTTTTATTGATATTCACCACGAACAGCAGCTGCTGCGTGAACATGATGTCATCGTTTTTCAACATCCTCTCTATACCTATAGCTGTCCGGCTTTACTGAAAGAGTGGCTGGATCGCGTGTTGTCGCGCGGCTTCGCCAACGGCGTGGATGGCAATGCGCTGGAAGGGAAGTACTGGCGCAGCGTCGTCACTACCGGAGAGCCGGAAAGTGCCTTTAAACAGCAGGGACTGAACCGCTACTCGCTCAATGACATTATGCGTCCTTTTGAGCTGACCGCGCAGATGTGCCGGATGCACTGGATGCCGCCGATGATCGTCTACTGGGCGCGTCGTCAGGGGCCGGAATTAATGAAAAACTACGCCCGCGCCTATGGCGACTGGCTGGCAGCACCGCTGCCGAACGGAGGAGTATAGATGGAAGGACAAACGCTGCTGACCGCCGGGGTGATCTATCTGGTCGCGGCGGTCTTGCTGGTACCAGTAGCCGCTCGCCTTGGGATTGGTGCCGTGCTGGGTTATCTGGTCGCGGGTATCGCGATCGGTCCGTGGGGATTAGGCTTTATCAGCGACGTCGACGAGATTCTCCATTTCTCGGAGCTTGGCGTGGTTTTCCTGATGTTTATTATCGGGCTGGAGCTGAACCCGGCAAAGCTGTGGGCGCTGCGCCGCTCCATTTTTGGGGTCGGTGCGGCGCAGGTGATCTTCTCCGCCGCGATTCTCGGCGGTTTGTTGTGGCTGACGGACTTTAGCTGGCAGGCGGCAATTATCGGTGGCATCGGCCTGGCGATGTCCTCAACCGCTATGGCGCTGCAGCTGATGATGGACAAGGGGATGAACCGCAGCGAGGCGGGGCAACTGGGCTTCTCGGTTCTGCTGTTTCAGGATATCGCAGTTATTCCTGCGCTGGCGCTCATCCCGCTGCTGGCGGGCACAGACAGCGGACATATTGACTGGATGAAAGTCGGCATGAAGGTCGTGGCGTTTGCCGGAATGCTGTTAGGCGGACGCTATCTGCTGCGCCCCATCTTCCGCTATATCGCGGCCTCAGGCGTGCGCGAGGTCTTTACGGCGGCCTCATTGCTGCTGGTCTTAGGCTCGGCACTCTTTATGGATGCGCTGGGGCTGTCGATGGCGCTGGGCACCTTTATCGCCGGTATTCTGCTGGCAGAGAGCGAGTATCGTCATGAACTGGAAGTCGCGATCGAGCCGTTTAAAGGGTTACTGCTGGGGCTGTTCTTTATCTCGGTCGGCATGGCGCTCAACCTTGGGGTGCTCTATACCCATATTGTGACCATCCTGCTGGGCGTGATCACGCTGGTGGCGGTGAAAACGGTGGTGCTCTACCTGCTGGCCCGCATTTATGGTCTGCGCAGTTCCGAGCGGCAGCAGTTTGCCGGGGTGCTGAGTCAGGGCGGCGAGTTCGCTTTTGTACTCTTTTCTGCAGCGTCGTCGGCAAAACTTTTCGCTGGCGATCAGCTGCCAATGCTGCTGGTCACCGTCACGCTGTCGATGATGACGACGCCGCTGCTGATGCAGGGAATCGATCGCCTGCTGGCGCGACGTTTCAACGAGCCGGACGACGAGGCTGAAAAGCATTTTGTTGAAGATGACCAGCCGCAGGTGATTGTGGTGGGCTTTGGTCGCTTCGGGCAGGTGGTGGGTCGTTTGCTGATGGCGAATAACAAACGTATTACCGTGCTGGAGCGCGACATCAGTGCGGTCAACCTGATGCGCAGATATGGCTATAAGGTCTATTACGGCGACGCTACTGAGCTGGAGCTGCTGCGGGCAGCCGGTGCGGCCAGCGCCCAGTCGATAGTGATTACCTGTAGTGAGCCGGAAGATGTGATGACGATCGTGCATCTCTGCCAGCAGCACTTTCCGCAGTTGCAGATCCAGGCGCGTGCCCGCGGTCGTGTAGAAGCGCATGAGCTGTTACAGGCCGGCGTAACGCAGTTCTCGCGTGAAACCTTCTCCAGTGCGCTGGAGCTGGGACGCAAGACATTGATGTCGCTGGGAATGCATCCGCATCAGGCGCACCGCGCCCAGCAGCATTTCCGCCGGCTTGATATGCGGATGCTGCGCGAGCTGATGCCGAATCCGGCTGAAAGCGCTCAGGCCTCACGCGTCCGTGAAGCGCGGCGTGAACTGGAAGATATCTTCCAGCGCGAAATGCAGCGTGAGAAGCGGCAGATCGACGGCTGGGACGATGACCAACAACCTCTTTAAACAGGCAGAAGCTGATGCGTAAACGTTTTATTGCAGGTGCGACATGCCCGCACTGCCAGGAGAAGGACACGCTGGCGATGTGGCGTGAAAATAATATTGATGTGGTGGAGTGCGTAAAATGTGGTCACCAGATGCGTGAGGCCGATAAGCAGGCCCGCGATCAGGTTCGCACGAATGAGCAGGTTATCGGCATTTTCCATCCGGAATAGCCTTAGCAACCAGCTTTTTTTACGCTTAAACTTACAGCGGCATTGAATTCCGTTACAATTGACGCCATTAAGGCTCGAGTCGCAAGAGAAAGTGAAACCCCTCTTGTACTCAGCCCCGAACCTTTCTGGTTGGTGTTATTGCACGCAAGAATAGACCAATGAGACGGGATCTCAGTTCTCAACGGTTAGGAGATATCATGAAAGTAGCAAAAGACCTGGTGGTAAGCCTGGCCTATCAGGTACGTACAGAAGACGGCGTGTTAGTTGACGAGTCACCGGTGAGCGCACCGTTAGACTACCTGCACGGTCATGGTTCCCTGATTTCTGGTCTGGAAAATGCGCTGGAAAACCACGTTGCCGGCGACAAGTTTGATGTGCATATCCCGGCAAACGACGCTTACGGTCAGTATGACGACAACCTGGTGCAGCGCGTTCCTAAAGACGTCTTCATGGGCGTGGATGAACTGCAGGTTGGCATGCGCTTCCTGGCAGAAACCGATCAGGGCCCGGTACCGGTAGAAATCACCGAAGTGGAAGACGATCACGTCGTGGTTGATGGTAACCACATGCTGGCGGGTCAGAACCTGAACTTCAACGTTGAAGTGGTTGCTATCCGTGAAGCCACACCGGAAGAGCTGGCTCATGGCCACGTTCACGGTGCTGATGGCCATCATCATGACCACGGTCACGACCACGATCACGATAAAGGCGGTTGTGGCACAGGCGGCTGCGGCTGCAGCCACTAAGTCTCAACAGACCGTTCAAGGCCACCTCCGGGTGGCCTTTCTTTTAGTGGTCATCGGTTCCGGCGCGTCTGATTAACGTGCGCTTAATAGTGCGGCGGAGGGGTCTCTTCAGATTGAGAGGCGACCATGGAAGGCGCATTGGCCTTAAGCTTGTCGGTTAAAATGCGCATCTGCTCCCGCAGCTTACTCATCTGCAGTTCGTGCTCCACCACCGCATTGTTCAGCTGATCAATCGTCATCTCCTGAAAGGCCAGTTTGCTCTCTAACGTCTCCAGACGCTGTTCCCACTCAGATTGTTGCATGACCTGTTCCTCTGTTAAGGTGCGACTCGGGGCGTGATTCTACGACCTGACTGCCAGGAATCACCTGTTTTTTTCACGATCTCCGGCGTTACGCTTGAAAAAAGGAGGCGCGCCATCATCTCTGATGAAACTTCCCGATGTTATAAAGGTCGGAGGTAGACCGGGTAATCACATTGTGGGAGTGTTCGACACTGCCACGTAAAGTTATAGTGTGGACCCTCAAGTCCGCAATGTTTCCCGAGGTTAGACGCTTCGGTTTTGGAGAAAGGATGAAATCACTGTTTAAAGTCACATTGTTAGCTACCACAATGGCTGTTGCGCTGAACGCTCCGCTGGCAATGGCGGCAGACACGGCTGCGGCACCACAGGCTGCACCAGCCGCGGCGGCACAGACTGCGCCACAGGTACCGAAAAACGCGGCCTTCAAAGATGAAGACCAGCAGTCTGCTTACGCACTGGGTGCTTCACTGGGTCGCTACATGGACAACTCCCTGAAGGAGCAGGAAAAACTGGGCATCAAACTGGATAAGCAGCAGCTGATCGCTGGTGTTCAGGATGCATTTGGTGGCAAGAGCAAACTCTCTGATGAAGAGATTGAGCAGACGCTGCAAGCCTTCGAAGGTCGCGTGAAAGGCGCAGCCTCAGCGAAAATGGAAAAAGATGCGAAAGAGAACGCGGATAAGGGCGAAGCTTACGCAACCAAATTTGCTAAAGAGAGCGGTGTGAAAAAATCTGAAACCGGTCTGCTCTATAAAGTAGAGAAAGAGGGCACCGGCGACGCACCTAAAGACAGTGACACCGTTGTGGTGAACTACAAAGGAACGCTGATCGACGGCACGGAGTTCGATAATTCTTACACCCGTGGCGAGCCACTCTCATTCCGTCTGGATGGTGTTATTCCGGGCTGGACTGAAGGTCTGAAGCACGTGAAGAAAGGCGGTAAGATCAAGCTGGTGATCCCACCACAGCTGGCTTACGGTAAAAACGGCGTACCAGGTATCCCGGCGAACTCTACCCTGGTGTTCGACGTTGAACTGCTGGATATCAAACCGGCGCCAAAGGCCGATGAAAAAGCACAGGCGCCAGCGCCTGCTGCCGCTGCACCGAAAGCGCAGTAATCTGCCAGCCGCCGCCTCCGGGCGGCGGTTTCACTTCTGCTTCACGACAAACCTCTGGCATAAGCCGACGACATTTGCCAGACTAATGCCTGCCGAATTATCCCAATATTGAGTCTGCCCATAAGCCGCTGTGACAGGCTCCAGCCATTCAGGGTGAAACTCTTCCATGTCTAATCCATTCAATCCGGGTGAACTGAGCGACTTCGATCTGCTTGAACAGCGCCCGTTCGAACAAACTGATTACGATATTCTGAAATCGTACGAGGCTGTCGTGGATGGCCTGGCTATGCTGATCGGCTCCCATTGCGAAATTGTCCTGCACTCGCTTGAAGATCTTAAATGTTCAGCGGTGCGAATCGCCAATGGTGAGCACACGGGACGTAAAGTTGGTTCGCCAATCACCGATTTAGCGCTGCGTATGCTGCACGATATGCATGGGGCAGACAGTAATGTGTCGCGTGCCTATTTCACACGGGCCAAAAGCGGCGTGCTGATGAAGTCGGTCACCATCGCTATCCGTAACCGCCAGCAGCGGGTGATTGGCCTGCTCTGTATCAACATGAATCTGGATGTGCCGTTCTCGCAGATTATGTCGACCTTTATGCCACCTGAAATGCAGCAGGTGGATTCCAGCGTTAACTTCGCCAGCTCGGTAGATGACCTGGTAATGCAGACGCTGGAGTTCACCATCGAAGAGGTGAGTGCGGACCGCAATGTCTCAAACAACGCCAAGAATCGTCAGATCGTGCTGAATCTGTATGAGAAGGGGATCTTCGATATCAAGGATGCAATTAACCAGGTTGCGGATCGCCTGAACATCTCGAAGCATACGGTCTACCTCTATATTCGCCAGTTTAAGAATGGCGACTTCCAGGGGCAGGAGAGGTAATGCGTTATACCCTGCTGGTCACCGGCCCGGCTTATGGTACGCAACAGGCGACCAGCGCCTGGCTGTTTGCCCGTGCGCTACTGACGGCGGGCCATCAGCTTGACAGCGTTTTCTTCTATCGGGAAGGGGTGCTGAACGCGAACCAGCTCACTGCGCCAGCCAGCGATGAGTTCGATCTGGTCCGGGCGTGGCAGACATTACATCAGGAGCAGGGCGTGGCACTGAATATTTGTGTGGCGGCCGCACTGCGGCGTGGCGTGAGCGATGCGCAGGAGTCGGCCCGGCTTCAGCTCGCGGCCAGTAACCTCCAGCCGGGCTTTACCCTGAGCGGGCTGGGTGCGCTGGCCGAGGCGGCGCTGCGCTGCGAACGTCTGGTGCAGTTCTGATGAATCGGGTCGCATTTGTGTTTACTCAGGCTCCGCACGGCAGCAGTGCCGGACGTGAAGGGCTGGACGCGGCGCTGGCAACGGGTGCGCTCAGCGAGGATATTGGGCTGTTTTTTATTGGCGATGGCGTACTCCAGCTTAATCTGAATCAGCAACCCGGGATGATAAAGAGCCGCCACTATGCGGCCACGTTTGGCGTACTGGCTTTATACGATATTGAGCAGTGCTATCTCTGCCGGACATCGTTGCTGGCGCGTGGTCTGGCTATGGAAGCAGAGCGGTTGCTGGACGTTACGCTGCTGGATGCGCCCGCGTTGCGCCAGACACTGGCCAGTTACGACCGCATCCTGACGTTTTAAGAGGCGCGAATGCTGCACACTTTACTGCACTCCCCGTCACACAGCGATCTTGAAACGCTGATATTGATGACAGAAGCCGGAGACGACCTGCTGCTGCTGCAGGATGGGGTTCTGGCAGCCGTGGCGGGCAGCCGCGCATTGCAGACGCTGGCTGCCAGCCCTGCCACGCTGTGGGTACTGGAGGAGGATGTCCAGGCGCGCGGACTCGCTGGACAAATTTCGACCAGCGTGCAATCCGTAGACTATAATGGGTTTGTCACGTTAACGATCAGGCATCCTCAACAAATGGTCTGGTGATCGGCTAAAACCTGGTTATTTCTTGACACCCCTTTGACGCAGCCCTAAAATTCTGCCTCCTCGTAATTCTACGAGGCGTTTTATTACGTGTTTACGAAGCAAAAGCAAATCCAGGAGCTATTTAATGGCAACAGTTAACCAGCTGGTTCGCAAACCACGCGTCCGCAAAGTTGCAAAGAGCAACGTGCCGGCGCTGGAAGCTTGCC
>Ga0209371_1001300_pt1 | contig 17507 bp, 21 predicted proteins | sample AgamicAtAmrz_FD_187165 | JGI IMG/M metagenome (GOLD analysis project Ga0209371, IMG submission 187165) | Agave microbial communities from Guanajuato, Mexico - At.Am.rz (SPAdes) (version 2) | ecosystem: Host-associated > Plants > Roots > Rhizosphere | place: Guanajato, Mexico | collected 2012-06-07
TTATCGGCGCCTTCAGCGGCAGGAAGATCGAAGAAAGCTTTATCCAGGCAATGCTGTCTGCGCCGAGGGCCTGTTGCCGGTGGCCGGTTTTTGCTGGCTGCGTATCCATCTTCGCCTCTCTGATTTTCACCCGCCGAGCGGCCCTCGTCTTGACTGATATCGCGGCAATCAATTTAAGTCCAAGTTGTTTTCTGTTGGATATTGATACCAGGATTGAATAGATGCTTGATTTGGGACAGGTCCGTTCATTTGTCGCCGTCGCCACCGAGCTGAATTTCACCCGCGCAGCCCGGCGTTTGAATATGACCCAGCCTCCACTCAGCCGGCAGATCAAGCTGCTGGAGCAGGAACTCGACGTCACACTCTTCGAGAGAACCAGCCGCAGTGTCGTCCTGACGCCGGCAGGGGTAGCGTTTCTGGCGGAGGCACGGAAACTGCTTGAACAGGGAGATGCAGCGGTAACCGCGACAAGAAGGGCAGCACGCGGGAGCGCGGGAGCAGTGAAAATCGCCTTTGTCGGCGCCAGCACCTATAGTTTCCTGCCGAGGTTCATCAGTCGGGCGCGTACTGCCGCGCCTCAGGTCGAACTCGAACTGGTGCAGATGGAAACGGCCGAGCAGCTTCAAGCGATCAATGCCGGCGATATCGATCTCGGACTTTCCCGCCCGCTTACCGGCAATCATCATCTGGAAAGCCTGTGCGTTGCGCGCGAACCCATGATGCTCGCCATCCCTCGCGCGCATCCGCTTGCCGCAAAACGCCGACCTGCGCTGGATGCGCTCAATGGTGAGCCCTTCATCATGTTTTCCCCGCCCGCACGCTATCTGCACGACAAGCTGACCAGACTGATAGAGCAGAACGGTATTGCCCCCCGCGTCGTTCAAAGCATGACCCATTCTCAGGCCATCCTCTCACTGGTCAGCGCCGGCATCGGCCTGGCGCTAGTTCCGGCCGGCACCCAAAACGCCTGCTTCGATGATGTGATCTTTCGATCCCTGGATTTGCGAGAAGAATGTGTTGCAGAGCTTCATGCCATTTGGAGTCCCGACAACCGCAATCCTTTGCTGCCGGATATACGCAACATCGTTACCCTTGGGCATATTACGTTATGACCTTCATCTCCGGCGACAGGTTAAAATACATATCTTTTGAGGTATCGAGCTTGTTTCTCGAAGCCATTTCGCCTTGATATAATCTGAACGGCCGACCTCTGCATTTCGAAAACTCAATGAGGTTCCTGCCGAGCTCGCAGAAACAATTTCGAGGCGCCCCGCATGCCGGTCTTTAGGCACGCCATGGGTCTACGAGAACAACGCCTGTACCTTGGAAATCATGAATGTTGCGTGTGACAACCACTAGTCCATGCACGATCGCTGTCGCAGCAATGAGTGCATCTGCTTCATTGCGGCGATCCGGAATATGCAAGTGAGCACATCGCGTCGCAATTGCTTCATCGATAGAGATCATGCGCTCAGCGAACTCCGGGCGAACTCGGCTATCCATCCAGGTTCGTAAGCGAGAGCCCTGCTCGATGTCACGGCGCTGGATGCTGAGTATCCCGCGCTCAAGCTCTAAAATTGTTATGGCAGAAATATACAGATCACGAGAATCCTTGGCACCTAACCAAGTCGTCACGTTCAGATCAGCCTTACCGTCACCCACTTTACGGAGCTCGGAGACAACGTTTGTGTCGAGCAAGTATTTCAAGAGAGATCAACTTCGCGAGTTGCAATGACCGACCGAGACGGATCGAAATCGATATTCGACAATCCTGGCATTGAAAGCGCATCGACAAGATTGTGACGCTTACCTGTCAGACGCTCAAACTCACGGTACGTCATCAACACATGCGACGGTCTGCCTCGATCGGTGATGACGACAGGCCCTGCCTCAGCAGCTTTTTTCGCTCTGCCAACATCGTGATTCAGTTCGCGGCTGGTCAAGTTAGTCGTAGCCATAGTCGCCTCCATGTAGGAACGTATCTACATATAACGCTTACATTTTAGTCGCGCAATCCCTTTCTGGCACCGCGTGGCTGCCAGCCTTTTAAGCTCTTGAACCAGTTGGAACCACAGTCCCATTGATGCAGGACCGAGGTCGAGTTAGCTAGCTGGCAGAGTGTCTGGCCATTCCTGCGCGCCGTGGAGGACACGAAGAATTCGAACCGATATTTCCGTTACCGCATATACTGCGACATACGGTGTGCCGCCGATTACCAGTTCGCGTGTGCCAGCAATCCTGCCAACACGACCGCTTACAGGAAAGTCACTGAGGCGACGAACAGCGGCGATGATCCGTTCATCGATCATAACGGCGGCTGAAGGATTATCTGCTTCGATATATGTGAATATGGCATCGCGATCCGATAAAGCGAACGCAGACCAAGTAATCTTCACGCTTTACCTGCATCTGCTTTGAGGCGTACCATCGCTCGACGTTCAGCAAAATGCGCCTCGACTTCATCATCTGAGACGTCCGGTCGAGTATCGTTCAGAGCTTCAAGTACCTTGGTTCGGAACCAGGCATCATGGGCCTCGCTGCCTGAAAGTAGTTCGAGGGGCAAAGCACCCTCATTAGCCGTACGGGTGAGCAAGATACGGACGACATCTGATACCGTGAGGCCCATGTTTTCGAGCACAGCGGAAGCACGATCCCGAACTTCGGCATCAATGCGAGTTTGGACGAGTGCGTTTGCAGCCATAGCTATCTCCAATTTCCATGAAATGGTAATGCAAATGAATGACAGAGGCAATAGCGCTTCGGCCGTGGCCGCTCACTCGCGTCTTTTACGCCTTGAATGGAATTGAACCGCCGACCCGGTCGTTTGGTGTGCAGATCCAGCTTTCACCAGAGGAAGCCCTGGTCCTCTTTGCTTTGCTTTCTCGGTGGTGCGAACAAGGAAGCGCACCTACGCCACAAGCATCGTGTTTTGAAAGCACGGCTGAGGGCGCTATGCTGCATGGGTTGTTGGCCGATCTGGAGACGCAGATGGTTGCCCCGTTTAAGGCGGATACAGGGACTTGCGCAAAGACGCAAGTGATCGCTTGAGAGCCTCTTCGGACTATCCGACGCTGAGAGGCTAACGGTCGGATGGGATTTTCCAGCGGAAGACATCGACGATAACGATGGCGCTACGGATCCGTTGACTAGCGGCTGCCTTCAAGCCTTCCCGGCCGCGGCATCAATCCGTTGGTTCGAAGATCAGCCGTATCAGGGTTCCGTCACTCGCCGCGGCACTGATTACCGTGGCGATCAGCCGAAGTGGTCCGCGCGCGACAAGCGCCTCGGATGGAGGGCGCTTTCCTGGACCTGCATCGAGAAAGGCTGAACATTCATCATCCGAGTTAATCATCGCGATGAATGATGTTGCGACGACGTCCTGGCCGCAGGCGGTGCATCGCAGAATGTATGAGCCGAAATGGACGACAGATTCTGTTTGATCCAATCCGCACGACGTGCAGGCAAGCATTTTGTTCATGCGGAATATTACCTTGGACAGATCTGATGGTCAGCCTATGAAGCAGCAGCCAGAACGGCCGCGATAACAAGTAGCAGTGGCCCCATCCACTTGAAGTGACGAACCATCGGCAGCCGGTTAGCCGGGGTTTTCGACAAGGGCGGATAACTAACGCCGACGGACGTCATCCACAGACCTGCGCAGAGCATGATGAATTCGTCAATAAAGGCTGCAATCATGGCTCTCTTGCTTTCGAGGCAACTGCGAGAAGTCGGCCTGCCCGTCGGTGGCTTCCTGCCGGTGGCAATCGCATGGGCATGGCCGGTTACATCGGCGGGGCGCCGTCACTTTGCGGGTTGTCAGGCTGCTCCAGAGGCTTCACGCGGGTAACGCCCCAAAAGCCCTTGAAGATGATACCGGCCAGAACGACAACGCCAAGAGTCATCAGCAGGTTATCGAAGGTCATAGGGCTCTTCCGCGCTTGTTCTACCCAAAGCAATATTTGCTTGAATGATCGCCTATGGCAAGCGGATAGCACTAGTCGCGAATTCCGAGCTTTCGGCGCCGATGGCGCCGAATCCGGTTGGCTAGGTCTGCGTGTTGGAGATCGGCCCTGACTCCCGAATCAAATAACGGTTGTTCTGATCGAGTTCGTCAGGGTCGACCAGGACGACCGATTGCCGTCCGCCACGCGATACATGCACGAATGAATAAGGATTCGCAGTGGCGTCGTTTGCCAGCAGCAGAGAGGTGTCGAGCGCGGCAGCAAGATGAGAGGCTCTCTCGAGGATGTCGGGATGTTCCGAAGTCTCAGCCAGATAGAGCGTGATGAGCTGGGAATAGGGATCGGCGTTTGCCGGTTCCACGACACAGGTCACCGGAAGAGTGCCAATCTCGCCGATACTGTGAACGACCGCGACGCTCTCGGGCGCAATCGCGAGCATCGCTGCAATCCCACGCTGCAGCCTTTCGTCCTCGATCGGCCTCTCTAAAGACGCATCAAACCAGATCATTGCCGATACCTACAATTCCGCTTTCGAGGTTTCAACAGGCACTGGCGCCACCGGAGCCGAGAAACCGCGTCAATGCGCAGGTGCAGGCAGCCGGTCCTTTTGTCTCGTTGAGTCTGCAGATTGGACCGGTTACGCGTACTTCGGTCCCCCGCGACATGCCGGTATCTCTTGCGCGTTTTGGTGATCTGCGAACCTTGAAACGGTTAGCCGTTCGCTCTAATGGTGGGCGAAGTTGAGCATCAAAACGTGTATCGAGACTTCATTGCAACTTTTATCTAAACAGGTCCAAGCAATGCTGATCACCAAATATCGCCACTGCTCTTTTCTCGCGAGCGCCATCATCGCTTTCTTGCCGGCCGCGTCCTCGGCAACTGCATCATCATCTGATCCGACATTTTTTGATGCCGCTCTGTGTAGTCCGCCCTATTCTATGATGTCGGCAACCGAGATCTACGACGCCGCTGAAAAACTCGCAAAACCGGAGACCTCATCACTGGGAGCGGCAATCTACAAAATTCCCCATCAGATTGGCCGCGATGGGTTTGACAGTGACGAAGTTTTTTTCGCCAACTCGGCTGTCGGCATCTTGATCAAGGGTCTGCGTTCTGAGGAGCTAGCCGCGAAATACGACTTGAAGCCGGAGAGCTCGGAGCTTCTTGGAACTTCCAGCAAGGGATTTTCGCGCGAACTCCCCCATCACCTGCAGCCCGCCCCCGGGCTTGCCGGCCCGGGCAAGGTTTCGATCGTGGCACGTGAAGGTAATGGTTTGGAGGGCAAGACCTTGCTGGCGTGCGAATTTGTCCCGGATTGAAAAACTACTCTACCCGGCTCGGATGACTTTATGGCGCGTCGCGTCTCTCGCCGGCCGAAATGCACCAGAATGGCCCATGACTGTGGCGGTGTCGCATCACGTCGACGCCTCCGAGCCTGACGACGACGGATTGTACACCTATCACTACGAGTACGAGATTTATGAATTTTCAGACGGTGTTATGACGCTCATTGCGCGCGCCTACCTCGATGAACCAGGAAGCGCCGCCCTGATCGGGTGGAGCAAGGGTATGCATAGCTATCCGCTGAGAAAGCGAGATTTGTCCCACCCGCTTGTCCTGAAAGCCGCAACTTACCTTCGCAAGATCGGTAATCCCAAGCTGGATTGGCTGGACCGAAGGAGTAAGGGCTATGTGCCGCTTGACGATTTTGAGGTGTAGATAACGTGGTATAGCATAAAAATCCGCTATCGGCTCGGCAGTCATTTCATGGCCGTGTTGCAATTGATTTTATACAATCGATCCAAGGTGCAATTATTCTGCGCCATGACAGCAAACGCCCCTAATGTCGCTTACATAGCAAGATCTGCCGCGTGAAGAAGCAACTTCACTCACGACCTCGCTGCGCAGGCTCAAAGTTTCATGCCCTGGTGCGGTGCGACTCCGATAGCATTTCCTTTAAACGCTCCTGCACGACCGGAGGCTCAACGTTCATTCGCACGCATTTGAGGGCATAGCACATCTCTTCGCTAAACGGCATCCAGGCGCGGAGATCGTCAAGAAGCGTCTCGGACATTATGTCTTCGAGCGGTTCGGCGCCGAGCTGACCCAGCGCCTGTTCGTGATCTGGGAGACGCGCCTGTGCGATGATGGCAAGAGCCCGCCTCAAGATGTCGTCTCTCGATCCATCAAGCAGGTCCGTTGACCAATGCCATGCGTTTGGATCAGCAAGGTAAGCCTGTACAAAGGTCTCGGTAGATGCCGGCGGCTCCTCATAAACACCCACGTCGGGTAACCAGGAAGTATCAGATGCGAGCGAGGCTGGCGTGAAGGCAATGGTGGAAACAGTATTCCCTGGAATTTCTCGCCGGCGCGACTTCATCTAGGGCTCCTTCCTATAGTGAGGCCAACACTGTGTCGGACATCGTAAGGTCTAAAATAGCTTGGCCGACATTTTCGCCATTATCGATCGAAGCCGATGCATTTGAAATCTCTCGGCATCCTTCCTGCACATGTTTCGCGCGGCTCGCAACCAACGATTTCTGCGATTGGTTGAGCAAGAAATGCCGAAGCTGGCAGCTACGGTAGTAGGCCTTGAGATCCGCGCACGGACAGATCGTTAGGCGCCCAGCCGTTGACGGCGAAAGCGGCGAGCCTTTTTCCGAGGGTAACATTCCGCTGAACGTGCATAGGAGCCAGAATGTTCAATAGTCGCGATGGAATCGAGAAGTTACGGCTCTCCGGTATCTGGCCCTCTCCCAGTTAGCCCCTGGATGCGATGCCAAGCCCGACTGGGATGTTAGAAGGAATGCGAACCTTGAAACCACTACCCATTCGCTCTAATGAATGGCGAAGGTTGAGCATCGGTCATATTTCGGTGGTACAGGCAGTTCAGGAAATGACAGATTCGGCGCTCTCGGACGGCAATGATCCCCAGCGGTTACTCGCGGATGTCATCGAACGATGCTACGGAGAGCTGCGACGCTATGCGCGACGGAGGGTTGGCGATGATGCGGTGGCGGACGAACTTGTCCAAGAGGCTTGTCTACGGCTCGTGACAACTGGGGACGACCTGCCGTTCAATCCACGGGCCTATCTCTACCGCATCCTCTCGAATCTCGTTACTGATCACCATCGCCATCGAGTCCGCCTCCGGAAAAGTTTCATCGACGCTGGAACCCTGGATGCTGCCGATGACCGGCCGGATGCGGAGCGGGAGGTCATCGGCCGGCAACGATTGGCAATTCTCGCACAGGCAGTTGCGGAACTTCCGCCGCGATGCCGGGAGTGCTTCGTTCTTCGGCGCTTCGAAGGGTTGTCCCATGCCGAAATCGCCAATCGGATGAGGATCAGCACCAGTGCTGTGGAGAAGCACCTGGCAGCGGCAACGGTCTACTGCGCTCGGCGCGTGAAGGCGAATGACTAAACTTATACCCGACCCGGGAGTTAGGCTTTTCCAGAACGTCTTCTGTTTGGTTGGACTAACTCGTTGTCTCATTATCTCTGGACGTTACAAGGCGAACCGTTGTTCATGACGGATTTCAACGACAAGGATATGCTGGAACAGGCGGCCGAATGGTTCTTTCGGCGCGATGGCGGCCCTCTCTCGGCAGAGGATGAGGTGGCATTCCGTTCTTGGCTCGCGGCCTCAGTTCGACACCGCGACGCTTATTCGGTAATTGCCGGCACTTGGCAGGACCTTGAAGCGATTCAGCCAACCCCATTCGCTCTAACACCGCCTCCGCCTGCGCGTAACTTCCTACGACCGATCGCGGCCGGCTTCACGTTTCTCTGTTCCCTTGGCCTTGGCATTTACGCCCTTGATGTTCCATCGAGATTGTTTGCCGATGGCTATACGGCAGTTGGGGAATTCCAGGTCCTCGCTTTGCCGGACGGCTCAACAGCCGAAATGAACAGCGGCACGGCCATTACAATTGCGTACTCTTCTGGCGAGCGTCGGATCCACCTTAAGAAGGGTGAGGCTGTGTTCACCGTAACCTCCGACCAGCACCGACCTTTCATTGTGGAGTCCGAGGGGGGTGAGGCAACCGCGCTCGGCACAGTATACGGTGTTCGAAACGATGACCGCGGCGGTGTCGTGACGGTAATCGAAAGCCATGTCGCCGTTTCGGGTAAGCCTGCCGGAGCATCCGTCGAACTCGGGCCCGATGAACGTGTTCGTTACGAAGATGGACACCTTGGTGCCATTGAGAAAGTGGATGCGGCATCCGAAACGGCATGGAGACGGAGGAAACTGATTTTCGTCGATCAGCCGCTCGGCGAGGTTATCAACGAACTCAATCGCTATCATAAGGGAGTGATAAGGATCGTCGATGAGTCGATCAGAACGCGACGCGTCAGCGGCGTGTTTGAGACCAGCGACATCGTCAAGGTCATCGATACGCTGGAAAGATCCTTTGGATTCAATGACACACGGCTCGGCGGTCTCGTGATCTTGATCCATCGCTGATTTTTTTGAAATTTCTTGATTTTCATACTCCGGTTTTTCTCTGGGCAAACGTCTTAGGCGGCGAAATCATCTGATTGCCTGTTGTCAGCAGTCAGAGATGTGTCCAGGGGGTCTAAATGAGTTCTCACTTTGCGGCGTCTCACCGCTCCACGCGCAGGCTGGCGGTATTTCTTGCGACGACGGTATGTCTGCCGGTTCTGGCGGTTCCTTTCGTCGACGTCGCCGCTGCTCAGGAAGGAGCCGTGGCGGTGCGGTACGAAATCGCAGCCGGGCCTCTACCTCAGGCGTTAAACCGCTTTGCAGACGTAGCCGGTTTGCAGCTCATCTACGATGCGGCGGCCACACGATCGTTACGGACAGATGGCTTTCGGGGAGAAGGTGCCGCGCCGGAGGTGATCGCCAAGCTGTTGTCGGGGACTGGACTAACCTGGCGGTTCACCAGCAGAAATAGCGTCACGATTATCAGCCCTTCGGCGACGGCAAGCGGCGCGGTAGGCTCTGACGACGCGACCGTCCTTCAGCCCATCATTCTAAGCAGCGGCCAGTCGAGTGAGGATTCCTACAGTCTGGATTCCAGCGCCACGGCCACCCGTATCTCGGCCGATATTCAGAAGACGCCACGTTCGGTAAATGTCGTAACACAGCGTCAGATGATCGACCGGGGTGTATCCGATCTTGAAGAAGCAATCGCCTATTCGCCAGGTGTCGCCACCGGACTCTACGGTAACGACGATCGCTACGACCAGTACGTGATCCGCGGTTTTGAAACTCAGAATGTCGGCACCTATAGAGATGGCATGCCCTTGCGAACATTCGGCTGGGCTGCATGGCGGACCGAGCCCTTCGGGCTCGAGCGCCTCGATATTCTCCGAGGGCCAACGTCCGACCTTTATGGTTCCAACGAGCCCGGGGGCCTGGTCAATGCCGTGACCAAACGTCCGAACTTCGAGCCCAGCAATACGGTATTTGGCCGTCTTTCCAGCTATGGAGGAACGGAAGCCGGCATCGACAGCACCGGACCGATCGGCGATGACTTCGACTACCGTTTCGTCGGTGTGGCCAACCGATCAGGCACAAATTATGACGAGGTCGACCAGGGGCGTTTCTATGTGGCGCCTTCGTTGACGTGGAAGCCGGAAGACACAACCAGCCTCACTCTTTTCGCAGAAATTCAAAGGGACGATGTCGGAGACAGCTGGTCGGTCGTGCCGGAATACGGATCGCGGCGCCACAATCCGCTTGGGCATTTCTCGCCAGATACCTACACCGGACTTGCAGACCACAACTCCGTCAAAACCAGGCAGACCACCATCGGCTATGAGTTCGAGCATGAGTTCGAGACGGGCATCACCTTCCACAGCAAAGCGCGATATGCGGAAAACGACTGGCGGATGCAAACCGCGGTTCCGGCCGCTTTCGTTTCGCTGCCTGCACTGTTTGGTGTGCCTGGAGCAGATCCGAGCGCGGTTGACACCGCGTTGCTCAGCAAGTTCGATCTTAACCAGAAGGCCTACCAGGCGAGTTTCGATAACAACTTATCTTACGAATTCGAGTCCGGGGACTTGAGCGGCACCATTGTGGTAGGCTTCGACCATTACCTTGCCCGTTCCGATGTGGACTATGCCCAAGGATATCTGGGAGAGCTTAATCTCTTCACGGGTGATCTGACAAACTTCCTGTCCGGCGCCCTTCCCACCGATCTGCCTGCCATTCTGAACAATGACATCGATCAGACCGGCGTGTATCTAACGAGCCGAAGTGAGTTTGAAAACCTCGTTTTCAGTGGCGGCATCCGACATGATTGGGTCACGAGCTCGACAGAAACGAGCGCCGGAAAGATCACATCGGAAGGTCAGGTGACGTCTGCCAGTTTCGGCGTTGCCTGGAATTTCGATGATGCATGGACCATTTATGGCAACGCTGCCTACTCCTTCAACGTTCCACCCGCCGGCGTTACGGCGAGCGGAGCTGCCCTCGACATGGAGAAGTCACGTGCCTACGAAATCGGCCTGCGTTATAACCTGCCGGACGACCGTGGTCACGTAAATGTCGCCCTGTTCGACACAACCAAGTTAAACGCAACCTACAACGACCCATCCGACTTGACCGGAATAACAAAGATCCAGGCAGGCAAGGTTCGCTCAATGGGTGTCGACGTCGACGCCCTGCTGGAGCTTAGCCACGGCTTCACGGTCCTCGGCTCCTACACTTACGTGGATGCCGAGGTGACCAAGGATCCGACGCTTCAGGGCAAGAAGCCCGCGAGGGCGCCTGTCCATTCGGCATCCGCCTGGGTCAAATATGATGTGCAGGCGCCTGCGCTTGAAGGTCTCAGTCTTGGGGTCGGGATCCGGCATGTGGGCTCATATTTCTCGGATGCCATCAACATCTATGATATCAGCTCCGCCAACCTTCTTGATGCATCAATCAGCTACCAGCGGGATGGCTGGAGTCTAGTTCTGGCAGCGCGCAACCTCGCCAACAAAGAGTACGAGGCGGAATGCAATACCGCCACATTCGCTGCGGCGGTGGGCGCACTAGCGGACTATGCCGGTAGCTGCACCTACAACGAAGGACGACGCGTGATGCTTACCGCGTCGCGCAGATTCTGAACCAATGCATCCAGCGACACGAAGGTACCGCTCGGTGTCACATTATTCGGGGCACCCGATGCAGGCTTTGAGAAGATTGATAATCCTGACAACGCTGTTGTTGACCGCGAGCAGCGCGTGTGCGGAAGATTTCCCACGCACGATCGAGCATCGCTACGGATCTACAGTCGTGACAGCGAAGCCGGTTCGAGTGGTGACACTCAGCTACATCGGGCACGACTTTGCGCTGGCATTGGGGATCAAACCGGTAGGCTTGCGCTACTGGTACGGAAACAACCCCAAGGGTGTCTGGCCTTGGGCAGAGAAAGCTCTCGGAGACGAAGTCCCGGTTGTCTTGAGTGGTCAGATCGATATCGAGCGCATCGCCGCGCTGCACCCCGATCTCATTGAGGGAATGTGGTCAGGCATGACCGAGGCTGAATACCGATTCCTATCGAGAGTAGCGCCCACCTTGCCACCGGCGGCCGGCGGCGGCGATTACGATATGCCCTGGCAGGAGATAACTAGGGTTCTCGGCTATGCGATCGGGCGCGAGGCAGGCGCGGAAGAAATCGTTGGTCAGCTCGAGGAAAAGTTTGCTGCTCTCCGTGCGGCGCATCCCGATTGGCAGGGTAAGACCGCCGCGATGGCCTCCATACAAGGTCCGGAAACCTTCACGTCGCGCGACGTCAGAAGCCGTTTCCTTGCCGCCCTCGGCTTCCAATCATCGGCTGCAGTCGATGCGCTGGGAGGCGGGCGGAGTTTCTACGTGCGCTTATCTCCCGAAGATCTTACCCCGATCGACGCTGATGTATTGGTCTGGCTTAATTCCGGGGCGGGACGGGCTGCATTCGCGAAACAACCGCTTTATCCTTTTCTTCGCGCAGTGAGAACGGGGCGCGAGATTCATGCCGATGCAACGCTTTCGGCGGCGCTCTCGCATTCCAGCCCGCTCAGTCTCGATTATGCGCTCTCCAGACTGGTTCCGGAGCTTGAGAAGACGCTGGGGCGTGACCGGGCCGCGAAAGCTCTTGGTCCTGAGGGCGGGCAACCATGAAGAAACGGACGTCGTTGCTCCTCGCCTTACCCATTTTTCTGATAATGGCCGGTTTGGCGCTGTCGCTCGGCCCGCGGTCCGTTTCCTTTGACGAGCTTTGGAATGCGCTCGTCGCGGCGGACACGAACCGGCCCGAAGATGTTGTCGTATGGTCGCTGCGCATACCGCGGCTGGTCGCGGCCTTATTATGCGGCGCGGCCCTCGGAGTGGCCGGCTCTATCACGCAAACGGTTACCCGGAACCCGCTGGCAGATCCTGGATTGCTCGGGATCAATGCCGGAGCGGCTTTCGGCGTTGTGGTCTTCATGGCAGTCGCCGGCGATGAGGTGACGGTCGCCAGATCGGCGGCCGCGATGGCCGGCGCGACGTCCGGAGCCTTGGTCGTACTGACGCTTGGAGCGTTTGCAGGAAATCGGCCGCACCCCTTGCGCCTGCTTCTCGCAGGTGCCGCCGTCAGCGCGTTCTTCCTGGCGATGGTGCGCGGCTTCCTTCTGCTGAGCCAGCAAGCTCTCGACACCTATCGTTTTTGGGTGATGGGTGGGCTTGGCGGAATATCCATGGCAGCGATCGGCACGCTACTCCCGCTGTTTACCACAGGCCTCGTTCTCGCGGCCGCTGCCGGATTGATGCTGAATGCCTATGTTCTCGGTGAGGATCTTGCCAAGTCGCTCGGCGTCGATATCCATCTCGCTTATCTGCTGGGACTCGGCGCGGCTGTTTGTCTCTGCGCTGCCGTTGTCACGCTAGCAGGGCCCATTGGCTTTGTCGGGCTGCTCGCGCCGCATCTCGCCAAAGTGCTTGCTGGCGCGGATGAACGTGCCCGGCTTTTGGTATCGGCACTCCTCGGCGCCGCCGTTCTGCTGACCGCCGATATTGCCGGACGTCTGCTGTTTGCCGGCGCGGGAATGCAGGCGGGGGTCATGGTCGCCCTGATCGGAGCACCGGCTCTGCTTCTGGCAATACGGAGAGGACGGTAGACGTATGACAAGAACGATTGTTGTGACGTGGCGATGCGGCCCGTTTTCCGGAAGGATCGATCCGCGGACCCTTGTCTTCGCCGTACTGATGCTTGCAATACTCATCACCATGTCGGGCTTCGTTTTGTACTCGGGAAATTATCCGCTCAGCATTGCGGAAATATCGACCATTCTTGTTCAGCCTAAAGATGATACCCCCGACATTGTCATCTGGTATCATCGTCTGCCGCGCCTTCTCGTTGGCATCGGTGCCGGCGCGGCATTCGGGCTCGCCGGCGCGCTGATGCAGGACATGTTGCGCAACCCGCTGGCTTCTCCTGACGTCACCGGATTCGGTGCCGGCGCTGCCTGCGGAGCACTCTGCTCCATAATGCTGACTGCAAGCAGCTTCTGGGTCTTGCCAGGCGCGATTGCCGGCGGCGTGTTGTCCGCCGCGCTCGTTCTCCTGTTGGCGTGGAAGAATGGGCTGTCCCCGGCGCGCCTTGTGCTTACAGGATTGGCGTTGAGCCTCTTCCTCATGGCTCTCGTCGACATCATGATGGCGCGGCTTGATCTTCTGACAGCCGCCGATGCCATGAAATGGCTCGTCGGCACGTTTTCAAGTCCCGAATGGAGCGACGTGGTCCTGATCTCCTGTGCGTTGGCATCGCTCGGACCGGCCGCGCTATGGCAAGGATTCGCGCTGAAGAGACTGGCGCTTGGCGACGACATTGCCGCAGGTCTGGGGTTTAACGTCCCCACAGTGAGGTTGTGGATTCTCTTCCTGGCGGTCGGGCTGACGGCCTGTGCCGTCGGTGTCGCCGGACCGCTGCCGTTTGTCGCCTTCGCAGCCAATCCCATCGCCCGGAGGCTTTCCGCCGGTTTCGGCGCGGGCAACGGCTCGCCGCTTTTGGGAGCCGCTGCCGTCGGTGCATGCCTGACCGTGATGGCCGACCTTGTGTGTCGTTCTCTTCCAATTGGCGCCGATCTCCCCACCGGAGTCTTCACCACAATGATCGGCGCCCCGCTGTTGCTGTGGCAACTGACCCGCGAAATCCGCAAGGGAGTAATTTGATGGCCACGTTTCCCTTCCCGCTGTCAGCCAAGGGCCTGACGCTGACGCGGCCGGTTGGTCTCGTGCTCGACAAACTTGCTCTTGCTGTGCCAAGAGGAAAAGTCAGTGTCGTCATCGGCCCCAACGCCTCCGGAAAGTCTACTTTGCTGCGTTGCCTCGCCCGGCTACTCCGGCCCGATGAGGGAGAAGTTTTGCTCGAAGGCGCTCCGGTCAACCTCCAGAAATCCAAACATGTCGCGAGACAGATGGCGATTCTTCCGCAAAACTCGACCGTTCCGGAATATCTGCGCGTCTTCGATCTGGTCGCGCGCGGCAGAACCCCATGGCAGTCGCCTTTGTCCCAATGGTCCGTTGCAGATGCTCTGGCCGTCGACCGCGCACTGGCGCTGGCCGGTGTGGAGGAGTATTCGCTTCGGCCCCTGTCGGAACTTTCCGGGGGCCAGCGCCAACGAGCCTTCATTGCAATGATATTGGCACAAGACGCGCCGATCCTGTTGCTGGATGAGCCAACGACATTTCTGGATCTGCCCCATCAGATCGAGCTTCTCGAACTGGTGCGAAAACTGAACCGTGAGAGTGGCAAGACGGTCGTGATGGTGCTGCACGACATCAATCTGGCGGCACGTTTCGCCGACCATGTCTTTGCCCTCAGGGGTGGAAAGGTGCATCGTGAGGGGACACCTGGGGATGTCGTGACGGAGGCGACGATGCGAGAGATTTTTGCACTGGATTGTCTGGTCATACCGGATCCGCTGCATGGTTGTCCGCACGTGATCCCGCGGTGAGAGTGGCATGGCAATGTCGATCATGGAACGGAACCCATATTCTTTCATAGCGCATGCGGTATTCCCCGGCATCGGGCCCGATATCGTGAAGTCGATTCTTCTATGTGAGGCACGACAGCAAGGTTTGCCGATCATCGAGGAAAATGGCTGTGTTGGTTGCCGCACGGACCTTGGTGAAATCCTCCTGTGCGCAACATCGGACGGTCTCAAGATGACGGTCACGGCTGCCACAAGCGATAGCCTCCAGCTGTTATGCGACGAGATCGGGGAGCATCTGCTGGAGGTAGCGCCGGAAGTATCACATGTTTTGCGTTGGAAGACAGCAGAGGAGGCCGGAGCACCACCGCAGGGTTTCCGTCTCTGTAAAGTCGTCTCGGTCACTCCTCTTGGGTCGGCTTTCCTGCGTGTGCGGCTGTCGGGTCACGATCTCGAGCCCTTCGCGCGGGATGCCATCCATTTCCGGCTGATACAACCACCACTCAGCGGTCGGCTGGCCTGGCCCTCTATTGACAGGAACGGCCGGACCGTATGGCCGACCGGCCCTTTCGAACGCTTCGCCGCTGTCAGGCGCAACAGAGAGTTTCACCATCAACCCAATCATCGTATTGTCCTAAAGTCTCTAAGACAAAGCCCGACTCTGAACGAGCCGGGCGGCGGTGGATTATGCTTGCACCAGGAATTCCTGCGTGGTGATAGCGTTGGCGTAGAAGGGGGTGATCTCCGCCATGAAGTCGTCCTGTTGCTTGCGGGTATAGCCGGCCGACGCATCGTAGATGACATTGGTGTCGTAGCCGAGGTCGTGCGCATTGCGCATTGAGGACTCGACACACTGGCGTAACGAGAAACCCGACAGATAGATATCCTCGACGCGGTTGTTGCGCAAGTAGCCGTCAAGCGTCGTTCCGATGAACACGCTGCTGCCGCCAGCGCGTTCGCGAACAACGTGCTCGCCTGCCGCCGGCTCGAAGCCGGGGAAGAAATCGGCCTGCTCGCCCAGGAACGAGCCGTAGTCACGGACCATTTTCCGCAGGCCATATTTCCCCTCGCCCAGCACCTTAAAGGTTGGCTCGAACTTCAGCGGGGCATGGATCACGTGCATGCCGCGGCGGCGGGCCTCTTTAAGGATGATCTTCGAATTGGCGACGGCGGTGTCGACTTGCTCCCGGTCCTGAAGCACCGGATAAATTCCGCCTGTCGGCGAGAGCCGGTCGTTAACATATTCGATCAGGATCAACGCACTGCTGGATGCGTCAGTCATTGTATAACCCCTTAAGAATTCAATAGGTCATGCTGCGATCATCGCGCCTTGCTGGCGCAGGTGGTCGCGAAACAGGTCGGGATAGGTGCCGATCACGGCGTTCCTGACGCTGGGTCGCTCAGCGAGTGCCGCGCGCCAAGCCGTCAAGCGTGGCAGGCTAGCGAAGATCGTGTCCGCCACTGCCGCGTCGATGATCCCGAAGTAGCGGAACAGTGGTGCGTAGACCGCATCGACGAGACCAAAGTCCGCTCCGGCGAAATATGGGCCATCGCCCAGTTCCGCCTCGATCTTGCTGAGCCGATCACTGAAGCTAGTCCGCCTGGCGTCGGCGGTCTCCACATCCTTGGCGTGAAGGAACTGCCAGCCGTCGGCAAAGGTCTGGGTAGCAAATTCGATCCATGCACGGTGTCGGGCCCGCAGCAGCGCATCGTCGGGGTACATCGACACGCCAACCTGCGTCTCGTTCAGATATTCACAGATCACCACGCTTTCGAAGAGGATCGCATCCTGACCATTGGGCTGGCGCACTTTGAGCACCGGCACTTTGCCAGTCGGCGACAGGGCCAGGAACCAATCGGGCTTGGCCGAGAGGTCGACATTCACCCGGTCGAACCCCACCCCCTTCTCGCGGAGGACGATCACGGCACGTTGCACGAACGGGCACAAGGGATGGCTGATGAGAGTAAGGTCTTGCTCTGTCATGACAGGGCCTCCATGTCCTGAAGATGGATCAAAGCGACTGGCCGCCCGATACGTCGAACGTCGTGCCGTTGGCCCAGCCGAGATCGTCGGAGAGGATGGCAGCGACAGCGCCACCGATATCGTCTGGCTGGCCGACGCGACCGAGCGCGATGTTACCGGCAACAAAATCGTTGATATGCTGGTCGTCCCTCACCCGGCCGCCGCCGAAGTCGGTCGCGATGGCGCCCGGTGCGATCGCGTTGACGCGGATCTGGCGTGCGCCGAGCTCGACGGCCATGAACTTCGTCAGCGTCTGAAGTGCCGCTTTGGCAGCGGCATAGAGGCCATAGCCTGCCATCGTCGTACGAACAAAGGCGGTGGAGACGTTCAGGATGCGCCCGCCATCGACAATAAGCGGCAGGAGCTTCTGTGTAAGGAACAACGGCCCGCGCAGGTGCATATCGACCATCTGGTCGAACTGCTCCTCGCTTGCATCGGCAACCATCGCGTACAGGCCCTCACCGCCGTTGTTGACCAGATAGTCGAACCGGTTGGTGCCGAAGGTCGTCGTTAGCGTGTCAGCCACCGCCTGCGAGAAGTCTGGAAAGCTTGCCGTGTTGGTGATATCGAGCGTCAGCATCGCTGCCTTTCCGCCCAGCGCTTCAATCTCGTCA
>Ga0209371_1001302_pt1 | contig 17492 bp, 13 predicted proteins | sample AgamicAtAmrz_FD_187165 | JGI IMG/M metagenome (GOLD analysis project Ga0209371, IMG submission 187165) | Agave microbial communities from Guanajuato, Mexico - At.Am.rz (SPAdes) (version 2) | ecosystem: Host-associated > Plants > Roots > Rhizosphere | place: Guanajato, Mexico | collected 2012-06-07
TGGTGCCGAAGGCCGGACTCGAACCGGCACGTATTTCTACGGTTGATTTTGAATCAACTGCGTCTACCGATTTCGCCACTCCGGCACGGAAGGGATGCGGAAAACGTTGAGGATTATACCGTTACCCACCAGCCGCGCAACCGGAATCACCTTCCCTGCGCGCTAAACGTCCAAAAAAGCGCCATACCCTCTCTCACCCCATGCCGCACCAGCACGCCCAACCCTTCCCCTACAGAATCCTCCTATTCCGCCCTGCCCTTTAGCTGCTATCGGAACTTTCCCACCTCAGATTCCTCTTAGCAAAACTGGCGCAGCAACTCACCGCGCGCAGGTTGAACATTAACGAGGGTAAAATGAATAAAACCACGCTAAGCACAATTTTGGGGATGGGGTTCAGCGCGCTGCTGCTGGCGGGTAGCGCATCAGCGGCAAGCTGGCAGGATCAGCTAAGCAGCGCGGCATCGCAGCTGAGTCAGCAGAACAACAGCAACACCAGCGCGACCAACAGCACCGCGCAGAACGGCGGACTGTCGCTCGGCTCGCTGACCGGTCTGCTGAACGGCGGCGACAAGGCGGTCAGCGCCAACAGTATGACCAACGCCGCGGGCGTGATGCAGTACTGCGTGCAGCACAACGTGGTGGATAACAACGTGAAGTCGGTGAAAGAGCAGGTACTGGACAAGCTCGGCCTGAGCACCCAGACGGCGCAGACGCAGAGCACCGACTACCAGCAGGGTATCGCCGGCCTGCTTAACACCGGCAACGGCCAGCAGCTGAATCTGCAAAGCCTGAGCAACTCGCCGATGGGCGAGAAGCTGAAAACCAAAGCCTGCGACGTCGTATTGAAGCAGGGCAAAAAATACATCGGCATGTAATCCGCCGCTGTACGGGCGCGAGCTGTCCCTCGCGCCTCTCTTTATTCCTTCACGGTCCTAACGCGCCATCGCCTTTCTCGTCTCCTTTTCCACGCCCTGCAGCAGCGCCAGCGCCTGCTCATAGGATCGGATATTGGTATAGCCAATCACCAGCCCGTAGCGCTTCTGCGTCTGCATATACCAGCCGGAGAGCGGCAGCACGCGCAGCTGATGACGCTGCCACACCTCCGCCAGCGCCACATCCTGAATGCCGCGCCGCAGAAAGGCGACGATATGCATGCCGCCGTCGGTAAGCTGATACTCAAACAGATCCGGGAAGCAGGCCTGCAGCGCGTCGAGCATCATGCGCCGTCGCTGCTGGTAGAGAATGCGCATCTTTTTAATATGCCGGTAGAAGTGCCCTTCGCTGAGAAACTGCGCGAGGATTTTCTGCGGCAGCAGCGGCAGGCCGTTCTCCAGAATCTCGCCCAGCTCACGAAAGCGCGCCAGCGTCGCTTTGGGCATCACCAGATAGCCGATGCGCATCGCGGGCATGATGGTTTTACTGAAGGTGCCGGTGTAGATCACCCGGTCGTGCGTATCGAGGCTTTTTAACGCCGGGATCACCTTGCGCGTGTAGTGAAACTCCCCGTCATAGTCATCTTCGATAATCCAGCTCTCGTTCTCCTGCGCCCACGCCAGCAGCTGATGCTTGCGCGGCAGCGACAGCGTTACCGCCAGCGGACTCTGATGGGTCGGCGTCACCACCGCAAAGCGCGCGTCGGCGTGATAGCGCAGCAGATGATCGACGTCGATCCCGTCGCGATCGACCGGCACGTAGTGCAGGTTGGGCGCGATCCGCTTCAGCAGCTTCTGCCCAAAGAAGTAGCCGGGATCCTCGAACAGCACCTTGTCGCCCGCCTGCGCCAGCACCGCCAGAATCAGCCGCAGGTTGGCGCGGTAGCCGCTGGTGATAAAGATCTGCTCCGGCTGACAGTCGAGCCCGCGCGAGATGTTGAGATAGCTGGCGATCGCCTCGCGCAGCGGCGTATAGCCCATCACCGGCGGGATCAGCATCTCATCCGGCCGTAGGCTGCGCGCTGCTTTGCCGGAAATCAGCAGCCACTTTTTCAGCGGAAAGGCGTCCAGCGACGGAATGCCGAGCCGCATCTCTCCCTTGCTCTCCCGCTGCTCAATGCGCAGCGGCAGGTCGCTCTCCTCTGGCTGCCAGGTCGGTTCCTCTTTGGTGACAACCGTAAGCGCCGGATTGACGCGCGTGCCCTTCGCGCCCTGGCTTACAAAGTAGCCTTCGCCGATAAGGATCTCGTAAGCGGTCTCTACCGTTTTGCGCGCCACGCGCAGTTCGCTGGCCAGCACGCGGATCGCCGGCACGCGATCGCCCGGCTTCAGCACGCCCGCCTGAATCTGCTGGCGATAGCGCGCGTAAATCTCTCTGTATCCCACCGCTATGTCCTACCTGTTTTCACGTTTTATGGCCCTTTTGACTCTGACATAGAAGCTTATCATGCCTCCATTGTTTAGCCGCCAAAGAGCCACTTATGAAGCTACTGCATATCAACGTCAGCCCCGATATCAGCGGTTCCGCGTCGCGTGCCGCCTCGGCGCATCTGGTCGAGCGGCTGCGCGCCCGCCATCCGCAGCTGGAAGAGACGGTGCTGGATCTGGCGCAGCATCCGCTGCCGCATCTGGACGCCTTTACCATCGGCGCCTTTTTTACGCCGCCGGAGGCGCGCACCCGCGCCCAGCGCAGCGCTATCGACACCTCGGAAAGGCTGGTGGATCAGCTGTTCGCCTGCGACACGCTGGTGATCGCCTCGCCGATGTGGAACCTCGGCCTGCCTTCGGTGCTGAAAGCCTGGTTCGATCACATTACCCGCGCTGGCCGCACCTTCGCTTTTACCGCCGACGGCAGCAAAGTCGGGCTGGTCCAGGGCAAGAAGGTCTACGCCGTGGTCGCCAGCGGCAGCGTCTTCGCTCACGGCCCCTTTACGCAGGATGACCAGTTCACGCCCTACGTGCGCGTCGCGCTCGCCTACATCGGCATTGAGGATGTGGAATTTATCCGCGTCGACGGCACGCACGATCCCGCTAGCCGCGCCACCGCATTGCCCCATGCGTTAAACGCTATCAACTCACTGTTCTGAAAAAGGAAAGCATCATGACATCACGCGTTAACCACTTTAAAACCGTTCCGGCGCTGGCTAAATCCCTCGGCGACGTCTCTATGGCGCTACGCAAAACCTCGCTGGACGCCACGCTGAAGCATCTGGTGGATATTCGCGCCTCGCAGCTCAATCACTGCGCGTTCTGCCTCGACATGCACGTGAAGGAGGCGAAGCTGCACGGCGAGCGCGAGCTGCGTCTGCATCACGTCGCTATCTGGCGCGAGTCGCCGCTGTTTAACGCGCGGGAAAAAACGGCGCTGGCGCTGACTGAAGCCCTGACGCGCATCGGCGAACAGGGCGTCAGCGAAGCGCTCTACGGCGAGCTGCGCGAGCACTTCTCCGAGGTGGAGATCAGCGAGCTGGCCTTTACCATCGCGGCGATCAACAGCTGGAACCGTCTGCAGATCCTGTCGCAGATAGCGCCGGGCGCGCTCGACAGCGCCTACGGGCTGGATCGCGCTGAATTACATTAATTTTTAACGCCAGCAGCGCAGGCTGCTGGTCGCCCCATGTTTTTCTGCGCGCCCTGAGGCTATAGTGAGGTTTTGCACTACAAAGGACAGCACGCATGAAAGGCATCAACATTGCGATTTACTTCGATCCCGATCTCATTTTCGCGACCGTACATCAGCCGGACGGCAGCTATCTGAGCAAAAACTTCCAGTACGACGATGCGGTGATTGAAGAGATCTACCAGTGGCTGGAACAGTTCACGCCGAATCGCACCCATATCTGCCTGCTTGAGCACGACACCGCCGATATCCTCGCCGACGAGCTGGTGGATAACGGCTATCACGTTCATCGCGTCAGCACCCATCTGATGCTGGAGTGGTTCACCTCCTCGCCGCCCGCCACGCCGGACGGCTCGCCGGTGCGCGCGCTGCTGCGCTATCTGGAAGAGGAGAAGCCGGAACAGTATGTGTCGCGCACGCCGCAGATCGAGGCGCTGCTCGATATGTTCGACGATCTCGACGCGCTGGAAGAGGTGGAGGAAGAGGACGACGAAGACAGCCTGCCGGATGACGTGCTGCGCCTGGTGAAGCAGAAGAAGATCACCGCGCTTGCCGCCGCGCAGAGCCTGATCCCGGAGCTGAGCGAACGTATCCGCGAGCACCTGATGCGCTATCCAGAGCTGATGACCCCCGAGCTGCTGGAAGATTTCTTCCCGGAGCTGCTGGAAGCGATGGAACGGCCTAAACACTAATCCCGCGACAGAAGAGGACGCATATGCAGGCGTTATTAGAAGCGGTGGGATTAGGGCTGATTGTGCTGCTGCCGCTCGCTAACCCGCTCACCACCGTGGCGCTGTTCCTGGGGCTGGCGGGCGAGATGAACTTCAGCGAGCGCAACCGCCAGGCGCTGCAGGCCTCTATCTATGTTTTCGCCATTATGATGGTGGCCTGGTACGCGGGCAACGCGGTGCTTAATACCTTCGGCATCTCGATTCCCGGCCTGCGCATTGCGGGCGGGCTGATCGTCGCCTTTATCGGCTTTCGCATGCTGTTTCCCGCGCAGCCGGTCGGCCACTCGGTGGAGGCGCAGCACAAGCAGGATGAGCTGGAGAACAGCGACGCGCGTCAGGAGCCGGTCAATATCGCCTTTGTGCCGCTGGCGATGCCGAGCACCGCCGGTCCCGGCACTATCGCGATGATTATCAGCTCCGCCTCCACGGTGAAAAGCGGCGTCGATTTTCCTGCGTGGGTGATTGCCGCAGCGCCCCCGCTCACCTTTCTGCTGGTGGCGGTGATCCTGTGGGTCGCGCTGCGCAGTTCAGGCAGCATTATGAAGTTGGTAGGCAAAGGCGGCATCGAGGCAATCTCGCGCCTGATGGGCTTTTTGCTGGTCTGTATGGGCGTGCAGTTTGTGATTAACGGCGTGCTGGAAGTGGGACATAACTTCCATTAAGGCGAGTGTCAAAAAGAAACTTGCCTGGCGAGCAGCCAAAGTGCTCTTTCAGACGACTCATAAGCCTGAAACGCGGGTGGCATGGACCGAAGAGCAAAGCGTCCCGCGACAGGACGTCGCGGGCCGAGCTGCCAGGGATGGCGCTTTTTGCGTCTTTGCGATCGGGCCTTGCCACCCGCGTCTGCACATAACAGCCAACAAAAAAGGGCGCCGCGGCGCCCTTCTCTTTTACTTCTCTTCGTGCTTCAGCGACTTCCGCACATCCGCAACCTGATCCTTGCTCACCGCCGGCGCATTGTTGCTCCAGCCCTGACGGATAAAGGTCGCGAGCTGCGCCACTTCGTCGTCGCTCAGACGCTTACCGAAGCCTGGCATCGCCAGCGTCGACGGCGCCTTCTCGGTAGAGGGCTGCTGCGCGCCTTCCAGGATAGTGTGGATCAGCCCGGTCGGATCTTTAGCGTTAACGATCGTCGCCTGATCCAGCTCCGGGAAGATCCCCGGCGCGCCTTTACCGGTGACAAAGTGGCAGGCGCCGCAGTTGTCGATGTAGAGACGCTCGCCTTCGCTCAGGTTCTTCGCCGCCGTCAGCTTCGCTTCAGTCTGCTGCTGCGCCTGCACGTTATAGGCCTGCAGCGGCGGGTTGCCGCCCAGGAACTTCAGGTAGGCCGCGACCGCTTTGAGATCGGCGTCGGTCATGTGCGAGCTGCTGTGCTCAATCACCGACTTCATCTCGCCACCCACCGCCGCTTTATCGTTACGACCGGTCTGCAGGTAATCGACGATCTCCTGCTCGCTCCAGCGCGGCAGACCGCGCAGCGACGGCACGTCCCAGTTGTTCAGGCTGCCGCCCGCCAGGAACTTCGCATCGCCGCTGTCCAGCGCCTTCTCATTCATGCCGAGGCCGCGCGGCGTATGGCAGCTGCCGCAGTGGCCGAGGCTCTCGACGATATAGGCGCCGCGGTTGATCTCTTCAGAGGCGCCGCCGATCGGCTGGAACGGCTTGTCGCTGGTAAAGGCCCAGTTCCAGAAACGCATGCCCCAGCGCTGGCTGAACGGAAAGCTCAGGCTGGTCTCCGGCGGCTGCTCGGCGCTCGGCTTGACGCCCTTCATGAAGTAGACATACAGCGCGTGCATATCTTCATCGCTGATTTTGGCGTAGTCCGGGTACGGCATCGCAGGATAGAGACGCGAGCCGTCCGGCAGCACGCCTTTGCGCACCGCGTCGGAGAACTGCTGTTCGCTGTAGTTGCCGATACCGTGCTCTTTGTCCGGCGTGATGTTGGTCGAATAGATGGTGCCGAGGTTCGACTCAATCGCCAGTCCGCCGGAGTAGTCCGGCTTGCCGGAGAGCGAGTGGCAGGCCATACAGTCGCCGAGACGCGACAGGTATTCGCCCTTCTTGATCAGCTGGGCCTCATCTTCCGCATGCGCCTGACTCGCCATGCATCCCAGCAGCACGGCGTTGGCGAGTAACAATGATTTCAGTTTCATATGCTTATGCCTGTACCAGTGGACCGGGGTTCTTCAGATACTGTTCCTTGATCGCCTGCGCCGCCATCAGGGTAATCGCGCCGATGGTGTCGGTCGGGTTCGCCTGGAAGTTCTGCGGGAAGGCGTTGCCGCCCGGTACAAACACGTTATGCACGTCCCAGCTCTGCAGATACTTGTTCAGCGCAGAGGTTTTCGGGTTGTCGCCCATCACCGCGCCGCCCACGTTGTGGGTGGAGACGTACTTGGTCAGGTCGAAGTTGGCGTCCATCGGCAGGAAGCTCATGCTCATGCTGTCCGGGTTCAGTTCTTTGCCGATATTGCCGACGATGCCCTTCAGGTACTGCTGCAGCTTGAGCTCGTTCTGTTTCCAGTTAAAGGTCATGCGCAGCAGCGGCTGGCCGCGGTGGTCGGTGTAGTTCGGATCGAGGTCCAGATAGACGTCGCGGTACGACTGGCAGGTCGTGGTAATGCTGATCTTCATGGAGTGGCCGTACCACTCTTCCAGACCCTCTTTGTAGCCCATGCCCCAGTTCGGCGTGCCTTTCGGCAGCGAGGTGGCGATCGGCGTGCCGGTGGCCTGCGAGCTGTGGATCTTGGCGCCGCCGAGGAAGCCGAGGCCCGGACCGTCGAAGTTGCCTGGCGAGATGTCGTTGAACATCTGGCCGGTGGCGCCGGCGGTGGCGTACGGGTTGAAGTTTTTATCCTTGAAGAACAGGGTCGCGCCGCCGTTCGACAGGAAGGCGTAGTTACGTCCTACCACGCCCTCTTCGGTGATCGGGTTGTACGGCTTGCCGATGCCGGAAAGCAGCATCAGACGCACGTTGTAGAGCTGGAAGCTGGAGAGCACGACAATCTTCGCCGGCTGGAACACTTCGTTGCCGTCGACGTCGTAGTAGATCACGCCTTTGGCGGTCTTCTTGTCGTCATGCAGCACCACCTTCACCACTTCCGCGTGCACTTCGTAGGAGAAGTTCGGCATGCGCTTCAGCGCATCCATCACCGCGGTCTGCGGCGAGGCTTTGGAGTAGTTCAGGCACGGATACTTCGAGCAGTAGCCGCAGTAGTTGCAGGGTGCGATCTGGTTGCCGTACGGGTTTTTCCACGCGCGAGACACGCACGCCGACGGGTTCGGGAACGGATGGTAGCCCAGCTTCGTCGCCGCTTCTTTAAACATCACGTTGTTCAGCGTGTCTTCCAGCGCCGGCAGCGGGTAAGGCTCGGAGCGCGGGCCTTCGAACGGGTCGCCGCCTTCCAGAATCTGACCGCGCAGGTTGCCGGTGGTGCCCGACTGGCCGCAGATCAGCTCGAACTTGTAGTAGTAAGGCTCGATCTCTTCCCAGGTGAACGGGAAGTCCATCACGCGCATATCTTCCTGCAGGATGCCCGGCTTGTAGGCCTCGTCCACGTAGGTTTTCAGCTTGATGTCGGTCGGCGTCGGACGGATCAGTACCGCCGTCCAGTGCATGCCTGCGCCGCCCACGCCGGTGCCTGGCGCGAACGCGCCCCATTTGCGGGTCGGCAGCGCGGTCTGGGTGGTGTCGTAGCGCACGGTGACCGCCACTTCTTTCGGTGTGGCGAACACTTTGTTGCGCACGTTATAGGCGTATTCGTCAGCCGGTTTCGGGTAGGCGAAATCGGGGTAGTCGCGCTCGCCGCCGCGCTCTAAGGCGCGCACTTCAAGGCCCGCCAGCGCCAGTTCGATGCTCATCAGCGAGCCGGCCCAGCCGAGGCCGCAAACGACGACGTCGACTTCTTTTTTAGTAATCTGTGCCATGATAATCCTGTCTCAAATACCTGATTCAACGCCGTTAAGCGCGTTCACCCAAAAGGCTGACCGGTCCCAGCGGATAAGGCACGTTGTGCTGCTTCACCCATTCGGTGAAGCTGGCGCGCGCGCCCGGGAAGCCGATGGCGATCCAGGCTTTCATGCCCTTGTTGCCGCCGTACATCGGATCCGCGAGATAACCGTGTTTGGTATCAGAGAGCAGCTGGCTGAAGAACTGTGACGCTTTCATATTGCCTTCGCCTAACGCGGCGAAATCGATGCCGTTTTTGTTGAGTTTGGTCAACACGTCATCTTTCTCTTCCAGCGTGAGCTGCTGGAACGGCTTGTTGTAGGTGGTCTGCACCCAGCCGGTCACCAGCTTGATAGCGGTGTGGTACATCTGCTGCGGCGTGAACGGGATCTGGTAGCCGAAGGTGGCATCAGCGTGCACGTTGAACGGGCCCTGCATGTAGATTTCATCGCCGAACTCGCTGGTTTGCAGCTGCTGGTCGATAAAGATCGGCACGTTGGTTTCCAGCGCGCCTGGCGCTTTGCCTTTGCCGCCTGCCGGGATCAGGCGATCGGTCGCGGCCAGAATAAACTGCCACTCATCGGCGCTGAAAAAGCCCGGTTTATAGTCGGCCAGTTCCGGCGCGGCCATTTCCGCTGCCTGCGCTGCAGTCAGCCCTTTTAAAACCAGATCACTTAATGGCAATGCCAGTAAAGACCCGAGCAAAAACTTTCGTCTGGTGGTGGGTTTTTCAAGAAGCATAGCCGCACGACTCTCACTTGCTATAAAAGTAATATATTTGTTAAACACAAATCTTATCGGTTAATAACGCGGCAATATTAGGGATATAGATATGTCGAAATGTAAAAATAGAATTACAAATGTGTTTTAGTGAAAATTTATCATGGTGTTATTAAATGGTTGCGAATGGGTAACAGGCTTTGAAGGCAGGAATTTCGTCTAAAACCACACAATTGTCGGTGTTTCAGGCAAAATCTTTGTGCATAAGGGCATTTTTATTTGCGGCGGGTTACAGTTTCTGAAAATAATCAATAAAAAAAAATCATACTTCCATACAAGAGAATTATTCTCATTGGCAACAATATATTTACTTATTATTTCCAGCAATGAAATATTGCTGGAAATGTGATCGCTATTAAACGAAACCCCTGTTTCGCATACAGGCAAAAACAAATTAATTTATTTCGTAAATTACCGGCTGTTGCTGGTGAAAATAGCAGCAGGTTAAGACGATTTTTTTGTGCAAAGCTCATAACAAAGCGGCATTTTGACTCTGTAGCGCGCCGGATAAAGTAGGTTTATCAACTACTCAGGATAAGCCCCTATGCGACGCATTTTGCTTTTGATTTTAGGCGCGCTGACGTTAGCGCCCGTGGTGCACGCCAGCACGCCAAAAGATACGCTGGTTATCGCCGTGCCGCTTGATGGCATCATCAGTTTCGATCCGGCAGAAAGCTTTGAGACAGTGAGCAACAGCAGCCTGCGTAATGTTTACCAGACGCTGGTAGAACCTGATCAGGACGATCCGCAGAAGCTTTCACCGCTGCTGGCGCGTAGCTGGCAGCAGGGCACGACGCCGCACAGCCTGACCTTTAACCTTAACCCCGACGCGCAGTTCGTCAGCGGGAATCCGGTGACGGCGCAGGATATCGTGTTCTCCCTGACGCGCGCGGTAAAGCTCAATAAAGCGCCCTCTTTCATTCTTGCCGAATTTGGCTGGACGCCGGACAACGTCGACAGCCAGTTCACGGCGATCAACGATCATCAGCTGGAGATCCGCTGGCCCGCGCAGATCGGGCAGGATCTGGCGCTGCGCCTGCTGACCGCGCCGGTCGGTTCGGTTGTCGACAGCAAAACGGCGTTACAGCACGCCAGTAATAACGACACCGGCAACGGCTGGCTGAAAACCCACTCAGCGGGCAGCGGCGCGTTCTCCATCAAACAGTTTGTGCCGTTACAGGCGCTGGTGCTGGAAGCCAACCCGCACGCTAATCCACAGCCGCACCTGAAACGCGTGCTGCTGAAAGGCGTCGCCGATCCCGGCACGCGTCGCCTGCTGGTGCAGCAGGGTGACGCTGATGTCGCCTATCAGCTCGGCCCCGATCAGATTGCGGCGCTGAAGAACGATGCAAACGTGCGTATCGACGCCTTCCCGTCGAGCCTGGTTTATTACCTCGGCTTTAACACCAAAGACGCGAAACAGCCCGCGCTCGGCAACCCGGCGTTGTGGCAGGCGGCACGCTGGCTGGTGGACTATGACAGCATCGCCAACCAGTTGCTGAAAGGCCAGTACCGCATTCACCAGAGTTTTTTGCCGGATGGCTTTGACGGCGCGCTAAATACCACGCCGTTCCATTACGACGTTGAGAAGGCCAAAGCGGTGCTGAAGCGTGGCGGCATCGCGCCAGGCACGCATATCGCCCTGACGGTGGTCAATCAGCCACCCTATATCGACGTGGCGCAGGCATTACAGGCCAGCTTCGCCAAAGCGGACGTGAATCTCGACATTCAGCCAGTGGCAGAATCGGAGCTGTGGAGCAAAATGCGCGGCCGCGATTTCCAGTCGATCTTTATCTACTGGGGCGCGGACTATATCGACCCGAACACCAACGCCAGCGCCTTCGCCTATAACGTGCCGGGCGGTTCGAAAACGCTGGCGTGGCGCGTGGGCTGGGAGATTCCCGAGCTGAGCGCTGAGACGCGCAAGGCAGCGGGTGAAAGCGATGCGACACAGCGTCGTGCGCTCTATACCCATTTGCAGACCGAGCTACAGCAGAACTCGCCGTTTGTCACCATTTTGCAGGGTGCCCAGCAGGTGGCGGTGCGCAAAAACCTCAGCAATGTTAAGCAGGGTATTGGCGTCAGTATGCTGCTGCTGGACGAGGTGCAGAAGTAATCTTGCCACACTGCGCGCGGCGGTCATGCCGTGCGCAGAAATCTTAACCGCGGCTATATCATGCCGCCGTTTCAGCGCAAACCGCTCTCCTTTGCCCGCACCGCTTGCTATTCTTCAGGCATGATCCTTTGCCAGAGAGTGACAACATGACTGCCCCGCTGCTTATTGCCCAGACGCCCGACGTTAAACTTCATCTGCTGCCTGCGATGGCCAACCGCCACGGTTTGATTACCGGAGCGACCGGTACAGGCAAAACCGTCACGCTGCAAAAGCTGGCTGAATCCTTTTCGGCTATTGGCGTGCCGGTGTTTATGGCGGACGTGAAAGGTGACCTGACCGGCGTGGCGGCGGAAGGCGCAGGCAGCGAGAAACTGCTGGCACGGCTGGCAAAAATTGGCGTCAGCGACTGGCAGCCGCAGCGCAGTCCGGTGGTGCTGTGGGATGTTTTTGGCGAACAGGGTCATCCGGTGCGTGCCACGGTTTCCGATCTCGGCCCGTTGCTGCTGGCACGCCTGCTGAATCTCAATGAAGTGCAAAGCGGCGTGCTGCAAATTATCTTCCGCGTTGCCGACGATCAGGGCCTGTTGCTGCTCGATTTTAAAGACCTGCGCGCCATGACGCAGTATATCGGCGACAACGCCAAAAGCTTCCAGACGCAGTACGGCAATATTAACAGCGCCTCGGTTGGCGCGATCCAGCGTGGGCTGCTGGCGCTGGAGCAGCAAGGCGCGGAACACTTTTTTGGTGAGCCGATGCTCGATATCCGCGACCTGATGCGCGTCGACGGCGACGGTAAAGGCGTTATCAACATCCTCGCAGCCGACAAGCTTTATCAGCAGCCAAAACTCTATGCCACCAGCCTGCTCTGGCTGCTGTCGGAGCTGTATGAACACCTGCCGGAAGCGGGCGATCTGGAGAAGCCGAAAATGGTGTTCTTCTTTGACGAGGCGCACCTGCTGTTCAACGATGCGCCGCCGGTGCTGCTGGAGAAAGTCGAACAGGTGATCCGCCTGATCCGTTCGAAAGGCGTTGGCGTCTGGTTTGTTACCCAGAACCCCGCTGACGTTCCCGACAGCGTGCTGGGCCAGCTCGGCAACCGCGTACAGCACGCGCTGCGCGCCTTTACGCCGAAAGACCAGAAAGCCGTGAAGAGCGCGGCTGAAACCCTGCGCGCTAATCCCACGATTAATACCGTTGAGGCGATCCAGGCGCTGGGCACCGGCGAAGCGCTGATCTCCTTTCTGGATGAAAAAGGCAGCCCGTCTATAGTCGAGCGCGCCATGGTGATTGCGCCCGGCTCGCGCATGGGACCGGTAAGCCTCGATGAACGTAACGGCCTGATCAATCACTCGCCGCTGGCGGGCAAATATGATGAAGAGATTGACCGCGAATCCGCCTATGAGAAGCTGCATCAGGGCGTGAAAGGTGCCAGCGAGCAGGCCAGTGCGCCGCAGGCAAAGGGCAACGAGGTTGCGGTTGACGATGGCATTCTGGGCGGCCTGAAAGAGGTGCTGTTCGGCCATACCGGCCCGTGCGGAGGCAAACATGACGGCATCGTACAGAGCGTGGCAAAAAGCGCTACGCGTCAGATCGCCAACCAGATTATTCGCGGCGTGCTCGGCAACCTGCTGGGCGGCCGTCGCCGCTGATGCTATTCCCGCAGCGGTTTGGCCTCTGCTAAGCTGTGTGCATGGACAAATTACGCGAACTTAAACGGACAAAACGTCTGGCGCTGGGCCTGCTGCTGCTGGCCGCCGCTACCTTTATCGTCACGCTCTTTCTGCCGCCCAACTTCTGGGTGAGCGGCGTTAAAGCCATTGCTGAAGCGGCAATGGTGGGCGCGCTGGCTGACTGGTTCGCCGTGGTGGCGCTGTTTCGCCGCGTGCCGGTGCCTTTTGTCTCGCGCCATACGGCGATTATCCCCCGTAATAAAGACCGCATCGGCGATAACCTTGGCCGCTTCGTGCAGGAGAAATTCCTCGATACCGACTCGCTGCTGGCGCTCATCCGCCGTCACGATCCGGCGCAGATGCTGGCACAGTGGCTCAATGCGCCGGGCAATGCCGACCGCATTGGTCGTCACCTGTTGCAGGTAATGCGCGGCTTTCTCGATCTTACCGACGATGCGCGCATCCAGGCCTTTATGCGCCGCGCGGTACATCGCGCCATCGACAAGGTCGATCTTTCGCAGACCAGCGCGGTGCTGCTGGAGAGCCTGACCAAAAACAACCGTCATCAGGAGCTGCTGGACGCGGCGATAGAGCAGCTGCTGAAGCTGCTGCACAAGCCCGCCACGCGCGACTTTATCGCCATGCAGATTGTGCGCTGGCTGAAGCGCGAGCACCCGATTAAGGCCAAAATGCTGCCTACCGAATGGCTGGGCGAGCACAGCGCAGAACTGGTCGCTAACGCGGTAGACTCCGTGCTCGACGACGTGGCAGCCGATCAGGGTCACGAGCTGCGCCTCGGCTTTAACCGCGCGGTGGATCGGCTGATAGAGAAGCTGAAGCACGATCCTGAGATGGCCGCGCGTGCCGAAGAGATCAAGCTCTGGATTAAAGAGGACGCCTCGCTTAACCGCTATATCGGCGAGCTGTGGAACGATCTGCGCGCCTGGCTGAAAACCGATTTGAACAGCGAGGATTCGCGCGTGCAGGAGAAGGTGCGGCTGGCCGCGCTGTGGCTGGGCGAGAACCTGGCGCGCGACGATGCGCTACGCGCGTCGATGAATCGCCATCTGGAAGATGCTGCACGCAGCGTCGCGCCGGAGTTCGCGGCTTTCCTGACGCGCCATATCAGCGATACGGTGAAGAGCTGGGACGCGCGGGATATGTCGCAGCAGATCGAGCTGAATATCGGCAAGGACCTGCAGTTTATCCGCATCAACGGCACGCTGGTGGGCGGCACTATCGGGCTGATTCTCTATCTGCTGTCGCAGCTTCCGGCGTTATTGCCACTGCTGGCGCGCTAAAGCCACTCGCGGCGACAAAAAAACCCGCTTTTTAAGGCGGGTTCTTTTATACACTTTGTTGGTCAGTGAAGGTGTCGGCTTCAGACGGTTAATGGTCGCTGATGCGATCTAGTTCTCTTTCCGTCAGCCCGGTAGCTTGCAGGATCGTCTCGCGCGGCAGCTGCATTTTCAGCAGGCTGCGCGCGACCTCCAGTTTGCCTCTGCGCTCGCCCTCAAGCATACCTTCCAGTTTGCCCTTTAGCTCGCCTTCCTGCCTGAGTTGTTCTGCAATCGTCATCAGTGGGACCTCATGTTGCGGCATTCGCTGTGCCAGTTCGCGAACAAAGGCGCTGGCATCTGTGGTTTCGCCTGCCTGAATAATATAGTTTACCAGCAAGAGTGTTTGTGATGAAGTTTTGTCCGCCTGCCAGGCTGCTACCAGCAGGTCCATAATCTCCGCTAAATCGCGCTGGCGAATATGTTTTTGCAGCAGCGTCAGCGCCGCCATACGGCGATGCTGCACGATTTCATCATCAGGAATAACAGTGACGTCGACTAGCGGAAAAGCCTTGCCATAAAGGCTGGCAGCCAGCGCCGGATCGCCGAACCCGTCCAGCCAGCAGGTTGACCAGGGGTAAGGGCTGCGCTGGCCAGCGTAAAACAGCACCGGTATCACCAGCGGCAGCGTCTTATGTCCGGCGTCGAGGTGGCGCTTCATCGCCGCCACCGCGTAGCGCAGCAGCCGAAACGCCATCTGTTTGTCCGGCGTCGACTGGTGCTCAATTAGCACCTGCACATAGCCGTCGTCGCCGCTGCGGGTTTTCAGGCTGTAGAGTACGTCGCTAAAGTAAGGGCGCAGATCATCTTCCACGAAAGAGCCGGAGGCCAGCCTGAGCGTGCTGAGGTCGCAGAGCGCAAGGAGGTGCGGCGGAAGGTGGATTTCCATAAAGTCGCGCGCCATGTCCGGCTGGCTGAGAAGCTGGCGGAAGACGGCGTCGTGCGGGGTCGGCGTACTCTTCTTCTTCATCTTTCATGACTCTGAAAAAACCTCCGCAGAGCCTGGCATAGCTGAAAAAGAGAGTCATTAGCGAGACCGGTAAGGCTACCGGCTTTCAGGAGCTTATGAGAGTGAGGCCGCAATAGGCGGCCTCAATTTTGCTACGGCTTTATTACTGCGCTTAACGCCGCTTAATCAGCAGGAACAGGCTAATGGCGAAGAACGCCGCGCTGGGCAGGATCGCGCCCATGATCGGCGGCAGTCCATATACCAGGCTCAGCGGGCCGAAGATCTGGTCCAGCACGTAGAACAGGAAGCCGAAGCTGATACCGGTGACCACGCGTACGCCCATCGACACGCTGCGCAGCGGGCCGAAGATAAACGACAGCGCCATCAGCATCATCACCGCCACCGACAGCGGCTGGAAGATTTTGCCCCACATATTGAGCCGGTAACGTCCCGACTCCTGGCCGCTCTGCGTCAGGTATTTGCTGTAGTTATAGAGGCCGCGAATCGACAGCGCGTCGGGATCGAGCGCCACCACGCCGAGCTTGTCCGGCGTCAGATTGGTCTTCCACTCACCGCTCAGGCTCTGCGAACCGCTGATCTGCTTCGCGTCGTTGAGGTCGGACTCATCGACCTGCGCCAGATTCCAGCGCTTGTTTGCCTGATCCCAGGTGGCGCTGGCGGCGTAGCGCACGCTCTTCAGGCGACGATCGTCGCTGAAGTTATAGATGCTCACGCCGTCGAGCTGGTTGTCACCGCGCACCCGCTCGATATAGATGAAGTTATTGCCATCTTTCGCCCACAGGCCGTTCTGCGTGGAGACCAGCGCGCCACCGTAGAGCTGCGTCGCGCGGTAGTTACGCGCCATCTGCTCACCCGCAGGCGCCAGAAACTCGCCGATTGCCATGGTCAGCAGCACCAGCGGAATCGCCGTTTTCATCACTGACAGCGCAACCTGCATACGGGTAAAACCCGCCGCCTGCATCACCACCAGCTCGCTGCGCTGTGCCAGCGTGCCAAGCCCCAGCAGCGCACCCAGCAGCGCCGCCATCGGGAAGAAAATCTCAATATCTTTCGGCACGCTGAGCAGCGTGTAGTAACCGGCGGCGAGCGCGGTGTACGCGCCCTGCCCGGTCTTACGCAGCTGATCGACGAATTTGATGATGCCTGACAGCGACACCAGCATGAACAGCGTCAGCATAATGGTGTTGAAAATGGTTTTACCGATATAACGGTCGAGAACGCGAAACATCAGACGGAACCTCCGCGGCTGAAGCGGGCGCGCACGCGGCGCATCGGCACCGTATCCCACATATTGAGCGCTACTGCCAGCAGCAGATAGCCGATATTCACTGCCCACATCCAGATCGCCGGATCGAGCCGCCCTTTTGCCGCGTTCGACTTCAGCGAGCTTTGCAGCAGGAAGAAGATCAGATAGAGCAGCATGGCAGGCAGCATCGACAGCACGCGGCCCTGACGCGGGTTAACCACGCTAAGCGGCACTACCATCAACGCCATAATCAGCACCGAGAAGATCAGCGTCAGACGCCAGTGCAGTTCCGAGCGGAACGCAGGGGTATCGTTGCTGAGCAGCGTGGTGAGATCGGACTGCTCGGCGTCATTCGGATCGAGCGTCGCCTCTTTATAGCCCACCAGCGCCTGATAGTTAGTGAAGTCGGTAATGCGGAAATCGCGCAGCATCGCCGTGCCCTCAAAGCGCGTGCCCTTATCCAGGGTGACGACCTGAGAACCGTCTTTACGCTGCTCCATATGACCGCTGTCCGCCAGCACCACTGACGGACGCGCGTTGCCTTTAGTGCGCAGCTGCGCCAGGAACACGTTGCCGAACTGGTTGCCTTTAACGTTTTCGATAAACAGCACCGAATTGCCGTCGCTGGAGCTCTGGAACTGCCCCGCCGCCAGCGCCGCCGCGCCTGGATTGGCTTTGGCGTTCTGCGTCACCTCATCCTGATAACGCGAGGACCAGGGGCCAAGCCAGATGACGTTCACGGCCGCCACAATGGAGGTGAACAGCATCAACACCATTGCCGCTTTCACCAGCACGCCTTTGCTTAAGCCGCAGGCGTGCATCACGGTGATTTCGCTGTCGGTATAAAGCTTGCCCAGCGTCATCAGGATGGCCAGAAACAGGCTTAACGGCAGGATAAGTTGTGCCATTTCAGGCACGCCAAGCCCTAACAGAGTCAGAACAAGATTTGTTGGGATTTCGCCGTCCACCGCAGCCCCTAAAATCCGCACTAACTTCTGACAAAAGAAGATAAGTAGCAGGATGAAAAGGATAGCCAGCTGGCTTTTGAGCGTTTCCCGAACCAGATATCTAATGATGATCACGCTTAGTACGCCTGTGATAACTTGTCTTTTTGCAGGAAAATCGCTAGTTTCAACGCTTA